>Ga0307476_10000407_pt1 | contig 34574 bp, 31 predicted proteins | sample atmos_gasesECM2C_2_FD_203314 | JGI IMG/M metagenome (GOLD analysis project Ga0307476, IMG submission 203314) | Hardwood forest soil microbial communities from Morgan-Monroe State Forest, Indiana, United States - atmos_gasesECM2C_05 | ecosystem: Environmental > Terrestrial > Soil > Temperate...
CGCAACGTTATCTGGATGAGCCGTTCGGCACCAAGCGGTGGCTCGCCTACAGGATCGCGCGGTCTGTAGAGCGGCGGGTCATCGGGCAAGTCGATGCGATTACATCGGTGTCTAAGGGCACGACCGATCTTTTGCGGTCACATTATTATTCCGGCCTGGAGGAGATACCGTTCCGCGCGATTCCGATCGGTGGCGATGCCGACGACTTCGAGTTCCTTCGAGGTCGCGAACGTCCGTGCCCCCTGATCCAGAAATTTCCAGGAGACGTGATTGTCAGCTTTGTGGGCACGATCCTCCCCCGGGCATTCCGCACCCTCGCTTCGGTGCTGTCTTCGCTGCGGCAAATTCGGGAAATGGATATTCGCCTTTATGAGCGACTGCGGTTGGTTTTCGTTGGCACCACCAATCAACCGATCGATGGGGTGGCCAAGGTCGTGATGCCTATGGCGAACGAGCTCGGCGTTGCAGACCGGATCATTGAGGTACCCGAGCGGATCCCCTATCTCGATGCCCTGAATCTCCTCGTGCGGAGTGACGTCGTCCTGATGATGGGGTCCGATGAACCGCATTATACTGCCTCGAAGTTGTATCCGGGGCTTCTTTCGGGCCGGCCGGTGCTGGCGGTCTACTATGAAGGCAGTAGTGTTTGCCACATCGCCGAAGCGGTTGGTGGTGTGCGGCTGGTAAAGTTCGGGGACGCCCGGCCCGTCGAGACTTGTGTCGAGGATATTGCGCAGGCCTTGATCGATCTTTGCGGCAATCCGCGATCAGCCGGCACTTCAGACCTCAAGATGATAGAGCCCTATCTGGGTGCTCAGATAGCGAAGGAGTTTGCGGCGGTATTTGATGAAGTGGTGGAGCGGGCTCGGGCCTGAGCATATGCGTCTCGGCATCGTCACTAGTCACCCAATCCAATATCAAGCGCCCCTGTTTAGAGAGCTCGCTAAACAGGCGGATGTTCATGTCTATTTCGCGCATCGGGCGAGCGCGAATGATCAGGCCGAAGCAGGCTTTGGCGTCGGTTTCGACTGGGACACCGACCTCACCGGCGGATATTCTCACACTTTTTTGCGAAATGTGTCTAGGCGGCCCGGAATCGTACGGTTTGGTGGCTGCGACTCTCCGGACGTGGGCCGGACGCTCGCGGCAGACCGGCCGGACGTGATAATTGTGTTCGGCTGGCACTTCAAGACTTATCTCCAGGCGGCTAGAGCTGCGCGGGCGCTTGGCATACCGGTGATGGTGCGCAGCGACTCACATCAATATACGCCGCGACCTTTTGCAAAGCGAGTAGTGAAATCGATCGTCTTTCCGTCTTTTCTGCGCCAGTTCGATGCGTTCTTGCCAACTGGTACCCGCGCCGCGGCCTACCTTCGGCATTATCGAGTTCCCGAGAACTGCATCCGAATCGTGCCTTGTTGTATCGATGTGGAAGCATTTCGATCCCGGGAGAAAGAGGCACGGTCGAGGCGTGAGCGAATCCGTGCCGACTGGGGTGCTCGAAGCGACGAGCTCATCATTCTTTTCGTCGGCAGGCTAATCGAGTTGAAGCGAATCAGCGATCTTCTTGAGGCTGTCGGCCTGCTGGTTCGGTCTCACCGCGCGATCCGTGTGATGATCGTAGGAACGGGAATGCTTGAGGCTCAGCTGCGGCGACAGGCCCTCGATTTTGGGGTCCCGGTTACATTTGTGGGCTTCGTTAACCAGAGTCGTCTCGCTGAATTCTACGTAGGAGCTGATCTCTTGGTCCTCCCATCGGAAAGCGAGACTTGGGGTCTCGTCGTCAACGAGGCCTTCGCCTGCGGCCTCCCGGCCATTGTATCCGACAAAGTGGGCTGCGCTCCAGATATGATCCGTGAGAATTTGACTGGACGAGTAGTCCGGACGGGTGATAGCCAGCACCTTGCCGGTACGATAGAAGAGTTTTCGGGTAAAATACACGATCGATCAGTGACCCAGGCGCTTGCGGAGATGACCGAGGCGTATTCGCCGCAGCGTTCGGCCGAGGCGCTGATTGCTGCCACCGAGACGAGCGTCAGAGATGCAAGAGCTCGCGGGAGTTGGAAGGGTTGGCGCCGATGAGCGTTGCCGTTTCACGGTCTGGATCGCTGCGGAGCCGGCCAGCCTATCTGCGGCTTGGTGCTCCTGTGTGGGCGCTGATCGCACCTGCTCTGATGATCCTGGCTGCTCTAAGTACCGAGCCGACGCTGACTTTTGCCTCTCTTGTAGTGCTCGTCGCCGGCGCACAGCTCCTCTGGCGTCCGGGTGAGCCACCGATCCTGTTCGCGGCCTTCTTTATTCAGTGGCTGCAGATCAGCTTATCACTGTTCCGTGCGTCTTTTTACGGTCTTGAGTTGCATGATTTGCTGGCGAGTAGCGATGGCATCGTAACCGCCACGTGGCTCAGTCTATTCGGACTGATAGCGCTAGCCTGTGGTGTTCGCCTCATGCTTCGCGGCGTTGGGCCGGGAGCATGGGACGTACTTATCTTCGAAATTCAACAATACAGCTTGAAGAAGGCATTTATTGCCTACTGGATCGCCCAAATAGTTTTCTTCGAACTTGAGACGGTGACCTGGTGGTATCCGGGATTGACGCAGCCTCTGCTGGCGTTGAGCAATCTGAGATGGGTATTTTTCTTTGTCGTGGCGACGATCGTTTTCGTCAAGAAGCGCGGATATTCGCTATTGATCATCTTATTTTTATTCGAGCTGGTGCGAGGTTTTCTATCCTTCTTTTCTGATTTTACGCAAGTGTTCCTCATTGCAGCGCTTGCGTTCATCACGGCCCGTCCGAAAATCAATACATGGACGCTCGCGGTGACATCTGTGATATTTGCAGGGGTCCTCGTGCTTTCGGCGGCCTGGTCGGTCGTCAAAATGGACTATCGCGATTTCTTAAACGGAGGCACTGGTCGCCAAATAGTCACAGCGAGTCCAATAGATCGGTTGGATCGCATCAGCGATCTCATGCTGAACCAGGGTTTGACGCATCTGTCCAAGGGCTTCGATATGTTGGCCCGCCGAATTGAATACACATATTTTTTCGGCCGTGTCGTCGACCGAGTGCCGAAGGTGCTGCCGTATGACGATGGTGCTTTTTGGGGCGATGCGGTCTTACGTATTTTTACCCCGCGCCTTCTATTTCCCGACAAATCGCCGATTTTATTGGAGGTATTGACGACCCAACACTACGCCGGACTGAACCTATCCTGGATGACCAATAACCAAACCGAAATCCCGCTGGGCTACATGGCGGAGAGCTATATCGACTTCGGTTCGGTTGGCATGTTGGTGCCGATCTTTCTGCTGGGTCTGCTTTTTGGCGCGCAATACCGTTATCTCATCACGCAACCACGATATTTATTGTTCGCCTATGGCGCCGCTCCGGTGATCCTTATGCCTATGGCCCAATACGGATGGTCGGCCGCGAAAATACTGGGCGGAAATGTCACGGGCTTCGCTGCATTCTACGCAGCGATGTTTCTAGTTGTGCCGCGCATCCACCGCTGGCTTTTGGCTTCAAGTGATTCCGACGGTCTCTTGCCGGTCGCGATGTAACTAGCAAGTGCCGACAGATTACGATTCTATGTATATATATATTGGAACGGGGGAACTGATACAATTGCGTATTCTCCACATCACGCCGAGTTACATCCCAGCCTATCGATATGGCGGACCGATCTATTCGGTTCATGCGCTTTGCCGGAGTCTCGCGGCGGCTGGGCATGACGTGCATGTGCTCACGACTAGCGTCGACGGATCCTGCGACAGCATTGTTCCCTACGATCGGCCGGTCGAACTTGATGGCGTCCGTGTTCATTATTGTCGGTCACGTTGGATGAGGCGGCTCTATTGGTCGACCGATCTCAAGGCTCGTTGCGCTGCCATGGTCGCCGGGTTCGATGCGGTGCACCTCCATTCGGTGTTCTTGTTTCCGACTTGGGCGGGGGCTCGAGCGGCGGATAGGGCTGGGATTCCTTACGTGCTATCGCCACGCGGGATGCTCGTTCGCGACCTGATCACGCAGCGCAGCAGCGCGATCAAGAACATGTGGATTCGCCTCATCGAGCGCCGCAATCTTGCGCAGGCGGCGCGTATACATCTCACATCGAGGGAAGAGTATCGTTCTCTGGCCGATCTCGGGCTCGCGCTCGCACCGACGATAGTAATTCCCAACGGCGTTGATGCTCCGCTGCCTTCCCCGTCGGACGACGTATCCGCGGACGTTCGTGCAATGATTTTAGAAGGGTTCGATATTCTGAGTTTTGGCAGGATTAACTGGAAGAAAGGCCTCGACTGGCTAATCAAATCGGTAGTCGAGATGCCGGATGCGACTGCACTTATTGCAGGCCACGATGAAGACGGTCTTGCGGTGCAGCTAAAGGCCCTCGCCGAAGAATGTGGAGTTCGAGATCGTGTTCGGTTTCTGCCCCGTCAGATTACGGGGGCCGACAAGGAGGCACTGTTCGGAGCCGCCCGCTTGTTCGTACTCCCATCGCTCTCAGAAAATTTCGGTAATGTTGTTGCTGAGGCGATGATCCGCGGCTTGCCGGTTGTGGTGACTGCAGGCGTAGGGGCCGCCGAAATCGTTAGGGCGAGTGGCGGTGGCGTGATTGCACCAAGCACGCCGCAGGCCTTTGCTGCTGCGGTCGCCGATCTCTTGGAATCCAACGAACGGCTTGCCGCGATGGGTCGAGCTGGGGCGGCCTATGCGCGGGAACGACTGAGCTGGGACACCATCGCGAGCCAGTTTGAAGAACTATACTCTGACATATCCGGCCGGAGCGGTCATCGTTCTCACCAGCCGGCAGCGGCCTGACTGTGATCGAACATATTACGCCGCTCATTATCACCTACAACGAGGGTGCAAATATTGCGCGCACGCTCAAGAGGCTGGCGTGGGCCAGACGAATTGTAGTTATCGACAGCGGTAGCACCGATGATACGGCACAGATCGTGCGCTCCTACACTCAGGCCGAATTAATTTATCGGCCGTTTGACGATTTCGCCAGCCAGTGCAATTTCGGGATTACGCAGGTGGCCACGGCCTGGGTACTATCGCTCGATGCCGACTACGAATTGAGCGAAGCGCTCGTGACCGAACTTCGCGTCCTCGACCCGGGCGCAGAGACCTGTGGCTATCGCGCACGCTTTATCTATCGAATCTACGGACAACCCTTGCGACGCACGCTTTATCCACCACGCACAGTGCTCTATCGGAAGGACAAAGCGCGGTATTGGAACGAGGGACATGGTCACCGGGTCACAATCGACGGCGAAATTGTTCCGCTCTCCGGAGTGATCTATCACGACGATCGCAAACCGCTCGCGCGCTGGTTAAGCTCCCAGCAGCGATATGCCAGCCAGGAGGCGGATCACCTCTTGGCTTGGGAGCCAAAGTCGCTGAAGCGAACTGACAGGATTCGACGAGCAGGCTGGCCCGCGCCGCTTCTGGTGTTCGCTTACACGCTCTTTTTCAAGGGCTGCATGCTCGATGGTTGGCCGGGTTGGTACTATGCCTTTCAGCGGCTTCTCGCCGAGACACTGATCGCGCTTGAGATCGCCGATCGAAGGCTGCGCGGCAATAGCCAGACTCGAGAACTCTAAATATGGCCGCCAAGTATTCTATCGCATGGCACGCATTCTGATTACCGGCGGTGCCGGCTACGTAGGTAGCCATTGCGCCAAGGCGCTTGCCGCCTTTGGGCATGATGGGGTCGTGTTCGACAATTTACTGTTTGGTCATCGGGAATTCGTCCGGTGGGGCGAGCTAATTGAGGGGGATATTCGGGATCCAGCAGCGCTTGATGCCGTATTCAATTCCCAGCGCATCGATGCGGTCATGCATTTCGCTGCTCTCGCCTATGTCGGCGAGTCAGTCACGACGCCCGGCCGCTATTACGACGTAAATGTCAACGGCACTCGGGTGTTGCTCGACGCGATGGTTCGTGCTGGTGTGAACGCAATCGTATTTTCGTCCAGCTGTGCCATTTACGGCGAACCGGAGCGCATTCCGATCGTTGAGAGCACACGGCCTGACCCAATCAATCCTTATGGCTTTACCAAATTTTCCTGCGAACGAATGATGGAGGACTTTGGCCGGGCGCATGGCATCAAGTCGGCTCGCCTGCGTTACTTCAACGCGGCCGGCGCGGAACCAACTGGGGAGATTGGCGAGGATCACGAGCCAGAGACGCATCTAATTCCGTTAATTCTCGATGCTGCCATGGGTCGAAGACCGGCGGTTCATATTTACGGAACAGATTATCAAACACCGGATGGAACAGCGATTCGTGACTACGTGCATGTATCTGATCTTGCCCGAGCGCACGTCCTCGCGCTCCAGCATTTACTTGACGGCGGGGATACTTTTGCGGTGAATCTCGCAAGCGGGCAGGGTGCCTCGGTTCAGGAAGTGATTGATATGGCGCGGTCAATCACGGGGTTGGGAATTGACGCGCGAAATGCGCCGCGCCGAGCGGGGGATCCCCCAATTCTGGTGGCTGAGGCCTCACGCGCAAAGCGACTCCTCGGTTGGTCCACAGAGTGCTCGGATCTTGCAACCATGATCACCGATGCTTGGAGCTGGCACAGAAGGCGCTTCGGTCAACACCAGATGAAAAATATACCGGCGTCGTGATCGCAAGCTGCCCCCCAAATACTGCCTTCACGCTGCAAGAGCAGACCTGGACCAATGATCATTCTTGGACTGAACGCTTTCCACGGTGATTCTGCAGCGGCGATCACCCGCGACGGCAAGCTTGTGGCCGCGGCGGAGGAGGAAAGGTTCCGCCGCATCAAGCACTGGGCGGGTTTTCCGTCCCAGGCTATCGCTTACTGCCTCCGAGAAAGCGGCCTCGCGCTGTCCGACATTCACCATGTGGCCGTCAATCAGGACAACCGCGCCAATCTCGTTAGAAAGCTCCGCTATCTGGCGACGAGTAGGCCCGACCCCAGGCTTGTCATCAGCCGCTTGAGGAATCGGCGAGCGCGCGAAAACACTTCAGAATTGTTATCAGCGAGCTCGCCCGGTGCGCGTTTTCAAGGCAAGGTGCACCAAGTCGAGCATCATCTGGCGCATCTTTCATCCGCGTTCCATGTTTCGCCGTTTGCAGAGGCGGTCATAGCATCAGTCGATGGATTTGGGGACTTTGCTAGCGGAGCGTGGGGAGTCGGGAAGGGCAAGGACATTTCGATCGACGGGAGGGCTTATTTTCCGCATTCTCTGGGCATCTTCTATCAGGCGCTGACGCAGTATCTGGGCTTCCCGCACTATGGCGACGAGTACAAAGTTATGGGGCTCGCACCCTATGGCAAGCCCACGTTCATGGATGCGATGCGCAAAATTGTGCGGCTCAAGCCAGACGGGACCTACCGACTTGATCTGTCGTATTTTCGTCATCACAAGGAGCAGATCGCGTATCAGTGGAAGGGCGGCTCTCCTGAGTTTGGCGATTTGTTCGCTCCATCGCTCGAGGAATTGCTGGGTCCTGTCCGCAAGCCCGAAGACCCGCTCGATGACCGCCACCGCGACATCGCACGTTCGGTCCAGGCAATGTACGAGGACGCGTTCTTTCATTTGATTGGCCGCTTGTACGAACGCTATAGGCTCGACGATCTGGCGCTCGCTGGCGGCTGTGCAATGAATTCCGTCGCCAACGGCAAGGTACGACGGATGACGCCGTTTCGGCGTGTCTATGTGCAATCGGCAGCAGGCGATGCTGGCGGCGCCATTGGGGCGGCCTTCGCGTTATGGCACAAATTGGGCGGAGACCGGACGTTCGTAATGGATCACGCGTATTGGGGTCCGCAATTCGGCCTGGGCGAGATCCAAGCGCTGATGGCCGCGCGTCAATCGGAGCTCGATGCCGCCGGTTGCTCGGTCGAGAACATTGGCGAAGAGGGCGACCTTTGCCGTCGGACCGCGGCTGCCGTAGCCGACGGCAAAGTGATCGGCTGGTTTCAAGGACGCATGGAATGGGGCCCACGGGCTCTAGGCAATCGTTCGATCGTTTGCGATCCCCGGCGGGCGGACATGAAATCGATACTGAATGCCAAGATCAAACGGAGAGAATCCTTCCGTCCCTTTGCGCCGTCGGTGCTCGACAAAGCAGTGGCGGACTGGTTCGAAGAGGATGACGCTGTTCCCTTCATGATGCAGGTGTTCCAGATTCGGGAGGAAAAACGGCCGCTAATCCCAGCTGTCACCCACGTCGACGGTTCCGGAAGGCTGCAAACCGTGTATCGGCATACCAATCCCCGCTATTATCGGTTGATTGAGGCCTATCGCGACCTTACCGGTGTTCCCATGGTGCTCAACACCTCATTCAATGAAAATGAACCTGTCGTATGCGAGCCTGTCCAGGCGCTGGATTGCTTTCTGCGGACTCGCATGGACGTTTTGGTCATGGATACAATGTTCATTGAACGACGAGGCCGTGCTTGACCGGTTAGAATCCGCAACGACAAGCTGAGCGTCAGGCGTGAAATTCAACCATGGGAGTGAAATCCGTGGCGTCTTCGACGCCGACGACATCGATATCGCCGCACTTCAGCCATGCATGACCGGACAACTTAGTTGCTGACCCGCCGCGGACCCCAAATTGCAGCGCCGAGGGCACAAGGCGGCGTCGCAACATAATCCGCGCCGCCAACGCGCGCCCGAGACAGCTTGACTGCCATGGCAACCGTCCGGCGGCACGTAGAATGGCGCGGCTCACCGCCGAAGCTGTTGAACGCTGGTCGCTTCCCAATACACGAGTGGGGCAATTCACGCCCGCCTGCGGTCGGCCAATTAAACGGACAAGGTGGCGAAAGGGGAGGAACAAGAATAGCCGTGCTACACCAAGGCACAGCACCGCTTCAGCCAGCTCCTGCTGCTCGGATAGCGGCAGCGCGAAAAATTTGGCTAGCTGCCTCACGCTTTCACCACGACCCGGCCGACAAACGTACTGCTCTGGACGCTCAAGATCATCTCCGTGTCGTCAATCGGTGCCGATATGCGGATGTCGGTTGAATTAACGATCAAGATAGCCACTTGCTTGCAAAAGCCGCTGTCTGTAGGAGGGGGCAACCAATGGAGTTTCTTTCCCTCCTGATACCTATCAGGACAAAAGTGTAATCACAAGGTCCAGGTGTTAATAGGGGCATTACTGAAAGTGACTTTGGTGGCGGTTTTCATGCGGTTTTTGCCATCCTCTAGGGCCTCGTGTAAATAATGACTCCGGCAGAAAAATCTCTCTGCGACATCATCCGAGGCGATATCACCTCGTGGCATAGCTCGGAGGATGCCAGCTGGGAGCAGCTGGCTGAGGCCGCTTTTCATCACAACATTCATCTCATCCTTTTTGATACTCTCAAAAGATCGTCGACATGGAGCCGTTGGCCGACACGATTGCGCGAAATGCTGGAGAAGGCGGCTGCCGCAGCTGCCGGCGTGGATCTAATCCGCGAACACGAGTTACGCAGCGTTCTCAATTGTCTGGACCGACACGGAATTCAGCCAATATTATTGAAAGGTGTTCCCCTTGCTTACACATTGTACCAGTCGCCTGCGCTTCGTCCGAGGAGCGATACGGATCTGTTGGTTCGGGAAATGGACCTAAAGACGGTTGCGCGCATTCTGAGGCACATCGGTTATAGCGGGCCCGACATTCAGACCGATAAACTGACGAGTTACCAGTGCACCTACATCCGGCAAGCACCATTCGGCGTCAGCCATACCCTGGATGTTCATTGGCGAGCCAACAACGCTCAACTTTTCGCCAAGACGTTCACTTTCGATGAGCTACTTACGAATGCCGCAAAAATTCCGTCGCTGGCACCTTGCGCGCTCGGATTGAGCCATGAGTATGCCCTCTTGCTGGCATGCATACATCGCTTTGGCCATGCGCACGCGCCCTTCTACGTCGATGGGCGCGTGGTATATGCGGGCGACGAACTCCGATGGGTCTATGATATTCATCTGCTTTGCTTGGCTTTCAACGCCACTTTGTGGGTTGAATTTACGACCTTGGCGAGAGCGAAGCGCGTCGCCGCATTTTGCTTGGATAGCCTGAATACGGCCAGGGAAGCTTTCCATACGGACATTCCAACCGATGCGATCAGCACATTACAAACAGCGGCGCGTACCGAAGCAGTAAACGTCGGCAAGCTGAAAGATTCGGCGGTGGCATGGTTTTTGGCAAACCTACAGGCTTTGCCTACCCTGCGGCGACGACTTACCCTGATTAAGCAGGTCGCTTTTCCACCATCCGCCTATATGATGGAGAAGTACAAAACGAACAATTGGCTCGCGCTGCCGTTCCTCTACGGATACCGTACGGTCAACGGAGTTTCTAGGACAATGAGACAGCGTACCTCACAGCAACAAGTAAAACGGACGTTCGCCAAAGACAGATGACAAAACAAAGAACGGTGATCCCGGTAAATCGGCACAATAGGAAGCGCGACAAAGTGTCCGCAGCGTCCCGCGTTCAGCAACTATTTTCGCAAAGAGTTGTGGCTTCCGACAATGTCCTCGTGCGCGAATTGTCGGAAGAGGCAGTTTTGCTCAATCTAGACAGTGGGATATATTTTGGTCTGGACCAGACTGGATTTCGGGTATGGACCGTTTTGACCGCCGCGGACTCCATTAGCGCCGCATACGAGCAATTGTTGTCGGAATATGAAGTTGATCCCGAGCAACTATTGGAAAGTTTGGATGAGCTACTTAGTCAATGTATGGGGCAAGGATTGCTTAAAATTGTTCCCTGAGGCTGGCGTGAACTTGTCGATAGGGCAATTTATGACAAAGCATACTGAGTTGCCCAATATTGCTTACCACAAGCACGCCCGTTCTCGTATTCGACATAAACGGACCATGAGGCTGAGATTATTTGTGCTCCGTTACCTGGGTGTTGCAAGTGGAAGGTACTTACGAAGTGCTCTGAAAAATGTTGCTAAGGTTCTCATTGGTCGAAAATCATTTTTTCATGACGACAATTTAATTTTTCGCCAGTATGTGCTTCATCTGATGGGCCTTCGACCGATAAAGAGACTCACTTGTACGGGGCTCTCGTGTGAAGGCCCCGGATCACAAGCTATTTCGGTTATGCATGCAATCAATTTTGCTCGGTCGTCCGGCCTGATTTATTTGCACACTCCGTTCAGTGCTATAAAACATGCGGACCGGCCACAGCGAGAGTGGGCCAGTGCATGGGAAAATGTCTTCAATTTGGGTGCAGGAGAAAAGGTTTGTAACGTCCAACGGCACGAAGTAGTGAACTATTGTTTTGGATTTGACAGCCTTCCACTTTGCTTTGGCTGGTTTGACCGCGAGGAAGAACTGGCCAACCGTTTCAAGGAGCTTATCCCAGAGATTAGGCAAAAATACTATCTTGATAAATCTCCGCGCGCGAATCCGGAAGTAGTGGTCGCCGCCCACATTCGGCGCGGGTATGAGGTATCCGCCAACCATTATCTTTTTACGAGTACCATCTCAGTTATGCGAACGATCAGACTCGTGAAGGCCGTTCTTGATACTCGCAACATCCGACATAGAATTAGCGTCTTTTCAGAGGGTAATGCTGCTGATTTTGGCGAGATCTGTATTCCTGGAGTGGAATTGTCTAAGTATAGAATTGGCGGCTACTTGGATGGTAGGGGTGTTGATTTTACACAGGCGTCCGCTTCCAGCGAATCATTTTTCAATCTCGACGCGATATCGGCTATGCGTGAGTTGGTCGAGGCTGACATTCTAATCATGTCAAAAAGCTCGTTCAGTTATTGCGCAGCTCTCATTTCGGATGGGATCAAGATTTTTGAACCAGCACGGGAGCCGATGGACGATTGGATCTTGCGCTTGCCGGACGGTTCATTTGACGCCGCATCCTTAGAACGTCAGCTCTTTCTCCTTCTCCGTGACAAAGCTACAGGCAAAGATCCGGTTGTTAAGAAGCCAATTAGAGCTGGGCGAGTGTAAGGGCGAGTGTAGAGGTCACCGTACGGGGCGAGCAGTATCAGGATATCCTAATCCAGCGGAGGACGCGGCGAACTATGTCCGACGGCGCTGAGAACGGCATTGACCGCGTCGCCGGCAATGAAATTGCGATGGTATCGGCCGAGATGGCGCTCAGCTTTGTTTTCACCGATCACGGCTTCAATGGCCGAGCGGCGACAGAGCTCGCGCTTGACAGTGCCGAACACGCCGCGCTTTTGGCGTAGATGCAAACACGATGCGGATTTGACGTGTCGTGACCGCGATACCCCTCGTTGACAAAGGCGCGTTCGACGCTGCAGCCAGTGAGCCGCTCGGTATCCTCAATGGCGTCTTTGAGGTCCGTCGTAAGGATTGCGCGCCAACGCCCTTGGCATTGATTATGAACTAGCCGCCGGGGGCGCGCGGAAGATACTGGTATTTTACGCTACAAGTGCATCCAAAAATCCAACTACGCGCCGATGTACACTCGAAACACACGCCAAGACCATGAGCATACCGGATTCTTCCCGTGAGGCAACTCAATGGGTTCTCTTGTTACTGCCGCTACCGCCGTCGTTACCTCCGCTATTCCCAACGGTCTTTGTGATGTTCTTCAACTCACCATAAACCAGTAGATGGGGCCGTTTGAAAGGCTTCCGTCCACTCTTAGACCCTCGTTCTTTGTTTTCTCCGTCGATTTCTGGCATACCTTCCTCCAGTTCACCTTTCTCTTTGAACCGCTAAATCATGCAACCAGTGGCTGAGACTGACCGCACGTAAAGCGTCCATCGACACTGACATATCCGCGGCATTATAGCAGACTTTTTCCGGCAAAATATAGTCTCTCAATGCTGCACCTGGGAGGATAGTGGGCAGCCCTTTGCGCTTGGCCATTTCCATGCCAGGAAAGCCAGCCAGTGGCGCTTTGGGCCGCCGGAGAATTTCATCTGGAAGCGCGCTCCGGGCCGCAACACGTTCGATGTACTTGACCCTACACCAGGGAAGCGCGGGCAGCGCCAGCATGAATCGCAAGAGCGGCAAACTGAGATATGGATGGCGAAATTCAAGTGGAAACATGCCTTCGCTGGAGTCGCAACCTTCGAACAGACACTGCCAAAGCGGACTCTTGAACGACCCATAGCTGGAGGGCCGCGTCGGATGTCCCGAAGCCACGGTGGTCCAAATCTCCCGCCGGCGCTCCTCCAGGTGCAGCCGCGCTGAAAACTCAGGATTGAGCCATTCTGGTAATTGCGCTTCGGAGGGGCCTTTGGCTCGGTCCGCCTTCGCCATCCTCGGAAGCGTTGAGAGGAGCGGAATTCGCCGGTGAAGCCACACGTGAAGGCCCACGTCCTTCCACAGCTTGCCCCATCGCCTCTGGCGGGCGAGGTATCCTAGGTACGGCTTCCATTCATAGCGCAGAGCATTATCGGGACCTTCGCCGAAGAAATAGACACGCCCAAGGCTTGCAAGTCGCGCGTAGTCACGCCGACTTTGGTTAGCCGCCCAGGGAAGACTTGCTGGTTCCGGGCGCGGTTCCGGGATTCGGGTCCACAGATCGTCCTCGCTTGGATCATCCATAACGAAGAGATGGTGGCGTATCCCCAAGTGGCGGGCGACTAGACCTGAATAGTGCCGCTCCCGGTCCAGGATCAGCCGATCATAGACGTTTGTAACTCCAAAGACATCGCCCGCCGAGGGGGATTCAATCTTCAAGGTCTGAGCGACCGCGGCGAGTAGGCTCGAATCGAGGCCGCCGCTCATGCAGATGCCTATTTTGCCGGCAGGCAGTCGCTCTCGTACCGCGGTATTCAGAAGGCTTTGAAACCGATCAATATAGTCTTGCCGCCGCTGGAGGAATAGCGGCTCGTCGATCGGCATTTGCCAGTAGCGCCGTTGGACGAAGCTGTCCGACTCCCAAGTCGCCATATGGCCGGGCGGGAGGCGCTGGATGTCGGCAAAAGAGGTCGTCTCTGGATTGTAGTTGAGACCAAACAGGAGAAAGTCGCCGATGGCGTCGTCATTAATCTTTTCGGATACAGCGGGGTGTTGGCGCACGCAATCGAGAGTGTTACTGAAAATCACCTGTCCACGTATGTGCGCGAAGTATAGGGGCCGGATACCCAACTGATCGTGAGCGCAGAACAGCCGGCGGCGCTCCTTGTCCCAGATCGCAAAGACAAACTCACCGAAGAGACGATCCAGACAGGCTTCGCCCCAGGTTTGATAAGCGTGGAGGAGGAGCTCGGCGTCGGACGCGCTTGCATCGGCGCCAGTGCTCCCTTGGAGCATGTTGAGCAACTCCTCGCGGGCGTCCAACCGGGCATCCGCCGTGATCCACACGCGTCCATCCAAGGTGCGTGGCTGCATGCATTGCTGCGCTGAGCCGGGCTCGGTAATCAAAAGAGCATGACCAAACCCTACGTTGCCCTCAATCCATGTTCGCTGAGCATCCGGTCCGCGCGGCGTCAGAAATAGTGTCATGCGGGCGAGCAGCCCGGTATCGACTGGTGCACCATTCAGGTTGACGATGCCGACGATGCCACTCACGTCTTTCCAATTCCCGGCTTAGCCGGCCGCAGCTTGACTCGAATACGCCGAAAATCCGTGACGATCGCATCGCGCACGACTGGAACATAATCAAGTTCGCGCTGAAAAGAGACGCTGCGGATCGGAACTCTGGTCAATATTTTTGATGTGGTTTCAAAATGTCGCTTGAGACGCTTGGGGTCCAATACACTTGTGTTAAAGGTGCCCGCAAGGAGCTTAAGGAATGCGGTCTTCGATGGCATCCGCGCAATCCGAACGGTTCTTCGAGGACGTGCTGCCCATGGATCCGGCAGTCTATAGACGGCACGGAGGAGAGCGGGCGCGCGCCAGGTGTGCAATTCTGGAAGAGGAATTACGAGCTTGTTGGTAAGTGGGTTCATCGGCTCGCCAGCGACAGGAAATGGCAGGAATCGCGCAGCGGTTTCGGGAAAGAGTTTGATCCTGGGAATACCTGGAGGTATCAGTATCCCGTCTTGGCTCTCCGCGAGGACCAGCAGGTCGTCAGTGAGCACGGGGTAACCCGCGCTAAGGAAGGCCGCCGCGAGTGTTGATTTGCCATGGCCGCTGGGACCTAGGAGCGCGAGAGCAGCTCCGTCTACGACCACCGCGGTAGCATGCAGTACCTCATACTCTAGTTTTAGAAGGGCGTATGACAACACCATGCTGAGCAGATAAGTTTCGAATGCTAGGATTGATGGCTTGGACAGCGGATTATATGCAATGCGGCGGCCATCGGGCGAAATCAGAAACTCAAACAGATCCGGCCAGCGCACATAGTCTGAACCATCGGGCAGTGTGAGACTCTCGCGCCAATTTTCGGGATCCGGCGGTACGAACCTGCCGCGCATTATCTCCTGAAAATACGCCGGCCCGCCGCGGAACAAATCGACGGTGGGTTCGAGCGGAGCCGACGTTTCCTTCAACGGAAAAGGCAGATCACTTCGGATCGGGATGCCGTAAGCGTGATAAGAATACCTTCGAACGCCGCTGATCGGAACTGCGGGTTCTGCCGACGCTAAAGTTTCGGGGGGTCTATTCATGTGGGGCCAGTAACTGCTTCGCCATAGCAAGTTCGGCCGCAGCAGGTGTCGAGAAAACGGTTCTGCCGCTTTGGTTCAAACGGTATCCTGCGCGCCTAAACGGCATCCTGGTTTCGACCCGTCCGATCCTATCGATAGGCCAGCCCATATCTTGATGAGAACAGCCGGCTGTGGCTAGTCCATTTACTATTTGCCAAACGCACATTCTGTCATTTCCACCATACACAACGTACCGATTGCATTTTGGTCCGCAATTCTGCGGCTGGAAACAGCGCGTCGGATTTGCCCCATAATTCGACAGGCAGCGAGGCCAATCCATTCTTTGCGTTCCAAATCATTATTTTCGAAGGTGGCCGGGTCCACAGCCTTGGCTCACCTCGATGCGGCCGTGCTATCAGCAGCCAAAGCGGCTTCGAAAGGAAGTAAATCATACTTGCCGAAGCGTTCGCGCTTCAAATGCAACACTGCATAACAGGCGTCTATCGGAATGAAGGCGAAATAACTGATTCTATGTTTAACATGTCCCATGAAAGTGAGTAATCACTCTCTAAGTGGCCGAAATGGCCGCCCCGGATCGATGTCGGGCATCGAATTACCCCAATTCCCTCCCGAATTGGCGCTAGTCATCGCTTGTTCGCGATCGCCGTTGGGAGAAAGCGAAAGGAGGGAAATTCAAACCCGTGCGGCGGCACCAATCAATTGGAATCTGTTTCTGGCGTGGGTTCAGCGAAATCGTATCGCGCCTCTCGTCTATCACAATCTTCGGCAGACCGCTTGTCCCCTGGTTCCCGAGGCCGTTGTCCTGCAATTGCAGAGTGAATTCTCGCGCAATCGTCTTCGGGTCATAATGCAGATCGCCGAGGCGGCGCGTATCTCGCGCTTGCTTGCGGATGCCGGCATCCGCTCGATGGTTATCAAGGGACCAGTGCTCTCGCAATTGGCTTTCGGCGACCCAGTACTGCGCGAGAGCGGGGATATCGACGTTGTGATCGACGCGGCGGGCCTGCCGGAGGCTGATCGAATGATCGTCGAAGCTGGCTATCGTCGCCTTGTCCCCGATGTCGAACTTACTCCGCATTTATTCGAGACATACCGCCGTCGACGATGCCAATTCGCCTATTATCTGGAGACGCGCGATTTGTTCTTAGAGCTGCACTGGCGCCTGACCACCAATTCTCTCTTGATGCCTTTTGATGCGAGAATGTCATGGAGCCGGTCCGAACCGGTCCACGTCGCGGGCGCAGATTTTGTCACTCTACCCGATGAAGAATTATTTCTTTATCTTTGTGTACACGGCAGCGTACATATGTGGTTTCGCCTCAAATGGCTTGCCGATATTGGAGCGCTGCTGCACCGACTGCATCCTGCGGTTATCGACCGCATTGCAAGCCGCGCCCGGGTGCTCGGACTGGATCGGTCATTCCATCAAGCAATGATTCTCGCACGCAAACTCATGCGCGCGCCGGTGCCGCCGGAAGTTCTAACAAACGCATGTCTCGACAAGACGGCGAGGCAGTTGGCAATTGCAGCGTGTCGTGCGCTCGATTGGCACGAGTCGCCGGAAGAACCGATCGAGACTCAATGGTTCAGTGCTTGGGTAAATTGGCACGCATTCAGTCTTCGACCAGGCCTGCGGTTTCGCTGGAGAGAGTTGCAGAACCAGATGTTCAGCCCCGAGGATTGGGAACGCGTGCGACTGCCGAAATGGTTGTTCTTTCTTTATCTTCCTCTGCGACCTCTTTCCTGGGTGGCGCGTAACGTTCAGCGGCTGCTAATGCGATCATGATTTACGTGATTGTCACGTTCGCAATTGGAGGACATTATGCAGTGGCGTTTCGCGCCCCATAGACCCACGAACGTGCACAACTCCAATATGGGATCATAAGGCCCGAATATTGCAGAATCGAAAGGAACGACGTCATGGCCGGCTGTCCCAAGCGTGGTAACTTTGGCTCCGCGCCTTGATTCACACGCGATTTTGTTGTGAAAGCTTGATCGGATCAGTCAGTAGGATCGGCAGGGATTTCCATTTGTCGCAGAACGCAGAATTCCACAGAAAGGTCACTCACCCATACATGCTTTGTGGGTGGCACACTCATTCCGAAATGCCCCTCACCAACGTGTCCAGGTCGGCGCTCGATGCGGAGCGCATAGATGTCCTCATCCAGATGGGGTCCGGACCTTCCCCGATCGGGGACTCCCCTAAACGGGTCGTCTATGAGCACTCGGTAGAACTTTCGCGCATTAGAATTGACACTGTCGCGGATTTCGAAGTCCGTGCAGGAAAGCTGATTACCGTTTGGCCAGCTGCTGGCACTGGGCAGAAGGACATTGAGATTTTTCTGTTTGGGCCGGTGTGGGCTACCTTGTGTTATCAGCGCGGCCTGCTACCATTGCATGCTAGTGCGATTTTGAGAGATGGGGGCATTACGGCGTTTGCCGGGCATTCCGGCGCAGGCAAATCAACCACCGCAGCGCTGATGCATTCGTTGGATTATCAGTTGTTTGCAGATGACATACTGCCGATTGCATTCAACGAAAACTCTGAGCCGGGCGCTTGGCCATACCTTCGCCGCCTAAAGCTACGAAGAGATTCGATCCTTCAGCTATCCTTAACTCCGGCAGCGCCGGTGAGTGAGAGGCTAGATCGGGAGAAATACTTCGTTCAACCTAAATGCGCGGCCGACGACAAGTGGAGCCGACTCGAGCGGCTCTATCTGATTGAAATTGACGCTGCTAATTCCAGTAACTCAATTGAACGGATTGTCGGTGCGGAAGCTGTTCGCGCGTTAATCGATCAAACATTTCATCGTGACTTTATTGACCTTAGTGGGCGGCTTGATGAACATCTGGCTTTTTGCAGTCAACTAGCTTCCAGAATTGCCATTTATCGCCTGCGCCGGCCACCGCTATTAGGTGCTGGAAAAGAGTTTGGGTCCCTCATCCGCGCGCACCTCGAAAGCACAACGGCATGACCTTATTTCACCTTTCGCCATAATACGATGAGCGGCGGTGTAATATTTCTAGCAGAGGGGATTTGCACTGTTTCCCATTTTTCGATTGCAGTCTCGGTGCCCCTTAACTGAAGAGCGAAACGATCATATTCGGGCGCAACAAATGAGATTCGGACGATGAAGATAAAAGGCCGCAAATTCGCCCTTAAAGGCCCGCTCTCGCTAATGATGTTCGCGGGTCGTCTCGCCCTGTGGTCACGCAACGAATCTTCGCGCGAGCACCTTCTATGGCTTGATTCCACCGAAGCTGCCGTCCTGTTGCAGTTTTCGGAGGCTCCGCGGGAATCGGCCGAAGTAGCCAAAGCGGTAGGCGCCGAATATAACTCGCAGTTCGAGCGTTTAATCGATAAACTCGTTCAACATAGGATACTGAGTGAGGATGTCACTGAACGCGACGAGCCGTTCTACCTCTTGTACAGTCCCGGGACCAAAAAAGGAGAGGCGGTTTGTCTTGTTGAGTCAGACGCTCTGGAAAGTCATATCGTTCGTAATATTTCCGACGGGATTATCACGTCGGGTCTCGTAGGAGAAAACCCCCTAGCACCAGGAGCATTCGCCCGCACCACCCGAGGATTTGCTGTGAAGTTTCGTCGCGACGCTCTTGATAGGATCATCAAGTTGATGCCGTGGACACAACCGTACTTCGATAAGATTCTTGATGAAAACGTGGCACGTTATTTCTCCGCGGGTAGATTGGAGAATAGCCAGCCGAACGCGTTTTACTTCAGCGTGCTCGTCGTTCCTCCTGGTAGTGGCACCAGATTGCATGTTGACGTTTCGCTAGACGGTCGGACGACGCCGAGCTTGGTAAGCGTTCTGTATCTAGAAACTGTCACACAAGGAGGGCTGCTGTATCTGAGTGACGCCAACTGGCCGGTCGGCTTGATAAATCCGCGGCCAGGGATGATCGTGCATTTTAGAGGCGATTTGACACACGGCGTAACAAATACGCCGTCGTCCAGCGTGGTCAGGTTGAGTCTTATTTGCGAACAATATTGCCTCAATGAAGAGAAAATGGGACTGTACCCTAAATTGGAATTGGTCATACGCTAACCGGACGCGAGGTGCCGCCGCGGCGTGTTTCGATGTCCTTTCATTGTTCTTGACCAGCCCGTTTGCTCACGCTATCAGGTCGCTCGAGCTATACTGGCGACATTCTCCGAGAAGATGAACCATGACGTTTCCGCAGATGCTAAATATGAAGTGCATCGTTCAGCGTGATCCTGACGTCATTGCCGCGGAGGCAGATCGAGACCTTGTAATGGTCAGTATAGCCAATGGCCTTTATTATGGTGTCTCGGACGTGGCGCGAGAGATATGGGAGACGATAGAGCGTCCAAAGAAGATTTCCGATCTCATCGATGATCTCGCGGGGACGTATAATATCGACCGCGCCACGTGTGAGCAGGAGACTTTATCATTCCTTGAAGATTTGCGAACCGAGGGGCTGTTGAAGGTGAGCGATGGGGAAGTTTCGTAAGTTCTGGTCCCTGACCGGACATGAGAAGCTATTCTTGTTTGAAGCCTGCATTTTGTTGCTGCTTTCGAAGCTGAGCGTAAAGGCACTTGCGTTTAGGCACATCGAAAGCTATTTGCGAGTTCATTGGAATGACGATGGCCGGGTCGTCCATCGTCATGATGATATCAAAAAGGACATCAAGCTTGTCAGTGTTTCAGTTTCTCGCGCAGCGAACGTATTACCGTGGAAGACCTTATGCCTCAGCCGATCAATTACGGCGCTAATTATGCTTCGCCGCCGAGGAATTTCTGCTGTTTTGCTTACGGGCGTGAGATCTCTGGAGGATTCCTCGCTTCATGCACACGCCTGGGTTCGCACTGATAATGGCGTGATGGATTGGAGCTCGGACGGAAACTCCGATAATTCCGAGTTCACTGTATTGGTAAGAATTGGACAGGGGCCATCGCTCGATTCGTCGCGCAGTGTCGTCAGCTAGATACCAAACTTCCGCGTTGCTCAGCGATCGGTCATGTCTTGAAATGACGATGACAGATATACTTCGCCGAAGTAGGCCGATTACGGAGTAACGTCAGTGAGTGGTATATCTGCGATTTTGAACCTCGATGGATCCCCCGTACCTTCATCCGAGGTTGCGCGAATGGCAAACGTGCTGAGGCCGTATGGCCCGGACCGGCAAAAGTCCCTGGTGCGCAGGAACGCGGCGTTCGTGTTTTGTCTGCACCAACTGACACCGGAAGATACGTTTGAGCAGCAGCCCCTCGTTTTTGCCGATCGATTTGTCATGTTGTTTGATGGTCGGATCGATAACCGGGCTGAGCTCAGTGATACTCTAAACATAGGTACAAGCGACCAGCATTTGATGCCGGACAGCATGATTGCAATGCGCCTCTTTGATCGTTGGGGCGAGCGGGCTTTCGAACGGATTCTTGGCGACTTTGCAATCATCGTTATGGACTTGCAGAAAGGACACCTGATTTGTGCGCGGGACCAGATGGGGTCGCGCGTGCTACATTATCATCTCTCGGCCACACGATTTGCAGTGGCCACGAATCCGGAGACTCTTTTCGCATTGAGCTGGGTTCCCCGTATCTGGAGCAAGGACAAGGTTAGAGACACGCTCGTTCTGCGTGGACTGGACCCGGAGACTACTTACTTTGAAGAGATATTTCGCGTGCGTCCTGGGTCCATCATCCGAGTGGGAGGATCGGGTCTCTCGAAAACTCAGTTTTGGAATCCTGAAAATATTTCTGACGTAAGGTTCAAGACGGACAATGAATATGTCGAGGGGTTGCAACAACACCTCCATGCTGCGGTGAAAGCGAGGCTTCGCAGCCGCCGCACGCCTTGTGCAACTATCACCGGTGGTCTCGATTCTTCCAGCATTGCCGTCATTGCGGCCAACATGCTCGCCGCAAGCGGTCAAAAACTGGACACATTCACAGCTGTACCGGAAGCCGGATTTATTAGGCAGCCAACACGGGGAGCGTATTTCGACGAAACACCATACGTTCGTCAAATAGCAGAAGCCAACGGCAACATTTGTCCTCACTTTGTTCCGCCAAGCAAAGGCCCCATCGTCGAACAGATTGCTGAACAGATCCGGGTGGGAGGTGTCCCCAGTGGCGGCATTTTGAATGGTCTATGGGGAATGGACATTTACGCCGCAGCGCGCTCGTTGGGGCACAACGTCATGCTCTGCGGAGAGCTGGGCAATACTACAATGAGCTACGACGGACGGGGCTTGTTTCCAGAGCTCGTGCAGAGAGGTCGGTTGTTAAGGCTATTTCGTGAAATCGTGTCTTCGGGATATCGGTGGAGGCACATGCTACGCCACCACACAATCTCTCCGTTTATTCCCGCCCCGATTTTTCGCATGTACAAGAAGTGGGGTCGGGGTGGAAATCCTCCCTGGCACGACTACACCGCAATTCGCGCCGACTTTGCCGCTCGAAATGGGATGATCGATCGGGCAGCCCGCGATCGTCTGCCTTTCGACACGCCGATTCCTCGCGAAACTAAGATGTTGCGCATCCATGACCTGCACGCGATTACGTGCGAGACGGCAGATTGGTACGCAAAGTTGCGGGCCCATTTCGGCATTGATACGCGCGCGCCGACCTTGGACCGACGATTAACCGAGTTTTGTATCGGGGTACCGGAAGATCAGTTTTTGCGCAAAGGTCGCGAACGCTGGCTAATCAGGCGGGCTATGCAAGGACTACTCCCAGACCATGTATTGTCCAATCCGAAGCGGGGCGCTCAAGCTGCTGACTGGTTCCGAAGGTTGACGCGAGAACGAGATCAGATCGCAGCAGAGGTGAAGCGCCTTACCGACAACCCCGAGGTGAGCTCGATCATCGATCAGCCGCGACTAATTGAGGCCTTGGATCGTTGGCCCGAGCGGGAACCGGTAAACGACAGTGCAGAGCAACTTCTCCTGATGTGGATTCCGCAAGCTCTTGGAGCGGCAAATTTCATCGAAAGCGTGACCGGTGTGAATTATGGCGCGGGTGTATCCAGGGAAGCTGGAAACAACAGCCATGTGGGGAATGCTGGCTAAACTCTCTTAAACGCTGATTCGCTCAGCAGACCGCCTTTGCACTGCAACCCGTATAGAGACGCTTCACTGGCCGATAAGCGATCGCATGCGGTATCCCGGTAGTGTGCGCTTACGCTTCTCCACGTCTCCACGCGTAGAAATCGCCGACCTTGCGGTCCCGATGCAGATGGGCGTGTGCTCCGCCAATTGCTAGCCTGCATGCAGCCTGTACTACTCCGAGGAGGTTGACCGTGACCGGCATCCGCCCTATGCCGCGCCGAATAGAGCCGGCCACGGTCCGCGAGTTGGGCGGAATCGAGCTCAAGCGCGCGTTTGGCGAGTGGTTCGTCGAGGCGCGCCACTCCAAGCTGGCTGCCCTCTGCGGACCGCTGCTCAAGGAGATCGACCGACGCCGAACAGCTGGCGCATTCGACGGGCGCGACGGGCGTGACTCGACGGGTATTCCCGCGCGGCTCCTTGACTCCGGCCATGTCGTTCAGAACTGGCGCGGATCAGCCGTCGATGGCTTTTTCGCCTGGGCGCGCCGCTGCGCGGCTGTCCTCGCTGAGGCATACGGGGTCATCACGCCCGAGCCGGGGATCGCTTCCGCCTGGTCGCACATTACGCCGACGGGCGGCGGCATGGCCTACCACAATCATGGCGGCGAGCCCGGCCACGTGCGGATCGCGGCAACGGTCTTCTACCTCCAGCTCGAGCCGGCGAATGCCGCCGCGCCTGAGAGCGGAGCCGTATCGTACCTGAGCGCCGCGGGCGACGAGGAGGTCCTTGCTCGGCCGGAGGTCGGCCTCCTGACCGTCTGGCCGGCGCACGTCCGGCATCGGGTTCTCCCATATCGAGGGACGACCGAACGGATCATCATCGCCGCGAATGTGAGCTTCCTACCATAGCCCATTAATAGGACCACCTGAGCGGTTAACCGTGGCCGAATACCGGGGGTGATGAGTTGAAGAAGCGGGTGGGGGGCAGCGGTTTGACCATGTAATTTGATGCCCAGCGGTGTTGCAGAGGGGGTATTGGACATGCTAATTTTGATTTGCGTACTGCGATGGAGGTTCGTGTGGCACAACCAAAAGTCGAGAAAAATATGATCACCGATAGGGCTCAGAAGGAATGGCGCCGGCCAGTATTGCGCAAGTTGCCTATCGCTGCGACAGCTAACAAAGTAGTCGGCAACGAGGGGAACGGTGGCGGCAAGGGCGACAATGCGAAAATTCCATCATAACTGTTGAATGAGTTGGCTTGCGTACGCAAATGGTTTTGCGGTCGGATGGTGTTTATGTTCTGGCTAGAGGCTTAATTTGTCGGTGAAGAATCGGCGCATTAGGCTGATTTGAGCTGACCGTCGAAGCCGAAGGCGGTGCGTATTTGGCGTAGCAAAAGCAAACTATTCAACCGCCAGCAAACTGTTCGAGGACGATTAATTTAATTTGAGTCGTGATTCTTCACTCAGGAGATGCCTAAATCGCGAAGGCGCTCTGCCAAGATGCCAGCGAATTTTGTGTGACCTAAAGGCTCACCGCGCAAAGACTGATAGACGTCAGCACACCAGTTTGCATTGCCCTCAAGAAGCATGGGTCCGTGCTCTGTGAAGGCAACGTCCCATCCAATAAAAATAAAGTTGGAGCATGCCCGGTGCGCAACTTTGATGTGTCGCAGCAGTGTTTCCCAGTCAGGCAACGTGCAGGGCTGGTTCGAGTCGATATCAACGTTCGATCGCTTCCCGCTAGGAAAATCTTGTGGCGCCGACATTAATCGTCCGCTCGCGATGTCAATCAACGCGACGCGCCCATGCGCCACTATCTGGTTCGGGTGCCCAAAATAAATGTAGGCAAATAGGGGGGCCACGTCGCCACCGAGCGAAATGCCGGTGACCAATCTTGCGGTGGCTAAGGCACCGTCGGCATCGACGCCCAGACTGGGATGGTTCGATAAAGCCGGTTGGACTAGCAGAGCTCGATTCTCGGTCCGTGCGCGGGTCGCGAGGTACTCGCCTAGATCCTCAGGCGTAAGGCGACCCCCGCGGTTGCTTTGGAAAATCCTACCTTGCCAACGAAACCGCTCGACACCATCACCGCCCTGGCCAAAACGTGGCTTGACGAACAGATCGTGCGGAGCTGGGCGGTCGGACCGAAACTCCAGCAATTTAGCGGTTGGAGCGAATGCTGCAAGGACTTCAGGGGTCGGGAGAGCATGGACCTTGCACAACTCATGGAACGCCAACTTGTCATCAATCGGATTGGGCTGCGTTGGTTTGTTCAATAGTCCAAAAAGGCGTATCCCCTCCTTCGCGTAGAGATAGTTGTCGATGTTTGCCCCGCGATTAGGGTGCCAGAGCGCGTACGCATAGTACTCGCCTGGCAGTACGTTGTGCCGAATGGCGGCCCAGAATGCTCGAGGAGCTTCTTTGACCGGCACGGCCACGGGTCCGCGAGATCGACGGATTTCCCATATGCTCACCAGCGCGGCGAGGGGCCATACTGCCGTCACCAGAACCCGAGCCAATCCGCGATGAATCGGATGGTGGCCGCGCGCATAGTGCTGGCGGACGATGCGCCGTGCCTGAACCATGGCCTGGTCAGCAAGCGGCTGGCTCGGCCAGAACCATGGAAAACCTACAAGGCAGCGTATGTGGAAAAACAACGACGCACGCACCCGTAGCGTCCTTACAGTTCCGGCAATCCGCAGCCGATCCATCAGCCGTTGTTCCTGGCTTCGCTTAATTGTGCTGCAAGACGATGCGCCGCAGCTACTGCTGATGGCAATCGCTGGCTTTCTATCAACAGGCAAGCTTTCTGGTTTCTTGCGGACTCGTACTTGCAGTCAGCACTCAGCTTCAAAGTAACAAGCTCCATATCGGAGCTATAAATATTCGACAATCAATCTTGACCATCCAATGTCAGTCCTTCCATTCGACGAGGTTGGTTGCAAGGCTGCGATATTTCCGCATCGCAGTTTCGTGCTGTTCATAGGCGAGGATCGACTGACCAATCGCACGAATCCGGGTCGCGAAATCAAGTAGTTGCAAATCAAAGACAGGCGTTTCCCAACGTCTGGGTTTTCCCCGCTTGGACCAAAACTCCACACCAATGCTGATTCGAGGAAAGGTTGCCGGTTCCAACGCTCGCCCACCCCAGTGGATCAAACTGTTATTCCAACCCAGAACAGAACCAGCAGCTGTAGGCAGCGGAGTCACATGCTGAAGCAGTATTCCCAATTCGTCACGTGAAACTGCAGTCCAGTCCAAGTAGCTCGCGGGAAGGGTCGGCGGTACACGGTCCCGCGGAATCACGTACATGCATCCGTTACCAATAGTGGCGTCGGCCAGCGGAATCCACAGCGTTATGCGTTCTACGTTGTTTCTGCTATCAACGTGGGGCGACCAGCCGCTTGCTCGCACTTTGGGATCTACTCGGTATGTCCAAACGCCGGCCGCTTGCACGTATCCGGCGCCGAGCTTGCGGCTCAAGAGATTCACCAACGAAGGCGTACGCGGTATAGCCCAGAATTCATCGTACACGAATGAAAAGACCGGAGGCCAACCTGAGCTGTGCAATGTCTCAACACACTTGTACATCCGCGCAACAACAGCAGGTGAAATAATTTCAGGTATCTGAAAATAGCCGTGCCTTTCAAGATGCGCACACGCCCAAGCCTCTTGCTCCGATGAAAGCTGCACACTTTGCAAACGCTCAAGATTTTGCTGACTCATTATCCCCAGCTCTGGGCAGAGTGTTCGCCAATATTCGCAATTGATGGCCTTCTGAAACAGACCTTTGATTTCAATTTCTGGAATAACTGATTGCGCGAGAAGCTTTTCCTTGAGCTGTTCACTTAGCATTATTTTGCTCCAGGTAGCACGACTCATCCAATACGGAATTTCTCTGCCTTGTCACATCCTAACCCGGAGAAAGGTTGCCGCCTAGCTGTTTTTATCTGGGATGATTTAAGGTAAAGTTCAAAACTCCACTCGCCAATGGCCATATGATTGCAACCCTGGCTGACCTGCTCGCGCCAGTTTCATTGTCCGACTTCCTCGAGGAATTTCGCGGGAGAAAGCGCCTGCACATCTTGGCATCCGATCCTACGCGCGCCAAGACGCTCTTGTCGTGGCAGGATATTGACTCCCTTCTGTCGGAACACGGGCTGGACGAAAACGTGGGCATCTGGCGCGACAGCGTGCTCGTGCCACGCCAATTTTACACGTCGAACGGAGGCAAGCAGCTCAATGTCCGTGTGTTCCACGATCTACTTGCTCAGGGCGTTAGCATCGTTGTGGATGGGATCCACCGCTCAATTCCGCAGATCAGTCGACTCGCCGTGGCCGTCGAGCGAGAGATGGGACTGTATACCAACGTGAACGCGTATCTCAGCTTCTCCAAGGGCGGCGCGTTCAAGCCGCATTGGGACATCCATGACGTCCTCGCTGTGCAGGTTCACGGCAGGAAGCGATGGCGCTTCTGGAAAACGGTCGTACCGAATCCCGTTCAAATGGCCGATACTGTGCCGATAGATGCGAGTGCGGCGCCCGACCAGGAAATCGAGTTGGCGCCAGGGGACGTACTTTTCATTCCGCGCGGCGAGCCCCACGCTGCCGCTGTATCCGCTGGATGGTCCGTGCATCTCACCATTGGCTTGGTAAGCCAGACTGGTATTGATTTTTTCAACTACATCCACAAGAAGGCCTACCAGGATCCGCTTTTGCGCATGAATTTGCCGCGGAAGGTATCTGACGAGCAGTCGGATGCGCACGAAGCAGCGCTCAAGCGTCGGCTACACCAGCTGATCGATGCTGCGAGCATGTCGCAGTTTTTGCTTGAGGGCGATCTTTCTCGCTCACCAGCGGTGCAAACTAGAGTGTCTGGTGCATTGCCGCAAATAGATCACATCCTGCGGCTGACCTTGCGGCGGCGGGTTCCACTCCCGGATATTGCGCCGGGGGGCGGCCCGCAGTCTGTGACGATCGGCGGCGAGGCGCGACGCCTCTGCCCGACATCGATCGATGTCATCAACTGGCTTTTCGATCATGATCCGGCAACTTTGCGCGCGCTTCATGCCGGGCTGGCACCGCGTCACGGACCAGACTCGATTGAGATCGCTCTTCGCGAGCTGTTGCGGCACGGCTTTCTCGTCGTGAATTAGGGTGCTGAGAGGTTATGTGCGCAGCAAACTGTCCCCGGCGCCGATCAGCGATTGAGATGACACGATTGGAAGACAGGCCTTGTGACCGAATGTCATTATCGCAAAGAAGTATCGCATATATATAGGAACACGAAAGGAGGTCGGACCGCCAGAAAATGCTACGCCCTTGCCAGCGGCAATGTTCTGAGCGAGTTCGAAAAAAAATAGGTGTTCGCCCTAAAGGTATCACTCCTGAAAGTGATAGCCAACTCCGACGCGCACCGCGAAAATAATCTACACAAGCGCCGCCGAGTGCAATAAAGACCAAGGAGAAAGAACGGAACGGTATGCGATCACGGTTACTGACCATCATGAATGAGGTGGAGGCGGAGCTCCGCCGGACCGATCGCGCGTCCCCATACTTCACCTTGCTGCGTCCGAGCTACGAGGATGACCTCGCGCGCATCGAAGGGCTGCACCATGGTGGCGCCATTTTGGAAATCGGCGGGTATCCCTTCTACTTCTCAATGTGTTTACGGAAATTGGGGCTTGACCTCACAACGGTCGATCTCGCCCCGCAACGCGCCCAGGACTTGATTCGCGAGTATTCGTTGCGAGTCGTCACGTGCGATGTAGAGCGAGAGGCTTTGCCCTTCAACGACCACTCGGTCGCCACGATTATACTCTGTGCAACATTCGAGCACTTGAGAGTGGATCCGCTCTTCGCACTGGAAGAAATGCGAAGGGTGCTGCAACCGGGTGGTTTACTGTATCTCACGACTCCTAACCTGTACCGTCTCGGCAATATTGCCAGCTTTGCGCTCGGTCGCGGACTGACCTTCGACCCAATTCGCGAGTACGGCAAGCTCCGCTCGATCGGCCACATGGGACACGTTCGAGAGTACACCGCGTCGGAGATTCGGAGGTTCTTGGAGGGAGCGAGATTCGCCACTGTGGAAGTCGCAATGCGAGCGACGCCGAGTCGGCGTGGCAAGCTGGTGGACGCAGTGCAACGGCTCCTGCCGGGGACGAGAGGAGAGTTGGTCGTGACTGCCCATACCGAGCGCAGCGCGCTACCTCGGGCGTTCAATAGGCCTGCAACGCAGGCGGCGCCTTTCTGACAGTTTTAACTGGCGTTAGGTTAATTGGATAACGCATAGTCGGAGCACTTGCGTTCTTTGCAGCAGGCTCAGGTCGGATAGGAGTGATCGACAGCATCAGCGACCCGGTGTTATGTTATCCGACAGGGGCTTGATAGAGGCCGAATGGGGAAGTCGATCAATGCGATGGTTGGACATCGAGTCCCCCCCTGAAATCCCTTTGGACATTCTCCTTCGACTTCAGCGGGAGAGCGTGGCACAACGTCCGCACGATGCCGCCAGGCATGCCACATTAGGCGAGATTTTTCTGCGGGTCGCAAAGTATAGCGATGCCGCGGCGGCGTTCGAGCAGGCGGAAGCAATCGATCCCCGCAACTTTCGTCAATTCAACGCTTTGGCTGAGTGCTACGTCGAACTCGATCGTCCTGATGCTGCACTACAAGTTTGCGAACGTGGAACTAAGGTTATGCCCGATTGCTTCCGCCTCCATACCGTGCATGGAAAGGCACTTCGGTCACTAGGGCGACACCTGGAGGCACGGGCGGCGTTCCTAAGGGCTCTTTCGACCGGCCAGGATGCCTTCGCGGCTGCGGAGTGTTTGCTGTTTCCGCTCGCTTCTGATCCCGACGGCGTTAGAACATTGGCGCTTTGTGAGGAGTTTCCCCCATCGTACGCTAACAGCACTATCGTGCGCGGATATCGCGCCATCGCGTTAAGCCGGGTCGGCCGTCTCGACGAGGCTAAATGCCTCGTCGACCTCGAGAGGTATCCGGCGCAAATCACGTTTGAGCCGCCTGCGGAATTTGGCGGTATAGAACGCTTCAATGCGCTACTTGCCGACGAGGTTCTCACAAACCCGAGCTTGCAGTATATCCCAAGCTACAAGTTCTACCGAACCGAATCGCTCGCTATTTCGGGTGCGCGCGCTTTCCCCGTGCTTGTGAAGTTCTTGCGCGCCGCCATTGAAGACTTTATCGCGGGGTTTGCGCAATGCGGCCTAGATGTAATCCTACCGCCGCCGCCGCGGGAAGGGTTTCTCCAATCCGGCGCCAACGTCGTCCGTGCTGACGAGGGCCATCATACTCACTTGCATAAATATGCATATGTTTCCGGCGTTTATCATGTCTCAGTGCCGGCAGAGGTGGCCTCAGATGATCGCGCTGGCGCGTTGGTTCTCGGGTCCAATGACGATTTAACAGACGGATACGTCCCGTGTTGGGGAAGCCGGGACATCAAACCGATTCCCGGTGTAGCGACGGTCTTCCCCTCTCATATCTTTCACTCGGTTATACCGACGCGAAGCGAGCAACCGCGAATTGCCATTTCGTTTGATCTTTGCGCCGCTCCGGCAGCGTAAAGTTCTCGCCGGGCAAAGTCGTCTTGGACGTCGTCGGCCACCCGTCGCCCGTTCTAAACTTCGATCTGATGATCTCGGTTTCAGCAGGACATTTTGTCATAAGCCTTGTCCATGATCCTGATGTAGGCCAGCCATATGTGCACGGTTGAGATGATTGGGAGCGTGTTCTAGACTCCTGCGAGACCTCGATGGGGTATAAATGCTCTGGTACGAAGACTTGCACTCCGGCAAACATCTGCCGACCATTATTGATCTCGCCCGCGAGGCTACTGCCGTTCGTCCAGATATCGCAGATAACTGGTGCATGCTGGCGTCATTCTTGATTCAAGCAGGTGAGGAAGAGCAAGCCATAGCCGTGCTGACCGAAGCCATTTCGAAGCTGCCATCAGATTCAAAACTTTATGAGATGCTGGCTCGTACCAACCACTTGGCACCGCGAGTTGAAGTACTCCATCGCGCTCCGGCAATCCCAATCGATGACCGAGAGCCGACCAGTTCGCGTTTGGAGCCGCTTATGAAGTCGCGGATCGCTGCTGACGAAGCCCAGGTTGCGACCGACACCCTGGCGCGCGACCCGTTGAATTCACATGCACTCTCGGTCCTCGGAAGAGTCTCGCGCAAGAATGGCCGGCCTCAGGTCATGGTCCCTTTTTGCAGCGCAGCGTTGGAACGAGACCCAGGACACACCCGCGCCCGATATGAGTTGGCTGTGGCATTCGCGATACTCGGTCGCTCCGAACAGGCTCGGCAACTGATTGACCTTGAACGGTTTATCGAGATTATCGACCTTGCGCCACCAGACAGCTATGCGACAGCTGGGAGATTCGAGAATGCGCTTGCCGGCGAGATCGATTGCAATCCGACACTCAAGCCCGATCCTGTCGATAAAGCGACAAAGGGCGGCTTTCAGACGAGTGGCCTTCCTCAGCCGAGCGACCGTGCGGTCGGCGCTTTGCTCGATTTGATACGGTTGGCGGTGGATGGGTTCGAGGTCAGGTTACCCGCGGGCCTCAAAGATCCTTTTGTGACAGAACGGCCCAAGCAAGCCTGGCTCCATGCCTGGGCGGTCGTCTATCCCGGTGACGGACGGCAGATGTCACACATCCACGATGATGGTTGGTTAAGTGGAGTCTATTATGTGAGCGCGCCAAAGACCTCGAGCGGCAGTCCACGCGCAGGATGCTTAGTGCTCGGAAGTTTGGAATACAATGGATCGAGCGTTGATCCGCCCTGGGGAACCCGAGATATAAGTCCCGTTCCAGGTCGGCTGGTATTGTTTCCATCCTACATACCGCATGCGACGATTCCGACGAAATCGACGGACCGAAGAATTTGCGTTTCGTTTGATGTTGTTGCTGCTGCGCGATCGCGGATCCCGGTTTGAAAAAAGGCGAACCAACGCTATAGAATCGCTGGACTGAAGATCCACCCGACAAATCAGACAGATGTGCTAATGGTCCCCTTGCTGCGGCCGCTTCATTACCTCTATCCGGTCTTGCGATTACCGCTTTGGGCGTGGCGGCACTGCAACCCAAGCCGTCCTCCCGTTTCGAGCAATGAATAAGTCGCCCGAAGTTCGTTTGGTGTGGTTGATCGTCCTTTTCGCTTTTGGGCTGAGGGTCGCTGTTCGCCTGTCTGTAGGCGGTGCAGACTTTTGGATGAACGGCTATACTTTCTTTTTCGATTTGGCGAAAAGTATCGCCGCGGGACACGGAATTGCCTTCGAAGGTGGGCCCACTGCAATGCGGGTCCCGTTGTATGCGGCATTTCTTGCAGCAGTTACATTTGGCCATAAAACATTCTTTTCCGTTGTGCTTGTTCAAGCGCTGGTCGGCGCGGGAACGGTGTGGTGCGCCGCGTTGCTGGCGCGAGAGCTGTTCGGCAATGTTGCAGCCGTGCCTGCGGCCGCCCTCACGGCGATCTATCCCTATTATGTGCTGCACGACACGGCACTTCAGGAAACCAGCCTGTTCACGTTTCTCACCATCTTGGGGACGCTGCTGCTCGTGCGCGCGCGCCGAAGTAGATTGGGTGGGGAGGCGCTGGGTGCAGGGCTTGTGCTCGGGGCAGACATACTCGTCCGGGCGAACCTAGCGCCGTTTGCCTTGATTGCGCCCCTGTGGCTCGCGTTTTCCGGACCTGGAGCGTCCGGTTGGAAACAGGGGCTGCGGCTTGCTCTTCTATGCGCAGGCGCGACAGTGTTGGTAGTCTCGCCTTGGTTGGTTCGATCGTATTGGCTTACGGGATCACCTGTGCTGACTTCGCAGACCGGCTTCTTTTTATGGGATGGAAACAACCCCTATACTTTTTCGCATTATCCGCACGAGAGCATAGATCGCAGTCAAGCTGTTGCGTTCGAAGCGCTCACACCCCAGGAGAAGGGGGAGATCAAAGCGCTCAGACCCAATGAGGCAGCTGTGGATCGATGGTTTTGGCAAAAAGGAGTGGAATATATTCGCGAGCATCCATTGCAGACATTTAGCAACGGAATCCGAAAGCTCGAGGCGGCATTTGGATGGTTGCCTAGTCCCCGAAAAGGTTTCTTGCCGGATTTGGTCCATGCCGCGTCGTACGGCCCGGTAATGGTGTTGGGTATGTGGGGAATGTGGGCGGCGCGCCGGCACTGGCGTGAACACATGATTATTTATCTGCTCTTTCTTTCATTTATCGCCGTCACAGTAGTGTTTTTCGGTCACACCTCCTACCGATCCTATTTGGATGTGTACTGGATTGTATTTTCTGCCGGCGCTCTAGCCACGTTGCGCGTGGTCAAATCAAATCGACCCTGCAATGAAGCAAACTGGTCCTCCGCGTTTTGACCAGCTATGCGCTGAAAAAGTTGTATTTGATTATGTACCAAACGGCTGCGACGCCGTCCAACCAGCCTATTTTCTTGCCTTCCGCATAGGTGCGGCCGTGATAGGAAATTGGCACCTCGTAAATGCGCACGCCGTCCAACCTAGCGATTTTGGCCGTGAATTCTGGCTCGAATCCAAATCGATCTTCACACAGTTTGATCTTTTGAAGGACTTCGCGACGGCACGCCTTGTATCCAACTTCGATGTCGGTGAGGTTGAGGTTTGTGCAAATGTTCGAAAGCGTCGTGATGATTCTATTACCCACAAAATGCCAATAATAGAGCACACGGTGCGCGCCCCCACCAAGAAAACGCGTACCAAAGACGACGTCGGCCTCACCCTCCAGAATTGGCTTCAGGAGTATTGAATATTCTGCCGGATCGTATTCGAGATCGGCATCCTGCACGACCACTATGGACGCCGTAGCTCTCGCGAAGCCGGTGCGAAGGGCTGCACCCTTACCGCGGTTCAGGGTGTGGCGCACGCCCAGCACACGAGGATCATTCGTCAGTACTGATTGAATCATATCCCAAGTGCCGTCCTGCGAACCGTCGTCCACGACTATGACCTCTTGGACTTCGGGCTGCGCGAGCGCCGCCCGGATGACTACACCAATTGTTGCTGCCTCGTTATATGATGGGATCACCACGCTAACGCAAGGCAAGTCAGTCCAACTATGTCGATCGCGGATACTTAGTGAGTGCATGTTGTACGTTTATGTCAAACAGATTGCATCATTCTTTGATGAACTTTACCACTTGTAACGGGCCTATCACAGGGGAGCTTCCCGGCGTGCGGTAGGTTACTATGACGGCCGCAGGGTTTTCGTAAAGCAGATCAGCAACTTTATCGCGACCAAGTGATGCAGTAGCGCGAACCGTGTCCGGCGATGCAAACAAAGCAACCGGTCTCCCTTGCGGTAGATCCGCGCGATCAAAAAATACGGGCCTCGGTGCATAAACCGAGTCAAGCCGAAAGTCCTGAACCAACAAGACTGTGTCCTTGGAGAGAATCTGGTCTAGCTTAATGTAGTCTGCATAGAACGCGACGTAGCGCTCGTAGAAGGCGGCCTTCTCCAGGCCCAGAGAGACGGGAAAAAACTGCTTTGCATAATAAATCTGAATTCCGATCCAGGGGAGAAGGAACATGGCGCAGGCAATTACCACAAAGCGGGTGGAGGCGAACCGATCCTGAATGTCACGGGTTACAAAGGAGGCGAAGACAATTAGCAATCCATAGTGAAGGCCGCCGAGAAATCTTGCGTCGTAGGGCAAGAGCCAATAGATCAGCGTGCATTGCAGCGCAAAAAGACAACCTAGTTTTGTACGTGTAGCTTTAGTTAAATCCGTACCGAAGATCGCACCGATCACACCCAGCCAGACTAATGGTGAATAGCCTACGGCAATATACTGGATCACCGTCATTAGCGGCGGCTGGTTGGCAGCCCTCGTAGATTGAAAGGTCTCCTGAGCCCAGTTGTCCGGATAGATTGAAGACGCAAACGTCCCCGCAAGTACTGGTCCAAAAGGGGAACCTGAT
>Ga0307476_10000408_pt1 | contig 34566 bp, 22 predicted proteins | sample atmos_gasesECM2C_2_FD_203314 | JGI IMG/M metagenome (GOLD analysis project Ga0307476, IMG submission 203314) | Hardwood forest soil microbial communities from Morgan-Monroe State Forest, Indiana, United States - atmos_gasesECM2C_05 | ecosystem: Environmental > Terrestrial > Soil > Temperate...
GCGGCGCGCAGCGCCTCCGGCGAAACCGAAGAATGGAAGACGTGCATCTCGTAGCGGCCGGGGACCACGCCGTCTATGTTGATCTCGCCATGCCCACTGGAGATCGCATAGTACGGCGTATTCACTGCGATCACCACCGCGCTCATCTGAGCATGAATGTTGCAGAAGATGAAGGAAATGCCCGGCTTGTCGAATTTGACGAACTGTGTCGTGCCGCTCTCATAAAGTCCGAGATCGAAGCGCTTGCCGTCGAACAAGGAGAACACGTTGTGAAAGAAAGGATCCTGGTTGGGAAACTCGACCTGCCCGCCCGCTGGGATCACCAGCAGGGAAGGGTGGAACATCTTATTCTTCTGCACCAGTTGCGGGATTTGTGAACTCTGCTGCGGGGGCAACGAAGGCGCGGGAGTAGTCCCCAGCGGTGTGAGCCAGACCACAACTTTCGAAGCGTCGTTTACGTTGTGCCCGTTTCGAGTGAGCTGCACCTTGCCCTTCAGGTCCACACCCTGGTGGTCGACATCTTGCGCCGACACAGAGACAAACAAGCACATGGGCAGCAGGACATTCCAGAAAATCCGGCAATGAGCAAATCGAAGCATCATCAGAACAGTATCCCCACGGCAAGATTGATTTGGTTGGTCACGCTCGGACTGTCAAAGATGGGGAACGTGTGCAAACGTCTGAATTCAGCGGAAAGCAACAAGTCGGACCGCGGCCGGTAGACCAGATTGCCGAGCGCGCCCCGATTCCTGCCCAGAATGGGGCCGAAGTTATTGGCATCAATGGCGAAGCCCCGCACGTCGCCGGCAAACACGTTGTCGTCAGCGAACACCCCGTTCAACTCCAGCTTGCGCGTGAGTTGGAATTTGAGTTGGCTCCATCCTCCGGCGGAGTCCAGGCCACGGATTGGCGTCGCGGCGAGGCCGGGATCGCCACCGTACACAATAGTCTGGCCGACGGCTCCGCCCAGGCCTCCCACTCCCCGTCCCCGATAAAACTCACCGGAAAGCGTCAAGCGGCGGAGAATCGGAATCTGCCAATCCGTCATGCCGGCCCAAGCGTCGATGTCGTGGCCCCACGGCCAGTCTTGCCGGCCATAGTAGCCAGCCACAGCTAAGGTCATCAGGTGGTCAAATACCGGCCGGGACCAGGCAGTGCGCAGAGCATAGGCCGGCTGGCCTGAGCTTTCCCCGGCTGTCGCTGTGCGGAAATAGGAGTTGCTGGGAGTTTCCCAATCGAGGTTGTCCAGAATTCCACCCTGCAAGGTCAGCGTCTGTTGGTCGGTAAGATCGAAACGATGTTCGACGCGAAGCTGAGGCGTCCAGCCCCACAGGTTTCCAGCATAGGCGAAGGTGGGAATAGCAAGCGATGCAAAGGATGTAGGAGAAAGCGGCGAGATGAACAGGGAATCCTGCCCAGCGATCACCGAGGTGTGCTGCCAGTCGAGCCGCACGCTCGCGGTCTGCAGGCGCACGATACCAAAGTTCACGCCGTTGTTGGTGGCGGGAAAGCCCCCGGCAAAATCGAACTGAACATTGGCTGAACTCTTTGCGCCAGCCAAAGTTGGACCGAAAATCTCCAGGCCAATCTCGGTCTGTCGCAAGGTAGCCCCAAAACTCGCCTCAGAGTACGCGCCGGGTGCTGGTGGCTGCGCGTAGTCCGGCAGGTCCAGGTTATCGGATGCACCAACATTGCGAAATGCATTCATCAGCACAATTCCAGAAAGCCGGGCCCGGTATTTTCCCGCGGTCTCGACCTTCGTCTGGTATTGCTCATTAATCTTCGAACCCAACAACTGCGCGGATTCTTCCAGCTTCTGTACCCGGCTTCCGAGGTCTGCGGTCGCTGGGGTGTCAGAGGCATTGCCCGGGGTTGACGCCGCCGACTCCGCCGGAGGAGACGTAGCCGCGACTGCATTCGCCGAAGCCGCGAGCGGAGCTAGAAGCTTGCGGGTGTCTTGCAATTCCTGACGCAACTCCTGCATTTCGGCGCGCGACTGAGCATTTTCGGTTCGCATCTGCTCGATCACCGCGCGCAATTCCCGCACCTGGGAATCGAGTTCACGCAGCGAGGCATCCGCCGGCTGGGATGCCGCCGCGGACGCCCCTTCCTGCGCCAGGATGTTGACGCTCAAAAGGACAACAGCGGCGATCGTTATGGCGGTTGTCCAAAGCGCGAGGGTCCTTGGGTTCTTCACACATCCTCCTGCGCGACACGCGGATCGTCGTGGAATCAAGGAAATGGGAACGGGCGCTACGTGTCCGAATGTCGAATTGAGTTTTCAGTCGTTCTATCGCTAGTTACAGGCAAAAGCGAACGGTCCGTTAGCTCGTCGTCGCCGGCGTCCGCACCTTGTGGAACGCGTCCGGGGATTGTGATGCGAAAAACCGTTCGTGCGTCCGGGGTACGTTCCATCACGACCTGGCCGCCGTGATCTTGCACAATCTTCTGCACGACTGTAAGTCCGAGTCCGGTCCCGTTCTCTTTGCCAAAACTTACAAAGGGATGAAAAAGCTTATCCTGAATCGGCTTCGCGATCCCAGGGCCGTTGTCAGACACCTCAATCGTAACCAGGGAGCCAGTTCGGCCGATCGTGACTTGAACTCTGCCCTCGCTGCCGGGCGCGGCTTCACAGGCATTCAGCAGAAGGTTGTAAAGGGCGCGCTCCAGCTTGCGGGGATCGAACCAGGCCAGACTCTGGCCGTTGCTTTTGATCTCGATCAGTGTGCCCTGATGCCGCGGATGCAAGCGCACCGCTTGCATGGCCCGCTGCACCGTTTCTGTCACGCTGGCGTAGGTCGGGTTCAGGGACTCTCGGGTGCGGGCGAATTCGAGCAGCGAATCGATCAGGTCGGTCATCTGGTTCACGCCGGTGCGAACCTCCTGATAAAGTTCCTCGCGCTGCGCAGAAGTCAGGCGGCCATCACAAAGAAATTCAGAGTTGGCGACGACGGCGGCCAGCGCGTGACGAAGGTCGTGCGAAATCGAACTCGCCATGCGTCCGATGGTGGCCAACTGCTCAGATTCAAGCAGAGCTTGTTGCGTCTTGAGCAAGCTGGCGCGCATTCGATCGAACGCCGAGGTCAGTTCGGCAACTTCGTCACTGCCCCGTGGGTCAAGGGGATGATGAAAATCTCCGTGCTCCAGAGCGCGAACACCCTCCACCAGGCTACCCAGCGGACGCGTGAACGTGTGCGAGATCAGGAACACGAGGCCACTGCCGATCAGGACGGCCGAGAGCCCCAGCAGCAACAGCAGGCGATTCAGGTTATCGAGGAACTTCGCGGCCTGGTCGTAAGACCCCAACACAGTCAGACGCACCGCAGGTTTTTGCGCGCCTGACAAGTCGAGCGACGTAGCCACAAAATTCTCGTTGCCGACTTCAACATCACGGGGCGCGCTTTGCGAGGCTCCCGCGGCCAACGCTCTCACGCCCGGGCTCTGGGCCTGAAGCGGCGGCAGGGTCGTGGCGACAATTTCATCGCCGTAGGAGAAAGCCACCTGGCTGGCCGAGACCTTGCTGACCTCGCTGGCGAAGCGGTCATCGATTTCGTAGCCGATGATCAAGAAACCCAGCACCGGGCCCTCGGTCTTGGAACCGAAGTAGACCGGTTTTACGAAAGTCTGATAGAGATGGTGCGCGCCAAACCACCAATGGCTGGAGTCCTCTTCGTTCAGAGAGCGCTCGAAGTGCTCCTGCGCGGCCTCGCGGGTGAAGCCTTTTGATTTTGTATGAAGGGCGACCACCTTGCCGTTGCGGTTGACTAGTACCAGAAGGTCACTGCTCGTCAATTGCCACACGTCTTTTGAGGCGTCCTGGATCGTGGCCGGGTCCTGCGCCGTCATGATCGCTCGGGTGATTGGGAGGTACGCGACCAACTCGGCAGAGCCCGTTAGCATGACTTCGCGGTCATGCTGAAAATTCTGGAAGGTGGTGACAGAGTTCCGCAGATCCTGTCCGATTCCTTCCCGAACGTGGCCTCGCACACTGTCCCGAACCACCAGAAGGCTCAACGCCGTGAGCCCGGTGGTGATCAGGATCATGGATAGCAGAAAACGCGTGCGCAACCGCGTTCTCGGCACCAGTCCGCTTCCGGAATATCCTGGAAAACTTTGCGAGGCGGGTTCGGGTGAAGGAGCCAAGGGATCTCAGCGAACGAACTTGTAGCCCATTCCGTGTACAGTGCGGAAGTGTACCGGACTGGCGGGGTCGCGTTCTAATTTTTGCCGAAGCTTCAGGATGTGGTTGTCCACGGTGCGTGTGGAGGGATAATTCTGGTATCCCCACACCTCGTTCAGCAATTCATCCCGGCTGATTACGCGGTCTGCATTTTGCACCAAAAACTGCAGAGTCTTGAACTCTTGCGCGGTCAACACCACAACCGTGTTGTCGCGCAGGACTTCCATTTTCTTGAAGTCGATCGAAATGCCGTCGAAACTCACCAAATTGACAGTCGCCGTTCTCGAAGTATGCCGCAGAGCGGCCCGAACGCGCGCCAGCAGCTCCCGGGGACTGAAGGGCTTGGTTACATAGTCGTCGGCGCCCAACTCTAGCAATAGAACCTTGTCGGAGACGTCGCTGGTTGCGCTCAGAACCACAATCGGCAAACTAGGTGCCTGCGCCTTCACCTCTTTGCACAGATCGCTGCCGGAAAGCTTCGGCAAGCGCAGGTCGAGAATAATCACCGATGGCGGAGCCGCTTGAAAGCTCTCCAGTGCCGACTTTCCATTGGATTGAACCTCAACCAAATATCCTTCGGATTCAAACAGCCGCCTTAACGCCTTTTGGACGGCGGGATCGTCCTCGACGACTAGAATTTTTCCCATCGACCGCACTGAGTTCATCGGATCCGCCAACTTGGCCGCGCTCATCGGTAATGCAGTTTGACCCATAAAGCCATCCTCGCTCGATTCGGGCCCGTCTTCCAGAGCTGGCGCTGAGCTTGCCGCGTTGCCCAATTGTGGCCCCCAACTACTCAAGCTTACAACCTTTCAGCCCATTTTCTCTGTGGCAACAAAGGTTTGACAAATTTTTTACATTTCCACACCTAAGCGGAGATGAGCTACGGCATGAGGTTTGCAGCAGATCGAACCCTGCTGAACCCGAATCCGAGACGCTCGAATGAGCTGCAAACCGCTGGCCCGAAGGCTGCCGTAGAATACAGATAGCTTGCCGGTTTCCGCTGAATTCGATCATTTGCGTGTCGTCCTGGTGGACGCACGCAATCCCCTCAACATCGGAGCGGCCGCTCGGGCCATGAGCAACTTCGGATTTCTCCATCTCCGGGTGGTCAATCCCTACGATGTGGCATTTGAGGGCGCCCGTTCCGCCGTGGGCGCCGGAGCGGTCCTGGCCAGCGCTGAGAAGTACGAAACGGTAGCCGCAGCGGTTGCCGATTGCTCCCTCGTCGTCGGAACCACCGCCATCGGCCATCGCGACCTGCAGCATTCCCTCCAGCGTCTGGAGGTGGGGGCCCCCATCATTCGCGCCCATCTTGCCACAGGCCGCTGCGCTCTTCTGTTTGGATCAGAAAAATTCGGTCTCTCGAACAAAGACATGAGCCACTGTCACTGGCTGATGCACATCCCGACGCGACACGAACACGCGTCAATGAATCTGGGGCAGGCCGTGGCAATTTGCCTGTACGAATTAATTCGCGATCCCGGCGCTCTGGCTGAGCCGGAGCAGGGGAGTCCGGCTTCAGCAGCCGAAGTGGAGCGAATTACTGAGACTTTGTTCGCGGCGCTTCGCGCCAGCGGATATCCCAAGCTGAACTCCTCGGATTCTTTTGAGGGCGCAGTCCGGCGCCTGGTTCGGCGGCTGCACTTGCAAACCGGCGACGCGGAATTCTTCCTCGGCATGCTGCGCCAGATGGTTTGGAAAATGAAGAATAGTAAGAGTAATAGTGATAAAGACCAGCCAGAAGGCTGAACCGCACCGCTTAGGGATTTTTTTCCGTCGGAGACACTTCAATCGATGTCTTTCGAAATTGAAAACGCAGCACCCAGGTACTGGCGGCCGCTTGTCCGTCAATCTGAGGTGGAGTGAATTTCCAGCCGCGCGCCGCTGCCAGCGCCCGGTTCGAAAAGTACACGCTCGGCCCCGGAGAGACGAGCTTGGCCTGCGAGACGTTCCCCGAAGCATCCACCGAAACTTCGACCACGACTCTCAACCGTCCCTCGATCGTATTTTGCGCGTTCCGCGACACGTCGGGCGTGACCTGCTTTAGCACACTGCCTCGCACGCTTTCTTTTTGCGCGGGTTTCTCCTTCCCGGAAAACGGCGCAGGCGCAGCCGATTGCGTCGCAGGAACGTTGGCCGGCCTTGCAGAGTTGATGTCCGCCGCCGGAACCGGCGGCTGACGCGACATAAACTTGCTCCCAACCCAGGCGATCAGCAAGATTGCGATGATAACGACCGGTACTACGATCCACAGTTTCCGATTCTCGTGTGATGGGCGCGTCTCGACGACCTTATTACGAGCAGGAGACGGGGCCGGAACAGCCTGAGTTCGGGCAGCCTTGGGCTGGAGCCGGGCCAGGATATCGCTCGCCGTGCTCCGCTGCTTAGCGTCGATCTGCAAGCACTGTCGTGCAATCCCACGGAGGGGTTGCGGAATGGTTTCAGGCACCGCCAGCGGTTCCCGAGCGACGTTCGCATTCGGCTCTTTCTGCGTCATTACCGCGACCAGCGTAGCCCCAAGCGACCAGATGTCGCCTGCCGGTGACGGCCCGGCGGTCGCCATCTCAGGCGCGTCGTATGCGCTGCGGGCGCGCGCCGCGCGCCGCTCCCCAGCCCTGCAAACTGCGTCCGCGGAAACCTTCAGCTGGTCCTGGACCGCCATGATGTTGGAAGGCCTGACGCGGCTGTGTGCCAACCCGGACTTGTGAAGATGAGCCAAAGCGTCCGCCGAGGGCTGCAGCATCGCGGAAGCCTCATCCGCTGCCAGCGGCCGCAACGGAAGAATCTCCGCCAAGTTTTCTTCCGCGTATTCCATGACGACATAGAGCACCCGCGTGTCGTCGATCTGGCCGCGTCCGCATTCAAACAGACGAATCAGGTGAGGATGGGAAAGTTTTGCGGCCTCGCCCCAATCAGAAAGTTGAGCGCCCGCGTCCGGGTTCCCCGCGGAAATTAGCTTAATGGCGACCTTTTGCGCTTGCCTGCCGCCGCGTTCCGTAAGAAATACGACGCTGTGGTCCGAGCCTCCAAGCCATTGCCGCAGCGTGAACTTTCCATCCACCACGCGGCCTTCCCAGTTTTTCCAGAGTTCGATCGGAGTGCTCATAGGCCAACACTTGGCGAAGCGCTATTCTATTCCAGCAGCGGCGTTGACGCTCCTGAAATTGCGCGTCAGGCAGACCCCGCGGCAAGACCCGCCCAGCGCGTATTAGCCGTCGAATAATATGTTAGATTGAAAGAAAGGCGGGCGCGTAGCTCAGTTGGTAGAGCAATGCCCTTTTAAGGCATGGGTCGCAGGTTCGAATCCTGCCGCGCTCACCAGGTGTTTCACTCTCCGCTTCGATCCCCCCAGAACAGCTGGCGCCTTCCTCGGCTGCGCTAGTTGTGCCGGTGCTGGCTGTAGAATCCAGAGCATCGTCCCTTCCGTGCCCATGCCCCATGTATGCTTGATGTCATGCGCGCAGGCCTTGTCCTTCTTCTCTTATCGTCCCTCCTCGGACGCGGACAGGAATTCAAGCCTCTGATCATTTCCTCCTCCTCATCCACTGCTTCCGGCCCTGACTTCACGTCATTCGAGTTTCAGCGGCTGGCTTTTGGACGCGAAGGTCCCGACTACACCCGTCTCGAGGGCGAACCCTCCCAAGGCCACCGCCAGATAGCAATCGCGCACGTTTACCACACCGAGTCTGTTGCGAGCGTCCGCTTCCGCCTGCTCGACGAGCAGGGCAAGGACAAAGATCTCCAGGTGCTGACTGCCCTCCGCATCAACAACTCGTCCCAGGATGCCGAATTCATGCTCGCAGTGGACGTACCGCTGCACCCGTTCCGCGTAGCGATGGAAGCCGAAGACCTCCAGGGCGGCCGCTCCGAGCGCGTATTCAAGCAGCTTTTCCGGCCCGGGAAGGGACCGCTGCCTCTGATGCGGTACCCGGAAGGTCTCGCTTCCGACCGGCTCGCGCGGCTGCAACAACTCACTAGCAACTCCGAGAGCGAAATGCAAAAGCGTTTCGAGCAACAGCGCGCCGCGCATCCCGACGGCACCGTCACCCTGCCGCACGCCCGCATCCGCCAGGCCGAATACGCGCCGCTGCTCTCCGAGCATGGCAATCCCCTCGGCGTCCGCGTGCGTTACACCATCACTTTTTCCGAAGACGGCTACTACCAGGCCGCACCGTACGTCTCCCCAGTCTTTCCCAACTTCGACTGGCGCGGCGTCGTGGACCTGCGGCTGCTCGAAACGTCGCTCGAGCCCGCCCCAGCGCCTGACCCCAGCGGCCAGGCGGCGCTAGCACTGAAGAACGGTGGCCCGGTGCCGTACAAGGCCAATGTGGATTACCAACTCACCGCGGACTTCATCCCCAGCTACGTCATCCGCAACGACGCGCGTACTAAGTTCTGCCTCAACGAACAGTTGATGGGCAGCCAGCCCCTGCGGCTCTCGCGCTGGCAGGCCATCAGAGCCAGCACCGAACCTCTGCGCTACAGCGTCGCCGTTTTCGACTTCGGCTTCTCCGCCTTGACCGGCGACCTGCCGCCCCTGGGCATTTTGCACGAAGACTTCATCAAGGAAGGTGCCCAACCTTGCGGCCCCACCCCCACTCGGAATTTCTAACTGTAGATTTGTTACTACGCGCGCTTCAACCCGCTTTAGCACATCACACGATCAATTTGAATTGAAGGCCTCGGTCAGAGACATGGTTTTCAAAGCAGATTTGATCTGCTCCAGCGTTGCCGAAGATTTCAAACGAATCGTGACCGGCTCTCCCGGAAGCAGATCAAAATAGTTATCCGCAGTTTCCACATTGAGGTCGCCAAAGGACAGAAACACATTTCGCGCAAGCATCGATGACTGCAACGTCACTGTGTAATCGTCGCCCGTCTTGCTGAGAGTCGTTTCGATCTTAGGCGCAAGCGGCAGTTCCAGATCATGCGTCACGTTGAAGAAGATAAGATTCCGCGAGACCCGCTTCCCCGCCACGTCCAGATCAAACACTAGAAAACTCTTGCGCAGATCAGCCTTTGCCGACACTGCCGCCTTATCGACGCTGAAATAAATCGCATTCGATTGCGCAGGAATCTGAATGTCCTTTGTCTGTTCAAGCAACGCGTTTCCCGCGAAATCGAGCAGCCGCATGTGGATCGTCGCGGAAAGCGGCTGCAGTTTGTCCGATACAACGTATACGTCCACTTTATCGTCGTGCAGAAACGGCGAGATCAGCACATCGTCATAGAACCGGCGTGCGTAGTAGTGCAGCGCTTTCCACCGTCCGTAGTAATCGATGCTCGCCCACGAAGCCACCGGCCAGCAGTCGTTCAACTGCCAGTAAATCGAACCCATGGTCCGCGGCCGCTGCCGGCGCAGGTGTTCGGCGCCAATCTTGATGATCTCCGCCTGCTGCACCTGACTCAGATAAACGAACGAAGCGAAATCCTTGGGCTCGCGGTACTCGCGCAGCATATAAGTCAGGATGCGCTCATTCCCTCCCTTGTTCTTCTGGTGCGCCTGCATGACTGTGGAACGAATGTCGAAGTCCCCGGGCTGGTTGGCAAACGCGTGGATAGTTCGCATCTCGGGGAAAGACTGGAATCCGTATTCCGACATGAACCGCGGAAATTGCTTGGTATAGTCCGAAGCCGGCGCCTGCTGGTGCCAGACCGCCCAGTAGTGCATGTCGCCGTTGTGCTGATTGTCGGGAATTTCTTCAAAGTTGGCGCTCGGAGAACTCGGCGTGTAGGGCACGGGATCTGCGTACTGCGCGACGGCGCTCCTGAGGATGTCGGCGAACATGACGACGTAATCCTGCCAGACGCGGTCCCGAGCATCGGGCGAGATCGACGCCTTGAATTCCTGACGATCGCCCCAGTGCCACCATCCAGTCTCCACTTCATTATTCCCGCACCAAACCACGATGCTCGGATGGTCGCGCAGCCGCTTGATCTGGTCGATCGCCTCCTGCCGCACATTCTCCTGAAAGGGGACATCGCCAGGAATCATATCCCCGCCGAACATAAATTCCTGCCACACCATAATGCCGAGTTCATCGCAGATGTCATAGAAATCGTCGGATTCGTAGTACCCACCGCCCCATTCCCGAACCATATTCATGTGCGCGTCACGGGCCGACTGAAGAATGCCGCGATGAATCTCCGGAGTCACACGGTTGGGAAAACTATCGAACGGAATAACGTCCGCACCTTTGGCAAACACGGAAATACCATTCACGACAAACTCAAAACTCTTCCCCCACTGATCGGAAACGCGGCGCAGTTCGATAGAGCGCAGGCCAGTTCTCGTCTCAGCCCGAGCCGCAATGTCACGACCCATGCGCACTTGCGCAGAAAATCTATACCGGTTCTGAGCCCCATACCCAACCGGATACCACAGCTTCGGCGAAGCAATCCGCAAAGGAACCGAAACATGATTGATGCCGGCGTTCAGTTGCAGCGTTTGAGTTCCATCGGCGGTTTGTGCTCCCGACATTTCATCGTGAGCCAGTGTGAGTGTCGCGCTCGTCGGCCGGCTGGCCTCGATCTCAACCTCGGCCGTAACGTTAGCCAAATCCGCGGTGATGCTCTGCTGATGAATATGGAAGTTCTCAATGCGCAGAGCATCCCAGGTCTCAAGCCGCACCGGCTGCCAAATGCCCTCAGTCATGAAGCGCGGTCCCCAATCCCAGCCGTAGTTGTAAGGAGCTTTGCGCGTATAAGGGGCGGTCGCGATGTTTTCTTCGTTTCCATAATTATGAGTTGAGATCGAAGGCAAAATATAAGGCAGGGACTTGGCATAGGGAATCATTTTCTCGACCGCGGAATGAAAAACAATCCGCAGCGTATTCGGCCCCGGCTTCAGCCCAGCCTTCGCTGGAATCCGCCAGTGCCGGAACATGTTATCGGCGTGAAGAATCGCCTGGTCGTTAAGATAGACATCCGCAAATGTATCCAGCCCGGCAAACACCAGATCGACATGATCATGCGCAAGTGTTGTCGCGTCGACTTGAAACGTAGTTTGGTATTCCCAGTCGGCCAGCCCAATCCACTGCAGCCGGAATTCATTATCCCGGTCGAAAGGATCGGGAATCAGCTTATTGCTCAGCAGATCGGTCTGCACTACCCCCGGAACCCGCGCGGGGTGCCATTCCTTGACGTCGGCTCGATCCGTGTTAGCTACCGCGCGAAACTGCCAGCCCGAATCCAAATTTCTTGCCGAAGGCTCCGCCGCTTCGAGCGGCAATGCGACAAAAGAACACACCAGGAAGGATCCGAGAAGATAGAAAGCAGCAAGCGCCAGACTACGAAGGAATGCAAGCCGAATCCATCCCATAAGAGCTCCTGTCAAACGCAGTAACTGGCTTAATGCGGTGAATCTTGCCCAGACGGTTGCGGCTGGTTCGCGCTGCTTTGCAGTTTCTGGAATTCCTGCATTTCGCGTTGGGCCTCTGCTGTCTTACCTTGTTTCCGATAGAGGCTTGCCAATCCGAAATGTGCCTGCGCCGCCAGCGCGCTTTGCTTTTCAATGGAAAGAAGTTTCGTCCAGGATTTTTCAGCGGCCGCGGCGTCGCCTTCAAGCGAAGCTGCTTTCCCCAGCGAATATAGAGTCTCCGGCATCTCCGGCATCAGGCGGTCGGCGCGCAAAAGTTCCGCCCGCGCCTCGTGAGCCTTTCCTTGTTCCAACAGCGCCTCGCCCAAACGGTAAGCGGCTTCGGCATTTCCCGGCTGCAGCTTGGCTTGCAATCGAAATTGTTCTTCCGCTTTGTCCCACTGGAAGGCGCCCGCATACACTTCGCCGAGCGCAAGGTGAGCCTCGGGCAGACCCGGCCGCAGCTTCAGCGCTTCGCGATATTCTTTTTCGGCGTCCGGCATGCGCCGCAGCACGAAGTAGTTTTCCGCCATCGCCTGATGCGCCCGCGCCGAGTCCGGATAAGCCGCCAGCAAAGTGTCAATCGATTGTTTCGCAAGCAGCCCGCTGGCTCGTCCGAGATAATAAAGAAGATCCGGATCATTAGGGTGCGCCGCCAGCGCCGCCTGAAGATTTGCAACCGCTTCCGGCAATTGCCCAGTCTGAATTTCCGCAATCCCCAGCGCGGTTTTGTCCTGAGAGCGTCGCAGATGTGGAATCGCCTCGCTCGCGTATCCCTGCGAGAGCAGGGCATACCCCAGCAACTGATGCGCCGGCGGCAAATCTGCGTTCAGTTCCAACGCATGTTTCAGCGGAGGAATCGCAGACCCGTAATCGCCGCTCTCCATGTAAGCCTGGCCCAGGCTGATGAAGCCATCTGCAAACGACGGATCGAGTTCGGTTACCTTCTTGAACTCCGTGATGGCAACTTCGAACTGTCGTTGTTTCTCCGCCGCGATTCCCGCCTGCATGTGTTCGGAAACCTGCGGCGATGCGACCTGCCACGCGAAGTACAGGAGTAAGAGCGCTCGGATCACGGCTTCTCCGGTTCACGCACTTCTAGAAACTGGTCGGCATGAACATCATTCACTACTTGGTGAGTGCCGGATGGCCAATCGATTTCCATCTTAGCCTTCTCCGCAGCGCCCAGGCCGAAGTGAAGTCGCTTGTCACTCGCGGAGAGATAACTCCCGGCCGAAGTCGCGAATCGCGTCTGCCCGTTCACCTGTACCCGCGCGCCGAACCCGTCCCGGTTGCTGCGAGTACCGCGCAGCGTGACCACCAGCCAGTGCAGCTTGCCGCCACGGTTGAGAAACACCTGAGGATGGCCGCCAAGCGTCGTCATCACCACATCCTGCCACCCATCGTTATTCAAATCACCGAACGCCGCCCCGCGCGCCGCCCAGGGGATCGTCGTCCCCAAATCGCCCCGCTCGAACCTCCCATTGTGATTCATTGCCAACAGCGGCGTTTCAAGATAATGCAGCGAAGGGTCGATCTTCTCGACGTTATCCAACACGTGCCCCTGCGCGACAAACAAATCTTTCCAGCCATCATTGTCGAAATCTTCCAGTCCCACACCCCACCCGGAACTCCCACTTGAAAGCACCCCCAGACCGGTTTCGAGACTGCGATAAGTAAACGAACCGTTGCCGTCATTGTGATAAACGCCGTAAATCTCGCGAGGCAGTTCGGTCACGATAACGTCGGGTTTACCGTCATTGTCATAGTCTTGAAACACCACTCCCATCCCCGAGAGCCGCCGCCCGTCCTGTGAAAGAGCAGCCCCGGCCTCGAGGCCAACTTCTGTAAAAGTGCCGTTGCCGTTGTTGTGAAACAGATACTGCTGCATGCCATCGTTGGCTACGAATATGTCTGTGAATCCATCGCCATCGTAGTCGGCGAACGCCACTCCCAGAGCGCGTCCTTTCTTCGCCGCGATGCCGGATCGCTGACTCACGTCCGTGAAAGTCCCATCGCCGTTGTTGTGATAAAGAATGTTGGTCGTAGCAGGAAACTCCTCCGGCGGGCAATAGGTGTGAAAATTCCCCCCGCAATCCCTGCTGTGCTTGGTGTCCCAGTCCATGTAGCGCGTCACAAACAGATCCAGCTTGCCGTCGTTATCGTAATCGAAGAACCCGGCGGAAACCGACCACCCGCCTCCCGCAACTCCCGCCTTGGCCGTCACATCTGTAAAAGTTCCATCCCCGTTGTTGTGATACAGAATGTTTTTTCCGTAGCTGGTGACGTAGAGATCGGGATAGCCGTCATTGTCGTAATCTCCAACCGCCACGCCCATCCCGTAGTTTCCGTCCCCGGCATCAGCCAGGCCGGCTTGCTTCGTCACATCGGTGAAGCTTCCATCTTTGTTCTGCCGGAAAAGTCGGTTCCAGTAACGCGGATCGTGGCGGTCGAAGTTCTCGGGGCTTTGCATCGGACTGGTCACCCGCCCGCCGTTTACCAGGAAGATGTCCAACAATCCGTCGTTATTGTAGTCAAGAAGCGCCACTCCACCCGGCATGGTTTCAATCAGATATTTCTGAGGGGTGGGAGAATTCTGCAGCGTGAAATCCAAGCCAGGCGGTTGAACGACATCGAAAACCGGCGCGGTCAACGCCGCGGCAAATAGCACCAGCGCCAACACACAGGATGTACGTAGCAGAGTGTTCCGCAAACTAAAGTTCCTTCAGCCCAGCATATCGCACCGGCTGCGTTCACCGGGAAGCTCAAGGGCAAGTTCTAGGTCTTCCGCCGCGTCGACTGCCGTTCCACGAGCTTGGGTGGAATCAATATTTTCTTGGGCCGCAGTGAACGCTTCGATGCGATTCGCTCAATGAGAAGTTCCGCAGCCAGCACTCCGATTCGGCATGAGCCCTGGTCAACAGTGGTGAGTGGAACCGCAACCTGGTCGGAGTAGTGAATATTGCCAGCTCCAACCACGCAAATGTCGTTTGGCAGGTTAAAGTTAACTCCTAAGATTGCCCGCATGGCGCCGATGGCGACCGGGTCGTTGTAACAGAAAACTCCGTCCGGAAACGGATTGATATCGAGCAATTTCCGCATCCCTTCGTATCCGGTGTCATCGCGATGGCCGCCCGACACAACATACTGCGAGTCCGGACGAATGCCGTGCTTCACCAGCGCCCTCCGGTAGCCTGCCAGACGTTCGGCGGCGATCCCTACGTCGGGACCCCGCAGGTGGGCAATCCGGCGGCAGCCTCGTGCGATCAGATGCTCGGTACCTAACTCGCCAATAGCATAGTTATCGACCCCAACATAGGAGGCCCGCAGGCCGGCAATGGGACGGTCAATCAAAACATAAGGCACCTTCTGCTCCTGAATCCGCTTGAAAAGTCCCAGACTCCGAGGCGGCTGAGAGGAAGCGATGATCAGGCCGTCGACACGCCGAGCCAGCAGCGAGTCTGCCTCGCTTACTTCCAATGAAGGATCTTCCTCGAAACATGAAATCACTACGTGATAACCATGAGGACGCACCGTCTGCGCCACGGCACGCGCAATCTCGGCGAAGAAGGGATGCGTGAATTCCGGCAGCAGCAATCCAATCGTGTAGGTGCGCCGCGTCACCAGGCTCCGCGCCACCCAATTCATCTGGTAATTCAGTTGCTTGGCCCGGCGCAGCACGCGCTTGCGAGTAGCGTCGCTGATCCGCCCCTGATTGCGCAGCACCTTCGACACCGTGACCACGGAGACGTTCAGGTCTTTCGCGATGTCCATCATGGTCGCGGGCATGCGCGGGAAGCATATCACTCTTCGTGGGTTAACGATAATTCAAATGCAAATCATGCATTTTCCGCTTGACAACGGTTGTCCCTGTGGACAAAAATCCACCACCATTGTTTGGGGACGTTGGGAAATTCCTGTACCGGAAAGAGTTATCTATGCCAAGTCGCATACTGCGAAGCTCGCTCGTCTCGTTGGCCCTCCTTGTGTCAGTTTCCCTTTCTCTTTATGGCCAAAGCACATATGGCTCGATCTCCGGGTCCGTCACCGATACCTCAGGCGCCATCGTTACCGACGCAAAGGTGACTTTGACGAATCAGGGTACAGCCGAGAAGCGCACCCAATCGACTGGCGCGGACGGCCTGTTCACATTTGTGAACCTTTTCGCCGGCCAGTACCGGATTGACGTGGAAAAGCAGGGATTCAAGCATTTTGTCCGCACTCCAATCACGGTCGAGGTGCAGCAGGACACCCATATCGATGCCGGTTTGCAGGTCGGCGAGGTCAGCCAGATTGTCGAAGTCACGGCGGAAACTCCGCTGCTGCAATCGGAGACCTCCTCTCTGGGCCAGGAAGTGGAGCAGCGTAAGGCTAACGAACTGCCATTGAATGGGCGGAACATTTTCAACCTGATTACGATCTCTCCGGCAGCGGTTGCGCAGGGCGGCTCAGGCGGCACACCCGTAGGCCAGAACCCGTTCAGCTGGGGAAATTATCAGGTAGGGGGGGCGTTCGGAAATGAGAGCGCGGAGTACCTGGACGGCCAACCGCTAAACATAGGCTATATCAACCTGCCTATCGTTATTCCGACTCAGGATTCGATCGGCGAATTCAAGGTGCAGTACAACAACTTGGGGGCCGAGTTTGGTAAGTTCTCGGGCGGAGTCATGAACTTCAGCACCAAATCGGGTTCCAACGCCTTCCACGGCGAGGCTTACGAATTTCTCCGCAACAAGGTGCTAAACTCGAACGAATATTTTTACAAGCAGTCTGAACTCGCCGCCGGCACAAGCAACACGCCGCCTCCGTATGTTCAGAATCAGTACGGATTTAATTTCGGCGGGCCGGTAATTAAGGACAGAACGTTCTTCTTTGTGAGTTGGGAGCAGTTCCGGCTTCGAACCGGCAGCGTTTTGACGACAACCGTGCCGCTACCCGCGTTTCGGCAAGGCGATTTTTCTGCCTTGCTGGCGCAGGGCGTTCAACTCTACGACCCATATACGGTGAATACGACCACAGGCGCGCGGACGCCCTATCCGCAGAACCAAATCCCGGCGATCGAGTGGAGCACGGCTGGGAAGGCATTGTGGGATAAATACTTCATTCCTCCTACAGATCCGACGGCTACTGTCAACAACTTCACCACGGCCAGCAGCAGCGGCGGAAATAACAATCAATTCGTCGCCCGCGGCGACCAGAAGATCACGAATTCAACACGCGTATTTGGACGTTTTACTTACTTTGGGTTACTGGATCTGCCGACCAATCCATTCGGAACCGGCCTGTGTTTAGACCGGTGCGCGGAAGATTACCATACGCATGCTCTCGCCGTTGATTTCAATCATGTCTTCAGTCCGAGGGTCATCGGCGATTTGAATATCTCAGGAAGCCGTTTTATTTACCTCCGTGCGCCGCTGCTTGCCGGTTTCGACCTCACCCAGATAGGATGGCCATCAAGTTACAACTCCGAGGTTCCCTCGATCATGCGGACGCCGCCTACGCCGGCCTTTCCGTTCCCCAACGATGTGGGCAGGAGCCAAGGCAACAGTGCGATTGGCGACCATAATACGCAGTACAACATTTCTCCCTCCCTCACCGTCATTCGCGGCAAGCACACGTTCCAGTTTGGCGGTCAGTACGAGCTGGGCCTGGACAATTACTACCAGACCAACATCGCCAGTGGCGCATTTGCTTTCTCGGGAGCCTGGACGGGCAGCACCGGTTTGCCCACCCAAGCCAACCCCGCCACCGGCGGCTTCGCTTTTGCTGATTTTCTGTTGGGTCTATCCCAGTCCGGTCCCGCTACCTTCGCCAACCAAACCGAAGGTGTTGCTGAGGTTCCGGCGCAAACGGCCGGCCGTCAGACCTACCGGGCGTTTTATGGCAATGACACCTGGCATTACAAGTCTAAATTGACCTTCAACATCGGACTCCGCTATGAACTTCAAGGACCGTGGTCGGAGCGTTACAACCGCTTGAGCTACTGGGATCCCACGGTGGTCAATGCCACGGTTACAGGCTGCAACGGTACCGCCGGATCGCCTTGTCTCGGGGATGCGTTGTTGGTGGGGAACGGTGTGAACTCGGGCAGAAACAACTTGCCATTGGATAAGAACGAGTTCTCTCCACGCTTGGGATTTGCATACGCGTGGGATCAGAAGACCGTGATCCGCGGTGGCTACGGGGTGTTCTGGATTCCGAACTACACCGATTTCAACATCAATCCTGACAACGATCCGATCAATCTGGCGAGTTCACCTTTCTTTGCCACGCTAAATCACGGGCTGTCGCCGGCTGCTACTCTCGACGAAAGCGGGTGTACCTTTACCCCGATAGCAACGATCGGGTCAGCGCCTGGGCTGACTAATTGCACACCGGGTCCCTTTCCCAACGGAATTTTGCCACCGCCGGGCAGAACCGGAAATACCTCAAACTTTATTGCCACGAACGGCGCGCCCGATTTGGCGCCATACACCAGGCCGAAAACAGCTTACATGGAGCAGTATAATTTCGACATTCAACGCCAGTTGCCGGGCGGCTTTTTCGCCGACATCGCCTACGCAGGTTCGCATGGCGTTCACCTTGCGAACGACAACCCCAATTTCTATGCCGATCAAATCCCCGACTCTTACATTGCCCAAGCCTCGATGCAAGCGGCTGCTGGACTACCGATCGCGATCGACCAGCCAATCCCGAATCCAATGGTAAGTCCCAATCCCTCGATCGGCAACGGGCCGGGTCAAAGTCCCACAATTCTAGCCGGGCAGCTTCTTCGCCCGTTCCCTCAATTCACCAACCTGCAACTGGCTCAATATGGGTGCTGTGGTAGCACCTATAATTCGCTGCAAGCCACGGTAACTCGTCGATTCCAGGGCGGCGGTACCCTGCTCGTGGCCTACACCAACGCCAAACTTTTGAGCGATACTGACACGCAGACCAGTTGGCTCGAAAATGGCAACACGGGGGGCGTGGGGCAGGTGCAGGACTGGAACAACCCGGCCGGCGAAAAATCGCTTTCCTCGCAGGATGTGTCCCAGCGACTAGTGATCAGCTACGTGCTGGATCTGCCTTTTGGGCGCGGGAAGATGTTCCTGAATAGCTTTACCGGAGTGGCGAACAAAGTGGTCTCTGGGTGGGGCGTGGACGGAGTCACTACCTTCCAGCGCGGTTTTCCGCTGAAGATTTCGTGGGCTGGTTCCGCGACTGCCTTGGAGAATGCCGGCCTCGGCGTAGGTAACATACGTCCCAGCGTTGTAGCCGGTTGCGATAAAACGGGCAACCGCTCACTTACAAGTTGGTTTAACACGGCCTGCTTTGCGGCGCCACCCCAATGGGGTTATGGAACTGAGAGCCGGGTCGACGATCAGTTGCGGGCGGATGGCATCAACAACTTTGACTTCGCCATCTTTAAGCGGACGACGATTGCCGAGAGGTTCGGCCTCGAATTCAGGACTGAGTTCTTTGACCTGTTCAACCATCCACAATTCGGATTCCCGGGCACTAATTTCGTCGCGGGAAATACGAACGGATTCGGGCAGGTAACGAGCACAAATACGGGCAACAACCCTCGTCTGATTCAGTTTGCCTTGAAGTTTGCGTTCTAACGTGACATGTCTGGGTTAGGAAACTGTTCCTAACCCAGAGATACCCTCTCGTTTCAAAGCTCGATCGACTGTCCCGGCCACCGGTGGCCCGGATTGACCGCTCGCAAGAGTCCTCCTTCTTAGATCGTTGTATCCTTCCCACGTATGAGAACCCTCCAGACCATCGACTATTCCGAGGCCAAACGCGCGGTCGATCTAATCGTAGAAAAAGCTCTACAGATGGAGAAGGCCGCGTCGGTGGCCGTCGCTGATGCGCACGGCGACCTGATCTGCCTCTCCCGCATGGACGGCGCTCCCGTCTCATCGATCCGCATCGCCATGAATAAAGCGTGGACTGCCGCTCGCGAGCGCAAGCCAACCAGGGAAATCGGAGAAAAGGTCAAACATCCGGAGAAGGGTCATGACATCGCCTACTACGGCGATCCGAACTACGTAGGCTGGGGTGGCGGAATTCCAGTCTGGAAGAACGGCGAAGTAATCGGAGCCGTCGCGGTCAGCGGCTTATCGTCGAATGAAGATATCGCGCTGGCAACCCTGGGTGCGGACCTGATCGCCGGTTTGTAAGCCGCGGTTTATAAGTTCAAACATCGCCGGCCTTAAGTTGTGACCAGGGAGGCTCGTAATGCGCCCGGTGATTTCGAGATCTACGTCGCTCATTCATCTCCCGAGATGACCTCGCTGGAAAGTTAAGCCCGCAATAAGAGCGAGGGGACGATCTCATTCGTCAGCCCGCGTTGGGCATGTCCCGGCAGCGCTTTTCAAAAGACGATCAATTCTGATCAGTCTTTCGTCGCCTGAAGCTCGATACTACAAGTGCGACCGCCGAGGTTCGATAAGTACGAACCAGAACCTGGGGTCTCACAACCGATTCGGGGATTAGCAGGCAGAACCTCGACATTAAGGGAAGTCTCGACATGAAGACGCGCCGCGTTATGCCCGGATCGTTGATGTTAGCGACGACCATGATATTTGCCAGCCTCGCGGCCCAGCCGCCGCCTGCCAAGGCACAAACTCTGGCCGCCTCAGCCGATTCCTCGAGTACGGTCGCCAGCGCAACCCCGGCACAACCGGATCTCACCTACGTCCGCCCCACCCGGAAAATAAAGCTTCGCAACTATTTATTCGACACCTTCGGCCCTTATCCCCTCGTCGGCGCAGGATTTGCTGCCGCCATCAATCAGGGCAAGAACTCCCCGCCGGAGTGGAAACAGGGCGCCGCAGCCTACGGCCAGCGTTTTGGCTCCGCCTTCGGCATCGCCGGCATAACCACGACGACGCGCTATGCTCTCGCACAGGCCTTCAAGGAAGACACTTTGTATTACCGCTGCGAGTGCAAAGGCGTATTCTCGCGGTTCCGCCATGCCTTGGTTTCTACACTTACTTCCCGCCGCGGCCAGGACGGCCACCGGGTCTTTTCGTTCCCCGCCCTCGTCGCTCCCTATGCCGGCACTATGACTGCCGTGTACGCGTGGTACCCGGGCCGCTACGATGCCAGGGACGGTCTTCGAATGGGCAACTACAGTTTGCTGGCGTACGCAGGCGGAAATGTCGCTCTCGAATTCCTCTATAGCGGACCACACTCATGGCTCTCCCGCATGCACCTGAGCAGTGCGCGCCGAGGGCCGTCCCCTAGTCCACAACCCTGACCAAGCCAGGTTAGCTCGCAGCAAGTACGAATCGCCCAGCTCGCTCCGCTGCGCGATGCAGATTCCTCTAATCTGCCGCTTTCGCTCCAGCCTCATCCCAGATGCGATTTCCGTGCGTCTCCTTCAGCAGCAGACTCCCCACAACGAACGTAATGCCGGCGACAATCATCGGGTAATAAAGCCCGGCATAGATGTTGCCCGTAGCCGCAACTGACGACAGACCAATCAACGGCAGCAATCCGCCGAACACTCCGTTTCCTATGTGATAGGGCAGGGAAAGCGAAGTGTAACGAATCTTCGCCGGGAACGCCTCAATCAGGTAAGCGGCGATCGGGCCGTAAACCAGGCACACATAAAGAACCTGAATGAAAATCAGCACCACCAACATGGTGCGATCGGGGTTAGGGGCTTCCTTGACTGGAACCAGAGCGCCGGTTGCGTCCGTGGTCATGGCAGTCAGTGAGATCGCACCGGTCACCTTATTGCGAGCTGACTTTACCGTGACCACATTATTCCCGGCAGCCCGTTCCATGGCTTTGTAGATTGGGATGTAGGTAAGCACCGCGAGCAGGCAGCCCGCCATCATGAGCTTCTTGCGGCCGATGCGGTCAGAAAGCGCGCCCACCACGGTGAAGAACGGCATGCCCAGCAGCAGCGCGATCGCGACCACGATGTTGGCCGTCTTAACGTTAACTTTCAGAATGGTCTGCATGTAAAACAGAGCGTAAAACTGCCCTGTGTACCACACCACGCCCTGACCCGCGGTCGCTCCAAAGAGAGAAATCAAAACCAGTTTCAGGTTCGTCCACTTGGTGAAGGCATCTTTGAGCGGTTGGGTAGAGGTCATCCCAGCAGCCTTAAGCTCAGCGTAGATCGGCGACTCCTTCATCTTCAAGCGAATGTACAGTGAGATAAGCACCAGGATGATCGAGATGAGGAAGGGAATCCGCCACCCGTAAGCAGAGAAGTCTTCCTTCGACATCGAGTTTTGCGTAATCAGAATCACAATCAGCGAGACGAACAGACCGAGCGTCGCCGTGATCTGGATGAAGCTGGTGTAGAAGCCGCGCTCGTTGTCCGGGACATGCTCGCCTACGTACACAGCTGCGCCGCCATACTCTCCGCCCAGCGCCAGTCCCTGCAGGACGCGAATCAGCAGCAGCACAACCGGAGCAAACCAACCCGCAGTCGCGAAGGACGGCAACAGACCGATGGCAAACGTAGAAAAGCCCATAATGGAGAGCGTCACCAGAAAGGCGTACTTGCGCCCCACCAGGTCGCCAATGCGACCAAAAAACAGTGCCCCGAAAGGCCGCACCAGGAAGCCGACCGCGAAGGTTGCGAGATAAGCAATGTAGGCGAAGGTGTCGTTGCCGGGAGGATAGAACTTCGGGCCTAGAATGGCCGCCAGGCTGCCGAAAATGTAGAAGTCGTACCATTCAATCATGGTGCCGACCGACGAAGCCATAATCACGCGCCAGATGCTGTACTCTGCCCTACCAGTTCCCCCCACTGCAGCAGCATTCGCCATAACTTCCTCCCTTTACCGGCAGTAACTTGTCCTACTCGCTCTTCTGCAAAATCGCGTTTACCGTCAATTGCGATCCCGACAATACCGTGAGTTCCCGCTTCCACTGTGCAAAGCCCGACATCGATAAAACGACGACATGCGAGCCGATACTAAGACTGATTTCCGACGGCGTGCTTCCCACATACTTCCCGTCAAGGTTAATGTCGGCACCTGCGGGCGTCGAGCTGAAATTGCACTTTACTTTCTCGGCGGGCGCTGCCTGCGCCGGGCTAGCTTCGGCTTGAGGCGCTGGCACAGGCGCGGGCGAACTTTGCCGTGGCGGGGGCGCTGCCTGGACTGGTTGCGTTGCAACTGCAGCCACAGCTGCACTGGACTTTCCGTTCGCGTTCACCAGCGCGTACAACTGCTTCCGCTCTTTGCCCTTGTCGTCCACATAGTACACTTCAAGGCCGTGTTTCTCCCTCCTGGCGTCGAAGCTTTCTCCCTTGGGCAGAGGAATGCACCTTGAGTATCTTGATTCGATCGTGCAGCTGATACGGAACGGCGGCTGGCTGTCTTCCTGCACGAGCAACGTGCTTACCATTGGCGCGTTCGAAGTCGAACGGCAATAGGCATCGTAAGTAAGCTGTTCGCAATTCAGGGGGACGCCGTTGTTGTCTGGGGCCGACGCTCGCGTTACAGAATCCAGAACCGTGATCCGAACCGCATCTTTCTGCGAGCCCGCGTTCGCGAATGTCGCCACCAGCAAAAGACAGATCCGCAACGCCGGAATTCTACACATACTCATCAAACCAACTCCTCCCCAATGCCGTCGCATTCGTCGCGTCGTCCGGCCTCGAAACCCCAGCGGGCCGTTCTCGGCCCGCTGGAGTTCAACGGCCGGTCTAGAACGTAAAAATCGGCCCGAATTCGGTTCGGTGATCCTGCCATTCGTTGGAAGGAGTTCCAGCAATTGTGTATATCGTGAGGCCGTCCTTCATCCGAGTAGCGTAGACCGACTGCTCGAAGGCAAACTGGCACCAGTTGTTGAATTTGTAGTACAAGGTGCCTATCGCCGTCTTGCCCATCAGCATTGGCAATGGGGCAGTGCCACCGCCATTGTAGGCCGGAACAAACCCAGGATTGTTGAGGTCGTGGTTGTTCACCTGATCCTTGCCGATGGTGAACAGTAGCTGCCAGCCCGCGTTGTGGCCACGCGGATCGGCATTGAACCACCGCGAAAGCGGCAAGCCAAGCTGGACGAACCCCCCGAACGACCGGATGGGACGCTGCGGGGCAACCTCGACATTGCCGGCCGGGCATGCACCGCCAACCAGCGCCGCGGTGCAACCGAGGACGGCGCCACCCGCGGCAACCAGCGGGCCGCCATCCGCAGAGACGTATGGCCCGGATACCGCAGTCAGTCGGGCTACATCGGTGGCAAAAGTGTTGATTTGCCCGCCGAAGTAGAAGCGCAAGTCACCTCCGCGATAGGCGGTCGCCACCAAGGTAGCCCATCGCGTGGGTATCTGGGCCACGATTTGGCCGCCCCACTGTGGGCTCGACGCTTGAAAGCCGTTCGGAAAGGCAGACTCCAGGGAGCAAGCCAGCACGTTCGTGCCGCCGTCGCAAATGTAGGAGCTGTTGGGAACGATCGACGTCCGCCTCGAGTGGAATCCAGCCACCGCGATCTGAGCCGGGGTCACACCCTTAGCTTTGTCGAGTTGGTAACTCAACGCCACTCTGCCTTCGTACTCAGGACGGTCGGAGTCGGCGCCCTCGCGCTCGCCTTCCCCGAGTTGACCCGCGAGTCCGGATAACCCGAGCTTCAGGATCTGACCGGTACTCGGCATCATGATCCCAAATTGCGGTTCGAGGTTGACATGATGTTCCTTATCGAGCGTCCAGATGAACCCTCCCCGCAGTTGCGGAGAACGCTCCCAGATGTTGCCCCAGAACGCACCATTGAATGTGGTTTCCACTATATTTTCCAGTGCGCCGGACCCGAAAAGCGTCCAGTCCTGTCCACCTAGAAAGAAAACGTCGAAGGTGTCGCTGGCATGGTAATCGAGGCGGACAAATGCCAGACGCAATTGCGGTTCGTTGCTGCGGATCGACGAGACGTCGCGGTTGTCGACTTCGCTGAAATTACCCTCGAAGTCCCCCTCGATCTTGCCGGTCAGCGTCAGGTTCTTCGATATGTCTGGCCATTCCACGTTGAGCCCAAAGCGCGTCGACCGCGCCTTGACGTGAACCTCCGGATCCTTGGTTGGGCCGGTGTTGAAGGTCGAGTTGGGTCCAGCAGTCAGCCATATACCGGGAAACGGGAAGTCATCGCCATTGGGGTCGCTGCTGTCATGGACAACTGTCGCCTTGATGAAGCCGTAAGGTGCGAGCGTGATCGGGCCAGCTTTAATACCGGCTAGACCGCCGGTCTTTGGGGCGTCGATCGGGAACACACGCACCGGAATCACCGCCCCTACCACCGAAGCTGGGGGAGGCGGCAGCTCGCCCGCTACCCGCGACGGAATGGGTGCCTGCGGCTGGGTTTGGGGCTGCTGCGGCGAGACGCGCGAATCCGCCCGTGACGACGACACAGATTCTCGAGCTTCAACCGGAGCTGCCGCAGACGCAGCAGGTTGTGCCGCAGGGCTCGCCGCTGCCGACAAATCCGCTGCACTCAACACACCCTTGCGGCTGAGCGCTTCCACCAATAGCTGAAATTCAGCCTCGGGAGCCACATTCCGGATGGCATCCGCCTCTGCCGGCGCAAGCACTCCCTTCGTCACCAGTACACCCAGCAGTGCCGTCACATTTGCGCTTCCAGGCGCCGCAGTTAGGTTCGGCGACGGGTTCGGATTTGCCGGGACCGCAGCCGGTTCGGCGTTGGCTGCATTACCATTTGCCGGCTTCGCATCGTTGTTTCCTGCCATGACGGGCACGACGGTGACGACCAGCACTATCAGGCTTGAAAACCATTTTCTCAAGGTCAACATAGACGGTCTCTCCTCTTTCTCCCCACCCACCTCAGGCTTGGGCACAAACGTGGGGCGCTAATCTAGAGCTAGAGGAGCACAAAAATCTTTGCTTGCAAATAATGAGTGTGATTCGTGGTCAGCTCCGCGACCACGGCATTAGAGGTTAGAAGTTGTCTCAAATTGAGAGGCTGGAGCAGATCGGCCGTCGCGGCCACGCTCAATGCGTTTGAGGTTGAAGCGACATCGGTGTTTTCGGGAGGCGAAGAAAATTGCTGTGGGCGCCAGACCCGTCGTGACGGAAGGTCGAAAAAACCTCCGATCCTTTTTCAGGCACCGGCGCCGTGACGCTGCCCGCCCACCCGGGCGATCGCCGCTCGTGCCGTAAGTTCCTCGATCGTAGGTACCGATTCCGGGGCCAGCAGCTTGCCCTGCTCTGGTTGAGATCCAGTGCGAATCGCCTCGGTAAGCATTTCCAAAGCCAGGTCCGTGTTAGGACGGATAAAGATCGTCGCCGCCAGCAGCCCGCTTCGCACCCAGGATTGTCCCGTCTTCGGCAACCCGTCGCAGCCCGTGAACGGTATCTTGAGCCATCGTTCCCGCTCCCCAACCGCGATTTCCGCGAACGCCTTCCTGGCCCCTGCCGCCATACTGTCGTCCTGCGCTCCCACCAGATCAATCAAGGTTTCCTGCGAAGTCCGCAGCCGCAACCACGAACTAACAGTCTTGTATGCGCTCTCCTCGGTCCAATTCGCCCGCATCGTCTTCACTTGAATGTTAGCGGGCTTCGTCTTCTTCATTCCTGCAGTGCGCTCATGCGCCGCAGAACTATTAGCTGGCCCTTCAATGTACAGGATCGATCCCCCCTGCGGTAGCAGCGCCCCAAACTGTCGTCCCTGCAGCTTGCCTACTTCCTCGTGATCAGAGCTGATCGAAAAAACCGGCACGTGACAGCCCGTCCGGAGTTCCTTGAGATAGTCGGCCTCATGGTTCAGGATCACCCAGCCAATATCCGCAGCAACGGCGGCGCGAGCCACTTGCGGAAACCCGGTTCCGCCCGCCGGCTCGAACACGATCGCATCCGGCCGCGAACCGGCCGTTCCCTGAATGTAGTGCAGCAGTTGCTGGCTCTGTGTTACCGCGTCATTGTTGGCATGGACGATCTTCAGGTCGATACCCAGCCGCCGCGCAGCTTTTTCCGCAGCCGCCTGCTGCTCCTGCTGATAATCGTTCTCGTCGTTCGTGAGGGAGACTAGAAAACTCAGCTTCTTCATATCGATCCAGTCTCGATGATAATGCAACTTCGTAAATGCCCCTGGTAACTAGAGTAACTAGGAGCGACCTTATCGATGGGTCCGAGGAGTGAGAAGGTCGGAGGGTGCCGAAAACCCAAGTTCGAGCACAGTTCGGGAAGGGCACGACCGTTCAGTCGTGCCGTCAAGTCGCCTGGAATATGTCCGCGCTTCAGCGCCTGAGGTCAGCTTCTGGCATATGCGCTGAGCTTCTTAACAAACTCTTCAGTCATGCCGTCCGCGACATCACAACCCTGGCTTGAATCCATGTTCCCGGAAGAATTGCTCACGACATTTGGCATCGCGGAAGGCTTCAGTACCTCCCGGCCGCGTAGTAGAAAAAGCGCCTGCCAGATTGCCCGCCGCCAGGCACGCTCCCAAATCTGCGCCCCGCACGTACTCATGCAGAAACCCCGCATCAAAGCTGTCTCCCGCTCCCACCGCGTCCACCGCGTCCACTCTGAACGCGGGGCTGGTGAAGTGCTCGCTTCCGCGCTGCGCTATCGCACCTTCCCGCCCCAGCTTTACCACCACCACAGGGACAATCGCAGCAAGTTTCTTCACCGCCGTTTCCAGATCCTTGACGCCCGCCGCCTTCGGCGCTTCCCGTTCATTGGGCAGAAAGACGTCCACATAACGCAGCGTATCCTGCAGGCCGCCCTCCCATGTATCGTCGGGATCGTCGTTGGTATCGAGCGAGGTAGTGAGTCCCGCCTCTTTCATTTTGCGGAACAACTCCGCCACGTACGGCCGCAGTCCGCCCTGCAGGTAATAAGAAGAGACGTGGAAATGCCGCGAGTCGGCCAGATAGCCAAGGTCAAGATCGCCCCATGCGGTTTCCGCAATGGTCCCTGAATACGTCACCATGTTGCGCCACGCCGCCCGCTGCAAAATCACGGTAAGCCCGGTCTTGATCGCGCCCGGCACGCGACGCACCTGCGAAACATCCACGCCGCTCTCCTGCAGCCGCAGCAAAGCCATCTCGCCCAGATCGTCGTCCCCAATGCGAGTCTGAAATCCCACCCGGCTGCCGAGAGCCGCCAGATTGTGTGCCAGAATCGACGACGATCCCCCGAGCGTCAGCATCATGCGATCCGCCAGCAGTTCGCGCTCCGGTGGCAATTCGTCAGGAAGCCCGTAAAGAATCAAATCCAGATTAAGCTCACCAGCAACAGTGACATCAAACCGCGGCATCTTCACCTCAGGCATTCTCTATTGATACCCCAACCCGAAGACCTTCACTCGTGGCAGGACAAACGGCTCTTGAGTCGCAAAGCGACGGCATTCGGCCCTCCAGTCGCGAAGCGACGACATTCATTAGCCCCGCACGTAAGTGCGGGGTAAGGTGAGCGGAGAAACCGAGTCCCCGAAGGGGACGGCACCCTCCTATGCGACAGACTCTGTAAGGACACCCAAGCAAAACGAGGCTCCTAAGCCACGTCCGCAATGGATGTAACCGGAACCGCCACCCTCCTCAGCGGTTCCCCAATAGCCTTCATCACCTTCTCAAACCCCGCGAAATCCAGCGATTGCGCCCCATCCGAAAGCGCCCGCTCCGGGCAAGGATGCACTTCGATAATCAGTCCGTCCGCCCCCACCGCAACCGCCGCCCGCGAAACCGCCGCAATCAGGCTCTGCTTGCCTGTCCCGTGCGAAGGATCCGCAATCACCGGCAGATGCGAAAGATCGCGCGCTAGTGCGACCGCCGCCAGATCGAACGTGTTCCGCATCTCCGTTTCAAACGTCTTGATGCCGCGCTCGCAAAGCACCACCTGGCTGTTTCCTCCCGAAAGCAAATACTCCGCCGCCAGCAACCACTCCTTCACCGTCGCCGAGGGACCGCGCTTCAACAGCACCGGCTTGCGTACAGTCGCCAGTCGCCGCAGCAGCGCAAAATTCTGCATGTTGCGCGCCCCCACCTGCAGCATGTCCACATGTTCACAAATGATGTCCACATCTTCGGTGCTCATCACTTCTGTGACCACCGGCAGCCCTGTTTCCTCCCGCGCTTCGCGCAGAATCTTCAGCGCCTCCAGCCCGAGCCCTTGAAAGTCGTAGGGAGAAGTCCGCGGCTTATACGCCCCGCCGCGCAGCATCGCAGCTCCAGCCCGCTTCACCGCGTGCGCCGTGCCGATCAATTGCTCCCGCGATTCCACTGAGCAGGGTCCGGCAATCACCACGACCCCGGGTCCCCCGATCGCGACCCCGCCCACGTTCACCACGGTCCCTTCCGGCTTAACCTGCCGGCTCACCAGCTTGAAAGGCTGCGCAATAGCCACCACATTGTCCACGCCGGGAGCCACCTGCAGCGCCTCGATTTCGTGCCGCCGCCCGCTTCCCACCGCAGCCACAATGCAGCGCTCGACTCCCCGCGTAACATGAGGCGTATACCCCGCCTCGCGAATGCGCTCGATGATGTGCGCAATCTCCAGCTCAGTAGCCTTCTCCGACATGTTGACGATCATTCGCTATCTCCTGAGTAAAGCTTTTCACCACAGAGGCACGGAGCCATAGAGAAAGTCTCCACAGGACTTATCACAAAGCGGTTCGGGAAGGGCACGGCTTCCAGCCGTGCCGTCCGACCGACTTGGAATTCGGGCTTTAGCCCCTGAGGTCCTCGCCCGTCTCCCACCAACCCAGGCTAATTGAGACGCCTTCCGGGCTGTTCGTTCTTCTTAGGTTTCCTCCGTGCCTCCGTGCCTCCGTGGTGAAAGCCGTTTTCCGCTCCCAAAAGCAAAGGCCGCGATCTCAAATCGCGGCCTCTGGCTGAACCTTGCTTGAATCTAGCCCCTCATGGCTGACTCGATTCCCCCGCAAGCCCCGCCGCAGCCGCTACCCCGCTAAACCAGTAGCGAAACTGCCCGGTAAAGGTAAATCGCGTCATACTAAGAACCTTCCAGCTTACGATTTTGGAACCGCGAGGCGGTGCCAGCCGACCCAGTTACTGTATCGAACTGGCTACATTGGAAAATGCATTGTTGGCGTTCGATCCGATCAGTCGTATCGTCCCCACCACCAGCACCAGGATCACCGCCAGCATTACCGCATATTCAGCAATATCTTGCCCCGCATCCTCAGACCAAATTCTGCGAATGATTTCGGACATGCGCTCCCTCCAATCCCCAAAACTATCCCCTGTAAGAGGGAAATAACCGCAATTCAACGCACCCATAATGCCCCACGATGCAGCACTTGTCAATTGCGGAAAATGCAAAACACAGTTCCCAGTTCTCCGTTCTCAGTTCTCAGTAAAGCGTTCCCAGCCCGCGCGAGTATCAGTGGAGACACCCGAATCTGTCACAAGTATTGACAACCACACTGTGCAGTTTTTTGCATCTCCGAGAGCGAGAGCCGAGAAGACCACTAACCCCTGACCACTAACCCCTGACCCCTGTCCACTAACCCCTGACCCCTGAACTCAGAACTGATACCCTATTCCCGTGCCCGTCCTCCACAACCTCCGCGTCACCCTCGAAATGATCAAGTGGGAGCACTCCATCTTCGCTCTCCCTTTCGCTCTCTGCGGAGCCATGTTAGCCGCCTCCGGCCTCCCCACTCCTCACCAACTTCTCTGGATCGTAATCGCCATGCTAGCCGCCCGGTCCGCCGCCATGGCCTTCAATCGTCTAGCCGACGCCGCCATCGACGCTGCCAACCCCCGCACAAGCACCCGCGCGATCCCCGCCGGCCATCTCTCGCCCGCCTTCGTCACCACCTTCGTCATAATTTCCTGCGCGATATTCATTCTCGCCGCCGCCCAACTGAATCGCCTCACCCTCTGGCTCTCTCCGGTCGCGCTCGCAGTCCTACTCCTTTATTCCTACACCAAGCGCTTCACCCGCTGGTCGCACCTCGTACTCGGATTCGCTCTCGGCATCGCCCCCGCCGCCGCCTGGATCGCCGTTCGTGGCTCCCTCGACCCCCGCATCCTTATTCTTACCGCCGCCGTCACCTTCTGGGTCGCAGGTTTCGACATCCTCTACGCCTGCCAGGATTTCGATTTCGACCGCCAAGCCGGACTCCACTCCATCCCCCGCCACCTCGGCATCCCTCGCGCTCTCTGGATCGCCCGCGCCTTCCACCTAATCATGCTCCTCCTGCTAATCGCCCTGATCCCAGCCTTCGCCCTAGGCAAACTAGCCATCGCCGGCATCATCGCGGTCCTATTCCTCCTGCTCTACGAACATTCCCTCGTCAAGCCCGACAATCTCTCCCGCCTGAACGCCGCCTTCTTCACCATGAACGGAGTAATCTCAGTAGTCTTCGCCACCTTCCTAGCCGCAGACCTCCTCCTCCGATAGTAATGAGCCAGCAAAAAATAAAACCGGCCTTCCCACCCCCTGCGGTGGAAACGCCGGTTCCCCCATTCCCTCAGACTAGAGGGCGTGAAGATCATGCGATCAGCACCCCCAGGCCCTGATCGCACTCTCATCTTCCCCCAGGCCCAGTTCGCATTTGTCAGACCGATGTAAACAGTTTGTAAAGAAGAAGTAGTAGATCAACCCACCCGGACTCCCTTCATAACTCATTGCCGCAACGGCGAAACTGGTAGCATAAAGATTCCTCCACCCAACACCGTGCGCGCCTTCCTCCACCGCGGGATTCTCTTTCTAGCTCTTCCGTCCCTGGCCGTTCCCGTCAGCGCGCAGAGCAATGCCGGAGAGCTTCGCCTAAAAATCACCGGCCCCGATGGCCGCCCCCTGAAAGCCGCGGTCGAACTCGTCAGCCAGGGCAACGACTATCGCCACACAGTCACCACCGACGACCAGGGCAACCTCGACGCCCGCCGCCTGCCCTACGGAATCTACCAACTCCAGATCCGCCTGCAAGGTTTCGCTGAGGTTTCCCAGTCCATCGAAATACGTTCCGCGCTCCCCTTGGATCGCACCATCCAACTGAAGCTCGCCGCAGTTTCTGAATCGGTAACGGTAAACGCCGCCGGCACATTGGTCGACCCCTACCGCGCGGGTTCGGTGAACGAGCTGGGATTGCAAACCATCGAGAATCGATTGACCGCGCTCCCCGGCCGCTCCATGCAGGAGCTCGTAAACTCACAACCCGGCTGGCTCTACGAAGGCAATGCCGTTCTCCACCCGCGGGGCTCCGAATATCAAACGCAATTCGTAGTCGACGGCATCCCCCTCACCGACAACCGTTCCCCAAGCTTCGGTCCCGAACTCGAAGCCGACGACGTCGAATCCCTGAAGATCTACACCGCCGGCATCCCCGCGGAATTTGGCCGCAAGCTCGGTGGAGTCGTCGAGGTCAACACTCTCAAAACCGCAGATCCCGGACTTCACGGACAACTCACCCTCTTCGGCGGCACCTACAACACGGCCGGGATCAATACCCAGAACCAATACACCTGGAAGGGAAATACCGTTGGCCTGAGCGCCTCCGGCAACATGACCGACCACTATCTCAACCCGGTGGTCCCCGAGAATTACACCAACAACGGCACCACCGGAAGCTCTGCTTTAAGCTATGAGCGCGATCTGACCCAAAAAGACCGCTTAACCCTGATCGCCCGCCACGAACTCGCGCGCTATGCCATCCCCAACGAATTCGTGCAGCAGAACGGAGCCTATGTGCCGACCGCCGACAACACCGTCGGCTGTCCCCCCGTTCCCCCGCCCGACGAGCCCAGCGACTGCGTGTTCATTCCCGGTGGTCAACTGCAAACGGGCGACAACTTTGAAACCATGGGCAGCATCTCCTACCAGCACATTTTTTCCTCAGATGCGATAGGCACGCTGCGCGGAATGTCCCGCGACAGCAACAACGATTTTTATTCCAACCCGTCATCATGGCCGCTGATCGCAACCCAGCACAACGACTTCAAAGAAATTTATTTCAACGGCAGCCTCTCCGTTCATCATGGCAGGCAGGAATGGAAAGCGGGCATCGAATCCGATTCGATTTTCCTTCACGAAAACTTCAGCTACGTCGTGCCCGATTGCGAGAACCCTTCAGACCCGCAATGCCCAATCAATCTGGGGATACTGGACGCAGGCGCCACAACTTTCGCCTTCACCGGCAGCCGTCCCGACCTCGAACAATCAGCCTATGTTCAGGATTTAATCCGTCTCGGCAACTGGACCGTCAGCGCAGGTCTCCGCTGGGACCACTACCAGTTGCTCGTAAACCAGAATGCCGTGAGCCCGCGTGTCGCCATCTCGCGCTATTTCCCCTCCATCGGCCTGAACGTTCACGCCTCCTATGACCGCATCTTCCAGACCCCGTCCTTCGAAAACATTCTGTTGTCCAGTTCTCCCGCCGCCGAGGCTATGGACACCAGCGTCCTCGCACTGCAACTGCCGGTCCAGCCTTCTCACGGGAACTATTATGAATTGGGAGCGACGAAAGCGTTCTTGGGAAAACTGCGGCTGGACGCGAACATGTTTCGCCGTGACGTGAACAATTACGCCGACGACTCTCAAGTCCTGAGTACCGGCATCAGTTTCCCCATCGCGTTCCGGAAAGGAATTATCTACGGCGCCGAGGCCAAGCTCGAAGTTCCGCACTGGGGGCGCTTCTCCGGCTTCGCCAGCTATTCCTACATCGTAGGCAATGTCTGGAACCCGGTAACCGGCGGCTTGTTTCTCGGCGATGACGCCACCGGCGCGACCACCGATCTAACCGGACATTTTCCCGATTCCCAGGACCAGCGTCAAACCATCCGCGCCCGCGTCCGCTATCAAAGCGTCCCGCGCCTGTGGATCGCCCTGGGCACCGACTACAACAGCGGACTGCCGTTTCAACCCGACCAAACCCCCGAGCAATACGCCACGGAATACGGCCAGGTAGTAATCAATCACCTGAACTTCAATCGCAACCGCATCAGTCCTTACCTGACAGAGAGCGTTTCGCTCGGTGCCGATCTCTACCAGCACGAAAAGCGCTCCCTCCGCCTGCAGGCCGACGCCCAGAACCTAAGCAACGAACTGGAAGTAATCGACTTCGGAGGCCTATTCTCCGGCAACGCCCTAGGCCCCTCCCGCCAATACACCTTCCGCCTAGTATCATCCTTCTAAGAGCCTTGTCATCCTGAGCGAAGCATGATCGTCTGAAAGACGATCATGCGCAGTCGAAGGATCCCTACCGTACAACTAGCTTCTAACGTCAAGGGACTATGCTTGAACCGCCAACCACTCTTGGCAAAAAAAAAAAGACGCTCCCAAGCGTCCCCAACAAACCGAGCCCAATCCGTGCAAATCCGCGGCAAAATCTACACCACAAAATACTTAGCCCCAGGATGATGCACCACCAACGCCGAAGTCGATTGCTCCGGCTCCAAAAGAAACCCCGAAGTCAACCGCACCCCAACATTCTCCTCCGGCTTAAGCAGCACAAACAACTTAGTCTGATCCTCCAGATTAGGACAAGCCGGATAGCCGAACGAATACCGTGACCCCCGATACTTCTGATGAAACAGATCGCGAATCGCTGGAGCATCCTCTCCCGCAATCCCCAACTCCTCCCGCATAGTCTTATGATGCAGCTCTGCCAAAGCCTCCGCCGTCTCCACACTAAGCCCATGCAGATACAAATATTTCGTATACTCCCCACCCTCAAACAACTTCTGCGTCTCAACCGAAGCCTTGGCGCCGATAGTAACCAAAGAAAATCCAATCACATCCATCTTCCCAGATGATTTCGCAGCAAAGAAGTCAGAAATGCACAACCGCCGCCCCTCCCGCTGCCGAGGAAAAGTAAACCGCAACAGTTCTGGCATCGTAGCGCCGGCGTCCCGCCGGCTGTCGCGGGGGCGACTCGCCCCCGCACCGTCCGGCTCATAAATAACCACATCATTCCCATCACTCAAGCAAGGAAAATACCCGTAAACGACTTTAGCCTCAAACAATCCAGTAGCAGCCACTTCCTCCTCAATCTTCTTCTTAATCGGACGGAACTTCTCCTCCACCAGCCGCACATAATCCGCCTGCGAAGCCGTTTTCAACTGCCACTGATTCTTAAACAAAGCCGTCTCGTTGATATA
>Ga0307476_10000410_pt1 | contig 34298 bp, 43 predicted proteins | sample atmos_gasesECM2C_2_FD_203314 | JGI IMG/M metagenome (GOLD analysis project Ga0307476, IMG submission 203314) | Hardwood forest soil microbial communities from Morgan-Monroe State Forest, Indiana, United States - atmos_gasesECM2C_05 | ecosystem: Environmental > Terrestrial > Soil > Temperate...
GCCCTGGGCTGAGACGCGGAAATGGCGGCGGCGCTTTGTCATTTCAGCTTTGGTCAATATCGCATTGGTCTTTTTGCTGCTGGCGACGAGGGCGCAGTAGGGAGCCATGGCCGAACCAATCCAGTTCCCCGCCCCGCCCCTCGCGCCCGGCCAGGTCGCCGTGAAGATAGGCGGCAAGCGGTATGTGCTCAACGTGCCGCCCGACAATGCCGGCGACGACCGAGCTACAGTGCCAATGCCGGCGGACGATACCCGGCGCAGCTAAGGACCGAATCAATCGAATCACTTTTTGAATCAGGGAGAACTATGCCACGACTTTTGCTTTGGATTTCGGCCAGGCTTGCCGCGATCGGATTTGGCCGTAAAGACACGAACGTTGATCCGAACCGCCGGCGCAAGGCCCGCGGCCGCCGGACGTGCGATTGCGCGGAGTTCCCGCGGTGCGGACACGGGCTGGTGGATTACGTCGAGTAATCGCAACTTAGTACTTGACAATATCCAGCTTTACCGGGTATTATGGAGGAGTACCAAGAAGCCCGCAACCAACGGGCAGAGGAAAAAAAGATGAACCCTGTAGCACTCACCAACACGCAGCTTTACATTTTGATCGGCGTACCGCTGGTCTTCAACTTCGGCATTGTGATTGCAATTTTTACAATCATCAACGCCAACATCAACGTGCAATTCACCGCTTTTCGCGCTGAGGTCCAGGCGCGGTTCGACGCACTCCACGCGCGTTTGCTGAATCTGGAGCATCGCTAGGGAAGCCCTTTGCCGCGCCCCTCGCCTTCATCGGCCCTCGGGCGCGGCAACAGCGTCGGGGTGGTACCCGGCCGGGGTACGTCAACCCCCGGAAAAAGCCTACGGGCGCTCCCCCAGCGAAACAGGGGTACGAGGACATATGAGAAAAGAAATCGCAGCGAAATTCACGAGCCGCTGTTCCGCCTGCGGCTCAGACATCCGACCCGGTGAAACGATCACCTACGACCCCGCAATCAAGTATTCCAGCCGGCATAAGGTTTGCCCGGCGGTGAAACAAGATCCCAAGCCGAAGGTCGCGAAAGGCGCTATCCTCAACGGCCCCGTGATTGCGCAGCCCCAGGTTGCGCGCTTGAGCGACGAGGCGGCGGCTGAGATCCTGGCCAAGATTGGATCCAGCTTTGTACACCCGCTCCCGACGTCTGAGCCTACCCTGGGCCTCGGCTACAAAATCACCATCGACGGCGTCGAGCACCAAATCGGCAAGGGCACTAAGTGGGTAGGGCAGGTCACCGACCACAAGGGGAACCAATCCTGGGTGGTATCGCTTATCGATGGCGCGATTCTAGATCACCTCACCGCGGCCGACGCCCACGATCTGAAATGGATGTACGCGCCCCTGGATAAGTGGGCCAGAGAGATGGGGGCGCCGCTTGGGCGCGAGCTCAAGGGCAAGGATAGCGTGCATGTTGGCGAAATCCACCCCGGCAAGGATGGCATCTGGTACATCGTGGTGAGCGTGGACAAGCCGTACTACATGAGCGCCGAAGCCGCGGAGGATATGGATATGTTCGATCGCGGCGGCGGGTGGGCCACGCCTTACAGCGTGCGCCAGATTACTGAGCCGGTGGCGGAGCGCGAAAAGCGCGAGGCGAAGGCGCGCGCCGATCGCGAGAAGGCCGATGCCATTATCGCGAAGCTGACTGCCGCCCGCGACGCCGCCGCCGCGCTCCTGCCTCTCGGGATCCGACACCTCACCAGCGCCGAATATGCGGAGATTCAACAGGCGATCAGGGAGAAGCGCGCAGAACTGCTCGCAGAGAACGCGAAGACCGAGAAGCTTTCGCCAGGCGTCGAGAAGCTGGTTGCCGCGGCCAAGATATCGGAGCGCCTTCCCGCGATGCCCGGCAACGAGAACGGCTATCTGGCGTGGGAGCATATCTACCGCGTCGGCGACCGGCTGGTGGTAGACTACTGCGACACATCCTACGACGGCGCCGGCTGGATGCTCCAAGGTATTGGCGTGCTGCCCGAGGATGGCGCGCTGCTGGCCGATCATGCCAGCCGCGCGGCTATCAAGGGCTATCGCTTCGACCCCGCGCTCTACGCGGCGATGGTCGCGGCGGACGCCGAAGGGAAGCTCAGCAAATACGGACGCGGCACTTACTTCGGGGGCACACCCGCTCCCTGCTACGACCTGCCGGAGGGGGAAAGGGCATGCACAAAGGGCGCATTCGCTCATGAGCGCAACCAAACCGCGGCCGAGGTTCGCGCCGAGCTGGCCCAGCGCTTCGAGGCCATGGCGAACGCGGAAGTGGTCGCCATTCTGTCGCGCGAGGATAGCATCACGGAGATCCGCCAATGACCACCGAAGAAGTCTGGTACTCGATGTACACCCCGGGCGGCCAACCGCCCCATTGCACCCGCCTGAGCCGTCTTCCCATGGACCGGCAGTGGAATGCGCCGCTCGACTTCGCCATTGGATTCGCGCTCGGGACTGCGGGATATCGCCAGACCTGGATAACCCGCACCCGCGAGAAATATTGGTATCTCGACGGTGCATGGTGGCTGATCCCCGATCGCATCGAAAAACGAATCATGGCTCTTTATAGCGACGCCGTCACGCAGGCCTGTATGCGCAACCGTGGCCACGCGGACTCCGAGGAGGTGGTCGCCGTCCTCCGGTCCTGGCGCCGAACCGGGGTGTGGCGCCGGCACGTCGCGCACATAATTCCGCGACGGGAGTTAATCACTTCCGTCATCCCGCGCGGTAAGGGGAAGCGCGGCAAGCGCAGCGTAGATATCGCCGCGGTGCAGGACCGCGCGGCGCAGCTCCGGACCGGGATAGGACTTTTTTCGCCGGCCAGCGAATCGACGGCCCGCGTCGGGGCGGTATATCGACGCTCGGATATTCGTAACCTGCAAGCGCCTGCCGGCCACGAATGGGTCCAATGCGACGAGGGGCACATGTGGGTTATCCCAATGGGCAAGCACGCCGAGAGTTGTGACCGCTGCCCGAAATGCGGAGGATATTGGTGCTGATCGAAGTCACCAACCACGGCCCGCTGATCACGGCCACCAACTTCTGGGAAAGCCCTCTTGCGGAAAGGGGGCTTCTCTTTTGTTCCGTCAACGCGGGCGCCATTCGCGTGTTGCTACCGAGATCCCGATATGCCGATCTCAACGACATGCGCACTGCCGAGTATTGCGTTCTTTCGCGGGGGCCGTGGGCTGGTAAAGACGGAATCGAAATCATGTGGGAAGATCATTCCGACTCGCCCTATGTCCTGCAGCTTACGCCGGAATCGTTTGACCTTTTGCCCGGCGAACCGGAGAGCGGCCGTGAATGGGTGCTTTCGGTTTGGAGCAACAAGGACGGGCGGCCCCACAAGGCCATGGATCGTATCTGCCATTGGCGGCGCGTGGCTAAAATCCCGTGGCTCAAACCTTGGGAGACTGTGTAGATGCCACATGAATGGTGAGTCGAGGAGATCATGAGCCAAGCCGACAAACGTGAAGAGAACGCTATCGCGGCAGTCGAGTGCCCTCAGTGCCATGCGCGCCCCGGCCTAGACTGTTACCACCAGGGCGCGCCGACCAAGTGGCTCAACGGGCGACGCTATTGCCACCCCGAGCGCCGCAAGGCCCACGCGGCAGAAAAGGCGGCCGCTCTAGCGCGACTGAGCAGGGAGAGTTCATGAGCAGACTCCTCACACCCCGCATCGCCCGTCACATGAGCAACGCGCGCCTGACCAAGTCGGGTGGCCGTAACGGTGGCCGCCCGCGGATCGACGCGCCACGTTGCCCGTGTGCCGCAATGACGCTAAAACGTGCCGAGGCGCGGGGGAAGACGAGCGAGCACGATCCGAGCTGCTCATACTACCGCGAGCGCGCGATTATCGTTTGACGGCCGGGCGTCTGGAGAATTTCACTCCAACTCCGCCCGGCCATGACCCACCCTACAGAGGAACAACAACCCATTATGCACCTTACGATATATATCGCGTTCTTCCGCAGTTTGCCTTATCCTACTGCTGCGGAAACTGTTGCGGAACACTCGCACCAATTTCCGCAGGAGAAAATAGAGTGACACCTACAACAGTCGAAACACAGCAGCAGTACATCACCAGGGAAATTGCCGGCCAGATCCTGAGCCTCAGCACGCGGCGCGCCGGGGAGGTGGCCGACGAAAAGAAGATGCACCAGGTCGAGGCGCGGAATCCCGCCACCGGGATGAAGCAGAAGCTGATCCTGGCCGCCGATGTGTATGAAGAGTCGCGTCTGCGGAATCTCACGATAGCACCTCCGCAGCAGCAGTCGCAGTATCGGATTCCGCCGCCGCAGCCGCAGTCCGCCGCCGCGCCAGTTCCGCAGATTGCCGCACCGGCAGAGGAGGATGAGGTGGAGGAACCCGCGACCCCTGAGATCAGGCTCTACGATCATTTTCCCCCGGCCGCCCTTCTGACCGTGCGGGAAGCTGCGGCATACCTTCGCGCCCCTCGCACCTATATCGTCGCGCTGGTCCGCAGTGGCGCACTGCCATCGGTCAAGCTGCCGGGGGGTGGTATTAGAATCAGACGCCGCGATCTGGATTTATTGCCCTGAAAATCCCGTGGGTGTTCAATTTTGAACACGCTTGGCCACCGCCGCTTGCAGGGGTAAACTGATACCTAGGTCGCATAGGACCATTGTGGAATTTTAGGATTGGGTCGGGGGGCGCGATCGCCCCCCAGAAATTGTTGCGTACGATTATGGTCCTCATTATATCGCGACCGCTAATCAAAGGCAAAAGCCCCCCTGGCTATCTGCGCGCCTGCAACGCAAGGGTCCGGACTTCAACTTTCCTAGGGTGGATTTCCGGAAACGGCGTCTTCAAAGCAGCACAGAAGACCAAGGGGGAGACACGAAAACAGAATATCCAAGGCGCGGCGGGAGTTCAAGAGAAAAGTACTATTCCCTCTTGGTGAAGTACCTGCGGGTCTGCTATCCTGTTTCCGGGTCGCTGGGCAGGCATGTCAGGCGATCAGCAATAAGGATTGAGACTCCGGTCGCTGATACGGCCCAAACGTATACTCAGCAGCGGCCGGGTCTCAGCACTCCTCTGAGTGGAGTGAATTTGAGAGACTTTTCACAACCCGGCCCCAATCTACAAGCCCAACTTTCCGCCGATGTTATTCCTCCACATTTCAGTTCTGCGAAAATAGCGCTGCACAATTCCAGGGCTCTGGCCGGTATAGGCCGAGATTCGCAGCGCAGTTACATTCGCTTCCGAGGCCGTCGTAACGCAACCGCTTCTCAAACTGTGCCCGGCATAACAGGAATTCTCGATACCGATGGAGGCCACCGCTTTTTTGATCACCCGATAAATGCATTCCCCGTCGATCTGCTCGCCTTTGCGATAGGGGTTCAGCCTGGGGAAGAGCGGGCCGGGATCGCCCCCACGCACGCGCAGCCAGGCGCGCAGGACGCCCACCGGGTCGGAATTGATATGTTGGCCGCGGACCACCGGCACGAGCCTGCCCTTGCCCGCCTGGTCTTGCTTCTCACGATCTACGCTGACTATCAAGCCCTGGCGGCAGAACTCGATATCGCCGAGGGAAAGCGCAGCAAGATTCGAACGCCTCAGAGCGGTGGCGAAACCGAGTACCAGGATCGCCCGGTCCCTGAGGTCCGCCGCGGTCCCACTGCGGGCCAGGGCGGCGGACATCCTGCGCAATTCCCCTACGGTGATCGGTCTCATCTGGCGCGGTTTCTCGCCCCGCAGCCTTTGGGCGCCCAGCAGCAGTTCGCGAATTTCGATTGCGTCGGGCGAGGGCAACCCATGGGATCGATGTTGATGGATGATGGCGCAACGGCGCCGGCGGGCAGTGCTGATTTTCTTTCCTTGACTAAGCAGGTCGGTGAGATACAGGCCCAGCGTTTCGGTGCTCGAAGGAAGCGCCATCAACTCGAACTGCTTACACCAGGCCGCGTACATTTTTACGTCGTAACCGTACCCGGTCACGGTGTTTCTGGCTATAAGTCCCAGCCGCAATCTGGCTTGCTCCAGATGCAGGTCCGCAATTACTGCCGTACGATCTTTGGTAGCCATCTTTGCTCCAACCCAGCGAAAGTGGTGAGGGCCGCCGAAATACTGATAATATTCCTGCGGCCCGCCTCCCTAGGTGAGCACAGAGTGCGGACTTACTCAAGAGTCGGAAGGGCGGGGGACGTACGGGGTACTTTCGGCGTGAAAGCAATTCATTGTAATCGAATTGCTATGCCGAACATCGGCACATCCCGCGGACCTCCAATTTTCCCTGAGGGCCTCAGTGCTGCGCTCAATCTTGGCTGGTTCAACGCAGCTCCAAAGTGAACTTACAGAGTTTGGAGACGGGACTCTTTTTGAGTCTACCGATTTTCCAACTCTTTCGCCAATGGCGTTTTTGTAAACGGAGTTCTGGCTAGGATGGCTAGCACTTCAGGAAAGCGTTGGGAATCGGATGAGCGGCTGTAACGAGATTAATACAGAACTATTGAATTTTCTTTATCCGGCTACGCCGGGAGCGAGCCAGAGACTTGCGGCCGGGGGGGTAGGCCTCGGCATCGCGGGTGATGCTCATGCCTTAAACCTTCCCCTTCGCGATTCTGACCTTCCATTGGGCGGAACGGAAAAGCCTGGCGCGTCGAATTTGATCGGAGTCGCTCATGGCTTCCATTCTCCCGCCGGCGGATCGCTGCGCACCATCGACGGAACGTGGACGCAGGTCATCAGTGCCACCAGAATTTGGGCGTCGGTCAGCTCGAGGACTTTCTTGCAGGTCAGCTTTGTTGCGTCCGTGGATTCTTTGAAGACGATGTACTCGTCCGCCAGCCCGGAATATACGACCTCGCCGTTCTGGATCACTTCGACTCTGTCTTTGTCGCGCCTGACTCGGTACATAATGCTAAACCTTCGCTTTCTTTTTCGGCGGCCTGCCGCGTTTCACATTACCTCTCTTCGCATCGCGTTCCTTGCGAGCCGCCAGTTTATCGGGATGATCGGCATAGTAGGCGGCCCAGCGGGCGACGGATGCTTGGCGGCTGGATTCGCTCAGCTCTGCAGCAGAGAGGTTAGCCGCCCTGGCTTGCCCACCCTTACGCCCCAACTCCGTGACATCGACAATGACCTTGACCTTTTTCCCCACGACCATAGCATATCCGAACGGCCGCTACGGACGCAAATATTTCTCTTGACATCCGGAGCGCCGCTACGCATACTTGGTATGCATCTACAAGCCGTGGCGGGCACAAAAACGCTGGAGAGAGGTACCAACGATCATGCTATTCATGCTATTCAACGGGTTTTTACACACGGGGACGCGGTGTTTCGACGAATCGGCGGTCAGATCGATCGACTTATGGAAAACGGATGGCCAGGCGCAGATAGCGCTCGGGGAAGACGGGGAGAAGATTCTGCTGGACGAAGACGAAAGCCGCATTGTGCGGGATTGGGCCTCAGCTTCGTTGCAGGCGGCGATTGTCTATTCCCAGGGGCATCTGATCTCGATGCGCTGTGGCCTTCGGGAGGAAACCCTGCGAGCCGAGAAGCTGAACAGGGCGTCAACGCGCAGCAAGTCGCGCAAGCGGGCCGTTACAAAGCGCCTGCCGGCCCAGGTGTCCAAGGATACCCGGCTGGTGGATATCGGCGCCTGGAAGGCCTCAGCGCAGGAAACGCCGGCAATTGTCGAGGAGTGCCCCCAGATCGCGGCATAACGCGAATCGAGGGTGCGGCCGCGGCGGGAGGCTCACGATGAATCGAGTTATTCCCGCTGCGGTCGGATTATTCGAATCCGATTCAACTAGCGGGCGAGAAGTGTGGCCAGGAATGCTAGGCCGTTTGAGCTTTCGCAGCAGGCCGACTCAAGCGAATGTCGCTCTCCACAAAAATCACCGGCTCACCGTTGATGTCGCGATATTCGGCGTAGTAGCAGGCGGGCTTCATCCACGTGCGCTTTACCATCCGCGCGGGAGCCTCACGAAACGCGATCAGGAAAAGATTCCACGCTCGAAGCGCATCCTCTTTCTCGGGCCGCTCGGTGTAAATCGGCTTGGCTGGCCAGCAGTCGGAATTTTCAAGCGCACGGCCGAGCCCCCAGCGGTTGAGGTTCAGGTCCCACGAAAGCGGGTGTGTTTCGTCGTCGCCGGGATACGGCTGCATGCCGCTGCACTGGCCCCCGCCGAGGCAGACGTTCGCCGGATCATCCCAGGTGACATGGAGCTTCCACATTTCGTTCTTGAGCGGTCCCATGTCTTCCCTGATGCGAACCACCCTTTCTTCGAACGCCTTGTGTACGGTGCCGATTTTCTTGCTATACGAAGCGAGCTTGCGTTTGTAGCCGTTCAAGACCTTCGCCGGCGCCGGCGGTTCGCAGGCAAGACGCATTCGGTAGCGGCTGATCCTTTCGGGGTTCAGGTGGTAACGTCTGAAGATCTCAAGCTCGTAGGGTTCAATAGCGGCCATAATGCCTCCTTGAAAGGCTGCGGAGGGGAAGGCGTTCAAGGCACCCGCCCCGACCCGCAAATCACACCGGCGATCAACCGGCGCGAAAACATCATACCGCGGTCAGGCGGTTTTGAGAACGTCGGGTTTGGATCGGGGCTCACAAGCTGCGGGCTTACGAACGAGCGCTATCGGATCCACAGGGGGCACCTTTGCCGCCCGCGAACGCTTCCGGGGGGCTTCGGGCGGATCGCCGGGACACGGCGGGATCGGCAGCATTGTGCCGTTACCGTCGCCAATGTCGTACCAGCGAGTCTTCATATCAACCATTATAGGCGAAAGTCAGGCGAAACATTGTCCAGGACATCTAGATTTACCTTCGCCTTCTATTCGCCTCTTGCAGCTCATATCAACCATTATAGGCGAAAGTCAGGCGAAACATTGTCCAGGACATCTAGATTTACCTTCGCCTTCTATTCGCCTCTTGCCGGGGGTGGCCTCCATGGCTGATTCCGACGCCCAAAGAAGAGCCGAAGAGTCCTTCAGGGACAAGTGCTGGACCGAATACGAAAAAAGTTTATCACAGGCTGGCCGCGTTTATACCCCGATCAGTAATGAGCGGCTGGATGCGCAAATAGCAGGCGTTGGCGGCCTCACTGCACTGGAGCGCATAGATGCCTATATAGAACGAAAATCTGCGGGTAACTGGAGTATCTTCGCCTGCGAGAGAAACTGGAAAACTTTTAAAACGGATCCGATTAACCAAAAAGACATCGTTGATTATTTTGGCTTCTCCAAACAGACCGTCAGCGCGGCTGTGAACCTTCGGGCCGCGCAGGGTTATTTGCGGCTGGGTGACGGAAAAAACCCGCGGCTAATTATTTTCATTCTCTCCCCGAAGAACGGCGTCGAGGTCCCCGCGGATGACGGATTGCCTCCATACAGCGCCTACAAAGAAATTTGGGACAACGAGCATCCTGTGGAAGCGCAGTTGCGCATAAAAATGGAAGCCAAGCGGGACAAGCTACGGAAACAATTAGCCAAAGATCTTGAGCCGGTGATCGAGACGATATCCAAAATCGAATACGCGCGGCTCAACGATTACAAAAAATTGAAAGAGAAGGCTATGCCGAAAGCCTCCGAGGCGCCCGAGGTAATCGACCAGCATTCGCTCGACTTCGACTCCCCGATTCCGCCTCCGCCGGTCCAGAACCTTACGGACTTCCCCTTCGAGGAGTCCAGCACCTCTGATACCTCGGTCCAGAACCTATTTGACGAACCGTCAGTCACATCCGGGACCGCCGAAAAGCCCAAACAACATGCTGGCTCCGGCCCCATCCCGCGCGAAGTCAAAGGGATAGCGGAAACGGAAAAAAACGTGCTTCGCGCGCGCGCGGACTCTTTAAACATTAAACAGTTTAGAGACCAGAGCCATCCGTCGGTCGGTCGGTCCTCTTTGGAGACGCCGACCGACCGACAGGTGATTCTGGAGATAACCGATTCAAAGACCGGATCCGCGAGTGGCTCGAGGAGACCATAAAGCTACCCGTCGGCATCGAAGATCCGGAACTCGGGCAGATTGCGGCAACCATCCAAACCGACCTCCACTTTCAGCAATTCAAGGAAGCGATGGGCAAGGCAAAGAAGGTCAAGGGCTGGAGGTACTGTGTGACCGTGGCCCTCGACTGCCAGAAGCACCAGGCAAAATACGCCGCAGCGTCCGCCGGCAGCCAGTCCGGAAAAGAGGACGACGACCCGTACCTAAAGGCATTGCGCCGGGCACGCGAGAGGGAGGGAGATAAAAATGGCTGAGCTGCCATGGGATGAGGCAAAACGCATCGCGGCCGCGCTGCAGACGATCGGCCACCCGTACGCCGACTCCGCGTTGAAAGCGACGGCCTCGGATCTGGTGAAGTGGTGTAAGGGTTCGTTCGAACGGGATCCCAATGGCCACCCGCGCATCTGGACTCCGGAGGACCAGGCTGAATGGCTTGTCGCCGAAGCCCGCGTTACCTGGGAGGGCGGCTGGCCGGAGAAAGGCGGCACTGCAAAACTGTACGCGCTCTTTCGCGAAAAGTTCGCGATCGAAAAGTCGCTCGAAAAGGCCGAACTGCCGCACCTTTCGTACGAGGAATTAATTGCACGAGGCCTTATCAATCCGCCGTGCCAGGTCTGCAACGAGCGGCTTTTTATCGGGGAGCGGCCGAACATGACTTTTTGCCTGGCCTGCGCCGAGGGTCGTAGCAATGCCCGGTTCCTGGGAGAGGCGGGGCTTCACCGGCTGAACGGCGAGTCGGTCCAAAAACCTCGCGCTACACCGTTTCTCGGGAAGTCACTCGAAAAGATCATCGACGGCGCCGCAAAGGTTCTCGAGGACGAAGAGCGCCGCAAGATGGAGCAGCTACACCGGCTGGGCGAGACGGAACTGTGGGAAGCGGAAAAGCGCCGTAAGGCGGAGCAACTCAAAAAACTGGAGGAGTCCGAACCGGGGAGTATCCAGTGATCAACCGCGACACAATGACCGAATCCGAGTTGGAAGGTATGGCGAGATTCCACCGCAGTACGGCCGACATGATGGCGTCACGGGATATGCCTGCTACCGCGGAGGATCTTAAGCAACTGGCGGAAAGCTATGAGCAGTTGCTGCGGGAAAAGCGGGAGGGCAAATGCTCCTGAACGGCAACACCGGATCCCACGACATCTACCGGTCGGGCCGGCGCGCGCTCAAGAAGCCTCTCAAAAAGCCGGCGCAGGTTGATCCTCGGCCCCGTGGCAGCCTGGAAGAAAGATGCGCCTGGATGCGGGAACGGCAGGCCGCGAAAGAACTGCTTCGTGGCGCGGAGAAGTCACGGGGGAAGGCATGAACCCGGAAGAGTTCACCCTATTCTTTTCCAATCTGACGGTCAAAGAGCGTCACGCGTTCGCCCGGCGCTTCAATAACCTCACCTGGACGAAGTAGCGGCCGCACTGGAATCCCTGCCGACCGACGCGCTCGAACAGGCGGTAAGATTCGAGGCGCTGGGCTATAAGGAGACGACGCCCGTGGAAACAATCAAGGAAACCCTGACCATTGAAATCCGCGAATCTGGCGACGCCAGCTACTGGGAGGCGAACGATTACCGTATCGATCGCATAACTAAAGGGCTGGGTTCCTTTGTGCGGGAGGTTGCCGACCGGTACGCCAAGTCGCCGGAGGAAAGCGAACTAATGGTGATGACGGTGGCGAAGACGCTTTTCGATTCGTTCTATGCGGCCCAGGTGTCGGAGGTTCTCCGCGAGCGGTTACAGCGGGATCGGGAGCGGCAGGTATGAAAGCACCTGCTGATCTCCGCGACCTGGTGATCTACGCCTGGGTCGGGGAAGACGAACTGGGGTCCGGAGTCGTGGGCCTCAAGCAGGCACAGACGCCCGCCGGCATGATTCCCCTGGCAGCCATGGGACACCACCTGGACCGGATGCTGAAGCTCGCACCCGCCATGCAGGCGCTAGCGCTGCTGTACGGCAAGAAGATTCGTCTGTGCCGTTTCGCGTTCGAAGATGTCATCAGGGAAACCGAATCCGGAGACTGACGCGCATGGAAGCTGAACTTTGCTACTGCGGTTTACCGCTTCACTACACAGACCCGGAGATCCAGCGTTCGGTAGAAAGGCTGGTCAGGGAACTGGGCACTCACACACGGGTGACCGTTAGCGGCCGGACATGGCTGGTGCCGAGGCACTATATCGCTCTCCATGGTCTGAGGGCCGCGGAGTTGCCGATGTTGGGCTTCGAGGAAATTCGGAGCATATGAAATGCCCCACGCGCCCCACCTCCGCCGTTACTTTGGCCATCATTGGCGAACGGTAACACGCCCGCGCATCCTGGCCCGCGCGATCGCGGAGTATATCGGCGATTGGATGCCGGGCCTCCTACCAACCCATATTCCCTGCGAATGGTGTCATATCTGGGTGCCGCGATCTAAGATCCAGGTCGCGCACCTATACCTCGCGCCGGGCGTCCCGGGCCACGATGCGGATGGGAATTTGGCGGCGCTATGTTCTGCCTGCCACGGGAGCCACGATTATTCCAGCAGAGCGCTGGAAAGCTTTTTGACGCGAACCGCCAAGAGCGATGCCGCTCGGCCATTCTGCGGCGTTGTGGAGGTTATGTGACCAGGCGCCATCTTCAGGTTCTGTGCCTGTGCTGGGCTGGTATCTTCCTTTTCGCAATCAGCGTGGATTTATTTATGCCACCGACTGTATGGGGAGGCCTTGCCCGCGCGATCGTATCCTTTGCCTGCGTGCCGGCGTTTACCTGGACAGGCTTTTACTTCCTGCAGGGACGGCGGGCCGCCCGGCGCTGGTGGCTATGCTTTAAATTCGTCGCGGCCAACTGGACGCGGGTCGAGGTGATCGTGGCTAGGGGCGAGCGAAGAAACAGGCCGGTGAGCGTCGGGCAGCACGCGTTTAACGATTTACTGAAACGTATGGAGCGGAAACCATGAAACCGGCCCCCATCAAACCTTTTGTTCTCATCTTTGACGCGGTGAGTCTCGTCGCCCTTGCGTGGATAGGCGGCTATGCCAACGGGTACATGCATGCCCAACGGGAGGACCAGCGGAGTGTCGTGGCCGTCCAGAATCGGATCGACGCGGTGCGGGAGACGCAGGCCGGTATCCAGAAGACCCTCGATGCCTGCGGTGAACTGTTGTCGGCACGGAGGAAGCCATGAGCGAACCGACCGCGCGCTGTGAAGCCTGCCGCGCGAAGCTTACCTATGCGGAGTCCGCCCGGGTGGTGCGACACATGGAGGAGCTGCATCGCCATCGACTCCGGCCCGCTCCACGGCCGCCAGAGCCCAAGCTGCTGTGCTGGGTCTGCCTGCACCTGGCGGTGGGTAACGCGAAGGAAAGCGCCGAATTGGAATTGTATGGGCGGTCCGAATGACCACGCGCAAGTATTTCGAGGAGGATGGTATCACGATCTATCACGGGGACTTCCGCCAGATCTTACCAACGCTTTCGGCCGACGCGATCATAACGGATCCGGTCTGGCCGCAACCGTCGCTCCTGCTCCAGGGCGCGGTGCGGCCCTATGAGTTGTTCGCCGAGATGTGCGCCTCGATCCCGGCGAGCGTGGTACGGATGGCGGTCCATCTCGGTTGTATTTCGGACCCGCGGTTCTTGGCCCCCGTGCCAGACAGATTGACTTTTTTTCGGGTCTGCTGGCTCGCCCAGGTGCCGTGCAGTTTCCGAGGCCGCGCACTCAATTCGGGCGATGTCGCATATATGTTTGGAGTTCCGCCGGCGGGGACCGGAATCATACCCGGCGAATGCATAAGTAATGAGAAGGGCCTCTATCTGCGGAGTCTCCCTAAAAACCGGTCGGCCAAACACTTTGATTTAAGGACGTCCGAGCTTCCTCACCCTGCGGTCCGGAAGATGGCGCACGTCCGATGGCTGGTGAAGCACTTCGCCGGCGGCAGTGTGATTGATCCCTACGGAGGGTCTGGCACAACGGCTCTGGCCTGCAAAATCCAGGGTTGGCCATGCACGATGATCGAAATCGAGGAGCGCTACTGCGAGATCGCGGCGAACCGACTGCGTCAGGGCGTGCTTAGCACCCTGAGGGCAGGAGGACTGCCGTCGGGAGGTACGGATGTTGGAGGCTAGTGAGGGTTTATGACCACGCGCCAGCAGAAGCGATTGGAACTCGCAGAAGCAGTATGCCGGCTGGCGATGCGCCACCGCTCCTGTGGGCTGGTAGAAAAAGAAGGCTATCGGCCCGACGTAACGGTAGCATTGCACGTAATGCAGCGTGCGGCCGAACGGGAAGGGAATCTCAAGCCGGGCGCACTGCACTGGCTGGGCGACGCTGCTGTGGAGTTGGGAAAGGCGATCTTCGAATGGATGGAGGCCGTAGGGATTGACCCCAAATCGCACGATAAGGCCGAAGCGAAACTCATGGCGATGGAGATAGCCAGGGAAGTTGGCGGGGAAGGATTCGAGGGAGACATCACCCAGACCGAAGATGCCAAGCGAGTCTGGGTGGAACGTACGGCCGACGACCGCGCCGCGGATGTTGTGCAGGAGATTAGTGCGGGGAAGATCAAGGGATTCGGCGAGATCCGGATGGCGATCGCGGCGGAGATTCTGGAGGCGGAGCACGTGGCGCGGGAACCGTTCGTCAGAGCCTCGAATGCTATGTATGAGGCCACCAAGCATCCGGTTGATGACGTGGGCGAGCCTCTACGAACAGCGTTTTGCGAAATGATGAAGGCTGCCTGGCGCTGGCTGGATCTCGAACCAAAAGAGACAGATGCTCCGGAACCTGAGGGAGCTGATTGATCGCGTATTTCGAGGAGGATGGACGATGATGACGGTCGAGGCACTAAAACGCGAGGCCATGAAAGTAATGGCTTCCATGAAGGCGCAGATCGAGACCCTGAACGAAGCGGATCCAATCTGTATGCTGCACTGGCCGCTCGACCTCGCCGCATCAGGCAAGAAGTTATTCCACCCCGCGATGACGCCGGGCGAGTGGTCGCGGTTCCCCATCCTCGGATCGATCATGAACTCCGGCGATGCTAAGAGGGAATACTTCGGCGCGGTCCGCGAGCTGGTCAGGTACACCGGCGCCGACGGCGTCATTTTCGCGACTGATGTCTGGGGCGCGCAGCTTACTGACGAAGGCCGCAAGCACGGGCAGCAAGAGTGGAATAGCCACGTCGATACGGGCTTCGCGAAGCTGGTGCGCATGGGCTGGGCGACGCGCGTCCAGGCGATTCACATCACCGCACAGTCAAAGACGGACGTCGTTTTCGTCGATCAGGAGTATCACCGCGAAGGGCGTGGCCGGGCGCAGTTTCTCCATGAGGTCCGGACGCGCGTCGGCCCGCAGTCTGAATTCGGCGGGCGTCAGAAAATGTTCGGTGACCTGCGGGAAGAGAACCTGGGCGAGCCGCCCGGTGGATCGCCAGCAGAGCGGCACCAGAAGGGCGGTGGGCAGCAATGAAACTTCCATGGACCCATGCGGAACTGGCGGAATTGAAGCGCTCTATGGGGAAACGTCTGGAGAGCACCGAAGCCGAGCGTGTCAACGTGCGGCCCTTGCCCCCGCTATCGGAACAAGAGGCCCACGATCTACTGAATTCCATTATCGATCGGGCGTTTGACCGGGCATTGGATTCCGATGAGTGTTTTTTACACGGCCAGGCCCTTGCCTGCTACCGGATGGCGATTGAGGTACGGATGCTTGGGCGAGAGGGTCGGTACTTCGTTCTGAGCGAAGCGGACATCGAGAGGGCGGCGAAAAAGGCGGCGACCGATGAGTAAGCACACCGTCAAATTCATCCCGTCGGGCCGCGGTAAAGCCCAATGCCCGGCAGACCCGAGGTATCCCCAGGGCGTCGCCTTAGACTCTGGGCTCGGTGGCCCTTCCTGTCTGGTGGCGTTGCCATACCCGGCGCCGGAATGCGGCCACTTCATCGTTGACTGCACGCTGTGCGGAATCATAGTTTCCATTACTGCGGCCGGCAGAGCCGACGATCCAGTAAGCGTCAATATACCGTGCCGCCTGGAATCGAAAGGAAACGCATGAGCCATGAAAGGCGTACGGCTGACGTGGTCGAAACAAAAGCAGGCAGATTTATACTGTTTACGGCCGATCAGCCTGGAGTCGAAAGGAAACGCATGAGCAATCTCCCAGAGGTACTCGAGCTCGCGGCGGCGTTGCGAGTCGCGGCGAGGGATGTGGCGGGATGGGACTGGGGAACTAGCGTCTCCGAGGCATACCACTTTAGGCGCATGGAAAAAATGGATGCCTTACGGGCGGCGGTTGCGAGGATCGACGCGGCTGAAAAAGAGCTGCTGACCAAGGGCGAAAAATCATGAGCCACACTTACGCACCCCTTCAGCGCTGGAGGTGCGACAAATGCAATGCCGCCGGCGAGCTGGGGCGATTCGCATCCGGTGCATATGGCCTGGACACTTACGATATGGCATGTCGAGCCCACGAGTTGGTAAGCCCGGGGTGTGGCGGAATCGTGCGGGTGGACCGGGACGGTAGTCAGTATCCGGATTGAAAGGAGCCGTTATGAGATTGGAAGATTTCGTTGACCGAGGGACGGCGGCACAGAAGGCCGTGGATGGTGCCATACGCAAGCAGGTCAAGAAAATGAAGCGGGAGATGGAAGCGCGAACGAAGCCCTCGGCGGAGGGAGTCATCAAGCGCACTCGCGACGGACTGACGCGGTGCAGAGTCTGCGGGTGTACCGAAATGGAAGCCTGTTATCCGCCCTGCGGCTGGCAGCCAGGCGAAGCGGACCTTTGCGACAGGTGCCACGAAATGGCTTATCGCATGCGGGTTTTCATTGGAGGTGCTCACAGATACAGCCAGGCTGCGCTATTCCGCGAGGTGGAAAGAGCGAGTGCGCGGGCAGCAGCGACCCTACTCCGCAATGCAACCCACGCGAAGGGGAAAGCAAAACGTGCCAATGCCAGATAGAGCGCAGGCCGGAAACATGGAAGAGTATCTCGACCAGGTCAACGAGTTGCTGAAAACGGCGACGCCCATCGGCGCCTGTTGCCTGGGCTTCAGCCTGGTGCTTTACAAAGAATGCGGATCCTTTCCGCCGCTTGGAACGATGAGGGAATTCGTTAATTGCAAAACGGTGCGGGAGGGCGAGGCAATACTGAAGGATATCCGTTCCTATCAGCGCCCCTACCTGGAACGATTCGGCAGGCAAGTAGATCCCGGACCGCCGCCCTCGGAATCAATAAAGAGGAAACCATGACCACTGCTAACGAATTCATGCGATCCGCCGCAGCGCTCGAAATTCTCAGCCGGGATCTGGCATCGCCGGCGACCGACACCTACCACGAGCTGCGGGAGTTAATCCGCTATCACCTGCTGAAGCCCACAGCAGACCTTCGTCGCATTGGCGAAGCGCTCGCGGCCAGTGAAGTGGCGAACGCGGGACCGAAGGTGCCCCTATGACCATCCAGCAGCGGATCGCAGCCACGGAATGTGTCCGCCTTATGATACTGCTCGCGGAATCGACGACCCCCCACAGTAGAGAGCTCGCCCTTGTCGTGGGAACCCGGTTGGCTGCGGTTGTCGATGGAGATGTAGGGCGAGCGCTGTCCGACGACGCGATTGCCCCGTGGGTGGAAATCGGCCGCGCATTGGAGGCAAAACTGGGATCCGAAGACGGGAAGGCGCAGTCATGAAGTGGCTAGCCATCTTTCCTGCTGCTGTTTTACTCATGCTGCTCGCGAACGCGGCCATGATGAATCTCGGTTGGAGTTTTATGCTGCGGATGGTCGTCTGCTTGTTCATCAGCCAGGCGATCGTGTTCGGCTTTCGGTGGGCGGAAAGGGGAGGGAAGCTGGGAGGGAGACGTGAGTAGGGTCCGAATCGTACAGCTTCTCTGTCCCGCTCGCCATTGCGTTGTGGCCGCGACTTACGAGAGTCCGGACGGTGAGGTTAACCCGGCAATGGCGGATAGAGTATCGGCGACTTTCGCGAAAGCGGTCGACCAACACCTCCTCAACCCCTGGTGTGGAATCTGCGAATCGCGAGATATACGTCCCGAAGATTCGCCCACCAAGTTCGCCACCATGGCGGAAGCTGCCCCGCATCTTGCTGAGGAGGAGCGGCGGCAGGCAGAGGTCCGCCAGATGCGAGAGGCAATCAGGAAAGCGCGCAAGAATTGAGAGGCTGGGGCACTATGACTAACACTGAACGTGTCCATCGCGCCTTCCTGCGTGGTTGCCGCACGGCGCCGGAAGTAGCTGCGGAGACAGGGTTACCGCTGAAGCACGCATCGGCGATAGCGCGCCACTTGGAATCGCGGGGCCTTCTAGAGCGAAGGGGGATCGCGCCGAATCGTAACGGCGGGCGGCACCCGGTCTTCTATGAACCGAGGGCTACATACCGAAGCCGGCCCCTCCGAAGACTGCCAGGAACCGAGTGAACTACCTTCGCCTATACGGCGGATAGATGCGCCCGCAGGGCCTACGAGCCCCTTCCTGACACAAACCCTCGACCCCTCAGCCAACGAGCTAACACGCGCCGCCTGTGCCTGCGGGCTGGGCACTCCTAAATGAATGCTAATGAATAATGGCGTTGACCTTGGCGCCGCCAACCTTCGTGCCCGCCGCGGGCGCTCCGGAGGCCCCCACCGTGATAGAGAATACCTGGCTGGTGGTTGTTGGCAGCTGATCTATAGCCTGGGCCGTGAAGCTGCAGGTCTGTACCGTAGTGGGCGTGCCGGAAATAATGCCGGTGGAACCGCCCAGCGTGAGGCCGCCGCATATTGTGCCGGCGCTTACCGACCAGGTGACCGAGCCGGTGCCGTTGGCCGTCGCCAGAGTCTGCGAATAAGGGGTCCCCACGGTCCCCCCGGGCAGCGGGCTGGTGGTGGTGATGGTGAGGGTCGGCGCGCCCAGCGTCACCGCTACCGTGCCCCCGGCCGCCGCATTGGCATACAGCGTGGTATCGCCGGCCGACACCGTGTAGGGGCTGCCTGCGGTGGACACCCCGCCAACAGTGACGCTGTAATTACCCGGCGTGAGGCCGACGAAGGTCATATCGACGGGCAGCGAGGATGTGAGGACGAACGGCGTCATGCTGGCGGTGGTTCCGGTGCCCTTGAATTTGAGGGCCGCCGACGTGGAGTTCGTGCCGGTGGCGGCGCAGCCGAACCAGTTAGTGTCGGGCGTCACCGAAACTGCGGAGAACGTGGTGTCGGCGGCGTTCGCCATGATCTTGTGAACGGTGCAGGTTTCCAGCTTGGGGACGCTCGCGCCCACCGAGGCCCCGCCGGCGACGGTGTAGCGATGGGTGTTCCCCTGGCCGCCCGAATAAGTGCCGGCGGCGCTGTATGAAGTGACAAGGGCGGACGTGTAGGCGGCGCCGCTTGCGGTTGTTGCACTGGCGGCCAAGGTTAGGGATGTAGACGAGTTTACCGACGCTATGATGCAGTAACCGCAGCCGGCCGGGCCGCTGACAAAGGCATCGTTCGCGGCGAGATTCGTAAAATTATCTCCGCTTACCCAGGTCACGCCGGTGCCGCTCACATTGACATTCCCCGAATAGGTCGCGGTTGTCGTGAGAGTTAAGGCCCCGGAAACGACAGAGGCCACGACACAGGGCGAGCATTTGGCGCGGGTGATCGTTACGGTTTCCCCTGGGGACAGCATCGTAAAGTCGCCGTTGCCGGTATTTGTAACTCCGGTACCGCTTGCTGTGACGTTCGCATTGGAAGGCGGGACACACTGCCCATTTCCACCGAGGAGGGTGCAATCGTCCTGCACTGTAATCGTGCCGGGAGAGAACACTGCCGTCTTGAGCCCGCTGGTGCCGTAGGTTTGCGGAGTCTGCTGGACCCACGACGATCCGTACTGCCAAATCTTATTCGAGCCATCGCGGCAATACGCCCCGCTTGACCCGGGCGCCACGGGAGGTGTGGCGCTGCACGCTGTTGCGAAGATATCTACGTCGCCATAAAGCAGTAGATTCCACTGGCTCTGGGACGTGCAATTTCCCGCCCCAAGGCTGCAGTGCCACATCAGGCCGCCGGTGTCGACACAATATTTAAAAGGCCCCGACACCGGCGGCGAGCTGGTGCAAGGCGCCATTTGCTGCGACGTGATCACGCCACCGCTCATTACCGTGCCGCTGGTCGGATTGTAGTCGCCGGAGGCCCGGATTCCGCCATTCGCCGGATAGTGAAGATGCCACGCGATGGGGGCGCTTCCGGATGCCAGTGCCGCTTCGTGGAACTCGTGGAGAAACTCGTCGTGGCCGGCGGCCGAGTTTTTCGAGTGCACGCCGCAGACGTAGGTGTAGGAGAGCGAGAGTCCTAAACTGGACTGATTGTATTCGCTCGTGGTGTTCGAGCACCAGGATCCATACCGACTGGCTGAATCTCCAAACTGCTGCCCGTAAGATCCAGCATTGGCGCTGGCGAATCGGTCCACCGTCGTATAGGCTTGGCAGTTCCCATCATGCCCGCAAAACTGGTTATAGCCGCCGTTATTAAAAGCAATGGTGTCATCGTCAATGCTGGTATTCACATTCCAGCCGCCGTTACCGGCGTCCCCGCCCAGCAGGTACCCGGTTTTGTAAATCGCGTGCATTCCCACGCGGACCGAATCGTAAGCTCCGCCTATACTGTGCGGCGTGGAACTGTCGAACTGAATCAGGCTGTCGGTTTTGGATGTCCAGCCGTCCCCGCCGCGGCTAATCACATAGCCGGCGACCCCTATATCGGTGTTCGGTCGTCCGGTAAGCGATTGCACCACCGATGAAGTGGGTTTGAAAAGACGCTGGTGCGGGATGCCGTGATAATCGATTTCCGCGACCCGGGGATCCGAATGCATGAAGGTCATCCACTGGCTCGCATCCTGCGCAATGCCCCAAACACTACCGCCCGGTACGCTATGGTCCGCGAAGTAGTGCAGCCACCCCGCCTGGTTGGAGGTAGGCGCATATTGGACAGACGGATCGAGGCCCCACCCGGCGAAAATGGAAGATCTGTAAGCCCAGCAGTATTGAGTCGGGCCGGGACCGCCGCCGCCTCCCCACGGCATGAGGCACGCGCTATTGCCCTGGTTATCCGGCAGCGTCTCATAGAGAAGCCAGGTGCCCCAATCCTGCCACCACGAACCCACGCGAAGGTTTGGAAATGAGGGCGATAACGGAGTTTGCGAATAAGGCCACATAGCCGTTTCCACCGTGAGCTCGTCCTGATCAGCACAGTACCCGGAGCCATCGAGACATCTCCCACCACCCACATAACCGATCATTGTGCTCAGGCCGTAGTTAAAGATGTACGGCTGGCGCAGTGCGAGGTCGCGGACCGCGCGGGAATCGCCGGAAGGAGCCACGGCCAAATCGAGGTTCGGCCAGGACATCTGCTGCACGCCGCCGCCGTTTCCTTCCGAATCGCTGGGCACAATAAACCCGCCGACATTTCCGTAATTGGTATAGGCGGTCTTATAAATCGAGGTGATCGCGCCTGCCCCGGTGGTGTTGATGTGTTTCGACGCCCAAAGGCGTCCCACGTCCCCAGCCGTCCATTGGATGATCCGCCACACCAACCCAGGCCCGCTCTGCACTGCGCCACCGTTGATCACGCACAGTTGCTGCGCCGTCAAAGTCCCGCAGGCGCTGCCACCAGGCCCGACGGCCGAAACGTAACTTTGATAAGAGGCGATGTGCCCGCTATCGCCGGTAGGCCAGTAGTTGTACCCCGGCATGATCGCGTCGCCGACATTGATTGTCCCTGCCAGAGTCGAGAATGCGAAGGTGGCGATCGCGTTGGCGCCCGCGGTGGTGTTATTCAGAGTTGCTGAATCGTAGATCGCATAGGGAGTGCCGAGAGTCGATGTAATCGTCGCCGTCCCGGTACAATAATCGCCTCCCGCACCGCCCGAGTAGGGCTCCACCACGGCGGTGGTGGGTGCGCTCCCGAACCCGCTGCCGCCGTAGGTGACAACCATCGGAGTGCCGGACATGAACGTCCCGTTGCCGGTTTCCGTGATCAGGAAAGTGGCATTGCCGCTGTACAGGTTCATGTTCTGGCCGGTCGTGCCGGACATGCACGTCAGGCCGGATTGATAAGTGGCGGTGGCGATATTGTCGAGGGCCGGGGCCGTCCCACTTAAATTGCTAAGCGTGAGTACGCCGCCGCTGGAGTGGGAGGTGATCAGGGCCGTGGTATATCCGTCCCAATTATTGCCGCCACCGCCATTCGAAAGGACTAGCTCCGCTCCGACGTAGGCCGTCGTGCTGCCGTAGTTCGCATCGGAGGAAGGTAACTGCGCGTGCGTGCCGTCGTTTGTCCCGACTGCGAGTAAGCCGGACGAGAGCTGCCATAAGTGATTTGCTACGTGCCCGGCATCCTGATTGGTGGTTACGCAAGCCGCTGCTGCCGGATCGTCGCAATCGTTGTAGGTCCGAGCCATGAACGCGTTTTGCTCGGAAGCCGTCCAGTACTGTGGATTTGTGGCGACCTGATACATGATATTCAGGCCGTCGTTTTCACCGGTATACAGGAAGTTCTGGTTGGAATTCTGTACCGTCTGATTGACGACGTAGCCAACGCCGCCGATGCGATAATCGTGATTCAGCGCGTAGATAATGACGTTCAGCCATCCCGTGTCCGTAGGATCCACCATGAACCGAATGCCGGCATTGGCATAAAGGCCCATCAGTCCGCCGGAGGGATCTACCGGTTCCGAGCCTCCGTCGAACCAGGTCTGCCAGGCGGTACCGGAGTCCATTCCGCTGGTCAGGTTAACAAGCCGTGTCCAGGGCAGATTTCCCGTGTAGGCGTCCTGCGAAACAGTGGTGCAGGAAAGATGGCCGTTCGGATATCCGGTATCGTTCGCAGTGGCTGGAGGGCCGCACGTTGAAAGCGTGCTGGTATAGTCGCCGGTGGTTACGCCCGCCGCGGTGAAGGGCGTCGATGTCCAGCCGGAAGAGGTGGCCGCCCCGACAGTCCAGGGGCAATCCGCCGTGCCGCCGGAGCCACAGGTGTCCAGGGGCGTGTGAGTGCCGTGGATCGAAAAGAAGTTTCCCGGCGCCGTGGGAATCTGTGTTGCGGTTGGATCGTAGGTGGTATTTACGTGCACAACGCACGCTACAGAGGCGCACGAACCCGCGCTACCTCCGGTCACCACCAGGCCGCCCGACGATGGCCCTACGAGTCCATCTTGCGTCGTGAGGGCAATCCTGCGCTGAAGGTCCAGGCTCATAAACCCGATCATTCCCGCATTGGACGGGATCGTATACTGGGTGAGTGGAGCCACCCACTGCAACGTCGCGTTGATGTTGGCATAAATCGTGTTGCCGACATACCACACACCCGTGGGGGGTACCGGGTTTCCGCTCAGATCGTAAAGCGCGAGGTGGAAAGCGCCGGATGAGTCACCGGCGACAGAGATCGGAACGCACTCCCTGGTGCCGTTGGCATAGGATGCGCCTGTCCCTTGCGGCACGCCCTCCGGAGCGCAGTAACAGACGTTCGCGGGGGAGCTCGACGCAACCCCGGTGGTGCAGGATCCCGAGAATCCATGCGCATATTGCGTCGTGAGCACCACGGGCGTGGCGTTCGTCGCGCCGGTTACGACCTGCGGCACAAGCACGTTCGACGTCCCGCCGTTGCCTGGGGCTAAATAGATCTGCGTCCCCGCAACCGGCGTCACCGCAAACTGGGCCGCGTACACAAGGGCGGAGGCCGCATCGGTGTAGCCGAGGACGTAGTAATAAGTGGTCCCTGTAGTCAGGCCGGTGTCGTTGATCGTCAGCGATGTCGCGCCGCTGCGGATGTTGCCACCGCCGGGCGTGAAGCCGCTCGCGGTGCTTCGATACCACTGGTAGGTATAGGGAGTAGTTCCGCCCGAGGCATCGGTGGCCGCAAGGTTCGCGGTGGTCGCGGTGTAGCCGGTCTCACTGATTGATCCAGGAGCCAATACCGCCGGTGTTGCCGCAAACTGCGTGGCATAAACAGTATTTGGCACCTGATCGGTATAGCTGATGACGTAGTAATAAGTGACGCCCGAGGTTAGGCCGGTGTCCGTCAGCGTCCTGCTGGTCTTGCCGCTGAGTATGTTCCCGCCGCCCGGTGTGAAGCCGCTGGATGTGCTCCGATACCACTGATAGGTATAAGGAGAGGTGCCCAGGACCGCGTCCGTGGCGCTAAGGCTTATCGATGTTGCGGTCTGTCCCGTTTGGCTGGTCACGCCCGCGGTCAGCCCGGCCACTCTGAACGCATAGATCGCGGCCGAGGGAGGCGTCGAAGGACTAAGGCCCCATGCAGGATTGGTCGCGGTAGATGCGGCAATCGTATTCCATGCGAGCGCCAGACCGTAGGAAAAGGGCGAGGAGGAAAACGAAAGCTGATCGGTGATAGCGTAACCGGACCCGATTGTCTTTACGCTAGCCGGCGTGCTGTCCTCCTCAACCGCCAGAACCATCCAGCTTCCGGCAAAGGTCGTGATCGACCCCGCCTGTACTGAGGAGGCGGAAGCCCCGCTGCCGTTGGGGTTGCTGTTATTCGGCCCGAGGGTTCCCGAGGCTGCCATGCCTGAAAACGCGGTAACACAAATATCCGCAAAGTCGAACCCCGCCAGGGCGAAAACATCGCTGGCTGTGCCGGTGTAGCCTTCCACGAAGAATGTCTTCTGGTAGCCGTTGTTCACGTTCACGACGGGATTGTTGGAGCCTACCGCCTGCCATGTGCCCGTGCCGCTGCTCGATACCGTGCCGGCCGTGGAATAGTAGCTGGCTGTGATGGAGGCCCAATTCGCTCCGGTGGTGTTTAGCGTGATGGTGGAAGCGCGCGCGCAGCCGTGGGCGATAAGGACCGGTTGCGCATGCGCGACGCCGGCGAGCAGCAGGAATAGCGCGTATTTGGCGAGGTGTTTATTCATTGGAAAAACCGTTTTAATACGTGAGGGCCACGGTCATGAAGCTGGCCGGGGTGCATTGGTGATACCCGATGGCCAGCCAATTGGCAGACCGGGCGGTCTTTGAAATCCGCGCTTCATCGACAGTGCCGTTGAAGCCTTTTTGGTAGCCGTAGTTAAAAGTGCCCGAACCCGCGCCAACAATGGTCCAGATGCCGCCGGTATATACGCCCGAGGCCGTGCGGCTCCCTACCGATGCGCCGTTTTGATAAGCGATCTGGTTTCTGCTGGCATCAACCGTAAGAGCCAGATGGGACCAAGTATTAGTCAGGCTACTCACCGTCTCGGTCAGATCGTCGGAGTACATATAGAAATCGACGGTGGTCGCGCCGGTGATTCGCAGACCTGCCAGCGTATCCGTGGTAGAGCCTCCCCCGGTCGCGATGGCGAGGGGTTCCTGGTCATACGACGTTCCCACCGTGTAAACCCAGGCTTCGAGCGTGATCGCACCAGGTGTGCCGGACGGGGTGCCGCTCAGATATGACGAGCTGCCGTTAGTGGCGACGCCGCCGTTGACCTGCCCGGTAGCCGTGGTGGGTGAAGAAGTGGGGGATAGGTTGTAGGCATTCGCAGTGGAGTCATTCGGAGACAGGCTTGATCCGCCAAAGTGGTACACACTGACGTAGTTACTGTCCCACGCGGCACCCGTCGCTCCTCCCTGAAAAGTAGTGATCAGCGAGTTCCCCGCGCAGATATAGAGAGAGCCTCCAGCCGCGAGCGAGGGGACTTTAACCCACGCCTCCATCGCACCGGTAGACCCGACATAGCTCACCATTTCCCAATTCAACAGCGTCGCGGAAGCGCACGCCGTGGAAGAAAAGACCACATCGTAAGCGCTGCTGCTGGTAACGGCGCCGCCGCTTCCTGTGGCCTTCAGTCCTGTTGCGGTGGCGCACGCATTACCGTTGCCAAGAGTCAGGTTGGCGCACACCAGAACCGGGTAGTTGGTTTGCGTAGACGGGATCTGCCCGGAGTTGCCGAGCGTGATCGTGTATTCGTGGGTGTATGTGCTCCCGCCAGCAGGCACTCCAGTGCCGGCGGCGATCGCGGCCATTACCTGCGCGTGAAGGTTGCCGGGAGAGACAGCTAGAAGTGCGGCGAGTAGAAGGCGAAGTCCGGGGAGTACCGGACTTGTCGACCGGGTCTGTACAAACCCGGGGGCCAGTGAACTGCTGAGGACGCGTCGAGGCGATGTTATCACAATAGTCCCTTAGTTGTTAGTCCACGTGCCCTTTTGCACATAGGCATACCAGTGGTTTGAGGCGTCGGACACCAGGCACACCGCATCGCCGAGCGCGCCGCCAGAGACCAGGGTTCCGGTGGTCGTTGTCCCGTTGGCCCCGTTGTAATCGATGGCATTCGAGGTCGTCACGGCAATGGTGATTACTCCGCTCTTGCCCGTGGCGTTCCGGTAGCAGCGCTGCTGCAATCCCGTGCCGGCCGGGAGGTTGTAGGTCAAGGCGCCAGATGCGTTGTTGTACATGAAGTAGTAGTTACCGCCGGGATCGCTCACGGGCCCACTGGTCGAAATCAGAACAGGCACGGCCGCCGGCGCGAAGGTCGTCGGGACGCTGGACAGATTCCCGTATGGGTAGCCCGTCGGAATATCGCCAATGACCGCCGGTGCCGTGACATTCAGCGCGGTCCGCTTGAGCAGCCCGTTCGATCCGGGATCGGCCAGGCCGCCGCCGGCGGAAATCGTCAGGGCGCCTGAAGGGTCGTAGCACTGGAACGCATCGGCCGTCGAGTTCATGATGCAGGCCTGGTGATTGGCCGTGTTAAGCGTGGAACTGTTAGCGGTCCCGTCGCAATAGGTGAGCGCGTGAGTATCGGTCGCGAGGTAGTAAGCCGCCACCGTGCAGGAGGGCCGCGCCGAGGCTATGCCGGTTGCCAGGGGCGCCGAAATGCCGCTGAGATCGAACGGGCCCAGGCTCGTGGTGCTTAAAAGATTCTGCCAACAGTTGCCGGACGCCGCGGTGCTGATCCATAGCGCCTGGTTCGTGGTATCCATGAAGGCGACTATGCTGGTGGCGGTCGGCAGGGAACAACCCGTGCCTTGCGTGGGCGGAGCAGAACCGGTAGTTACCGTCCAGGGCGGGAACGATGTGGGCCAGCTCCCCGGCGCGCCGGTGATGGTTGCCTGCTTTGTGGAGTCGGAAGGGTGGACGTGATCCGCCTTCGCGTAAGTAACGGCCGATCCAATGGCCCCGACTCCGTCCACCAGAGGCGTAGTGGTCGATGGCGCCGGGATGGATGGCGCGCTCGACAGATTGCCATATGGATACCCGGTCGGTATATCGCCGATCACCGCCGTAGCGGGCGTGGCCACACCGCCGGCGATCGTGATCTTGACCAGGCCCGACGTCAAAATGCCCAGGTTGACTGCGTTTGCGGGAGCGTTTGCGGAACTGGCCACGATATAGGTGCCGAGCGCGTTGGCGCCGCCTCCGCCGCTACCGCAGGGCGAACCGGTATCGCCAATACCCACCGGGGTCCACTGGGCGCAGTTGCCCGACGTTCCCAGGGCGTTGGCACCCACGGGCCTCGATCCGGTTCCCCATATGGGCAGCGTGATCGCGTTGACCGAGCGGACCAGGGGCGCGCCGAAGGTAAGCGGATTTTCAAAACTGGGTACGCCGGTCAGCTTGCCCCACGAGAGGGCCGCCAGCCAGGCGGGGTTGTTGTAGCTGCCGCCGGTCGAAACCGCGAGGCCGAGAGAGGTGTTCAAATCGGTGCGGAACTGCGGAAACAGTTCATTGGGGATCGTCGGCACCTGCGCGATCGCGAGGGCGGCGAAGATCAGAATCAAGACGGAAGACTTCTTCATAAGTGTCCTTTCAATGCGCGTCAAACAGTCCCGGCGCGCTGTCGAACAGTCCCGGCGCAAGATCGAACGTCGTTGTGCCGCCACCGGCCGAGCAGGCGACCAGCGCCGGTTGCACGACCCCGTTAACCACCGCGAAGCAGTACGTTCCGCTGGTCAGGCCCAGCGCACTGATCTGGGGCGGGGGAATGAGGATGCCGGGCGATGGCGCAGTGGATGCCCAGATGTCTTTCAGCCTCAGCGGCGATCCCGACGTGGGCACCAGCCAATAGCCCGTTAGCTTCCAGCCGCGATTGCCGGCGCAGACGACCTGATAGTACTGGCCCACCGGTAATGCTGTGTCGGTGGGCACCAGTTTTGCGAAGAAGATACCGGCGGTGATCGGCACTACCACGGGTTCGCCCACGATCTGGTCGAGAGCGGCGCCGAGGAATCGGCCGGTGGCCGCGGTATACGTGCACGTACCGGTCACGCCGGCGCCGGAGCCATCGTGGACAACGTCCGAGATTGTGGTGAGCGAGTCCTGGCCCCAGAGCGAGGCCGCCAGCATGACCAGCAGCACGGCGTGCCTCACTGGGCACAACCCAGGCCGAGCGCGGCGTTGACTACGAGCTGCAGGTCGGCAACGTTGATAAGTCCGTCGCGGTTCACGTCGCCGCTCGGCGTGGCCGGAAGGAACCCGAGAATTTCGTTGATCTCGTACTGGATATCCGCCACGTTGGTCCGGCCGTCCTGGTTCACATCGCAAGGGCTGAATATAAGGGCCTCCCTGCGGGGCGCGCGGGCCGCCAAAGTGCAGCCTACGAAAAGCAAGCCAACCGTTAGAAAGCGTTTCATTTTATTTGTGTCCTTTAAGTTCTTTGAGCAACTGGTCGAACCACTCGCCGTCAATTCCCGGCACGCCGGGTGATTCGTCGAACTGCAGCATTCCGCGCAGCATGATTCCTTGCTCCGCCGGCGACAATATGATTTCCTCGCTGGGAAGTGCGGATATGACGTCCAGGCGAACGGCGTTCGGGTTGTTTGGATCCTTGGCGTCCGCCAGGGTGGCCGCTGGCACGAGCTTTTCGCGCAGGGACGTCCAGACATGCCTTTCGACCTCTCCATGGGTCCGGGTTTCGGCCAGCCAGTTCCAGATTTTGAAGCGATTGATGCCGCCTAGTGTCATAGAGAGATCCTTTCTAACTGATTAATCCGTGGCCTCCGCCCGCAGCGCTGAGTGAGTGGTAGAGCGATAGACACCATGCCTGCGCCGTAGAATCTGCGAAGCCCGATGGAGAACCGGGGCCCGTTTGGCGGACCGTCAGGACCTGAGAACCGTTTGCAAGGATCGCAGCAGCACCCAGCGCCGCCGTCATCTTCATTTGCGATGTGCCGCTCGTCACATGGATAGAACCGCTATTTGCCCCGTCCTGTTGAAGAGCAGCCCGGGCCGCGCCGGTTGCGTCCACGAAAAAGAATCCGTTGGGGGTAACGATGGTGTACCAGGTGTTTACGTTGTCGAGAACCTTGAGCCCGGCATATTCCGAGACGGCAGAGTCCAGGCCGTTCGATATTGAGGCTGTGACGTTGTTCAGGTTGAGAATAATGCTGCCATTGGCAATAGCGATGCCCGCGGAGTTCATCGTCAGATAAGTGGTCCCGGCATACGACATGATTAGCGTCGTGGAAGTCAGGGAAACCTGGGAATTGATGGTGCTTCCGTTTGTGAATGTGAGCGTGATACCTGAAGCGCTGACATCGGTCTCCAGCCAATACCCGTTGTATGTGCCGCCTAAGATCTGGCTGGACCGGATCGTAAGACCGCCTCCGGATGTGAGCTCTGCGTACGCGGAGGTGCTCGAACTGCCGGGACTTCCCGGCGTTACCGCGTAGAGAAACAGGCCGGTGCCATTCAGATAAGCGCTTGGGCCCGTGGCGGAGTTGGCAACCAGGATCCCGGTGCTTTGGATCGCCACATAAGGCGAAGAGGTCAGCCCGGTGTTCCCGCTGCCAGCCACGCCGTAGAGGAAGATGCCAGTGTTCAGTAGAGCGACGACGGGCTCGGTCGTCCCCTGTGAAAGATAGACCGCACCGGTGAAAACGTTAATGCCGTTATTGATTGCGAGCGAGCCTCCATTTTGCTGGAGGTTGATAACGGCCGCGGCCGCGGCGAGGGCGCCGGTGGATGCGTTAATGGCCGCAAGGTTGGTCTGTGCGGCGCCCACGCTGGCCGCCGCCAGCAGCGCCGAGCTGGTGCACAGGAAAAGCGAGAGATCGTCGATATAGAGATTGCCCGTGCCGCCGGTGACGATCACCGTAACGTTCAGTTCCATCGTGACGGTAAGGGCCGGTGCTTGAATCTGCGTGCCCGCCAGCGAGGTCCAAGACGTTGGAATCGAAGTAACCTGGACCGCAACGGTGGTCGAGGAAATCAGGCCGCCTGACGAGTTGAAAAAGTTGATATTCAGCGCCAGTTCGGCCGAGTTGACGGAGTCCCCGAGCATCCAGCAATTGGCGGTATACACCTGTCCCGGGGTGGCCGGGATCTGCGGGCTGACAAGGTTGCTCGTCGCCGCGCCGGAAACGCTCGCGAGGCTGAAGGACCGCGCGCCGGAATGATGCTGCGACGTGGTGGAAATAAACGGGATCGCAGAGGGGTTCGACCACCATCCGAGACCGTTCTCCGCGCCGGGGTTCGAGAGATAGTTGGCCCCTGGCGCCGCGATCGAGGCTATCGTCCCATTCGGGTTGATTACGATCGTAGTTCCGTCGAGACTCAGACTGGTCGACGCGATCGCCGAGTTGGTCGATGGGATGGTGACATCCTGAGATGAGGCCGTGCCCGGGGTTGAGACGCCGACACCGGAGGACCAGCAGTTCTGCAGTGTCCCGGTACCGGGGCTCGCCAGGCTGGTCGTTCCAAGCCTGGAATAGACATAGCAGCGGAATTTGAAAACGGTGTTCGCGTCGCTCGGAGGTGTCCAGACGTCAAGGTTGAAGAGCGAGACTTCGTAGCTCCCCAGCGATACGAGGTTCGGCGTGGTCCCGCCGGGCCCGTAATAACTGTCGACGCTGGTGGGGCCCACCTGGCAGAATGACGTTTCAACGCCGCCGTGCTGCCCGCCGGGCGTCCAGACCGAGCTTATATATTGGCCATTCTGAACAGTGAACTCCGCGTACCAGAACTCCGGATCGGCGTATGGCAGAGTCGCGAGCAGGTTGTCCCAGCCCCAGTTATTAGCCCCGCCGACTCCCGCGGAGTAAGTAATTGCATGGATGAAGCAGTCCGTGGCGGCCGTCGCGCTCGGAGTGGAAGGTGCCGGCACCGTGAAGGCGGTACTGGTGACTGCGCCGCCGGGGATCGGGCCCGCGCTCGGAATCTCCCCGCCGCCAACGGTTGCCGTCCAGCTGCCCGCCGCCAGGGTGGGCGGATAGGTCATCTGGTTATTGGTGCCCTGCAGGCCGACGCTGATTACCTGGCCGCTGGCAGTAATATCCCACCAGCCCTGCCAGACCTGGCCCGCGCCAAAGTTGAACCAGACCGTCGCATAGCCCACGGTGGAAGCCGTTATCGTCAGATTGATGACGGTGTGGAGGCCTCCGGCCAGATCCTGCCAGCGCGGGTGATAGTTCGGGTCGGAGGTCAAAAGCGTTGAGGCATCGACGCCAACCACGCCCGTTACAACGGCCACCGGTGGAGCGGCGAAAACTACGATGACGCAGGCAATCGTCGCCGTCGTCATAGCGGTGTCGGTAACCGTGCCGCTGAAGCTATAAGATCCCGGCGCGGCGGTGATGGTGCCGGTGATTGAGCCCGTACCCGCACCAAGAGTAAGTCCGGTGGGCAAAGCGCCTGCAGTGATCGTGAACGCGTATGGCGGCACTCCTCCGCTCGCAATCAGCGATCCGCTGTAAACACTTCCCGCGGTGGCCGCTCCGCCTGCAAAGGTTATATTCAGCGACGCCGGCGACGCACCGCTGCCGGCCGGGCCCGTGCCGCCCGCACTGGCGAACTGTATCCACGTTCTCGTGCCTCGCGGTGCCAGCAGGTTCAGGGTTCCAAGGTTGGGCGATGTGTCGGCCAGGATCAGCGATGATGCGCCTCCCTGGAAGCCGTCGCCGACCGCCGGCAGAATCACCTGGTAATTAATGTCGGTGCTGATCTTGGCGCCCTTTACTTCGCGGTTGGGTACATTTGCGATCGTCTGCAGCGTGAAGGTGTTGTAGCCGGGCAGCGCCACCACAGTACCGGCCACCGTGAATGTGAACGGCACCGGGCCGCGGACGACGGTGAGATTGACGGAGCCGCCGCCGGACACGACGAGCATCGGCTCGACGTTGCTCCCATTGGTGCACTTGATGAACACGCCATTGATCGGGCCCGCCGCGGTGAGAACGATGGCGGTTTGTGTGGTGGTCGTGATCGGATTGCCGGTGGCCAGAGTGGTAGCGGTCGCGGCCACGGTGGGGTTCGACGTGTCGAACACCAGATTCTTGTGCCACTGCTGCATTTGTCCCATTAGCTGGTCACCAGGGTGGTATCCGACAGACTGGGCACGTAGACCTCGCGGAACGGTTGATAGGCCATCGGCGAGGTGTTGCCGTTCGAATCAGCGCACGCCACCTGCACCAGCAGGGATTGCACGACGCTGGTGATATTCGCCCCGATGGTGGCTATCGGGACTGCCGTTTGCCCGTCGCCCCCGGCGAATCCGTTGGTGGGGACGTTGTACGAAATGGTCGAGGACAGGATGATGTAGACGCTGGTGGAATCGGGTTCCACAATCCACCCGGCCACCGATAGATCGGTACCCGTATTGGCCGTGATCGACACCGGCGGCGAGCCCGCTCCGGTACCCGCGATGAACATGATCCGGTTGCCGACCTCGGCGCCGGCGGTCAAACCGCTGGTTGCCGCGCTGTACCAGTTGTTCCAGTTTGGATCGCTGATTACGAGAGTTCCGAGGGTGTGTACCGTTTTCGCTCGCATCACGACGACGTCGCCGGCGAGGAAGCCCGCGGCGGCCATGGTCAGGAAGTTGGTGCCGCTGGAGGACACCGCCATGTTCAGCGCCGGCTGCACTGTGACATTCGGCCGGAAATAGAGCGAAAGAACATAGCCCGCCCATTGGTTCGAGGTCCACGTAACTTCCGGGAAGTTCAGCTGCAGACCGCTGCCCGTCACGGTGGTGATGTCGTCGCCCCACACTCCGCCGTGGGCAATGCCGGTCATCTGCACCAGGAATTCGGTAGCGACAATGTCGGGCAGGCCTTCGCCTGCAGGCGCGGCCAGCGTGACTGTTCCGTCGCCGGTAAACCGGTTGAAGACGTAGGTGGTCGGATTCCCCTGGGCGTCGGGGACGGAGCCGGTGTAGTCCGCGGGTGCGCAGGCGCGCATTGTCAGTGCGTTCCGACCGATATAGGGCTGGATCGACGGCGCCGCGGTGCCGCGCCAGCTCAAACCGGAGATCGTGATGGTGTTGGTACTCGTGCCGGTAAAGACATTGATCGGGATCGGATTCGACATCGGCCCCGCCAGGCCGTTCGAACTGAACATGATCTGGTAGGCGCCGGGGAGGATATTCCCCCCGGTATTGCCGCTACCGCCCTGGATAGGTACGATCGCGGTTAGGCCGGACGGCGCCGCGTTAATCGGCACTGCGCCTGTGATTGAGATCTGCGCAGGCGCCTGGGTCAGATCGATATCGAAATTAAATCCCAGCTGGTTGGGAAACAGCGCGTCGGCCGAGCCCCATACAAGCTGGCCTGGGACCCATGGGTAGGGCGGCCGCGCGGGTGGAGTGAGCAGCGGGTTGACCTGGTATGGCGTGGGGTTCTGCCCGTATTCGTAGAGGTACCACTGGTCCTCGTGCCATGCCATCTTGACCAGCCAGTGCGCGCCATCGGTGTCGGGCTTGAGCGAGACGATGCGGAAGGCCTGCGGAGTGCCGCCGGTCCCGATATTTCGCGAGGTCCATGTCAGTCCGCAGATATAACCCAAACGCTGGACAAGATGTAGCACCCGCATGTTGGTGCTGAACTCGGCGTACAGCGTCCCGCCCTGGTCGTTGCGATAATTGCCGAACAGCGCCTCGGCGATCTGCACGTTGGCCTGGCGCGTAGCCTGGTCGAAGTTCGGAATCCCCAGCATTGGGATTGGGACCTCGACTTCCTGATTGCCCGAATAGGCATAGGCGGCCGCGTCCGTTTCGCTCAAGCTGTCGGTCTGGTAACCGTTTAGCTCGTCCTGGAACGGAAAGCTTACCGTATTGGGCGTGGACTCGATCCGGGTGCTGGTGAGCCGGAAAGAACCAGGCTCGATATTCGACTCGTTGAAATAGTAGGCAAAGTATCCGGTGCCCAGGTGTGGCGTCGCTATCGTGCTGTCCGCGTAGGGCGATGAAATGCCAGTGTTGTAGTTCGATCCGGGGATTGGTGCCGGCTGCTGCTCGACCAGCGACTCGCGTACGAATGCCTGGATCAAACCGGTGATCGAGTTAGGCCCGGTCATCAGGTTGCCGGCGTTCTTCAGGCCCGTCAGTACCTGTGCGAGCGTCTGCCGGGATGAACCGCTCAGTGCCAGGCAGGCCTTAAAC
>Ga0307476_10000411_pt1 | contig 34297 bp, 30 predicted proteins | sample atmos_gasesECM2C_2_FD_203314 | JGI IMG/M metagenome (GOLD analysis project Ga0307476, IMG submission 203314) | Hardwood forest soil microbial communities from Morgan-Monroe State Forest, Indiana, United States - atmos_gasesECM2C_05 | ecosystem: Environmental > Terrestrial > Soil > Temperate...
CCCCTCAACCCTTCCAGAGGGTGCAGTGCTCGTGGTGGGAACCGGGCAGTCCGGAGCGCAGATTGCCCAAGAACTCTATCAGAGTGGAAGGAAAGTCTATCTCTCGATCGGCAGCGCCGGACGTGTGCCCCGACGATATCGCGGCAAGGATATCACTGATTGGTTCACCCGGGTCGGGATGTTCGACACAAAGGTCGAAGAACTGAAATCAGCGGCAGACAAATTCCAACCAGTCCCGCAGGTTTCTGGCAAGAACGGCGGACAGAGCCTGAATTTGCACCAGTTCGCCCGCGACGGTGTCGTCCTGCTCGGACACGCGCGCGATGCTCACGAGGGACAACTCGTCCTTGCGCCTGACCTAAAGGAAACGCTCGCCGCAGTCGATCAGTTCGAGATTGACGCATTAAAGAAGATCGACGATTACATCAGCAGTGTCGGTTTGGCCGTTCCGACCGAGAACGTCCCGCGATTGGTTGATGGTTATAAGCAGGAAGAGGTGACGGAACTGAACTTGCAACGGATGGGAATTTCCACTGTTGTGTGGGCAACGGGATACGCGTTTGATTTCAGCCTTGTGAAGTTGCCAGTCGTCGATTCAGTCGGATATCCCATCCAGAAGCGTGGAGTCACCAGATATCCAGGCTTGTACTTTCTAGGATTGCCCTGGTTGTACAGCCGAAGGTCGGGAATCCTGTTCGGTGTCGGAGACGATGCTGCTTATCTGGCAGCATATATTGCCGCACGCGACTCACAGCGCCGGGAATACAACACGCGCTCGCGTGTCTTATGCGATGTAGTCGATAGAGTTGCAAAACCACCACGGGACTGACAAACGGGGACTGACAAACAATGATCACAGCGGACAACAAATAAATTTGGGACCACCGTAGCAAAAGACTTGCGCACTGTAATGCAAGGCAAGGTCGCAATCGCAAGTGAGGTTCCTACGAGGGGGCCCGGCGAGATACCTGATCAACAAGCAAGGCGCGAACTAGGGGGTACACATGCTCGAAGCTAGGGGTAAAGGCATTAGCGAGGTAAGCGCCCGCTTTATGGAAGCCGACGCAGAGACGCTATGGGTAGAGATTCGAGAGTTGGCGCGGAACCAGGACTACCCGTTCGCCGGCCGAATCCTTGAGGTCGGCGAGCACGAGCACTGGACGGTGACGCACGTTGCCCTCGCCCTCGCCCACATGTTGCTCCAACAACCACGGTCAGAACCTCAAAGAGATGATGGCGTTCATGAACCGCCCGATCATCATGAGCAGGCATTGCCCGAACAGCCTTCGATCTGGCTAGACGGGTCGATTCAAGAACCGGGCCTTAGTCCCGGCAATAGTTCTCGCGTTCTTCCGTTCTCGGATCTTCGACATGCGGACAGGGAATAAAGATGCTAGCTCAAGTGTTTCAATCCTAAGCAAACGAAACTTTCACTCCATAAAGGATAAATTCTGATGAATGATCCCCACAAGTTCGGCACGGAGTTTGGATCTGATCATGCACCCGAACAAAGTACACCTGTTGTCAGTCACCATGACACTATCAAGTGGTTTGAGGCAATCCCCGGAGAACAATTGTGCATTCGGGTTCACGGAACACAGGTGAATGGCCGCTATGCAATTATGGAAAATATCGCCGCGCCAGGCACAGCAACACCTATGCACTTCCATGCGGAAGATGAAATTTTTCACATCCTTGAAGGGACTGTGACCTTCAGCATCGGCGGCGACGTTTTCAATGCTTCCGTCGGCTCAATTGTGGTTATTCCAGCGGGCGCACATCACGCGTGGAGGAATCGTTCGAACGCTCCGATCCGCATGTCGACGTTCTTTTCACCAGGTGGAGTAGAAGAGCTTTACCCCAAGCTTGTCGGCTTGTCGCTAGAAGAGCTTTCTACTGTAGTCGAACCATTCAGATCAGGCATTGTTGGGCCGCCTATCGATGAATAACGTCTCCGCAGCGGACGTTTATCTCGACGGCCCATTATCGATGAGTAGTTGAGCTTCAGGCGCCAATCCCTCGGTCCACGGGGAGTTTGTGGCCAGTGATCATGCTGGACTCTCGGACGCTAAGAACACCGCCGCGTAGGCGATGTTTCCTGGCTTTATCCGCGAGACGTATCGAGTCGGGAACTTGAATTGTCTCTATCGATTGAGGCTCATTTTTATGAAGTGGTTCAGAAGCTATGCTTTCGGTTCTCATGCGGGTGCGTGGTTCGCGTTGGGAGTGATGATTGTATTTGCATTCTCGTTATGCATTGCCTCATTAAAAGTTGTCTTCCGGCTGCTGACACGCGAACGCGACACAGACGAACCGGAAAGCGAGTATTGGCGAATACATGAAGGAGAATAAAAGGCTGAGCGTTTCAGATGTGTAGTAAACGCGGTCCACCGTTTGGCTGTCGGTCCTGCGTAGTCTAAGAACCCGCGCACGCTGAGAAACAACATGCACGAGAACCGGGAGATCTCCTGCACGTCTTGCTCGAAAGAACAAGACCGGTCCGCAAAGGCCATAAACCGAACGGCGGACATGAACGTACAGTAGAAGTCGGACTGTGCCGTAATACCTGTGAACCGGCCGAACAAAGAAGCGCAAGCTTGTGCGGAGGCCGGGGAGGGAAGGGCACAGACTAAGGAAAACATCGTTCAATCACCACTCGCGCTGACGTGGCTGCCGTGTTGCCTTCCTCCATCTCGGAAAGGAGTCGGCATCCTGATCCATCGGCTTTTCGAAGCTCAATAGCCCGGCCCACTGGTACCTCTGGTCTACGCTTCAGGGGACAACTCACGCTGCCTCCTGCAAGACTCGAGGCCAGGATGGAGTCGCTGTTCTCCTTTCCTGTAGGGCTCTTGCATCCCCTACAACATGCCGGTTTATCCCGGCGCGCTCCGGTTTGCCGACGATCGAGGAACTGCGCAATTTCTGAGTCTAGGGCGTTTCTCGGAAGTGATGCTGGCATAGAATGGCCATTGTTCTCGGCTAGCCTCTGCGACAACGGAAGCGTAGTTCCGCCTGGTTTTTCAGTTACGGATGTTGTGATGCAGCGGCCGATTGGCTCACGGTGGCCAGTAGCGCTCCGAAACGAGGGTCACCTCGCAGCGGCTTGAGATCGGAATCGGTCTCCAGTTCTTTGCGCTGGTCCGCACTAAGCGCATGTTCTACGGCGAACCGCAGGTTGGTGAACGCCTCGTCACGCTTACCCTCCAGCGCCAGAACGCAAGCCAGCGCATAGGCGCTAAAGGCAGTGTCGGGATTGGCTGCGCCCAGAACGCGGCTCCGGCCATCGAACGCTTGCCGGTAGATCTTCTCAGACTCCGCGTAGCGCTTCTCTTTCTTCAGGACATCGCCCAGCGTGTCCAAGGAGTAGAAGATCGATGGATGTTCGGGTCCCATGGTGCGCCGCTTCCCATCAACTGTCTGCCGCAGCAATTGCTCAGCCTCGGAAAAATTGCCTTCTCCCGCGAGTGTTTCGGCCAGGTTTGTCATCGTAATCAGAGTACTCCGATTGTCGGGGCCGAATTTCTTGAGCTCGAGTTCGAGTGCGCCGCGATCTAATTTTTCTGCCTCGGCGTACCGGCCTTGATCCTTCACGTCGATCGCAAGATTCTCTATAACCATCAATGTTTTGGCATTCTCGGAACCGAACACTCGCTCCCAAACCGGGAGCGCATCCCGGTTCAATTTTTCCGATTCAGAGAATTTCCCCTCGGCATGCAGCAGGGTAGCGAGATTGCTGGTCGCGGCTAACGTATCCGGGTGTTCGGGGCCGAGTGTCTGCCTGCGAATTTCCACCCCTTCCCGCTGGATCGCTTCCGCCTCCGGTAGCTTCCGTTCTTCAGTCAGGATGACTCCCAGCCGGCCCATAGCGCTTAGCGTGACCTTGTCCTGCGGCCCGAGCGCCCGCCGTGTGATTTCGACCGTTTGACGAGCCAGTTTCTCGGCTTCAGGATATTGTCCCTCGATGAACAGGATCCATACCAGCCAGTTCATCGAGGTCAGAGTGTCGCGATTTTCGGGCCCAAGAACCGTCCTGCGGCCTTCGAAGGACTCGCCGCACAGCTTTTCGGCTTCTGCCGCATTGCCTTTCCAGGTGAGCACCTCGGAAAGCTGATACATCGACTTCAGCGTGTCTTTGTTGCTATTGCCAAGCATCTGGCGGCGAATTTCCAGCGCGTGACGCAGCAGTGGCTCCGCTTGGCTGAAGAGCCCTAGATTTTCGTAGACAGTGCCCATTGTGTTCATCATCTGGGCTTGCAACTGGGGGTCGTTCGCCAGACCGTTGTCGACGTCCTTGGAAGCCTTGTCGAGAATTTCGCGAGCCGTCACGCTATTGCCTCGGGCTTCTCCGGGGTCGGAGACCTTGAACATCTGAGTCATGAAGTCGGCCACGCGCTCGGAGGCAGCGGCTTCACGGTTCGCGCGGTCTCGTTCCTTCGCAATGCGGCGCGCCTGCAGTGCCATTGTGACGGCAAATGCCACCAACAGGATCAGGGCGACCGTCGCCACGCCTACGCCGAACCGATGCCGCCGGATGAACTTCAAGGCGCGGTAGGTGGTGCTGGGCGGACCGGCCAGCACCGGTTCGTCGTTGAGATAGCGCTGAATATCGGCGGCCAGCTCGGCAGGCGAGCCGTAGCGCCGAGAGCGGTCGTGTTCCAGCGCCTTCACGGCGATCCAATCGAGTTCGCCGCGCAGATGGCGGCGCAAGCTTTGCGGTTCCTCGTGACGCTTCTCTGCAGACTCCTCCAAGGATTCGCCCAGAGCTTTGATCTTGGAACTGGGTAGCGTAGGTTGATCGGCGCGGAGCTTCTCCAGTACGGAGGGCGTCAGGCCCCCGCCCTGCGAGCTAAAGGGCAACATGCCCACCAGCAATTCGTACAGAATTACCCCGAGCGAGTAGACATCGGTCCGAGTGTCGATGTTGCGTTCGCTACTGGCCTGCTCGGGGCTCATGTAATCGGGCGTGCCTACGACTCCGCCAGCCTCGGTGTACATGGTCGCCTGGCTCAATCGCGGTCCCGTTGCTTTAGCCAGGCCGAAGTCGATGATCTTCGGTACAGGCTTCTGGTCCACTTCACTGACCAGAACATTGGAAGGCTTCAGGTCGCGATGGATGATCGCCTTCTGATGGGCATGCTGGACACCCTCACAAACCTGAGTAAAGAGCAGGAGACGGTCTCGAATGCTGAGCCGGTGCTTGTCGCAATAACTGGTGATGGAGAGGCCGGGCACGTACTCCATGACGAAGTAGGGGCGCCCTTCTGGCGTGGCCCCGGCGTCGAAAACCTTCGCGATGTTGGGGTGCTCCATGAGCGCCAGCGCCTGGCGCTCAGACTCGAATCGCGCTACCACGGCGCGAGTGTCCATGCCCGCCTTGATCAGCTTAAGTGCGACCGTGCGATGAAAGGGCGCGATCTGTTCCGCGCGCCACACTTCCCCCATGCCGCCGGTGCCAACCATCTGCACGAGCCGGTACGGACCAATGGTGGAGAAGGAACTCTGGACTGAGGCGATGCTGAGAGTTTTGTCGTCAGAGGCGTCGGTCATATGCATTCCTGGATGGGAACACAAACAGAATTTCGGGGCAGAGAACATAATAAAGATAAACCACGGAAAACGAGAAGAACGAAGAAATGTGAAAACAGAAAATTACCACGTATGAGAACCAGACGGTGCGAACGCGACCCTATCCTTGGCGAGTTAGGGCGACGAATCGCGGGATCGGAGGTCGAATTTCGTTTCGATAAAGCAGTACTGATATGTGAATAGCTGAGCACGATAAAGCGAACTGACTCAAGTTGATGGATGACGGGCAACTCGGAAACCAGCGGCCTAACGAGAACGGGAGATCCCAGCTTGGCCTGCCAGAAATCTCCCGCAGTCATTTCCTTAATTTATGCGTACAGCGCCAAGCTGCTGCTGTTCGCATGTTCCTGGGCTTCTTCCGACTCGGCATCCTTGCCCTTGAGGTAGGCGAGCGTGACGTCCAGCGACTCGTGCCCGAGGCGAATTCGGATGGTGTTCACCGAAACGCCTTCTTCGTGGAGCGTGTCGGCGTAGGTCTTGCGGAAGCGGTGAAGCTCGGCGCCCTCGACGCCGGCTTTCTTCAAAATCGCCTTCAGCTTGCGCAGGAAGTGCCCATCAGGTTTGCCTTCACCGTTGGGAAACACTAGGTCGTGTGGCTCAGCGTTCCGCTCTCTCATTCTGTCTTTGATTTTCCAGACGAGCTTTGCGGGAATCGGAATGAATCTGTCCTTGGCGGATTTCTTCTTGCTCTTGCCTTTGAGACGGAAATGGCGCCAAGGCTTCGCCTGTACATGAAGCGTGCATTTCTCCCAGTTGAAGTCTGCGTATTCCGTGTTCTGCATCTCTGCATCCCGAACCCCGGAATTCAAGAACAGACCGTAGAGCAGTTTCTCTTCGTCGTCCATGGCCGCAAACGTGTCCTTGAGTTCTTGCTTCGTGTAAGGCTTCGGTGGCTTCTCAGCGTAGTCAAGTTCCGCCAGAATCTTGCCGGCAATAAGAATGTCCCGTGTCCGCAGCAACGTGTTCAGGGTTTCGAAGATGTTGTGAACCGTGCGGTCGTCCAGGTCGCTGGCATGCTCTCGCAGAAACTTCACGTACCGCAGAAGCTGGGTGCGATCGATCTGGTCTACGTACCGCAGGTTGTTCTGGACGGTGAAGTCGAGGAAAAATCCGAGGCGGTAGTTGTACGCTCGTAAAGTCTTTTCGCTCTTGCCCTGTTGGTCTTTGCCCTGAAATAGCTGAAGCTCGGAGAACCATTGAAAGACAGCGTCCGTGATTTTCGTTCGACCAGATTCGTCTTGGTCTTGAATGACGGGTACGTTTGCATCGAGAGCTTCGAAGTATGCCTGTTTGCGCTTCTGAGCGTCGATTGCCGAGTCGAGGTCGTCGCCCACGAGTTCCCATGGACGGGTGCCGTCGGCGTGCGAATACCGCAGGAAATAGGGACCAGCGAGATCGGTCGGTCGGCGCCCACGTCCGAGGTTGACCTTTTGATACCGCCGAGCTTTGCCTTTGCCGACCTGCCGATAGAGTGTGACTGCCATATTGCCTCCAGTGCTTAATACCGCGCCGGAAGCAAATGATTGAAATTTGGTAGTCAGTTGGTAGTCAGGCACTGCAAATAGCAGAAACTAAAGGTCTGGCGGAGAGGGAGGGATTCGAACCCTCGGTACAGGTGTTAGCCCGTACAACGGTTTAGCAAACCGCCGCATTCGGCCACTCTGCCACCTCTCCTGCCTTTATTTACAACCAGTTACCAATTTCATCTATCCCACTGGATCCCACATTTGGTAAGATGTTGGTTCGAGGGCCAACATCATGGGACGCTACCAAGAGGGATACCTGCGGAAAAGATTTGGTGCCTGGCATGTCTCGTACTATATCACTGAGAACGGGCAGCGCAAACTGAAGTCTCACCGGCTCTGCGACGATCAGCAGAAGAAATCCCACGTCAAACAACTCCGCGATGAGTACATGCGCGACCACGTTAACATTGGAGCCGCGAACACAGGGCCAATGGGTGTGGTTGCTTTCTGGGATGCCGTGTACTTGCCCTTCATCGAATCAGCAGACAACCTGAAGCCTGCCACAATCCACGGTTATAAACAGGTGTGGAACCAACACCTGAAATCACATTTCGGCACAGTGAACCTCTCCGACTACAAAACTCACATGATGTCTGGCTTCCTCACCGGCCTGGCAAAGATGCTCAGGCCGCGCACGTTGAACAGCATCAAATGGCTGGCCTCTGCGATCTTCGCTCACGCGGTTGCTTCCGGCCACTGCGAAACAAACCCCATCAGAGATGCGAAGGTGCTAGGCAAGACGTTGGGCCACGGTGACACTAAATCCTACACGCTTGAGGAGATGGAAAACGTCATCACCGCGTTGGTCGACCGCGTTGACGCTCAATTGGTGATGGCTCTTTCCTTTTTTGCCGGCATGCGTAAGGGCGAAATTTGGGGCCTTCAGTGGTCAGATGTTGATGGTGAGTTCATTCACGTTCGCCGCGCCTTCAGCCGGGGCATTGTAGGCCCACCAAAGAGTAAGAAGTCTGTCCGCTCCATCCCCATCATTCAACCTGTGCGCGGTCTGTTGGCGTTATGGCGTGGCAAGAATCCTGATGGGGTTTGGATGTTTCAGAACACCGAAGGCGGGGCGTTGAACCTTGACCTGTTCGCCCGCGAGGTCATCCGGCCCGCTCTGCGCAAAGCAAAGATTGAATGGAAGGCCTTCCACGCTGGAAGGCGCGGATTGGGTACAACGTTGCGCAGTCTCACTGGCAACAGCACTGCCGGAAGAGATGTGCTTGGTCACGCTACAACCCAAATCACAGAGGGGCACTACGAACACAGGTTGCCGGAAGATGCGTTGCGCGGCATGAAGCTGTTAGAAACGAAGGCGCTCACCAACGGTGGAACCCGGTGAAATCCCGGATCGAAGCCGAATCCCCGGTTTACTTACCCGGTCGTCATAATCAACGCCAATGGAACCCTGATGGCTCTCGACAACGTAGGCTGCTGGCAGATTCTTGCCCAGCATTTGGATAATTCATGGAGGGCGCGAGGGGGTTAAACTCCTCACGAAAGAGATCGTCGATCGTCAAGTCCACGTTGGTCTACTTTCTGGCCTCAAAACGTCGTCGAAAGTGGACAATTTTTCTGCAGCGTAAGTCCAGTCGCTTCACCGCGAGCTGAAAATATCAACGACTTGAGGCGGTTTCCTTTGTTTTTATCCACGGTGTTCCCGAAAGAACGTTTTCCGCACCCGGTGCTGACGGCTGCCTTCCGCTCGTCAGCGCCACGTTGCTCAAGCTCCTCGCCCCTTTCAACCACATCCGTGACCTGGCGCGACGGACTCGTCTCGCCCGGTGGAGACAGTGCTGCTGACGACTTTGAGCGTGCGTGCAGCGCCAGGTAGTAGAGCACTTGTTCGAAATCGACTTCGGCGCGAAAAACGTCCGTAGCTTTCCTCTTCCTGTGGCGCGCATGAGTAGATTTTCTTCAGCCCGATGCGGAGATTTCCACAGAAAAATTTTTTGAGCTGGCGAAAAAGTAGCCCAGCTCAATCGCACTAACAGCAGAAGAAATCACGATGAACGCTCCCAAGAACGAACGATGTCCCTCCACACTCATTTTTCTGCTGCGGTCGGGAACAGTTTCGGCTACACCCTGATTCGCCTCGCGGGTGAGGGAAGGAATAAATCAAATTCGTGCCTGTCGCTTCTGGCGAGAAGCGTCCCGACCTGCCCTCCAGAAGTCGACGATGCGCACGGTCTATTTTTCGTCCGGGGGTTGATTGCAAACATGGCCACGATTCCGAAACCGGTTGCGATTGGCGTGAAAACGACCCCTTGGTCACGCCCCAGGTTGTACGTTATGTAGTCGATATTTCGAGCGCTTCCTTCTTTGGCTTTATGAAAGCGGCCCAGCGTGTCGTACGAGTAAAAGAGTTCTCGCGAGTTGCTCGTTGACTTAGCCTCGAAAACAAGAGGCTCGCGGGGCTTCCCCTCGCTGTTTGTCCCAAGCACTTGCCAGGTCACGTGCCAAGCCAGCTGCGTTTTCCCAGTGCCGGGTTCGCCAGTCAGTAACAGCGGTTGCCCGAGCGCCAATGCTACGTTCACCGCATCGACCAAGCCGGGCTCGGGCTGGTACCCCTTAACATCTCCAACGCGACTACGCCACGGCGGTGGAAGATCCACTTCCCCGACTGCGCCGTCGGTTGCACTTCGATAGTATGGGAAACTCATACGGGTCTCCGTTGGTACTCATTTAGCATCCTGTTGAGGGTGCCCACTAATTGCTCCATGGGGATTTGACTGCGGTTCATGAACGTATCGTCAATCTCCAGCTCCCATGCAGAGGCGTTGTTATCTACATCGCAGAATCTCTCAACTTCTGGATGTCGAATCCAATCCTTAACGTGCTGGCTTGAAACAGATGGCAGCTCATCCAGGACAACGGCCGATAAACGGTCATTCTTCGTCACATTCGTCAAGATGTCCGTGTCTACATTAGGAAACCGCGCAGGGAATCCTGGCCTATATTGCACCGAAAGGACTACGATGAGTTTTTGGCGGATCGGGAGTTCAGGCCAGTCCCTCCAAAACTCGAAGAACGCCTCGGCACTGAAGCGATCCGCGTAATTCTTGAAGCTCGTAAACAGCTCGTAGTACGCAACACAGGTTTCACCCAATCGATAGAGAGTGGTGGAAACCTCGTTGATTTCAGTGGGGCAATTCAGCTCCTTCGCCAAATTTCGCAACATACTCGACAACCCCGAAATCTTATCAACTGAGTCCGGTTGCAACGGGACCTTTAGAGGCCGATGGATCTCAAAGTCCCTTCCCAGTCCAATCTCTTGCGGGAAGAAATAGTCTGAAAGACGCCGAAAGTATCCTGGATGATCTTCTTGAACCCGCCCGTGCACGACACAGACAAACGGGCGACGACGAAGAGCGAACGAGGAATAATGTAATTTCCATGCCTCCCGTAGTTGCCGATCCTGCTCGACGCGATTGCAGAGATATGCCAGAACGGTCTGATTGGCGTCCGGCATAGATAACGACCGCCGGTTCGAAGGGCCATTCCCGCCGGCAAGAAGTCGCATTGCCGCCTTCCGCATTCCAGTGGAGACTTCTACAAGCCGTTGATCGTTGACCACGGTCCAAGCGCGCAACGGCTTGCCGTCCAAGGGAAGAGCCTGACGCTCATCAAAAGGCACAAGGTTCTTCCAGTCACAGGGCGCCAGTATTATTGGAATGACGCAGGCATCTCCCTTGTCATGTCTTGCCATGGCACGTACAACTTCTTTCCCCATGCAGTAGTCCGAAGCGATGAAGTTCTTGCTTACGAGGAATAGGATGATGTCTGACTCTTCAAGGTTTTGGTCGATTGCATCGGCCCATTTGTCGCCAGGCGAGGTCATTCTGTCATACCACGCTTCACGGATTAGACCCTCGCGAACCAAGCCCGCCAATCCAGTCGCGACCTGTGCACGAAGTCTTTCGTCCCTTCGCGAGTACGAGCAGAACACTGACAATGGACGCAATTTCGCCATTTTCTACCATCTAGTCTTCAGAGTTTGAGGGGAAGGCCTTAAGATTAGAACGAATGGGTTGGGGCAGTCAATCACTGATGCCCTATTACTGATGTCCTGTGGGTAGTGTCATCTTTCACGAGTAAGACGCTACAATCGTAAGCACTATACTGGGCGTATGATCATCCAACGCCTAAATGGACGGGCGTCCCATGTCTCTCCAATCTGGTGCACAAGTCATTATTCAACTGGAGCGCCCAGATCGAGGATTCGATTGCCTGTTTTTTTCAGGTGTTCCGATTGTCAATCCGGTCTTCATCGTAATTGCCTGCGCGAACTCGCCACAAGGAAGAACGGACATCGATGCCATACGAAACCAGCTCTTGCGGGAACTTTACCACTCATGGATCAAGCTTAAGCCGGGAGTCAAGCGGATGGAGTTTGGGTAGGGGCTTTTTGGATCTTAGTTGATCCGCTTACCGTGAATTTGGCCGACCAAGATAAATGAGTGATATTGCAATGTAACGCCATCTCTCCGTTCGGATCGAAGATCCTGAGCCCGAATCGCTGGGTTCAAGCCAGCGGCCAACCGGGACCGCGCTCGATTTTATCCACCCAGTTGTCATTGAACAAAGGAATGTTGAACTGCTCCTCCCCCGGAATCGGCATCATGTGGAGGCTATAGATCAGATCATCAACCGACCTGACCTCCGGATTCTCGAACGGGTGGAGCGGCTTTGTGGCCTTCCGCGCACCCGGGCGGTCGGTTCGCAGCGCTTTCCAGTTCCCACGCCCGCGAATCACAACTACCCAATTTCCGGCCGGCACGTGCATACGCGCAATGTGCAGCATTTGATTCTGCGCCGGATGGATAAAGCTCGCTGAGCGCATGAAGTCCATGAATACCTCTTCTCGCACCTTCCCCGACCACTTTTCCGTTGCATCCCAGATGCGCTTGACCAAGGTGGAGCTCGACCAGTAAGAACCAAGTGTCATCGCCGTGCCCTGCTTGAAACTGATCCCATCGTATGCGCGATAGAGCGTGACCCCACCCCTCAATTCCTCGACATAGACGGGGTCGAGCAGTGAACGATCGGAGAACAACTTCTCCGCCGTTCTTTTTGCCAAGCTCTGGGGAGTGAAGCGGCGCGGATCACTTCCAAACCGCTTTTCGTGATCGAAACGTGAGCTGTATTGGGGTTTTGAATACAGTTGCAGCAGTTCGCCCTCGATGCGGTGCGGATCAGGCATGGTGGAAACTCCACGTTCAGAATGACGGTCCGACGATCTTAACATTCGGAAACTGCGTAGGCCGCCGCGCCGACTCGGCGGCGGAGCCCACGATTTGTCGCAGCAACTGTGCTTTACTATCGCCTTAGAAGCAAGCGGTTTTGCGCATTCGAATTGTAGCGGGTTCTATGTATACTAGCGCGGCAGCCAAACCCGGCTGACCGGCATGAAACGGTGTCCATCGTGCCAATCCGCCTTCCCAACTCACTATACGCACTGTCCGCGTGACGGCAGCGCTCTTGCCGAATCAGCCGAATGGTCTGACGGGACGATTGTTCGCGGCAAATACCAGATCATAGGCAAAGTCGGCCAGGGAGGGATGGCTGCCGTTTACAAGGCATTACACGTGCGCTTCAAAGAGCCGCGAGCCCTCAAAGTCATCAACCCTGAATTGGCGAACGACGCGAACTTTGTGCGGCGCTTTGAGCAAGAGGCCGTCGTCACGCGAAAGCTCCAGCACCCTAACGCCGTGCGCGTAGACGATATCGATGAAGCGGAAGACGGTCGCCCGTTCATCGTCATGGAGTTCGTCGAGGGGGATAGCCTAAAGAATGTGATCGAGCGGGAAGCGCCCATGCCCGCAGCGCGTGTTTGCTCGATCATTAAACAGGTTGCAGCAGCCCTCGACGCCGCACATCGCCTAGGGTTGGTCCACCGCGACATCAAGCCCGCCAACATCGCTCTCCTAGGATCTGGCGACAGGTCGGATCCCTCCGGCCAGCGGGTCAAGGTCCTCGACTTTGGCATCGCCAAGCTGAAAGAAGCTCACCTCGAAGACAGCCGGGTGCACCACGAAACTCTGACCGGCACCGGCATGGTGATTGGCACGCCCGCCTACATGTCTCCCGAGCAGGCCAAGGGGCTGAAGGGGGAACAACTCGATGGACGCTCGGACCTCTACTCGCTCGGCGTTGTTGCCTATCAAATGCTCACCGGCGACCTACCGCTCAAAGCTGATTCGACTCTCGAATTGCTGATGGCGCACGTCAGCACCTCGCCCAAGCCTGTGCACGAAGTTCGGCCGGAACTCAAGATTCCGGCCTCCCTTGCTGCTGTAGTAATGCGCTGCCTGGAGAAGAATCGGCAGTTGCGGCCTGCGAGCGGGCGGGTGTTGATCGATGAAATTGAGTTTGCTGCGGGACGTGAGTCCGGGGTGCCATTCCCGTCGATCGTGATGACGAAAAAGCAAATCGCGCCGAGGCGGCACGCTGAATTGGTAGCCGAGCCGACCGTAGCCCGGCGGAGCGGTGCGCTGCGTTCGCGCTCGCGCTCGTGGCTCGGCGTGGTAGCCGCGATTCTAATCGCTGGTGCGCTAGGGGGCGGGTTGTATTGGCGCGGCAGGAAGCTCCCTGCTGTGCAGGATGGCCCACGCGTAGCGTCCGATGATGCGAAGGCTAAGCCAGTTGTCACCCCGACATCGGAACCGGCGGCCCCGGCGACGACGCAGCAGCCGCCAACCGCGATGCCTGTCACACCGCCGTCTGCGCGATCACAAGGGCGGGCGCACAGCCGCCAAGGTTCGGAGACGCCGAAACCACTTGAGCCGCCATCAACAGCTGTCGCTGCGAAGAGTCCTCCTGCTTATGTAGACGATCCTGCCCTTGGTTCGAAACCTCCTGTGAGTGTGCCTGAGAAGTCCAGCCCGCCGGCATCGGTGCCGGCTCCCGCCGTCGGTTTGAGTTCTCCCGTGCCCACATCTCCGGCAGCCGATCTCTATATCCACACCGACCCCGTAGTTGACCTGGACGTTTATGTTTGGGTCTACCTTGATAACGATCACAAAGATACCATCCGCCATTCGGATGGGCGACTGCAGATCTCAGGTCTCCCGTTGGGCCAGCACCGCCTGAGACTGGAGATTCCGAAATATGAACACTATGAGGAGACGGTGGACCTTGCCGCCGGACTGAATGTAGAGTCGGTTACGCTGGTCCCCGCGTGGTCCGGTGGGCCGAAGGCTGCGGCCACGCCAGAGAGCGGCGCCGAAGGTGGGATAACGTTTGAAGTGCTCCATGACCACACGGTGCACCTTGCAAACGGACGCCTGAGACTGTCTGGTGGAATCATCGGATTCCACGAGTATGGACCCGATGCTCGCCCCAAAGACGACTTCAGCTTTGCTTGCTCCGAGATCAAGGAGGTCAAGTCCGTATCGTTCCTGACCGCGATGAACCACGCGTGGTTTCACATCAGGACCCGATCGAGGAATTACAACTTCGCGCTTGGCCCTAACTTTCACAGCGGCGACAACCCAGCAGCAATCGTCGCTGCAATACGGGCAGCCTGCGGCCAGCGCTGAACTTTGCCCTGGGAAAAATCTGGGGAACAGACGGGTGGAGTGCACTCCACGGGACGTTTCCTGGTTTTCTGCGCTCGCGTGACTACCACACCGTCTTAACCAGAGGGCTTCTTCGGATTCACCCGTCGTGGGTGACGAGCGTCAGACCTTCGGCGCGGGCTGTACCGCCGATGATGCGCCCGCGAAGGGTCGTGAGAGAAAACCTGCCCGCTCATAGGAATGTCGCCTCGGCCGTTTCGGTGGGCGTGCGGTTCTTTGTCCTCGTTGTCGGTGAACACCCGAGGATCGTTTCCATGCATTCCAGGGATAGTGAGCCCTCCTTATCGACTCCCGCCCGTTTTGTACAGACCCATTCGCGTGCGCATGAATGCCGCCTACCCTGGGACCAGCCTGTGTGCTCGGGAAAAAAGGCCGAAGGAAGCCTAAGCATGCTTGGTGCTACTGACCGAAAATTTTGTGTCGTGACTTGTGTCGTAACCCGGTCATCCCTGCCGGTGTCGAGGGCTGTCGGGTGCTATCGTTCGGGTACATGTGAGGGGCAGCGAAGATGCGTCGGACCCGCATGAACATTGCCCCGCCATGTCATTCGGACTTCTTGACTGTCGCTGCTTCTCGCGTAGGGTTGAGAATTCGCAAAGATGATGTCGTCGGTTCGATCCCGACTAGCTCCACCAATCTTCTCAACCACTTGCCGACTTTTTCCAATCATTGAAAAACGTGTTTTATTGGACCGTAATGGACCGTGAATTGGACCGCGTTGTGTCCAAAAACTGGATCTGCTTGAAAACATAGGATCTGGTCTGTGAGATCAAGATGCTAAGCTACGCTGATGCCAAGAACCCTAGATCCATTTCGGTTGTTGCTGTTCGCCGTCGCCGGCTGGATGAATCACCAGCAACAGCAGATCCTCGATTATCTACGCGAGGAGAATCGGATTCTGCACGCACAACTCGGTACACGGCGACTGCGCTTCGATGACGAACAGCGGCGTCGCCTCGCGGTAAGGGCCAAGCTGTTGGGACGGAGAGTACTCGCCGAAGTTGCCACCATCGTGACACCCGATACTCTGCTGCGATGGCATCGTACGCTAATCGCGGAAAAGTACGATGGGAGCGCAAAGCGAGGCCCAGGACGTCCAACAAAAGCGGCCGATTTAGCGGCTCTCATTGTGCGCATGGCGACAGAGAATCGGGACTGGGGTTACCGGCGGATTCAAGGCTGCATTGTCCAATCTGGGACACAATGGTTGCCCACGGCACGGTCGCCAATATCCTGAAGAAACACGGCATCGAGCCGTCCCCGCAACGGAATCGTCAGACGAACTGGAAGGAGTTCTTGAGCCGTCACTGGGAACTGCTGGTCGCGGCTGATTTCTTCACCGTGGAAGTATGGACTCGTCGCGGACTGCAGCGCTTCCTGGTGCTGTTCTTCATCGACTTGTCCAGCCGACGTGTGAAGATCGCTGGGATTAGAGCTAAAGCCAACGGACTGTGGATGAGCCAAATCGGCCGGAACCAAAGTGATCCCATCGATGGTCTGTTTGTTGGGAAGCGGTATTTGATCCATGATCGCGATCCGCTGTTCACGGCAGAGTTCCTGGAGATGCTCGCCGACATCGGGATTCAGTCGGTGAAACTGCCACCGTGTTCCCCCAACCTGAACGCCTACGCGGAACGCTTTGTACGCACGATCAAGGAGTCGTGCCTGGACCGATTGATACTCTTTGGCGAGGGCTCACTGCGGAAAGCGATCCGAGAGTTCGTGGCCCATTACCATCTGGAACGAAATCATCAAGGGCTGGGCAACCGGCTCATTACTCCCCAGGCTATTCCGACAGAATCTAATGGAACCATCCAGCGACGCCAGCGACTGGGCGGCATGCTGAACTACTACCACCGGGCGGCGTGAGCGCCCCCAAAACGTAGGGCCATCAAGCCATGGTGATCAATCTTCACAGGTCGCCTCTGTGACCTTTCTCGTGATCGACAAGCAGCGTTTCGCATACTTCTCTCGGTTGGCCCCCAAAAGCTCCAACGCAATCCCGTTCCAGGCAGGAGTCGGGTAGAGTTTTTGGACCCGAACGAGGTCAAACTTTTGCGTGGGAAGATAACTGGCCTTGGTGCACTGGTCAGTTGTTGTCAGCGGGGATTCAGAGGGATCGCAGGAGACAGGGCAGAGCTCAGAGAGGGTCTGATCGAGACCCAGCAGATTCGAGCAGCAGGCGCGAACAGCGCGGATGCCGAACACACCGACGATACGGACTCGCAAAGGTTACTTTGTCTTCTTTCGCTTGTGTTTTTTCCTTGTCACCTTTTTAGTTTTGAGAATGACTTCTCCGTCCTTCACGGATAAAATCTGGCCAGACTTGCCCTTGGCGATATAAACCCGCCACGGTTTAAACTTCGTGAATACTCCTTTTTTGGACAATCCTATTACCGTCATTGGATCACGCGAAGTCAGCGAGATCGTCGTAACGTTATTGAACTTGGTTCCCTTGATCTCCGCTGAAAAGACTGTGCCTTTGAGAACTAAATCGAGCGCCTGGCTGCAACAAGGGGCAAAGATCTTAAAGTCTATTCCCGAGCCGGCTTTCTTCGCGCGCACTAGCCTAGGGGCTTTCATCGGCTTCCATATTTGTGTCGATGATATTAGTCTGTGGTCAACTAAGTAGTCAACAAGAAATACGCAGGAACAACTTATGGGACCATGCAAGAAGAGCCCTGGTGTGCGCTGCTTTTGTTCGTCAGTTACTGACCTTTCAATATGAAGTCTAGCGGCCGTGGTCGACGGATTGTCGTGATCGCAGAATGTCCGCAGGACGGAAATGTTCTAGCGCGTGCGCTATTTCGATCTGGAGTCCATCCGGCGACGCGGGCGCGGCGAGCAGTAGTGCTTGCTCGCGACGTTCTTTCCGAAAGCCTGCGCGAGATCAACTCGCAAATGTTAAGGCAGAGGACGCCATGGTTGCTGGTCAAGACGTCCGGCACCGTCGGTTGGGTAGGTCCGCTGTTCGTGCCTGGACGTACCGGCTGCTGGGAATGCTTGGCGCACAGGCTTCGTGAAAACCACTGGCAGGATAGGGCCGCGATGACTGTTCGATCGGTCACTCTGGAGCGCGCCGTTACAGAAGTCGTGAGGTGGCTCGCCCCCGGCAGATCCTGTGCACTCGAAGGCCGGATTCAGACGATAGTAAACTCTGCTAAAGTATCGAAGTTGCATGTACTTACGCGGCGTCCGCAGTGTCCTGAATGTGGCGGCGACAAAACAACGTTCTTCCAGCGAATCCATCCTCAGAGCCGCATTAAGCTTCCTCAAAGCCAGCGCACATGCTCGCTTTTGAAGACTCTGAAGCGGCTGGCGCCTTTTGAAAGCAATCTTACCGGCATCGTCACCAAGGTTCCTCGCGAGAGCTGCTGGAAGATGTTTCCTATCTATCTTGGGTTGCATTGCCGGCCGCTGCCTCCGGATTCGACTCATCATCGTCTACAATTACGGCCGCACCCGGTTGCCGGGAAAGGGGTCACTTTGGAGGAATCCCGTGCCAGTTGTCTGGCCGAGGCTATTGAGCGCTATTCGATTCAGTGGCATGGGGACGAAGTCAGGCTGACGGCGTGCGAAAGAGACCTCGAAGGGACTGCGTTTGGTTTGCGGAGTCTCGCACTTTGGAGCCCCAGCCAGGTACGGGAGCGTAAGCGCTGGAACCGGGAAGTAGGCGGATTCAACTGGATTCCGGAATGGCGAGAACAGCATGACGCCGAAATCGATTGGACGGCTGTCTGGTCATTGACTGCGAGATGTAGAAGATATGTACCCAGCGCCTACTGTTACCTGTACTATCCCGGTTCGCCGTATTTTGCCGATTCGAATGGCTGTGCGTCTGGGAACGTGTTGGAGGAGGCGATCGTTCAGGGATTTCTGGAATTGGTGGAACGCGACGCGCTAGGAATATGGTGGTATAACCGGCTCCCGCGCCCCGCTGTCCTTGTGGACGGGCCGATGCATAACAAAATCAAGCGGGAGTTTGCCGCCCGAGGCCGCACCTTGACGCTCCTCGACTTGACTTCGGACTTCGAGATTTCGGTGTTTGCAGCCGTATCGGCACGGGAGAACGGAACAGGAATCCTCATCGGCACGGGCGCACATCTCGATCCGGAGGTCGGGGTTCACCGCGCCATCGGCGAATTGTGCCAAGTGGTGGAGACCTTGGACAGACGCGGCACCAAGCGGCATGGTCGGCTCACTACCGTGGAAGTGGCCCTGGAACGGTGGCTGCGGGGTGAAAACATCAGAACCCACAGTTATCTCGTTCCTTCTGGCCAGCCAATGAGACTCCAGGCATTGACGGATTGGTCGCAACCGGATCTGAAGGATGAAATCGACTGGTGCGTGGAGCGGGCGCGTAGTCTCGGTTTGGAGGTGTTAGTACTCGACCTGACCCGCAGGGACCTGAACTTCCCAGTTGCGCGAGTGATCGTTCCCGGCATGAGGCATTGTTGGGCGCGTCTGGCTCCCGGACGGCTCTATGACGTTCCGGTAAAGCTGGGTTGGCAAAAGCAAGCACTGAGGGAAACAGATCTAAATCCGATCGCCTACTTCTTGTAAGGCAACCCGATCCGCGCCAGCGTTTCGGGATAGCGCGAGTCTGTGCGGATCGGCTCGAAGAACGGGCTGACCGCCACCATCGCTGTCAAGGAATCGTGGTGGATGATACCTTGGTTCAACCAATAGAAGGCCTCGACGTGCCGGTTCAGACTGGCATACACGGCCGCGAGATTAAACTCGGAAACCGGTCTGTGCTTACGCATGGCCAGCATGCTGTTGAGGGTCCTCATCGCATCGAGAGTTTTTCCCGACAGGCCCTGAGCCACTGCCAATGACCTAAGGTAGAGCGGTGTCCCCCTAATCTCCGGGGCGCAGATCGCCAGCGCCCGAAGGGCTTCGGCGAATGCGCGTTTAGCGATCATCGTATCGGCGCGCAGCATGCAAACGTCGGGGTAGCGCGGATACTCCTTGCTCAAATCGTCTGCGATTAAAAGGGTTGAATCGTATTTCTGGCTATAGTAGTTCATCCATCCAACGCTTGCGAGCGCGGCAGGAGAGAGCGGATCCAACTGCGCTGCTGTCTCCGCCTCTCTGATGGCCTCATCAGATCTGCCGATCTTGAGCAGCACGGCGGCATACCACTGATGTGAGTAAACATAGCTGGGACTAAGCTGGATGGCGCGCTGGAGGCTCTTCTCGGCGTTGTAAAAGTCCCATTCGCCGGTGTCCTGCACCAAGCCCAGCGCGGCGTGTGCTTCCGGAAGCTGTGGATCAAGGATCAACGCATGCAGCGCTGCTTCTTTGGCTTGGGGAACGGCAGTGGAGGCGGCCAGATAGGACCTCTCGGCCATAATCGCCAGCGTGTCGGCACGCGCTGCGTAGGCCGCGGCGAAGGTTGGATCGATGGCGATGGACTGCGTGAAAAGCTCCAGGGCCTCGCTCAAGTTCTTAGGGCTTCGGGTGGCCCACAGTGTGCGTCCGCGCATGTAAAGGGCAATGGCGGCTTCGGGGGGAACCTGAAGGTCAAATACCGCAAGTTGCGCCCCGCTCACCTGGATGCCGAGGCGCGAAGTGATTCCCCGCACGATCTCCGCATGCAGCGCCGCAGTCTGCGTGCGATCGCGTTGGAAGGTCTGCGACCACAGAATGCGGTTATTCGGAGGATCGATCAGTCGCGCAGCGATCTGAACTCGATTATCAACGTAGCGAACCGAACCAGTAACTAGGTAACGGGTGTGCAGCTGATGCGCTGCAGTTTTCAAGTCCAGATTACTGTCGGAGATACTAAAGCTAGAATTTCGAGCGATGACGCTGAGTGCTGGAACTCGGCTCAATGTGGCAATAATTTCATTGCTCAATTCTTCGCCCAAGTACTGCTTCTCAACACCACCGCTCTCCTCCACAAATGGAAGCACTGCGATGGACAGCTCCCGAGAAACGGACGAGATGCGATTATGTCGGATAACAAAAACGGTAGCAGCAGCAACCAGTAACAACGATGCTAAACCGAATGTCCGCCACTTTCCGAGTGCAAGTAGTCGTCGCAGTAAAGGCAAAACTTGCAATTGTATACTTGTGCCGTCGGATGGCTTGGTGCCGTCTCCGTCGAGACTCGGTTCTGGAAGCTTTATCGCATCAACGACCTCCAACGGGCTTTGGAATCGGGCTGCAGGATCCACCTGCAGACAGCGGAGTATTGCAGCGTCCCAACGCACGTCTAGTTCGGGTAGGTGAGCGCGAGGCGACGCTGGTGCACTCTTCAACCTTTGTGCAACTCCTCCAAGGGGCAGATCCTCGTCGAAGGGCCTTACACCTGTAACCATCTCGTATATAACGAGACCAAACGCATAGGTGTCCGTCGCTGGCGTGACCTCAGCACCCGCCAGTTGTTCGGGAGCCATGTACGCCAGCGTTCCCACGACTCGATTTGACAACTGGCTGACCGTGTCGTTACCTGGCGATGCCACGGCACGCGCAAGGCCGAAATCCGTTACTACCACTCTTATGTGGTCTTCGCTCGGCACCAGAACTACATTGGAGGGTTTGATGTCCCGGTGCACGATGCCGAGTTTGTGTGCTGCAGCCAGCCCTTCTGCGACCTGCTCGATTATCGGCAGGGCTTCTGCTACATCCAGGCGCCCTTTTCGACGTAGGAGGTCCGCAAGTGTCTCGCCTTCCAGCAATTCCATGGTGAGGAAGGAGAACTCCTGGCGCACCTTGTGTCCAGATTCAGGATGAGGAGTGTGACGGCCCAAATCGAAGATTCGGCAAACGTTGGGGTGGGTGACACGACGAGTTAGCTGAACTTCTCTCTTAAATCGGAAGCTGGCCCGTTCATCCGACGAGATGTCGGGACGAATTGTCTTCAGCGCGACCCGAACGCCCAATTCAGTGTCTCTAGCCTCATAGACCTGGCCCATCCCGCCCTGACCGAGCAAGCGCTTGATTTCAAAGCGCCCGGAGATAAGTTCGCCCTCGGGGAGAAGATCTACATGTGGCCGGTCGGCGAGGGAGTGAATATCGAAAACATTGTAGAGCCTTATGGCCGGCGTTTTGAGAAAGCTAGTGGCCTGATCATCCGCGTCCAGCAGTCCACTCACCTCGAGCAGAAGCGGCTCGTCGCCGTGACAAGCGTCCGTCACGAACTGTGAACGTTCGTCGATCGGCAGCTTTAATGCCGCATCAAAAATTTCTTTGGCACGTTCCCATTGGTTCACGTTCACGGCCTGCAATCCAGTATCCGGATCATGTAACTCCGATACATCGATCCTGCTCAGTTAGCTAATCGATGTTGAACTAGCGCTGGGACAATGACGAGAATCGAATACCTGAAATTCGGGCGAACTCACGCTAGGAAGTCAGGTTCCGGTAAAGCCAGGCCTTAGCGATGCGCCAGTCGCTTTTGACCGTGCGCACAGAGATTCCTAAGTGAGCCGCGATCTCCTCCTCGCTCAATCCACCGAAGAACCTCATTTCCACAATCTGGCTCTGTCTCTGGTCATGTTCCGCGAGCCGGCTAAGGGCTTCATCCAACGCAATTAACTCCTCGGAGCGAGGGCGGGAGAAAACAAGCGCATCTTCCAGGTTCACCGATTCGCAAGGTCCTCCTCGCTTTCGCGCACGGTGTGCCCGGGCATGATCCACCAAAATCCGGCGCATCGACTGGGCCGCCAGCGCGAAGAAATGAGAGCGGTTTTGCCAATCGATATCGTGTATGCCTATGAGGCGGAGGTATGCCTCATTTACCAACGCAGTCGCTTGCAAGGTGTGGTCCCGTCTCTCTGACTGGAGATACCTGGCAGCCAACCGGCGAAGCTCTGTATAAACAAGGGGAATGAGCTGTTGCTCGGCATCTCGGTTACCCCGCCGCAGTTCGACCAACAGATTCGTTACATCGTGGCTCTCCACAGTTGTCCCTTAGTTCGCTGGTAGCAAAGATTGTACTATCGCAGAGAGCAGAAAGACTACGGATTCTTACGGCGCGCTTTTGGAGTGGTATCAATGAGTCTCGCCATCGGATTCTTCCTCTACCTCGTCACCAGTCCAGAATCGCTGCCGTGGAAGCACCGTAACGATTTAGACTTCTTGATTTCCACTCATGGCGTTAGGAACGGGTAGTTTTCTAACGAACGTTGCAACGTTCTTGCGTGTCTTGGTTTGATGTGCACTCGCCTAGGAGAGAACAGTTCCTCGTGTCTAGCGACTAATTCGGAATCCCGGAAATTCTATTGCACTTCTGTCCGACAAATTGCGCCTTATAGAGTGAGAGGCCATGAGGCCTGATTGAAAAGGCGGATGAAAATGTCGACGACATTTCGCAAAACCATTTTGGCCGTTAGCTTTGCCCTTGTGGCGCTATTGGCCAGCGCGATTCCGGTGGCCGCGCAGTCCAGCCACTATAGCCTGAGGATGGAGAACAACACGGGATATGACTTATACCGTGTGTATTTCTCATCCGTTAACACTAACCAGTGGGGAGACGACATGCTTGGCACGCGCATCTTCCGTGACGGCACCACATTTACCATCACCGGAATTGCACCGGGACGCTACGATCTGAAGTTCGTCGATCAGGACCGCGACGTTTGCATACTCCGCAACGTCGTCATCTACGGCAGCCTGAACTGGGACCTGTCGCAGAACTGGCTCTTGAGTTGTGAGATCAGCTCTTGATCGGATCTCGCGCTTGCAAATGGGTTCTGGAGAGGTAACCACCTCTCCAGAACCAGTATCCTTCTCATTGAATCCGCGCCCGCCAAGGCATCCGCTGACGCTCGTCCGGTTGTTCGAGAGTTCGCTTGCTATGAAGACTCCGCAGAGTTTATCGTAGACACCAAATTGATCCTCTGTTGATTCCACGCGCCGGCTGCTCATGGCCAGGTTATGTCTTTACTGGCGACCTATTGCATCTGCCAGCCGGCCACTTCGGTTTTGGGTATGGCGGCCATGCCCATTCGTCGGACGAGTTCTACGTCATTAACTCGGCCAATGCACAAGTCCATGGTCTCGATGGTGCGGTTTATTCCTTCGCTGAGTATCTCTATGAACTAGCGGACCTGACGTGACGCATGTAGAGCTCAGAGTCGAATGTGCTGATAACAAGACATTTCGAACGTCCGCGTGGGAGGACATGCGGTGCAGATTATGCAAGGTGAGGTCACATTGTAACGCCCTCCACAAGATCGTCGCGGCTGGTCAAAAGGTATACCGGGCGAACCAGTGAAATCCGAAATTCCGGGCTAATGGATTCATTCGCTTGCCGCTCCTTCGGCGAAAGCCTTTTTGACCAGTACCCTCTAAGCGCCAGAAAACAAATTGCGAAGGTACTTTTTGCTCAGTTCCCAGGCCGCAGATACGGCTTGGCGTTTGACCGCCAACGATTGCCGTCCTACCATTTCCGGCAGTGAGCACATCCTCCCAACTCATTGGGCAGACCATCTCGCACTACCGCGTCGTCGAGAAGTTGGGCGGGGGCGGGATGGGTGTGGTCTACAAGGCTGAGGACACCGAGCTTGGTCGTTTCGTCGCTTTGAAGTTCCTGCCGGAAAACCTAGCCCAAGACCCGCAGGCACTCGAACGATTCCGCCGCGAAGCACGTGCCGCGTCCGCTCTCAACCATCCCAACATCTGCACGATCTACGAGATCGGCAAGCAGGAAGGCCTGTCGTTTATCGCGATGGAGTATCTCGTAGGGCTGACACTGAAGCATCGCATCGGTGGCAAGCCGATGGAGATCGAGGATGTACTCTCACTTGGAATTGAGATTGCGGATGCACTAGATGCCGCTCATGGTGCTGGAATCGTCCACCGTGACATCAAACCCGCGAACATCTTCGTCACAAAACGTGGGCACGCGAAGATTCTGGACTTTGGCTTGGCGAAGGTCGTACCCACTATTAGCGACGTGGTGGGCATGACCGCTGCATCAACAGTGACACTCGAAGAACACCTGACGAGTCCCGGTCAAGCCGTCGGAACCATCGCCTACATGTCCCCGGAGCAAGTCCGCGCCAAGGAGTTGGATGCACGGACGGACTTGTTCTCCTTTGGCGCGGTTTTGTACGAGATGGCGACAGGGACACTACCATTTCGCGGAGGAAGCACAGGAGTAATTTTCGAGTCTATCCTGAACGGAACACCCGTCCCCCCTGTTCGTTTGAACCCTGACCTACCAGCCGACTTAGAGCGACTGATCAACAAGTGTCTGGAGAAAGATCGTAATCTGCGCTACCAACATGCCTCGGACATTCGCACTGACCTGCAACGGCTGAAACGCGGCACCGAGTCCGCCAAAATAGTTGCTACGCAAGCATCGCCTGACCAGACACTCAAACGTCGCAAGCTCTGGGTCGTCTTAATCGCCTGCATCGTCGCCATCGCGGCGGCAGTTGGCACTTGGTACCTACGATCCGGTAGGGCATCCCAAATTGATTCCATTGCCGTCCTCCCCTTCACCAATGTGGGCGGAGATGCTAATACCGACTATCTCAGCGACGGCATCGCGGAATCGCTGACCGACAGTCTCATCCATGTACCGCAACTCAAGGTGAAGTCTCGCCGCTCTGCCTTCCAGTTCAAAGGGAAGGATGTAGACCTGCAAAAGGTCGGCAATGAGCTAGGTGTGTCGGCGCTGGTGAGTGGGCGGATCGTTCCGCACGGTGACAACATCGAAGTGACCGCCGAGCTTACGAACGTTCGGGACAACACGGAGATATGGGGGCAGCACTACAGCGGCAAGAGCACGGAGATCATCTCGTTGCAGCAGCAGATTGCGGGTGACATTGCGGACAAGTTGCGTTCTAAGCTTAGCCCTTCTGAAAAGCAGCGGGTCACCAATCAAGGCACGCAAAATCCAGACGCCTATGAGATGTATCTGAAGGGGCGTTACTACTGGAACAAACGCACGGTTCCAGACCTTGAGACTTCAATCTCCTATTTCAATCAAGCCATCGCCAAAGACCCCGGCTACGCTCTGGCGTATTCGGGTCTTGCTGATGCCTATTCGGTATTACCTATCTACGGCGGCAGCCCGAGCGAAAACTTTCCGAAGTCGAATGCCGCTGCTCGTAAAGCACTGGAGTTGGATGTGACATTAGCTCGTCCCCACGCCGTACTGGGCGGCAACGAGATGGAGGTCGACTGGGACTTCGCCGGAGGCGAGGCTGAATATAAGAAGGCTTTCGAACTCGATCCGAACGATGCCACGGCTCACCATTGGTACGCAAACGATATCGGCCGGATTGGTGGCAGGGAGCAGGAGGCTCTTGCGGAAGCGAAGCATGCGCACCAGCTGGACCCGCTGTCACCGATCATCAGTGGGGTGGTCGGATTCATTCACATCTGGGCACGACGTTACGACGAGGGCATTGTCGCCTGCAAGAAGTTGGCAAATGAGAACCCGACATTCGCCCCAGCACACGATTGTTTAGCCAGTGCTTATTGGGGGAAACGAATGTACCCGCAAGTCATTGAGGAATTCAGGGCCTATGACCAGCTTTCCGGCGACCGAAACGAATCTGAATTCGGTTCCGCTTTGGAAGAAGGATTTCGCTTAGGGGGATGGAAGGGCGCTGAGACCAAAGCTATAGAGACGCTGCAAGCGCGACGTAAGACTAGTTACGCATCTGCATTCCTTGTTGCCACCCTTTATGCCGACTTGGGAGACAAGGGTCAGGCTTTCCGGTGGCTCAACATCGCTTATCAGGAACACGAATGGCGGCTGATAAGTTTGAAGACCGAATTCACATTCGATTCCCTGCGCTCCGACCCACGGTTTGCTGAGCTGGTGCGGAAGGTGGGGCTGCCGCAGCAGTAAAACTGCCTATCAGGACTTCCTCACTCTCTGGAAAGATGCCGACCCGACATACCCATCCTGAAGCAAGCCAAAGCCGAGTACGCGAGGGCGCCCACCCAATTCAGCAGTAAGGAATGCTCGCCCTCGGCCAGAGGTTTATACGGGCCAGCATTTATGCGGGTCCGAGGGCACTCCCGCAATGACTCCCGCAATGTTTTCGTCTACTGTGTATTATCAAGAACTTATGGCAGCCCGGCGAACCCTATAAGTTGTTCAAAACACTAAATATCTACGGATTAAAAGGGCATTGCTCTACCACCTGAGCTACGCGCCCATCCGTTTGATTATACGGGAGTTAACCCACTGCCTCACAAATTGTGCTCCCGCAATGTCCGGCAGCCTAGAAAAAAGGTTGTCAAGAAGAACTCCGCAGTGATTCCGCGGACTCTCCCCAATATCGCCGACCTGGTTACGGCGAAATCATCGTCGGAGTGCAGCATTCCATTGGCTGCGTCGCAACTGCCACCGATGGACACAATTGGCTGGCCATGGTGGTTCGCGGGCCAAGGCGAGACTCTGGTCCGACTACTTACCCGACTCGACCAGGCCATCGACAAGCCCCTCACCGAAGACGTTTATACCCAAATCGGGGGTATTTAATTATTCATAATGAAGAGATACGAGTGGGTCTACTTGCGCGGCTCGGCGAGCTGGGAATAAGGATGCTGTCAGACCAACAACAACGACCATAGTTGCGACGACGGAGAACGTCCAAGGGTCCATGGCCGAGACACCCCAGATTTGGCTAGCCATTAAACGCATCACAGCACTGCTTGCGGCCAATCCGGCAATCGTGCCTGCAAGAATCAAAGTAAGGCCCTTCTTAAGCACCATCCGCAGAATATCCTTCCGTTGAGCTCCCATGGCCATTCGGATTCCAATCTCGTGTGTCTGCAATGAAACGGTATATGCCGTGACGCTAAAAACGCCAATCAAAACTAGCACCAGTCCCGTGATACCAAACGTTCCGATAATGGTCAGAGTGAATTGCGGTCTGGCATAATACGAACTCCTAAGAATGTTCTCCATTGGTCCGAGTTCAGATATAGCAACGTCTGAATCTACGGCAGCTATCGTGCGATTCAGACTTGCGAGAACCATGTTCGCGTTTCCCGCGGTCCTCACCATGATCCCGCGCGGCCCCGTGCCAGTGACCGTATGAGGAAAATATACCTCTGGTCTTGGCGCGTCTTGCAAGCCAGTGTTCTTCGCATCCGCGATGACGCCGATGATTTCAAAGTAAGCATCGTGCGGCCAATCAGTCGCCCATTGTTCAAGAGTTGTGAACTTTATCTTCTGACCGATGGGATCTTCGCTCCCGAAATAATCGCGTTCGAACGTTTGATTAATGACGGTTACACGTCGAGCTAACTCTACGTCGCTTCGTGAAAGCAGCCTGCCACGAAGCAAGTGTCGGCCCAAGGTTTGGAAAAAACCCTCACTGCACATATCAAACGTCGTGCCCCAAGGTTCGGAATGCGTCTTTCCCGGCACTACAATCTCGGTCCACCCAAAAGAATAAGGCGGGAAAGAGGTAGCCTCGGTAGAAGCGATGACTCCTGGAATAGCCCCAACTCGGTCGAGCAATTTCTCAAAGTAGGCTCTCTTCGCGTCGGCAGTGTCGTACCGGCACTCGGGCAGCGATAGTCGCGCAAAAGCAATATTTGCGGGATTGAAACCGATGTCCACTCGTTCAAGGGCACGGAGTGTGCGCACCATCAGCCCAGCAGCTGTCAACAACACAATCGATAGTCCGACTTCGGCTACAACCAGAATGGAGCGCAATTTCCCATGCTGAAAACCGCCGCCTTCCCCCTTTGAGCTTCCCGCAAGGCCGACGCGCAGATCGCGCCTTACAAGATGGAGAGCAGGTGCTAGACCGCAGACAAAAGTGGCAAGAACCGACACTCCTACCGCAAGCTCCAGCGTCGCTGATCGGAGTGATATGGCCACTTCGGGCGGGATCGTGTCAGGAGGAATCGCGGCTATCATCCCTTTCAATCCGAGAAACGCGAATAGGCATCCGCCAATGCAACTTGCAACTGCCAAGAGTCCGCTTTCAACTAACATTTGCCTAATCAAGCGAAAACGTGTCGCGCCTAACGAGGCGCGGATCGCGATCTCCTTTTCACGCACTGTCGCTCGCGCGAGCAAGAGATTCGCAACGTTGCTGCAACCAATTAGAAGCAGGATGAATACCGCCGCAACCATCGCCAAGAGGGTTGCTTTGAAGTGGCCAACTGACTCATCCCTCAAGGAATTGACCACTATCTTGTAATTGGCACGAAACCAAGCGGGATAGTCCTTTTCCGACAACTTTGCAATCGCGCCAAGGTCAGCGGACGCGGCTTGCAAACTGACATTCCGTTTGAGGCGTCCGATGGTCAACAACTCGTTAGGTTGAACGCCAAACCCACTAATGAAACTTGATCTGTTTAGGTGAGTTGGAATCCAGACTTCACAGCCTCCGAATCGGAATCGCGGAGGCATGATGGCAACCAAGGTTCTCGGTACTCCGTTCAGATTCAGCGAAGCTCCTAGTATTTTCAGATCCCGATTGAAAAGACTGGCCCACACTGTGTCACTCATAGCAAACGCGGGGGGCGACTCAGGGTTTCCATCTTGTAGGGTAATCTGACGGCCCAGGAACGGTTTGATGCCAAGTAATTCAAAAGTATTTGCGGTCACCCAGCAGCCAAGCAATTGTTGAGTCGGCGCCCCATTTCCCTTATAGCGGACATCGAAGTAAGCAAGCGCGGCAATATCTTCGAACGTATGGTTTTGTTCCTTGAAATCGAGGAATACCGAGACCGGGAAACGCGTAATCGAATCGGGGGTGGCAAAAGAAATCGAGGGAGTTGCTAACCGATCAGCGTCCCTATACGGGAATGGGTTCAGCAGGACACTATCGACCACACTGCAGATCACGGTTGTCGCTCCAATGCCCACTGCAAGAGTCAAAATGGAAATGACAGTAACACCGGGATTTTGTCTCAGCATCCGAACGCCGTAGCGAAGGTCGTGCCAAACGCTCGTCATCTTGTTCCCCTGACGAAACTCCAAGTTGATTTCTATATCGCCTTGGAGGAAATTAGGCAAGCATTTTTGTCGACCCTCGCTGAAGAGGGGATGTGGCAGTTTTGCGCTTTTTCCTTCCACCCTCCAGGTTTGTCCCTGTTTTGTTGCGCCGGTAAGATCAAGCACGAGCCCTGACGTAATCCCAAGGTAAGGGTGGCCGACCAACCGCCCATTGATGCACAACCCTTCGCAGCGCAGCACCTCCACGTGCTGCCTTCTTTGAAGGTGATAGGAGAGAACCCGGAACGGCTGCCTCAACGAAGTGACCTCACCACCTTGTCACCTTGCTGATGTCTTCAGAGTCTCCGTAGAAGCGAATTCCTCACCTCGGCCTAGATTCATTCATAACCCAGCCCAACAATCGGATCGACGCGTGCAGCTCGGCGAGCAGGGAGATAGCAGGCTAGGAGCGCCACGGCTATGAGGAGAATCGCGACGCCAATAAAACTCACGGGGTCAGTGGAGGTGACTCCGAAAAGCAAGCTCTTCATGAATTGCGTGATTGGCGCCGCGCCAATCACTCCGATCAAGAGACCGACAACCGAAAACTTGGCACCATCTTTGACTACGAGCTGCACCACTTCGTGCGGATGCGCTCGCAGTGCCATTCGGATGCCGATCTCAGTGCCAAACGGGGTAGGGAATAGTTTGGCGCGAAACCGGCGTAGTCCGAAACGCCCGTCCGAGCCGCGGCCAAGCGGCGTCCACCCGGAAGAGGGCGGAGTGGTCAAAAGGCGCAAAGCCTCTGCTGCACTTGTGCTTACATTCTTCTGTAAACTGTGGATTCTCCTTGGAAATAGTTGTAGACGTAATATCCTAGAACTGGGATAATGTCAATGGCGCGATCAAAGAGGGTTCCGGGCGAAAAGCCGCTGTTTTGGATAGGATCAGCAAAGAGTGATTTGCTGGACTTTCCTGAGGCTGTGAAGGACGAAATTGGTGTTGCTTTAAGCGTTGCGCAGTTTGGCGGAAAGCATCCGAGCGCAAAGCCGTGGAAGGGCGAGGGGGCGGGCGTTCTAGAAATAGTCGAGGACTATAGGGGAGACACTTACCGGGCGGTGTATACCGTAAAGTTCGAGAACGCTGCGTACGTGCTACATGCGTTCCAGAAGAAATCGCCGAAGGGCATGAAGACGGCCCAAACGGATGTGGAATTGGTCTCTCGGAGGCTCAAAGTAGCGAGTGAGGATTACGAGGCTCGATATGGCAAACAGAAGAAATAGCGAAGCTGTCGTTCAAAGTTCAGGTAACGTGTTTGCAGACCTTGGTCTGCGCGATGCCGGCGAGAAGCAAACACGAGTGCTCCTGGCGGTCGCCATCAATCAGATCATAGAGGCACGTCATCTATCGCAGACTGCAGCGGCACAGCTCCTCGACATCAATCAGCCTAAGATTTCTGCTTTGGTGAATTATCGGTTGGAGGGGTTCTCGGTAGAACGGCTGATGAATTTCTTGAACGCACTTGACCGCGATGTAGAAATCGTGATCAGAAAGAAGCCTCGATCGAAGAGAGCGGCGAGAATTATTGTGATGAGCCCCCAATTGTCCCACGTCGTGTGACTCTCTAATCTAGTGATTCACTATATACTTCGCACCCGATGAGCGTGAGATTCAATGTCGCTGAAGTGGTCGGCGTCGTGGAAAAGACCCTGGCGAGTATTGACATCAGAACAGCATCTGTCCTGATTGACAATAAATTGCAGAATGTCATGAGCCTATGTGAGCAAGCCGATCATGTCCGAGATTCGAGGCGCGGAATGCGGCGCTCCAAGTGAGCTGAGCCATCGGCAAGGTTCTGCACGCTTGGATTTCTCTTGAAGTTCTCGATTGCGGTCGTTGTAACCATGCCTGGGCCCGATTTCTTGCCTCTCCGTTACTTCCCCTTTTCCACCGCTTCCACGATCACCAGTAATGACAACACCGCTCCATAGTTCTTTAGTCCTACGGATTGTTCCCAGATCTGGGCTCGTCCTTGTAAGCCTTTTTCATACAGCCACGCCGAAGCAGGAACTGGTGCCAGTTGGTCGGGCACGCTTTGTTTCCGATAGCACTGGGCGGCAAAACTGTTCTCCCTGACTTCACCTTTCCGTATCCAACGCACAAATCCCGCGGACAGCTTCGACCATAGGATCTTTTGGTTCTGGGACCACACCACTGCGGCTCGGTGCGGAGTGAGCGTAATCAGCCGTACGGCGGAAGCCGTCAAGGACGTGCCACAAAGCTGCGCGATCGAGCGAATCGACTCCAGCGAAGGCTCTGATTGAACAAACTCGGCCATGAGTCCCCGAGGCATCAGAATCTCGGCGGCGAAGCGGTTGGCTTCGAGTTCGGGGCGATAGAGATCCGCTTGCCAGTTTTCAATCCTTTGCTGCTTGCAAGGGGCGGAGACTTCCTGCTGGCCCGGTAGAACGAAGTGTCCGATTTCGTGGGCCAGGGTGAAGCATTTGCGGGATTCCTCGCGAATCCGGGAGTTGATGACAATACAGGCGCGCTGGGCGTCGCGGATGCGTAAGAGTGCGCCGTCATAGCTTTCGGCCGGCCGATAAAGCACGTCGATGCCAAATTCCTCGGCGATTTCCGTCAACCGATCGCGGCTGTCGAGGCCGAAGCGACGAAGAAACGATTCGCTCACCAGGGCCACCAGGTCCAAGTCCGGATTTGTCTTCTTTACTCTCTCCTTCAGTTCGGATTCCAGCTGGTCGAGTTCCTGCTGATCCGATTTCGCAAGCTGGGTGCTCTTGCGGTAGGCACGGGCGGTTTCGAGGTTGGAGGGAAATCGGAGGGGCGACAAGAGCCGGTCGAGCCAATGGTCGGCGATCCTGATGGCGGTGACGGATTGGCTTTCGGATTGGTCTTCAAATTGGCCTTCGGTACCGTCTGCCGGGCGCATCGCTTCGATCGCTTGCTGGAGAGCGAGAGGCACAGGTCGACTTGCGGCTTGTTCCCGTTTCGCGACTTGGGTGGCGGAGTGATGGAACCTGGCCTTCAGTGCATCGGGATCGATACCTCCTTCCTGTAGTTGACGTCGCAGTTCATCGACGTTCGCGATGGGGTCGTCCACGATGGCGTCCGCGAAGCGCAGGATGTCTTCGGCGAGTGGCTGGTTGTTCGGCTTAGACATGTTGTGCCTCTCCGATTAGACGAGCGTCCGCTAACTTCCTCAATCTAAGTTTGATACGTCTCCTCCGGTGCTCGACTTCGACCGCGGTTGTGTTCAGCCTCTCGGCTAGTTCTTGACTCGAAAAGGCATTGTAGCCCGCCGGCTCCATCTGCAACCTTACGACCTCGAGAAGCTCGGGGTAATCTTTGAACTGCTCAACCAGCCAAACCAGGCGCTCGCGCCGGAGGTGTTCGTCTTCGGGGTTCCCAAAGCTCGAGGTCCTCTGATCGAGGGAAGATTCCGACAGGCCCTCGCTGCCGGTTCTCTCGTCATCCGTGTAAACGCTCGTCTTGGTGCGTTTCGATCGAACCAGATCGAGAAAGTCGCGTTTGAGTACCTCGCGCAAGTAAGCCAGAACCCCCGCGGTTGTGGGTGGTTCTTTGGTCGAAGACCAGATCACGGATGTGTTCAAAGGGTCGAGGAGCTTGAGCAACGTGGCGCTGGCCAGGTCAGCGGCACTGTCTCCACCGGGCAAGACGAGTTCGTCGCGCCGCCCTAAGCATGCCGTTACGGTGAACAGACTTTGAGCGTGCAGCGCCAGGCGGTAGAGCACTTGTTCGAAATCGACTTCGGCGCGAAAAACGTCCGTAGCTTTCCTCTCCCCGTGGCGCGCATTAGGTAAGATTTTCTCAGCCCGATCCGGAGATTTCCACAGAAAAAGTTTTAGAGCTGGCGAAAAAGTAGCCCAGCCCAATCGCACTAGCAAAAGAATTGATTGTAGCAGGGTAGGTTTCGCGCAAGATTTTGAAGCGTGAGCGCTTTCACAAAAGCATGGGGTGCTGGTTGGGTTTTGAATTTCCGAACACAGGGAGTAAACAACATGGGTGAAATCTTAACTATTGATGAGCTGGCCGCTTTGTTAAAGATGACCAGACGGCAAATCTATACGATGTGTGAGACACGCACGCGCAACGGTGCGATGAAGGACCACCCATTACCTGTGTTGAAAATCAACGGCAATCTGCGCTTCAAGAGAGCCGACGTGGAGGCGTGGTTGTTAAAACTGACTGAGCAGAGGGCCGGGTGAGGCCTCATGATCCAAGGATAAACCCGTGAGGGGTGCGAACCGGTCTTGTGATTCTGATTTGTTCAACGAGTTCCACGTCAGTTACTTTCCTTGCCATACTTTCTGCTTGTTCAGGTCGAGATATTCTGAGTGGAGTTCTCCCGCCGTGACGCTCGGATTAAACTCGCGACATGTGTCGCCAGTTGGAGGACTGCCACCTTACTTCTGAAGTGGGATAAGTACAATGGCAGGCGAGGTCCCGACTGGTCCATTCTTAAATCAGCACGGGACGGAGGCTGCTTCGCAGCGTTATTGCTCGCTCAGCACGATTGCTGGATCAACTTGCATTGCGCGTCGCGCAGGCATGACACAGGCGACTAGTACATCGTCCTGTTAATTCGTTATAGTATTATGAGTTCGTCGACGCTTCCTTGGCTTGCGCGGGTGCGCCGCCTGATATTCCTTCGTGGCCTCGATAATACGCTGGAGCTTCTCCGGTCCTTT
>Ga0307476_10000412_pt1 | contig 34283 bp, 27 predicted proteins | sample atmos_gasesECM2C_2_FD_203314 | JGI IMG/M metagenome (GOLD analysis project Ga0307476, IMG submission 203314) | Hardwood forest soil microbial communities from Morgan-Monroe State Forest, Indiana, United States - atmos_gasesECM2C_05 | ecosystem: Environmental > Terrestrial > Soil > Temperate...
TATATCAAGGGCGCCAAACCTATGGCGTCCGTAATGACCATCATTTGGTTGCCGAACTTGGTAATGGCAATGTCCCGAATGCACCGGATTTGAAGACTTTTATATCGTTGGGCGACGCCGAGCGAGCAACTGCAGTTTCCGCGGCGCAATTTCTCATTCCCTTGTCGTCCATCGCCTTTTTGCCCGTCATTCCGAATCCTGAGAAGATCCTATGCGCCGGAAGCAACTACGACGGGCATCGACTAGAGGCTGGACGCCCCCGGTCGAACTATCCAGGAATTTTCATCCGCCTCGCAAGTAGTCAAACCGGCCATGACACACCAATGCATTTGTCCTTGGCCTCCACTGATCTAGACTACGAGGGAGAATTGGCCGTCATCATCGGCAAGGCCGGGCGTTATATCAAGGAGGAAGATGCACTTGATCACGTCGCGGGCTATTCCTGCTACAACGACGGATCATTCCGGGACTGGCAAGTGCACACGCATCAGATCACCCCGGGGAAAAACTTCCCCGGGTCAGGCGCCCTCGGACCCTATCTGGTTACGTCTGACGAAATTCAAGAACTAAGTGCCCTTCGATTGCAGACACGCCTCAACGGAATCGTGATGCAGTCAGCAACAATTGCCGAGATGATATTCTCCGTGCAACAGATCATCGCCTATATTTCCGGCTTCACCACATTAACCGTCGGCGACGTAATCGCTACCGGTACTCCAGGTGGGGTAGGCTTCACCCGACATCCGCCCTTGTTCATGAAGGAAGGTGACGTGATAGAAGTTGAGATCGACTCCATAGGAATTTTGCGGAATTCCATCGCCGGTCCAGTCTGAACAACTGTGCTTCATCGACACTTGACTCAAAGAGTGTGGGTTGGCAATCGTCCGCAAGGCCGATTAAAGTGTATTGGGCCTCGCCCCACGGAGAGATTGCCATGATCCTTTCCATCAGCCGACGCAGGGCGCTCAAGGGCTTTGCTGGTGCGGGATTGACCGCGGCTGCTGGCGCATTGGGAGGCGCGATAACCACGGCGTGCACTTCGCACCATGGGCCGGGGATGCCCGTGAGGGTGATGTCGAGCCAGGGTATTATTGGCGTCACCATTCAGTCCTTGATGAATACCAAGGGCTATTTCCGCGAGTTTGGGCTCGACGCCGATGTCGTCGGCATCGAGTCGGGCACAAATATCATCGGCCCGTTGCTGCAGCAGGACGCCGATATATGCATCTTTGCGGGCTTCAGCCAGTTGATCGCCGCCATCGAGAAGGGAGCGGATTTGAAGATCGTGGCGGGAGCGAGCGTTAAGGGCCAGCAGGCGCTCTTTGCGAAGGATCCTACGATTCAGACTGTGAAGGATCTCGAGGGCAAAGTGGTGGGCGTGGGCGCGATCGGCGCGCAATTGCATCAGGTCGCCACAGCGCTATTGAAGAAGAAGGGCGTTGATCTGAGCAAGATCCAGTTCGTCAACATCGGTAATAGCTCGGCAGTATTTCGAGCTGTAGTAGCCGGCACGGTGGCGGCCGGCGATGGTGAGGCGGATGTCCTCGGTATTCTCGACCGCCTCGGTGTTCACATGCTCCGCGATGGAGATTATGCCGTCGAGCTACCAGAATATACCTGGCAAGCCTCGTTCACCAGCACAACAACCATTCGCAAATCACGCGAGCCCCTCGTTCGAACACTGGCGGCTTACTGCAAAGCATACCGCTATGTGCAAAGTCCGAGCTCCCATGACGATTTTGTCGATGCCCAGCTCGCGGCCCTGCATCCGGCGAATCGAGAAGAGGCGGTGACGAAGGCGACGTCGCAATGGAATTACTTGCAGACTCGAAAGCCTTATGCCGAGGATCTCGTTCTCTCAAAGGAACGCGTCGAGTACATGCAAAAACTGAATATCGATCTTGGTAACCAGAAAAAGCTGATGCCCTACGAGCAATTGATCGACACATCGCTAGCACAGGAAGCGGTGTCGCGGCTCGGTTAGCGTGGGCGAACCAACGGTCGCCCAAAGTGCTTATGGATGACGCATCAAAAGTGATCCCGCCGCAGCCCGTGAGGCCTTAAAGTACTATAATTAATAGGCCATTGAATCACATGGCGCACGCCGGGGCGGGGCATGTCCATCGCGATCGAAGCGACCAAGCTGAGCGTCCGAAACGTCTGCAAGACGTTTCGGCTACGAAATGCTGCGGGTGGTCGAGCGGGCACGGTCGCGGTCTTGCGAAACGTCAGTTTCGACGTCGCGCAAGGAGAGGTGGTGTCGCTCATCGGCGAAAGCGGCTGCGGCAAAACCACGCTGCTGCGTGCGATTCAAGGATTGGTGCGCATCGATTCGGGCTCGGTACACGTCGACGGCGTCGCGGTCAGCGACGCCGGCCGCGACCGTGGCTTCGTTTTCCAGCAGGCGAGCCTGCTGCCCTGGCGCACGGCTCGACACAACATCGAATTCGGTCTCGAAATCCAAGGCATTGAGAAGGCCGAACGCGCCCGCCGTGTAACGGAGCTGCTCGAGTTGGTCGGTCTGGGCCACGCTCGCGATCAGTATCCCTACCAGCTTTCCGGCGGCATGCAGCAGCGTGTCGGGCTGGCGCGAGCGCTGGCAATCGATCCGGCCATTCTTCTTATGGATGAGCCCTTCAGCGCTCTCGACGCGCAGACGCGCGAGGTGCTACAGATTGAGCTGATGCGCATTCACGCACAGACTAAGAAGACCACGCTGTTCGTCACGCACGATCTCGATGAGGCAATCTACCTCAGCAATCGCATCATCGTACTCGCCGCCGAGCCGGGCCGGGTGAAGCAGATCATCGCGGTGCCGTTCGCACGGCCGCGACCCGAACTCGCCGAGCTACGGGCCGATCCGATCTTCCAGGATATACGTCGCGAGATCTGGTCATTGATCCGTACATCATCGCGGACGGCGGCTTGATGACCGTGACGATCGAGAAAACACCGTCGGCTAACGCCACTGAGAAGGACGCCGCAGGGGAGGAATTGGCGGCACCAGCGAACTCACGATCCACGCTTTGGACTGTGCGAGTAGTGTCCATCGTTTGCGTTCTGATCGCGTGGGAGATCGTGGGTCGACGAATCAACCCACTGTTCATGTCCTATCCGACCGCCATTGCCAGAGCCTCGGTCGCGATGATTGCGGACGGCGAGTTGCTCAAAGCACTGTCCACTAGCCTGCGAACGTTGCTCGTGGGCTTCCTGACCGCCTCAGTGATCGGCATTATCATGGGGCTGCTGATTGGTCGTTATCGGACGGTCGACGCCGCGACCGACTGGCTCGTCACTGCTTTGTACGCGACACCGCTTATCGCCGTGATTCCGTTAGTCATTCTCTGGTTTGGCTTGGGCGACAAGGCAAAATTCTTCATCGTCACCATGCTTGCGGTGTTTCCCGTGCTCATCAATACAGCCGCGGGCGTGCGCAATGTACCGTCTCAGCTGATCGATGTCGGAGCTGCGTTCGCCGCCAACGAGCGACAGGTGTTCCTCAAAATCATCTTCCCGGCAGTGCTACCGTACCTCATGACGGGTCTAAGGCTTGGGGTGGGACGCGCCATCATTGCCATGGTTGCGGCCGAATTCTTTACCGCAATTAATGGGCTCGGTGCTCTGATCGTGAAGTATGGCAATCAGTACGACACCGCCTCGATGTTTGTTCCGATCCTTGTGCTGATGCTCCTGGGCGTCACGCTGTCAGTGGTCTTGCGTCGGGTCGAAGAGATGTTTGCACCCTGGCGTTCACTGGATGAGTGAGAGGAGATCGAATCGATGGCATTCCCTGCAACAGGCCCGGTGAAATTACGGACCAACCTCGCCGACAATCCGAACACACTGGGGATGAAGGACGGACGTGTGACATCGGAACTCGTGACCTTCGATTTCTGTGGCCCGAAGATGGCCCATGACGGCTTCAAGGCCATGCTACGCGAAGACGCGTTTGACGCCGGCGAGCTTGCCATCGCCACCTACCTGCAGGCGTGTGTGTACGGAAAGCCCTTTGTGCTACTGCCGACGCCGATGTCCGGGCGCTTCCAGCATCAAAACATCGGCTTCAACGTTGACCACGGCGAACTGCGGCCCAAGGATATCGAGGGCCGAATGGTGGGTGTACGCACTTACGCGCAGACCACCGGTCTTTGGGTGCGGGGCGTCTTGCAGCACGAGTACGGCGTCGACCTGGACAAGGTGACCTGGCTCACCGTGGATGAATCACATCTGCTGGAATACCAGGACCCGCCGAATTGCAGGCGGATTCCCAAGGGGAAAAAGATCGATCAGATGCTGCTCGATGGGGAGATTGCCGCCGCCATCCTCGGAGTCGATATGCCCAAGGATCCACGCGTGCGCACACTGATTCCCAATGCGCCCGATGCCGCGAAGGAGTGGTATCAGCGCGAAGGTGTCATTCCCATCAACCACATGTTTGTCGTGCACAAGGAAATCTCGCGCAAGCGCCCGGACGTGGTGCGGGAGCTCGCGCGGATGATTCGCGACAGTCGCGCCCTGGCTCCGCCCGCGGTCGCCGCCGCCCTACCGCCGTTGGGCCTTGAGGCGAATCGCAAAGGGATCGGAATGGCAATCGATTGGTCTTTCGAACAGAAGATCATTCCACGTCGTTTGAAGGTGGACGAATTGTTTGACGACACGACCGCCAATCTGAATGTCTGAGAATCACGCCGTGGCGGGTGCCGCAGACGGTCCATTCACGAGGGGGCAGATCCTTAATTATGAACGAAATCAATAAGAAGCTAAAATTGATGCTGATCTGCGTCGCATTGGCAAGCCCGACTGCACCGCGCGCACAGTCCTTCGAGGTCCAGAAATTCGACATTGGCGGCAACGGTGACACCGATTATATAACGGCCGAGCCGGGTAGCGGCCGCGTATTCATCCCACGCAGTTCACATGTCCAGGTCGTGGATGGGCGAACGGGCAAGGTGCTGGGCGACATTGCTGACACCCCGCGCGTGCACGGCATCGCGCTGGCGCGCGAGGCCGGCCACGGCTTCATCACCAACCGCGGCGATTCGACCGTCACGATGTTTGATCTCAAGAGTCTGAATGTTATCCATAAGATTCCGATGAGCGTCAACGGTCTCGACGGCATTATGTACGATGACTTCAATGATCGGATCGTTCTGACCAATCACAGCACGCCGCTCGGAACCGCCGTCGAGATTGATGCTACGACAGGAAATATCGTCGGCACGGTGGAGCTGGAAGATACCGCGCCGGAGGGTGCTGCCAGCGACGGCAAGGGCAAGCTGTTTGTCAACAACGAGCACAAGAACACCATGCAGGTCATTGACGTGGCGACGATGAGGGCTGTCGCTTCTTGGCCTCTGGCGCCCTGCGAGGCACCGACCGGAATTGCAATGGATCGGGCTCGCTCGCGAATATTCGTGGGCTGCAACAGGCAATCGGTCGTCGTGGATGCCAACTCGGGCAAGATCGTGGCGACCATCCACAATGGCGATGGAGTGGACGCTCTGGGCTGGGATCAGAAGGAGCAGCTGATCTACATCCCAGCCGGTCGCGACGGCACGGTGACCGTGGTGCATGAGGACTCGCCGGACAAGTATACTGTGGTCGCGACAGTCAACACGATGCGGGGCGTTAAGACCATCGCAGTCGATCCGGTCCAGCACAGGGCCTATGGCTTTGTACCAGAATTCGGGCCCGCCCCAACGCCACGGAGCGAGGTGCCCGTCAAGGGACCCTCGGGATCGGCAAATCCGGTGTCACCGGGACCAATGATTGCCGCCTGGCTCTTCGCGATCAGTCACTGAAGGGCTGCGCACTAGGGCCGCTCGCAACGGGGGCGCGGCACTGGCCCTATAGGCCGATTTTTTGATGGATCCGCTGCAACTCCCGCGCCGGCAGTAGAGATCCCACGATGCGTCTGCGAACCAGATCGATAAAGTCGGCCAGCAACTGCGTCGGTATCCAACTGTTTCGCATCATCAACCCCATGAATGGAGCCGGGTCGATCGGCCCGAACGGGATCGCCTCTAGCGAATCCTCCTCATGCATTAACTCATAGGAGGTCAATATCGTAAGACGGTCGCTGCGAGACAACAGCAGCCGGACCGTGGGTAAAGAACCGGTTTCAATGCGGGTTTTGGGAGCGCGTCGACCGACAAACAGCTTCTCGAAGCGGATGCGGCGGCGGGCTCCAGGGGTGGCGATGATCCAATCGTATTGCGCGAGTTCATCGAGTGTCACGCCGGATTTATTGCTGAGTGGATGTCCGTGACGCCCGACGACCAAATAGGGCGTCTCCGCGAGCGCGATCTGAACTAAATCATCGCATTTGGTATCTCCCACCAGGCCAATCACCACATCCACATCGCCCATGCGCAGACACCGCATCATTTCTTCAGTGTTTCCGCTCAAGATACGGATATTGGCGTTCGGGTAGGACGCCACGAATTCCTGAATGACGGATGCCAGGAGCGCGCTGCCGGCCAACAGCATCGCGCCAATCACAATCTCGCCGCCGATATTGACCCGAGCGGCCTCGAGTTCCTCAATGGCCCCGTCGATCTCGCGCTTTGCCATATTGACCTTGCGGGCAAACTCGGCCGCGGCGGGCGTCGCAATGCCCCCCGATGCCGCTTGGGCATAAAGAGGCGTACCCAAAATGCGCTCTAAGTCGCGACAGGCGCGTTGCAGGGAAGTCTGAGAAACACCTAGGGCACGTGCTGCCTGCGCGATTGAGCCATCTCCGACAAGAGCCACAAGACTGCGGATCTGTAACCACGAAATGCGGCTGGCCATACGCGGAATGGAAAGGGGGCTACCTGGGACACCGAGCTCTCCGATCGCCTCCTCGACTTGAGCGAAGAATCTTTGGGTCCGGCGATGGAGAATGATGCCAAATTCGTTCAGATAGCTACCGCTCGCGCGCCGCTTCAGCAGCGTGACGCCAACACGTTCCTCGAGCTTCGCGATGGCCTGAGTGACGGCGGGCTGCGAAAGATGGCATTCCTCGGATGCTCGCCGCACGCCACCCAGATGGCCAACGCTCTCGAACAGCTTAAGATGCCGGATGCTCGCCAACATATGCCATTGTTGCGACGCCATGTCATTCATATCTAGTATCTCAACACGTAAGTCGCCAGGTTACCGATAGATAGCTGTGTAAACATTATGTTTTGCAATTATCGCATGAGATCTGGGATCGTCACCTCTTGAGCAAGTCTTCGTAGTCGCCACCCATGACTTGGCTGCTGGAAAGCCCCCCACGCAAAGCTCTGATCATCGAAGTTTCCTTGGCGCCGATATCCTCAGCGACATCAAGCAACATATAGATCTTCTCCGCTGGGATGAAGGCAATGCCACTCGAATCGGCGATTACAAAGTCGCCGGGATTGACGGGCACACCTTCGAAAATAATCGACACATTCGTACCTATCTCGGTGACACGGCCGCGTGCTGTCCTAGCCGTGAACGAGCGCGTAAAGATTGAAAAGCCGTGAACACGGGCCTCGTCGATATCACGTACTGGCCCGTCGGCGAGCACGCCCGCGACGCCTCGGAGCATTGCTCCCAACGTAAGGATACCGCCCCAGCTGCCTGCGTCACGGCCGGTGCGCTGTTCGATTACGATGACATTATCAGGGCCGGAGATCTCAATAGCGGTCGTCCCAAGATGACGGGGCGGACCGGGCGGCGGGTCGCCTACACCAAGCTTTATTGTTGTTACGCGACCGGCCAGGGTGCCGACGCCCGAAGCGCGGGGCACGCCCGTCACGACGCCGGTCAGCCCCATGCGATCGAATGCGTCTGAGACCGTGCAGCAGTCTAGTTTGCGAAGCCGCTGAACAGCCTCGGTCGTTTGCAGTGGTTCAGATAATTTGGACATGACGGTGGCCCGAACATTCAGCAAAGTGGCGGCGCGCCACGGTTGAAGCTCCGATCACAATGCTTATTCTGATCAATCGCATATAACCAATGCCGCCCTAATCCTTGAGCCGCTTGAATAGACGCCGCGCGTTGGCGCTAAAGATGCCATCGAGCTCGGCTGAATTCAAAGTCTTGATGCTTTCTATGGTGGGCTTAATGTCGTCGTAAGGCCTGCCATTGGAAGGATCAATGCCGCCGCCGCTCCCGGGTCGCTCCGTCCCGAAACAGCAGCGATCCGTCCCAACCGTATCGAACAGCAGTTGCAACGAGAGCCTATTATGCAGGCAGGTATCGAACCAGAACTTACGTAACACCTCATCAAACGTCGGCGCATCCTTTGGAATCCGGCCGGCGCCCCGGGCCTGTTCGCGGTGAGAACGCCAACGGCCGACTTGGTAAGGAATGGCTCCGCCACCGTGGCTTATCATAAGTTGTAGCTCTGGAAAGCGCTCAAAGACGTTGGCTCTATAGATGGAGGTGATTGCCAGACTCTCTTCAGCGACAAAATGCTCATCATAAGTTTCACGGCAGTTCGTACAACCGCCGCTGTGAATGTGAGCAGGCAAGCCCAATTCGCATAATCGCTCGTACAGAGGATACCAGTAGGAATCGCCAAGCGGCGCGGAAGTACTCTGCCCCTCGCTAGGGTCTGGATTGAGCAATACCCCAACGAACCCCAATTGCTCGGTGCAACGGGTGATCTCATCGAAAAGAGAGCTGACCGGGCGGCCGACCTGTTGCGGCAACGAGCCGACTCCGCGAAATCTCTTCGGAAACATCTTCACCGCACGTGCTATGGCGTCGTTATTGTCCATTGTCCACGACACGATGTCCGGCCAGCGGCCTGCGCCATTGATCATCAGAAAAGGCCGTGGCGAGATCACCTGCACATCGGTGCCGACGCCGTCCATGATTGCGACATTCGATGTGACCGACCGCTCGAGATCCTTATCGGACACAGCCGCCCGATAGGGTTCACCTACTTGGCCTCCGGCCGCGATCAGGTTGCTTCGATGTGCATAGAGGGAATCAGGAGCAACCAGATGAGCGTGTGCGTCAATTATCATACTGCAGAGCCTCGTAATCAGTTGTGAGTAGACCTAAATTCATCGAGCTTACTGTCCATACCGCCCTCGCCTGCACTTCGGGGTTGCTTCGGGCCGACGGGCCACTGCCGCAGCCGTGACGCGATTCGTTCCAAGCCCGCTCGGGCGCAGACCTCGTCTGTGTCCGCGTGGCCCACGGCACCTGAGACCGCGATGGCGCCGATGATCTCATCGCCGTTCACGGTGATCGGAAGGCCGCCCGGGAGCACTTCGCCGATCTCAGGGTCGCTCTTGATCTCCGCCACAAGCGCCGGATCGCCATTCAGATGTCTCATGACCACGCCGCTAGGCTTCTTAAATTTCAGAACCGTCGCCACTTTGGTGGCGGCGACCGCCTGGGTGATCGGCGAGATGCCATTGCCGGTCAAAAGCACGATGGTTGTACCGGCGGAATCCACCACCAATGTCGTCACCTGTCGCCCATTTGCCTGGCAGGCCCTCTCCGCTGTTTCCGCCGCTTCCAACGCTAAATCCATGCCAGGACCGCGGGCTCGCGGTTCCGGCGGCCGGACGAAATCCATCGGTTGGCCAAAATACGTATTCAAAAAGGAGACGATCGACTTTCCTTGGTCGTCGGTGATCGACATGCCCTGTCGGGCCATCTCTCGCATAATGTCGTCCCACTGCCGAGGTGATCGCTTACCAGCGTGCACGATTGTCATAACGCCATGACAGGATTCACACGCGCCTACTACCTCTGCCTTGCCGGGAGCGTTGGGGAGCAAGTAATTCTGGGCCAACACGTCCGTCGGCGCTGCCAGCAGCGACAAGACGCTCAGAACTAACGCAAGACGAGTACGCAACGGGAGCCTTCGATCCGCTAGCATTTCTGTAGGCCACCCTAGCACTTGACCGGTTACCCGGACACCCAAGAAAAAGGGCCGGGGTGATCGGATTCCCGTACTGCCGTTAGCGCAGCCGCAATGCGATTCGGTCCAAGCCCGGCCGGATTCTGTCCACACCGGCGCGGGCGCAGATCTCGTCTTTGTCCGCTGGGCCGACAGCGCCTGAGACCGCGATGGCACCGATGAGTTCGTCGCCGTTCACCATTATCGGAACGCCGCCCTGCAGCACCATGCCGATGCTCGGGTCGTTTCTGATTTCATCCACTAGCACTGGATCGCCGTCCAGACGCTTCATGACCACACCGCTAGGCTCCTTGAATCTGAGAACCGTCGCCGCCTTGATGGCGGAGTTGAGCAGGGTGATCGGCGAGACGCCGTCGCCGGTCAAAAGCACGATGGTGGTGCCGGCGGAATCCACCACCCGCACGGTGGGCCCACGACCGCCGGGGAGCCGGCACGCCTTTTGCGCGGTTTCAGCCGCTTCCAACGCCAAAGCCCAGCCGGGACCAACGCCGCGGATCAGCGACGGTCGTGGTACGAACTCTGTTGCTTGACCGAAGTAAGCGTTCAAATAGGATACGATCGACTTCCGTTGATCGTCGTTGATCACCAGGCCCTGTTGGGTCATCTCTCGCATGATGTCGTCCCATTGCCGAGGCGACCGCTTATGCTCGATGACCGTTATGATGCCGTGGCACGATTCACACGCGGCTGCCACCTCCGTCTTTTGGGGAGCATCGGGGAGCAAGTAGTCCTGGGCCAAGACGCCCGTCGGCGCTGCCAGCAGCGACAGAACACCCACAACAGACCTAAGACGAGTAAACAAGGCAACCTATCTTAAAGCTGCACGTTGCGGCGGATTTCGAGTTGGTTACCCTCCGGATCGTAAAAGTACAACTGGATGGGGACGCCGTTCTCACAGGGCGTCGCCTGACGTAAGTTATGCTCACACAAATATGTGACGTCCACCTTGACTTGCAGCGTCTGTAAAGTCTTTAGAGCCGCAGCAACGTCCTCCACGTGGAAAACCACATGAACCCAGCCTTGCTGCAGGTATACCGGATCGACGGGAGGGGGGCGCTTCGAACCCTTGTACTGAACTAGATCAATGCGGTAGCCAGGAATTGCCAAATGCCAATTGATGAACTCCGGATTGTCAGGTGCCGTAGAGGCAGTTACGTGCTCATTATATTTATTAAGCACCTTAAAGCCGAGCACCCTTTCATACCATTCCGCCTCTCGATGGATGTCCGCAACCGAGATGGCAGCGTGATCCGGCACCAGCCCGGTAACCGGGGGTGGCTGCGCTTTATCCACCGGCGCCTGTTGGGCCACCGCGATCGTACAAATCATGACACCAAGACTAAGCTGTAAAGCCATTACACTTTTTAGCCAGTTCATTGAACATCTCCTCTGGTTATCCCCTTCGGATTATTTGATTCAGCCGCGAGTGAGCGCACGAGCATTGTCGATGACAGGGTGGCTCTTTACCGGAGCTGACATCAGGAAGGTGTAACCCTGGCCGACGACGGCCTCGACATTCTTGGCCGTCACGTGCGGATGACCGACGCGAACATCGTTCCTTTTGCAGATAGTGACAATTTTCGCCATCGCGTCCACGACGATTGGATGCTCGTATTGCCGGGGAACACCCAATTCCTGGCTCAGGTCGCCTTCACCGATCAGCACGCAGCCAATACCGGGGACGTTGCGCAGGATGTCGTCGAGGTTCTCGATGCCCTGCACGTCCTCGATCATCAGGAACACCAGCAGCTCGCCTTGGGGATTCAATGGCCAGACATCTGCCCGTGTGTAGTATTCCTGCTGCGACAGGCCCCAATACCGCGAGGCCACATGCGGTCCATCCCCCCGTGCCCCGGCTGGCGCTGGTTGGGCGGCGCTGTGCGGACGGGGGTAGCGACAGGCCGACACCGCATTCAGCGCCTGCTCCACCGTATTGACATGGGGCCAAATAACACCGTAGACACCTCGATCGAGCGCCTGCTTAGCCAGCCATTGATTGTTCTCACTTCCGTTGGCAGGAATTCTAACAATGGGGGTAATCGCCGGCGCCAACGAACCCATCTGATGGACCTGTTTTCGGTTCAGCAAGTACTGAAGGGCGTCCTGCAATGCATTGGCGTCCCAAGCGTTATGCTCCATTTCAAACACGGCGCAATCGTACGGAGACTGACTCGTTTCAATGGCTACCTGACGTTCGGCCTGCGCCCAGACGGCATGGGCGAGAAGCCCCTTTTCCCAAGCACGGATGATTCCATTTAGACGCGTGGTTTCTGTCACAAGCACTCCTTTACCTGCCACGTTTCGTCAGTTCGGCATCGAGCCGCGGGTAGACGCGCCGAGCATTCCCCTCAAAGATCTTCTGGCGCTCCGAGGTGCTGAGATTGTCGCAAGCATCAACATATTTCTTCGTATCGTCGAAGTACTCGCCCGTGAGCGGATCCCTGCTTCGCACCGCGCCGATCATTTCGGAGCCGAACAGAATGTTGTCGATCGGCACTACGCGCGTTAGAAATTCGACGCCCTGATAGTGGTAAACACAAGTGTCGAAAAACACATTGCTCAGCATAGATTCGACAGTCTGACGCTTTAAGTCGAGGGCTAGGCCCCGATAGCGGCCCCAATGGTAGGGAACGGCGCCGCCACCATGCGGGATAATAACTCGCAGGGTCGGAAAATCCTTGAAGAGGTCCGACAGCAGAAATTGCATGAAGGCTGTGGTATCGCCGTTTATGTAGTGCGCACCGGTACCGTGGAAGCACGGATTGCACGAAGAGCTGACATGAATCATCGCTGGTACATCAAGCCGAACCAGTTCTTCGTAGAGCGGGTACCACGAGCGATCCGTCATCGGCAAATCCTTCCAGTAGCCACCGGAAGGATCCGGGCTTACGTTGCAGCCGACGAAGCCCAGCTCCTGCACACAGCGTCGCAGTTCTGCAATGCAATTTGCGGGCGGTTCGCCTGGTGACTGTGGCAACTGACAAACCGGAACGAAGTTGTCAGGAAACAATCGGCAAACGCGATACACGAGATCGTTGCAAACCTCCGACCAGACATAGCCGGTCTCCTGATTGCCAAGATGATGCGCCATTTGGCCTGCGATCGGCGAGAAAAGCGTCAGATCGCCACCGCGCTCCCGCTGCAGCTTGAGCTGTCCGCCCTCGATCGCTGCGCGAATCTCGTCGTCAGAGATCTTGAGGTCGCTCGTCTTTGGAGCATTGGCCGGATCGTTGACAGCTGCCAGCTGTTTGGAACGCCAAGCGTGCAGGGTTTTGGGTACAGTGGTGAAATGTCCATGGCAATCAATAATCATTGGTGCAAAAAGCTACTTTGAATTGCGGAAGGTCGTTCTAAGGTCTGGATTGCCAAAATAATGCAAACGCGCCGCGCGCGATCATTGATTTTGCGGTGGCGCCTATAAGTGTTGCCAAGGCGGATTCCGACCCAAACCGGTGTATGAGGCTACGATACCGAGGTATGGAAATCGCTGCATGCAGGCCGACGAATGGGCTCCAAAGGATCCATCACGCGCTTTTGGATCAGCTCTATGAAATCCGACTGCAGTCGCGTTGGCAGCCAGCCCTCGCGCATGGTCAATCCCATCCACGGCAGCGGCAAATCCGGCCCGTAAGGAATGGCTGCCAAAGAGTCATCCTCATAAGCCAACAACTCATACGAGGTCAGCAGCGTCAGTCGGTTACTCTGCGCCGTCAGCAAACGCATCGTTGGTAGCGAACAGGTCGCAATTCGCGCGCGGGGCGCACGTCGTCCGTCGAAAAGCTTGTCGAAGTGGATGCGCCGAATGGCACCCGGCGTACCGACGATCCAGTCGTAATTCGCGAGATCGTCCAGCGTCACGCTTGCCTTGCCAGCGAGCGGATGTCCATGGCGTCCGACGATCACATAAGGAGTCCCAACCAGCGCCCGATGGGCCAGTCCCTCCGATGCCTTTTCTCTGAGCAAGCCGATCACCATGTCCACGTCGCCGGCTCGTAGACAGCGTAACATGTCATTGGCACTACCGTTTAACATGCGCACATGGGCATTCGGATACATTCCAGCAAACTCGTCGATAACCGAGGCAATCGCCTCGCTTCCGGCGAGCAGCATCGCCCCAATATCGATCGAGCCGCCGACATTGCCGAGTGCCGCTTGCACCTCATAGAAGCCATATTCGATTTCGCGCAGCGCAAGCTTAATCTTGCGCGCGAATACGGCAGCAGCAGGTGTCGCCACAATGCCCGACGCCGCCTGGGAATAAAGAGGCACGCGCAAGATCCGTTCAAGTTCTCGGGCCGCGCGCTGCAGCGACGTCTGCGAAACTTCGACCGCACGCGCCGCATGCGCAAATGAGCCATTCTCGACGATGGCTATCAGGCTTCGGATCTGCGACTTGGAAATGCGCGCCGCCAATTGCAGCATCGGAATTGAGCCACACGGCACGCCGATCTCGACGAGAGCTTGCTCGAATTGCTCGAACAATCGTCGGCTGCGGCGGTGAAAAATTGCGCCGAAGTGATTGAGGTAGCTGCCACTCGTGCGCCGCTCGAACAGCGCTACCCCAAGCTGCTCTTCGAGTTTGGCGATCGCTTGCGAAACAGCCGGCTGCGAGACGTGGCACTCATCCGAAGCTCGTGTCAATCCATTGAGGTGCGCGACGCTGTCGAACACTTTGAGGTGTCGAAGACTCGTGGACAGCGCCAGTTCTATAGTCGAACAAATCATTTGCATCCCCCAAGGCCGCCCATGCTCCGCGCATCAGCCGTTCTCGTCAATCCTGCTCGGGGCCTACAACGCACAGAATCCGGCCAGTGTCGGTACGCTAGCGAACATAGCGAACCTTGTCGCAGCTCACGTCGGGATCGCCAAAGTTCCGACTGGGGTGCTTAGCCCGTCAGAGGTTGCGTGGAATGGTCCTGGGTCGAAGGCCGACCAGGCCAATTGAAACGCCCAATCCACGGACGCGGCATCGGCTACGCTGAAATCAGTCACCAACACTTCGCTAATCCTGGCGTTGATTGCTCTGCACGTGCGAGGGACCCTGACGCCTTGTGCCCGATGAGGGGATCCTCGGAGTTCGTCATTATGCCCTGGCTGACGAGTTGCCGACTGGAAATGCGCCAGATTTTACGTGGGATGCCTACCCGATATCAGTGGTGAGGTCAAAACTTATAGCCTCACGACAGTTTCTTATTGCGCCGGAGCCGGTCAAATTGGGCATTGTTCTCGTCGCCAGACTAGATAATGCATGTCGACAGGAGACGCCATTGGCAAACAGAGTTCACCTTAAGATTGCCGTAGCGGACTACCCGCATACTGCCGCGGTTAAGAACGGCTCCATCGCCATCGAGGGCGTCGACGCAGAATTCATTACGGTCCAGCCGCAGATTGCAGCCTTTCGGCGCATGGTTCGTCAAGTCGAGTTCGATGTTTGCGAGCTGGCCCCGACAACATATTTCATTGCACGGGCCTACGGCGCGCCCTTTGTCGCTCTGCCGATTTTCATGGTTCGACGCTTTCATCACGCGGGACTTCTTGTGCGGCCTGATTCCGGTATCGGAGCACCCAAGGATCTGGAAGGCCGCAAAGTCGGTGTCCGCGCCTACTCGGTGACGACGGGAGTCTGGACGCGTGGCATTCTGATGGACGAGTTCGATCTCGACTCCTCCAAGGTGACCTGGGTCGTAGATGACGAAGAGCATGTCACGCAGCTGAGGTTGCCGCCCAACGTGATTCATGCGCCACCGGGTCGATCGCTCGCCGATATGATGGCCGCAGGCGAGCTGGCCGCTGGATTTCATGCTAACGCCGGCGTCGGTCGGTCCGGCTCTCCGACCGACGGATGGAAGACCGCGCCGACGAACTACCCCGATCTCTTTCCCAACGCTGAAGAGCTCGAAGCCGATTGGTTCCGACGCACGGGCATCTACCCGATGCACGGCACCATCGTGGTAAAGGATTCTGTTCTTGCACAATATCCCTGGGTTGCGCAGTCACTGTATCTGGCGTTTTCCCGCGCCAAGGACGAATGGTTAACGCGACTCGACGCGGGCGACGTCAAATCGGAATCGGATCGAAAATATGCGCGGTTGCGCAACATAGTCGGGCACGATCCATTGCCATTCGGTATGCAAGCGAACGTCAAGACGCTCGAGGCATTGGCGGATACGGCTCACAAGCAGAAGCTTACGCCAACTAGAATGTCGCTGGACGCGTTGTTCGTTGATCCCGAGAGACACTAACGGCGTCTAGGATCGAAAGCGCCTTGGCTGCACAACGACGGAAGACTTGTGAATGGTTCATTGGCGCATATCGTCCCGCGAACCCTCGGAAATCGAGCAATGAGTCGATTTTGCATGAATAGGCGACATTATTTCGCTCTGGCGATGTGCGCGTGGGCACCGTCGTGGGGTACGACAGCGGGCCAGGCTCCGGATCCGGTTGACATCAATCCGATGCAGCTACAGGCCGATCATGTGACGGCGTCGGTGGCAGATCTGGACAAAGAGGAAGCCTGGTACGAACGCGTGTTTGGCTTCCGTGAAATCGTACGTCACAAACGCGGGCCGGATTTTGAAGTTCGGCATCTGTCACTCGGCGTCTACCACATCGACCTGGCATGGCAAAAGGGCTCCGTGCGGCAGAAGGAAACTCAATATTTCAGACAAGGATGGGAACACGTCGTCTTCACAACGCCGGCGCTCGAATCGGCCTATGAACGACTGGTGAAGATGGGAACTGACGCGCGTGCAGATCGAAATGGCAAAGGTCTTATCTGGCGTGTTTTCCTTCACGACCCCGAGGGCAACGAGCTCGAGATTGTCGCCAGTGATGGCGAAACTCGCGCGGCATCGGCCCAGATACCCACTGTTGTTCCAGAAACGGTGCTGCCTGCAGGTGAAAATAGAGAACTCGTAGTACGTACCTGTACCGTGTGCCATCCTGCCGAACTCGCTGTTGCCAAACGACACACGAAGGAGGAGTGGAGCAACACGATGGAGCGCATGATAGTACGTGGCGCCGTTGCCGACCCCGAAGAACAAATGCGTATTCTCGATTACCTGAATAAGAACTTTGGCCTTTGAGGCGCTTGCTAACCGAGGGGATCCGCTGTCGCACAAATTGCATTTTGATATGTGGTGGGCCCGGACGGAATCGAAACGCCGACCTCCTGGTTCGTAGCCAGGTGATTGGATTAAGGGACATTGCGAGTCATTGATTTCCGAAGGCCACTCGTCGGCAGGACCTCCGTTAGAAATCGACTTCAGTCGACAGAGCCGAACGAAGCTCAACCGGGTCCCGAAAAACTCACGCAATGGTCCATGGAAGGGCTCGGAAAAAGCCCCCGGCCGCAAGCCTTACAGGTGTCTCGGGGCGTCCATCCGCTCATGAAGCATACGAATGATCGCGACGCCGTAATCCGTGGTGCGAAAGTAAATCATATGCCGCTCGACATTACGGCGGCGGTACCCCTGACGAATGTGCTCGCAAGTTGGAGTCGAACTCGGCGATTCGGCCAACATCTGGAATGCTGCCGTCAGCAAGTCGAGGTACGCTCAGCCTGTTCAAGCCCCACTCTCGGCGGGTGTAATTCCAAATACTTTCCAAAGTCGCGTTCGGCGGCTGGGGAAAGCCGGTACTCAGCCATGCGCGCGGCGGAGCCTGCGCTTGAATGCGCCGGCATCGAAGCGCTTCGGCTTCCCGCTCTTCTCACCTTCGATCAATGCCGCGCGAACCGCCTCGATCGATTTTGGTGGTGAGAGAGGGACTCGCAGTGCGTCAGAAGTTAGTCTGAGTACTTTCAATAACTTACCGCGTGGCGCCCGTTGCAATGCGCCGCGACTGAGGCTGGCGTAAAACCGCCGCGACCGCCGCTCGACTCTCCCCCGCGTGGCCGTGTACCTGTCAATACCAGCCGCCGAACGAGTTCGGGATTGTTCAGCGCCAGGGTTTGCGCGATCGTCCCGCCCAGGGAGAAGCCGAGGAGGTCGAGTCTCTTGACTTCAAGCGCGACAAGAAACTGATGGATGTCCTCCGCCATTGCTTCGATGGTGTCCGGGGTCGTCCCTCCGTACCCACCGACCCCGGCGCCATTGACGAGGATGACGGAGCGGTCCTCTGCCGACCCATCGGTTACCCGAGGATCCCAATTGCCCATTCCGCCTCGAAAATGTTGCAGGAAGAGAAGAGGCACCCCCTTTTCGGCGCCGAAACGTCGGTACGCATACCGAATGCCGGCACGAGTCGCAGTCGAGCCATCCGAGTGGCGATCGCACGCGGCGTCGGTCACGAATCAGTCACCTAATTGGGTCCATAGTTAGTGTTGCAATCGCAGTATCGCCACTTGCTGGGATGTGGCACTCGATGCAACCGATCCAAAGCGACCCGTAACGTAGTTCGCGACCGCCGCGATATCGGCATCAGAGTAAATCGCGGCAAACCCTGGCATATACGGGCGGCCCGTTTTGATGCTTTCGGTGCCAGTCAGGATCATTTGAACCACATTGGCCGCCGAAACGTCGTTGATGGCCCGTACGCCGGTGAGCTGTGCTTCCCCGACGATGGCGCCCGCTCCGCTCCAGGCGTGACAGCTCACGCAGTTTCCTTCAAAGATCCGCTTTCCTTCGGCGTTCTGGATGGAAGCGACTTTCGGCGAATCTGCGGCGGCACCCGCAGGCGCTGGCAGTGCGGCGCTACGAATGGGTTTGACGGACCGCAGATAGGTGACAATCGCCCCAAGGTCCGAGGGCGAGAGCGTCGACAGGCTCAGAGCGACCGCTTCCCCCATGGGTCCCGAGGCCGTGCCACGTCCGTGCGCGTGCCCACGCGAGAGATACGCGGCGAGTTCCTCCGCTGACCAACGCCCTACACCGCTGATGGGATCACTCGTGATGTTATAGGCGCTCCAACCCTCTGCCGTTCCACCGGCGAATTTCTCTCGTTGATTCATCGCTTGAAGGAGGTTGCGCGGCGTATGACATTCGCCGCAGTGGCCCGCGGCCTCCACTAGGTATGCACCGCGATTCCATTCGGGGCTTTGCGCTGGGACGGGGCGAAAGCGTTCGTCTCGATTGAAAAAGGCGGACCAGACACCCATGAGCCAACGTTGATTGAAGGGAAAAATGAAGGTGTTTGGCTGGTTGAGCCGTCTTACTGGGGCACGTGAGAACAAGTACGCCTTGATGGCGATGACGTCCGCATCGGTCAACATCGTGTACGAGGCGAAAGGAAAAGCGGCGTAGAGGCGCTTGCCATCGGCCGAAACGCCTTGATGCACCGCCTTGAGAAACTGCGCATCGGTCCACTTACCAATCCCGGTTTCCGCATCCGGCGTGATGTTCGGGGTATAGATGGTCCCAAAGGGCAATACGAAGGCGCGGCCGCCCGCAAAGGGCTCCCCGCCTTTTTCGGTATGACAAGCCTCACAATCCGCCATGCGCGTGATGTATTCGCCGCGGGTGCGTGCGTCGGCGGCTGCCAATTCGGCGGGAACACCCGTCGGCGACGGTCCCGCATAAGAGGCCAAGTCCACCGGGTGACCGGCAGCAAAAGCATAAGGGCCTGGTTGAATGACCATCCATGCGAGGAAGCTCACGCCGATGATCGCTACCGTCGCAAACGATACCAGGAAGAAGCGGCGCCGACTCATCACGCTGTCTTCGCGATCAGCTTGCGATCGATCGGCATGCGTGTGATGCGCACACCGGTCGCCGCGAAGACGGCATTGGCAATCGCCGGCTGCACGACGACAGTGCCGGGCTCGCCGATGCCCCCGGGGTCTTGCGTGCTCGAGACAATGTGGGCTTCGATCGAGGGCATTTCGTCGATTCGAAGCATCCGATAATTGTGGAAGTTGCTCTGCTCGACGCGCCCGCCGGAGAAAGTGATCTGGTTGTACAAGATCGCGGTGATGCCAAAGACAACGCCGCCTTGAATCTGAGCGATCAGCGTGTCGGGATTCACTACGCGGCCGCAATCTGCTGCGACGACGACACGGGTTACTCGAACATCACCCTGATCGCTCACCGCCACATCGGCAACACAAGCAAGATAGCTTCCAAATGCGCTGATGAGGAGCGCCACCCCGCGGCCCGTGCGGGCTCCAAAAGTGGAGGCAACCGCCGGTGCACCCCATTTGGCCTGTTGCGCGACCGTATCGAGGACTCCTAACGCCCGCGGGGCACGCGCTAGCAACCGCCGACGGAACTCCACCGGGTCCACGCGCGTCTCGTGTGCGATCTGATCGAGAAAGCACTCGGTGGACCCGACACTGCCGTTGGGGCCGACGCCACGCCAGAAAGCCACTTCAACCGGCAATTCGTGGCGCACGTATTCCACTAAGACGGCGCCGAGATCGTAAGGGGACTTTACTGCCCCATCGACGGCGTCGATATCGATGCCGCCCTTAAAGGCGGGGGGTAGCCAGCGGGCCATAATCGACCCGCCCGTGATCCGGTGATGCCAGGCCACAATCTTGCCGTTCTCAACGCGAGCCTTTAGTCGATCGTGATACAGAGGCCGATAGCGCTGCTGCGAAATATCCTCTTCTCGCGTCCAGACCACCTTGACGGGTCCTTGAACGTGCTGAGCGATGCGCGTGGCTTTGCCAATGCCGTCGGCCTCGAGCCTTCGCCCAAAGCCACCGCCAATGTAGTGGTTGTTGACCGTGACTTTGGAAGGTTCGATTCCGAGCACTTGCGCCGCGATGCTTTGCGCAAAACCCGGGACCTGCGTACCCACCCACACCTCGCAAGCGCCATCGTGCACGTGGACGGTGCAGTTCATCGGCTCCATGGTGGCGTGAGCGAGAAACGGGAACTCGTAGGTCGCTTCAAAGAGCACGCCGGTCTTGAGCGCTTCGAGCGCATCGCCTTCGCGCTGGGCCGCCACCCCAGCGCCCTCCGAAGCGGCCTCCAGCTCCTGCCAAAGCTTTCGCTGATCGAGGCCCGCGTGAGGACTTGGCGACCACTCGATCACCAAGGCGCGCATACCTTGAACGGCCGCCCACATGTGATCACCTACCACCGCCACAAGATCATCAAGAACCACGACCTGCCGAACGCCGGGCAGCCCAAGTGCGGCCGCCTGGTCGACCTTGGACACTTTGCCGCCGAGGACCGGCGAGCCTTTCAATGTGGCGAACTTCATGTCGGGAAGAACGACATCGATCCCATAAACTGTCTTGCCGGCGGTCTTGTCCGCCGTGTCAATGCGTCGCGCTGGGGTGCCTATGAGGCGAAACTGGCTGGGGTCTTTGAGCCGGATCTGGGTGGGTATCTTCAGACGGGCGGCCTTGGACGCCACCTCGCCATACCGCACGCTTCGTCCGGAGGCCTTGTGGGAAATCACGCCGCGATCGGTCGATAGACTGGAAGCCTCCACGCCCCACTCCATGGCAGCTGCCTGAAGCAACATCGCCCGTGCAGTGGCGCCAGCGCGTCTCAGCGGCAGAAACCACGCGCTTGTGGTCGTCGAGCCCCCGGTTGCTTGGACGATGAATACCGGACTGCCATAGTTGGCCTGGTCCGGCGGGGCGTGTGCGGCGAGCACTTGGTCGAGTCCCACATCGAGTTCCTCGGCAATACACATCGCTTGCGAGGTGTACACGCCCTGCCCCATCTCCACCGCCGGCATGATCATCGTGATCCGGCCGTCGGTCGCCACGTGGATGAAGGCATTCATGGACACGTTGCCCGGGCCTGGCGCGCCGGCACGCGCGCGTCCAAAATCGATACCCACCAGCAGTCCACCGGCAATGGCCATGCCACTGTGCAACAGCGCGCGACGTGTGATGGCGGGACTTTCCGGGGTCAAGCTGGCCGCTGGCGTCTTCCTACGATCCGGCAGCATGCTTGATCCCCTCTCGGATTCGAACATACGTCCCGCAACGACAGATATTTCCAGCCATTGCGGCATCGATATCGGCGTCATCGGGGTTTGGATTGTGAGCGAGCAATGCGGCGGCCGACATGATCTGACCGGACTGACAGTAGCCACACTGAATCACTTCAAGATCGAGCCATGCTTTTTGGATCTTGGCTCCGGCGCCGGTCTGGCTAACGCCCTCAATCGTCGTGACCGCGCGATCGCCGACCAGGCCAATCGGAAGCTGACAAGATCGAACGGCGACACCGTCGAGATGGACGGTGCAGGCGCCGCACAGGGCAATCCCGCAACCAAACTTGGTCCCCGTCATCTGCAGGACGTCCCGCAGAACCCACAATAGCGGCATATCGGCGGGCACATCGATCTGATGGCTGACACCGTTTACAAGCAGTGCGAGCATGCGAGCACTCCTTTGAAGCGAACGGCGACGGTCAGTAAAGCCGTGTGTTGCCTAGGCATAAGTCGATTCCAACGCACCGCGCAGCAGGTGATCGGATCGCGCCGACGGGAAGGATCGCCGGATCACCGATAGTCCACAATTGGCAGCGGTCACATTTGGATCGAATTCCACAAGAGCAAGCGTTTTTGAACAATTGCGCATCCATCGAGTCGCTAGGAGGGAGTGGACATTGTTCCTCAGGCTTGGCTACCGATCTGTTGTAAGGCTCCCACCCAGTTCTCCACGTGGTAGGCGGAGGCCAATTTGCCGTGCTTCACGGTGAAAACATCGATCGACATGGTGTTGAAGCCCTTCCCCGTGGGTTTTGCCCCCCAGAATTCCCCTCTCGGCGTACCGGTCGCTTTTCCACGGACGATGATTTGGTCGCCAACCGTCTGGATGTCCTCAATGGTCCAGCGCAAATCGGGGACGGCCGATCCGATCCCTCGAAACACCTCCGTCAGCTGATCGCGCGAGAGCCACTCCTCGTTCGTGTGATAGGACTTGTAGTCAGGATTCGCGGCCTTGGCCAATAAGGCCGCCACGTCTTTGGTGCCGGGTTGGTTCAACGCGTCGTAGAGCGGCGCCACAATCGCCCGTGCTTCTTCTTTGGTCAGGGGTCCTGCCTCGGGCAGTCCGGTGGGTTTCGCAAAGGCATTGCCAAACATGGGCAGGCCGCTCTTGGATTCTTCTTGAGTCACCTCATCCTGCAGAGTGTCCCAATGTTCCGCCAAGCGACCGTGCTCCATCCTCACCACATCACCCGCAATCCACGCGCGCGGGCGGCCATTTCCCGTAAACCGCCCATGTAGAAGCACAAAATCGCCATCCACTGCGATGGTGTGATTCTCGTAGCGCATTTCGGGAGGCGCCGAGCGCACGAGGTTGAACAAGCCGTCGCGGCCCGGCGGTATGTGGGCGCTATGTTGGATGTAGCTTTCTGACCAAAATTCTGCGGCTCTCGCATAGTCGCGCTTGTTGAACAGCGTATCAAAGGCCTCAAGAACGCGTGCTTTGATGTCGACAGATGACTGAATGGCCATCGAGTTTCCTCCAGGTCTTTGTTCTTGCCCTGGCCCCTATTCATGAAGCCCGCGGTGGGTAACCAACTGCGCCTATAATATGACCGGTCGTCTTACTTTTACAAGCTCGACTTACCGTCCCGCTTTCTTTGCAAAACCTTCAGGAGTAAATTGCTGCAACCACTCCATCGATCGCAGGACCTTCTTGGCTCGCCGCAGCACCCGTAATGTCGTTCTGAATGCCGGTTCAAAACTGCTCATCGAGCGAGGCTTCAATGCCTGCAGCGTCCAGGACATCACCGATTCCGCGGGCGTTCCGAAGGGCTCCTTCTACAACCACTTCAAAAGCAAGGAAGCGCTTGCGGCGGAAGTACTGGCTGAATATGGGAAAGGCAGCACGGATCGGAGCATCCTGAGCAACAGCAAACTTCCGCCGCTTGTACGCCTCAAGAAGCACTTCGCCGCCCTCAACGACCATTTCTCGCAATGCCATGATGGGTGCTTGGTTGGTAGGTTCATGGCCGAAGTCTCGGAAGACACCCCGCAGATCCGCAATGAACTGATGAAAGTGCTGACCCTTTGGGGCGAACAGATCTCGGCGGTGATTGCAGAAGGACAACAGCAAGGCTCGATTCGCAGCGATCTCAAGGCGAGTGAACTCGCCAACTTCTTGATCGATTCCTATGAGGGGGTGATCTTGCGCACGCGAGTCGAAAAGAACCCGGCGGCATTGAAGGCCTTCGTTAAAGTCGTTTTCTCCAGCATTGCGGTCGCCGTGGGTCGTTAGATTCTCCCGCTTGCACAATCGGGATGCCGGTGAGTGCTCGCCCGACGGTTCCGGAGCCCCATCGAGCGTCCAAAGATCAGTAGCCCGACGACGCCACGAGAGCATCCGGCGGAAAATAGCAAATCAGTGGCCGACGCGAGGTGGCGGGCAAACTGCCGAGTAGTTGTCATCGTCAAGGCTCGACCCCTCATAACTCTTTGATGCTGGCTTCCCTCCTGCTCGAATACCTTGGCGCGGCGTCATCAACGCCACTATCACGTTAGAGCGTGAAGAATGAGCTCTGATTTAAGGATCAAGAGGCCATCAGTGGCATCCCGGCATACGCCTTCGATGGCTGATCGCCGGCAAATCAACGGACAGCATCAGCGCATCGATTTTGGCGGTGAGAGAGGACTCGGACCCTCGACCTCGGCAATTTATGAGTGCCTGTATTTAGCCTGATCGCGCGGTCTGCTCTTCTGCTCCTATGCATGCTGGTGCGCAGGGCCGGCGCACTTGTTTCGGTGAGTAGCCAAACTGCCGCGCAAACGCGGCGGTAAAACTCCCGTGATGCGCGTAACCGGATTGCATTGCGATTTGTTGGACCTGAAGGTCCGACGATCGCAACAAACCGTGCGCGAACTCCAGTCGCTGGCGGCGCACGAACTCCGCGGTCGTCTCGCCGAAGAGTTGGCGAAATGCCGTGCATAACTTCGAGTAGTTCATGCCCGCGCGGCGGGCGAGATCCGGTAGGCGCGGCGGCGCAACGAAATTCGCTGCGAGTACATCCCGAATCAGGTGTAGCTGCTTCCGATCGCGCTCCGTCAACTTGAGATGACCACCGTCACGCGGCGCAAATGCCCCGATATTGCTCAGCGTGACATACAGCAGCTCGTTTGCCTTGGCACTCGCGTAGAGCCACTGCAGCGGATCGCCGCGGTCGGCGCGCACGATCTCCCGCAACAGCGGAACCGTTGCACCGATGTGCGGGCCCGCCCGGAAGCGCGGCAGGACCGCGGAGCCTTCGTCCGGAGAAAGTGCCGATTCGAGAATAGCCGCCGCGCCCTCGTTCACTTGATCCAGCCACACGCGATCGCAATACAGGCTGACCCACGTTTCTCGGCCGCGCAGCGCCTCGCCGAGTCGCTCACTCGCATCGTCGCAGCCGGTCGGCTGAAACCACAGAAGGCACGCCGGCTCGAACACCCGGCACTCGCCCCACGAACCCGCAAGCTCGATAGCTCCGGAGATACGGTAGTGAAATTCGAGGATGTTCTGGCCTCTCAGGGGGCTCTCGAATCGCTCAGCAGATGCGACATCGACGACCGCCATGACCATCCACGGCGATAAATAATAGGTGTCACAACGTCGGCTCGGGTCGTTGGAGAAGAACCGCAGTGGATGTCGGTACGCCAGATAGCGGGACGCGAAGTCCGAAAGTGCCGCATCCGCCGTTTGCAGGCACTGCATCTCCGGCGGCACGTTTACCCGCGTCTCGGCGATCTCGAATCGGTCGCCGCCGCTTTGAATGGGCGCGGGCGTCGCCATCTGCCCTCCTAGGCGCAGTCGACCAGTCTCGATCATGCCGAGCCCAATCGGTCGCGTCAATGGATGCCCAAACGACGCCGCTTCCAGGTCCCCCGTGCCTCTACCTCCATGGCGGCCATGGGTGCCATCCTACGCCTTAGCCAATTTCGTCTGTCATCGCGGCTTTTCGGCGGCCGATGTAGTCCTTGAGCGCCTCGTCGATCGCCGGATCAATCGGCGGCGCCACGTACGATTGGAGCATAGCCTTCCAGCGTTGATTGGCGCGGGTCAGCTGATCGCGACCGCCCTCCGCACGCCATTGCTCGTAAGAGTTATTGTCGGCGAGCTCGAAATCATGGAACGCCCGCTCGTAATTCGCCATCGTGTGCGCCGAGCCAAGGTAATGATTGCCTGGGCCGATCTCCCGGAATGCCCCGAGCGCGAAGCCATTGTCATCGAGGGGCATGCCTCTAGCCAGCGTGTGGAACCCGCCCAGTTGGTCGACGTCCATGACGAATTTCTCGTAGGACATCACGAGCCCCGCCTCAAGCCAACCGGCCGCATGCAACATGAAGTTCGCGCCGCCGAGGAACGCCGGCCAGATCGAGTTCGCACTCTCGGAGGCCGCCTGAGAGTCTGCGACTTTCGACGCGCACAGGTTGCCGCCGCAACGCAGCGGTACGCCGAGCCGACGCGCGAGTTGGCCGATCGCGAAGTAGGCGAGCGCCGGCTCGGGCGTTCCGAACGTTGGCGCGCCGCTTCGCAATGACATTGACGACAGAAAATTGCCAAGGATCGCCGGCGAGCCCGGCCGCTCAAGCTGACCGAGCGCGACGCAGAAGGTCGCCTCTGCGTAGCACTGGGCGAGCGCGCCTGCGGTCGTCACCGGGCCCATCGCACCGCCGAGGATGAATGGCACGCACACCGGCGCCTGGTTGGCCGCCGCATAGGTGCGGATTACGCGACTCGCCTCGCCGTCGAGCACGAGCGGGGAATTGACGTTGACGTTGCCGAGGATCACACAGTTATTCGCCACGAAGTCTGCGCCAAACAGGATCCGGCACAGTTCGATCGAGTCAACCGCACGTGCCGCTGTCGTTACTGAGCCCATGAAGGGCTTGTCCGAGTAGCGCATGTGCGCATAGACCATGTCAAAATGGCGCTTGTTGACGGGCACGTCGACCGGCTCACAGACGGTGCCGCCAGAGTGGTGCAGCCACGGCGAGACAAAGCTAAGCTTGACGAAGTTTCGAAAGTCCTCGAGAGTGCCGTAACGCCGGCCGGAATCGAGATCGGAGACGAACGGCGGCCCGTAGGCGGGCGCAAATACCGTGTGGTTTCCACCGATCTCGACATTGCGAGCCGGATTGCGCGCGTGTTGAGTAAATGCGCGAGGCGCGGAACGGCGCACGATGTCGCGGGCCATCCCGGCCGGTACGTGGATCCGGCAGCCATCGGTGACCGTCGCGCCGGCTTCTCGCCAGAGTCTGATCGCCTCTTCGTCGCCGCGGATCTCGAGCCCGATCTCTTCGAGCAAAAGATCGGCGTGTCGTTCGACGGCGTCAAGCCCGTCGGGCGACAGGAACTCGTACGGCGGAATCTCGCGGGTGATGTAGGCCGGGGCCACCGGGCGCGCGGCCCGCGCCTTGTGCCGGGCATCGCGCCCACTCGGACGGGCACGGCGAGCAGTTCGATCGTCTTCTGACATTGCGTTGGTTTCAAGCGCGCATCCGCGCTCCCATGGGATCAACTGGGGGCTCGGCGAGGACCCGGCATGAACGACGTTCGCCAACGATTGTCACGTCGAGTGGTGTGCCGGCCTTGGCCATCGAGCTCGAAACGTAGCCCATCGCGAGGCTCTTGCCGCAGGTATGCCCGTAAGCGGCTGAGGTGACGAAGCCGACGCGCTGATCGCCAGACCAGATCGGCTCGTAGAAGCTTGCATCCGCGTCCGCGGCATCCACATCAAGAAGCACAAGCTGTCGCTCCGGCGCCGTGTCCCGATCCCTGAGGGCTGCTTCGCGGCCGATGAATGCCGGTTTGTCGTAAGCCACGAATCTCGCGAGTCCACACTCCGCCGGCGTGTAGTCCCGCGAGAATTCGCGAGTCCAGATACCGAATCCCTTCTCCATTCTGAGAGAGAGAAGCGCGTACATCCCGACGTTCACGATTAGAAGATCCTGCGCCGCCGCCATCAGACGGTCGTAAATCGCGCCTAGGTAGACTTGCGGCGCGTGGATCTCGTACCCCAGCTCGCCGGTGACCGACATTCTCGCGACGAGAGCATTGCAAAGACCCACATCCATCATCCGGGCAGTCATGAACGGGAAGCCCGCGTGGCTGACATCCTCCGCAGTCACTCGAGCCAGTGCCTCGCGGGACTTCGGGCCAAACATCGCGATCCCGCCCCAGTCGTTGGAGAGATTTCTGAGCGTGACGCCGGTGGCGGGCAGGTGCGCGGCAAACCAGCGCATGTGCCAGGCCTGCAGGTAGCCGGAGCCAAATACCAGAAACCGGTCTGGCGCCATGCGAATCGTAGTCAGATCGCCCATCAACCTGCCGCTTGCGGCGAGCATCGGCGTCAGCTTGACTCGGCCGACCGCCGGCAATTTTGCCGCCAGGAGGCGATCGAGCAGACTTTCGGCGCCGTGGCCTGCGAACTCGTACTTGCTGAACGAGCTCGCGTCGAGCACGCCGGCTGCGCTCCGGGCCGTGCGGCACTCGGAAGCGACGGGACCAAATGCGTTGGAGCGCCGAAGCGTCGGGGTTTCCTCAGGCGCCTCGGCGCTTGGCGCGAAGTAGAGCGGGTATTCGAGGCCGTAGCTCACGCCGTGGACTGCATTGCGAGTGGCGAGCCGTCCATGGAGCGCCGATGTCTTGGACGGGCGACCGGCGGGCCAGTACTCGTTCGGATAGGCGATGCGAAAGCGCCGGGAGTAGAACTCCCCGGCTTTCTCCAGCACATAGGCCTTGCTGGCGTAGTCGCCAAACCGTGCGACATCGAGTGCGAAGGCGTCGCCGTCCGGCTCGCCTGTGATCATCCAGGTTGCGAGCGCAAGACCGACACCGCCGCCCTGGCAAAAACCCGCCATCACTCCGCAGGCCGCCCAGTAGTTCGGTACGCCCGGCACGGGACCAACTAGCGGGTTACCGTCCGGCGTGAACGTGAATGGCCCGTTGACGATTTTGCGGATTCCTGCGGCCTGAAGGGTCGGAAACCGGGTGAACCCCTTCTCGAGCGCCCCAGTCAGGCGATCGAGGTCAGGCGCCAGCAGATCGGTCTCCCCGTAGTCCCAGGAAGTACCGCCCAGGGCCCAGGGCGTAGCGGGCGTCTCGTACACACCGAGCAGGACACCGCGCCGCTCCTGGCGCATGTACATTTCGCCGTCGAGGTCCACGACCACCGGCAACTCCTTGGCGGCGTTCGCGAGCTCCGCGAGGTCCTCGGTGATCAGGTAGTGGTGCTCCATCGGCACCAGCGGCAACTCGACGCCGACCATGCGACCAACCTCGCGAGCCCAGAGTCCACCTGCGTTGACGACGTGTTCAGCCTCGATCGTGCCTTGGTCAGTCGATACATCCCAGCTGCCACGACCGGTCGGCGCGAGCGCGAGTACGCGAGTGTGGCGGTAGATTTCCGCGCCGTTCTGCCGTGCTGCCTTTGCGAATGCGTGCGTCGCGCCCGACGGGTCGAGGTGGCCCTCCATTGGGTCATAGATCGCGCCGAGCACATCGCGAGTGTCCATTATCGGACAAAGTTCGCGGATCTCGGCTGAGCTCACGAGCCGCGTGTCGAGGCCTAGCGTCTTGTGCCGCGCGACATCTGCCCGCAACAGGTCCCACCGCTCTTTCGTAGCAGCGACGTTCAACCCACCTGGATAATGCAGGCCGATGTCCTGCCCGGAGATCCTCTGCAGCTCCGGATAGAGCGCGACCGAGTAGGCCTGCAGGCGCGACATCGCGGCGTCGCTGTTTAGGGCGTGAAAGGCGCCGGCCGCGTGCCAACTCGAGCCGGCGGTCAGTTCCTTGCGTTCGCAGAGCGCGACATCCCGCCACCCGAGCTTGGTCAGGTGGTAGAGGACGCTGCAGCCGACGACTCCGCCTCCGATGACAAGTACCCGGACGTGGCGCTTCATGGGATCTATCTTAAGGCGACGGCGCGGGACAGACCCGACGTTTCTTAGTCGCACGTTGGATTTATTTAGGCGATCCGGTAAAGGTGCCTTGAGCACCATCCGGCGGCGGAAGCGCCACGACTTCCAAGGTGTACACTGCGGTGTAATGGCCGGATGGGCAAGTTTAATATTCGGCGAGAATCAGGGCGCGCAATGGGGTGTGCGAATGTCAGTTTCCGGCGGTTCGGATCCAATCAACGTTGAGCGCCTGTCGAAGGTCCTACGACCAGTCGATGAGGCGATAGGTCTGCCGAACGTCACCTATACTAGTGACGCGTATTTCCGATACGAGCGCGATGCCGTCTTCGGGCGTACCTGGACAGGGATTGCGTTCACGGACACTATCCCTGACCGGCCGACAGCCCACCCGATCGAGTTCATGGGCTTGCCCTTGCTCGTGACCCGCGATCGGCATGGCGCGCTCCACGTTTTTCACAACGTCTGCAGTCATCGCGGTATGAAGCTGGTCGCCGAGCCGACGGAAGTTCGAGGCTTGATTACCTGCCGCTATCACTGCTGGTCGTACGCGACCAACGGTGACCTCAAGGCCACGCCGAACATCGGCGGCGTGGATCAGCACCACCGTGAAGGATTCAAGAACTCGGACCATGGACTGAAGCCGGTGCGCTGCGCCGTCTTCATGGGCGTCTTGTTCATCAACTTGAGCGGTGACGCGCCTGACTTCGGTCTGCACGCAAGCCAGTTGCTGCGGCGTGCCGGGCAATTGCTCGGCGCCGATGGCTGGTCGCAGCTGAAGCCCGGGGTTACCGATTCCCGCCTGAGTCTCACAGCGCAGTGCAATTGGAAGCTCGCAGTCGAGAACTACTGCGAAGCCTACCATCTACCGTCGGTGCATCCCGAGCTTAATACCTACTCACGGCTGGACGACCATTACTGCTTCTTCGGCGACGACTTCGCCGGACAAGGATCCCTGGCGTATCGTGGGAGCGACATAGCAGGCACGCACCTGCCACGCGCCACGGCGTGGCCGGCCGAGCGGATGCACGTGGCCGAGTACCCGACGATGTACCCGAACGTGCTGCTGGGCTTCCAAGCGGATCACGCCTTCGCAATCCTCCTGCTACCGGAAGCGCCCGACCGGACTCGCGAGGAACTGCAAATCTTTTATATTGGCGACGGCGCCACGAGTGACGCCTATCGCGCTTGCCGGGCGGCGACCGTGAACGCATGGCGGATCGTCTTCGAACAGGACCTGCCCGCGGTCGAGCAGATGCAGATCGGGCGTGCCTCGCCGGGATACGACGGTGGCGTGTTCTCGCCGGCGATGGATGCGGCCACCCATCACTTCCACAGCTGGGTGGCCAATCGGCTCGTGGAGCAGATCCAAGCGAAATCGTCCATTACTGCGGCCGTGTAGCGTCGCGCTCCCTCACCTGACACCGCCCAACAGACGCCGAATCAATGGAGTCAACAGCAGCATGATCGCCGCGGCGGCAAAGGACCACCAGAAGATCTTCAGGAACAGCGCCGGCAGCGACTGCAGGTTATGCGCGTCGTATTCGCCTGAGAGCTGACCGGCGAGATTGTTTCCGAGGGCCAGTGCGAGGAACCAAAGCCCCATCACCTGGCCTACGAACTTGGGCGGTGCGAGCTTGGTCATCGACGACAGCCCAACCGGCGACAGGCATAGATCGCCGCATTCCTGAAGAAAGTAGGTCACGAGCAGCCACGTCGGCAATATCTTGGCGCCCTTGACGACGTATCCCGACGCGACGTACATGACGAGGTACCCTGCGCTCAGCAGCCCAAGCCCCGCCGCGAACTTGGTCGACGGAGCAAAGTCGTAGCCGCGTCGGCCGAGTGCGATCCACAAAGCAGCGAAGGCCGGAGCAAACAGTATCGTGTACAGAGCGGTCGTGCCTTGCAGCACGCCCGCCGGCATGACCCAGCCAAACAAAATGCGGTCCGTGTATCGATCGGCGAACAGATTCAAAGAGGCGCCTCCCTGCTCGAAGCCGGCGAAGAACGTCGCATAGGCCACGAACAGTGCAACCATCACGTACACCCGCCGGCGCTCATCCCTGTTCAAACCCGCAAACAGGATCAAGTACCCGAAATACACCACCGCGAGCAGCGCGATTACCCACGACGCAGCGTCCGCCAGCATGACCGGATCGATTGCCAGTTGTCCGCCGATCACGAGCGCTGTAATCGCCATGACCGCAAGCAGAAGCAGCAAGACTGGGAGCCAGGCTCGGAATCCGGTCGCTACGCGTGCTCTCCGACCGCGGTCACCAAGCCAGCGTCGCGTCAGCATGAACTGGCCGAGCCCAATCATCATGCCGAGCACGGGCAGGCTGAATCCCCATCGCCAGCCGAATTGCGCTGCGCAGAGCGGCACGAGCAGCGAGCCGAGGAGCGCGCCGACGCTGATACCGACATAGAAGATCGAAAAGCCGGCATCCCGCCGTGCGCCGCCTTCCGGGTACAACTCGGCGACCATGACACTGATGTTGGGTTTGAGGAGGCCCACGCCGAGCACGATGACTACGAGGCCGACGAAGAAGCACTGGACACTGCCGAGGATCAGCAGGGCGTTTCCGCACAGAATCAGGACGCCACCGACGATCACGGCCCGCTGCGCGCCAAGCAGGCGGTCCGCCATCCAGCCGCCAAACAGGGCGAAGACGTAGGTCGCGGCAATGTAAAGGCCGTAGATCGCGCTCGCGATGCGGTCGTCGAGCCCGAGGCCGCCCCCGCTCACGGCTGCCACGGCGAAGAGGATCAGGATGGAGCGCATCCCATAGTACGTAAAGCGCTCCCACATCTCTGTCAGAAAGAGTGTCGCGAGACCGCGCGGTTGCCCAAAGATCTCACGGTGCCCCGGGCCCACCTGCAACGGAATTTCCGTCCTCACAGGAGGTCGCGGGGAATCGTCACGTCCCATTGCCGCTCGGCCACGATGTCGCCGTTGAGGCGGGCGATCAGAGTACCTGATACGAAGAAGCGGTCCGTGTCGCTGTGCATGCGTGCCTCAGTGTTCACCAGGGTCCGCCATCCGTCGCGACCCATCTCGTACGATTGCGTCAGCACATACCGAGCGGACAATGGATCATCGTCCTTGATCGTCAGCTCCCGTTTCAGGCAATGGGCGACTTCGATGTTGACGTCGTCGAGGCGCCGGATGCCTTCACCGAACACTCCACCGATGCCTTCGGTGACGTAGGTCATCTCGCCGGTGACGTGGTTCTGGACGGTGAACCGCCGCACGGTGCCGGGGTCGATGGAGGTGATTGGCGCCTTCGGCCCATGGACGGGCGGCGCGAACAACACCGCCGGTCCTTGGGTCTCCTGCCGCACCGGCAGTTCCATCGCACTCTCGCCCGTGCGGATCGACAATGTGGCCGGGTATGGCGCCGGCCAGACAATCGGCCAGTACGCCGTCGCGATCGACAGCCGGATGCGGTGACCCGGCAGGAACCGGTATCCGCATGCGTTGAGCGTCAGGCTCATATCGTAGTAGCGCCCCGGCGCGAGTTGCGAAGGGTGCTCGTGGCCGTCGCGGTGAGTAAGATTGAGGACCTGATAACTGACGCGCGTGACCCGACCGTCCGGCGCCACATCTGACAGGCGGACCGCCAGCTGCGCGACAGACGCGTCCGACGAGACCTGCAACCTCAGCAGTGGCGAACCGAGCACCGAGAGCTCTCGCTCGAGTGCTGATGTATCGAATACCAGTGCCCCACCGTCGTCGAGCCGCTGGTCCGTCGGGTGCTCGCCCGGACATCCGGTTCCCATCCACTCACCGGCAGCCTTGCCTTGGCTCTGCGGCGAACGAATCGAGAATACGGTGCTGCGATCAGGCTGTTCGCCGAGGCTTCGGTCTGCGCGAAGAAAGAGTCGCCACGGCTGGATGTTGCGCGATGGGTAGGTCGCCTCGCCGACCCAGCGCCCCGGGATGAACGTGCGCGTGCCGTCCGGGGCGACGGGGTCCTCGATGTACGCCCGCAGCATCGGCTCATTCATGATTCCGTTGTCCCGGCCTTTGAGCCACTGGTCCCACCAGCGGACCGCTTCCTGGAGGTAACCGATCGCGGGGCCGGGCACGCCGTCATGCGGATAGACATGCCCCCATGGTCCGATGATGCCGAGCCGCGGCACTTCGAGGCTCGCGAGTAGGCGCGGAACGGCGTTGGTGTAGGCATCCGACCAACCGCCGATCGCGAGCACGGGGCAGTCGATCGCCGCGTAATCCTCGCAGATCGAACCGTGCTTCCAGTAGTCGTCGTAGCGCTGATGAGAGAGCCAGAGTGCCGGGAAAAAAGGGAGCGTCTCGAGCCGCTCGAGCCAGCGCCCGCGCCATTCCTCCCCAACGATCTCGGGATCGAGCGGGCGGCTCTGGTAGGCGAGCATGATGCTACCCCACCACAAATTGTCGTTGAGCAGGCAGCCGCCCATGTAGTGGATGTCGTCGGTGTAACGATTGTCGGTCGAGAACGTCGTGATGATCGCCTTCAGTGCCGGCGGACGCCGGGCTGCGATCTGCAGCGCATTGAAGCCGCCCCACGACTTGCCCTGCAGGCCCACGGCGCCGGTACACCAGGGCTGGCCC
>Ga0307476_10000413_pt1 | contig 34235 bp, 33 predicted proteins | sample atmos_gasesECM2C_2_FD_203314 | JGI IMG/M metagenome (GOLD analysis project Ga0307476, IMG submission 203314) | Hardwood forest soil microbial communities from Morgan-Monroe State Forest, Indiana, United States - atmos_gasesECM2C_05 | ecosystem: Environmental > Terrestrial > Soil > Temperate...
CGAAGATCCGCTGCGACATCACCGCCAAGGTGACGGCGCCACCGGCGAGCACCGCCTGAACCAGGGAGATCGGCGCCATCGCGAGCGCCGCCACGTGAACCAGCCAGGCCAGCGCCGCCAGGCCCCAGCCCGCCGCGAACCAGGGCGATGTCGCGAGGCCGCGGATGCTGCTCAGCGGTCGGGCGATCTGGACCCGGTCGGCGTGCTGGCAACCCCGGTGCTTGAGCAGCGAGGCGAGGTTCGTCATCAGCGCCACCGCGACTGCGAGGCCGAGCCCTATCTCCACGAGACCGCCTTCGCCTCCTCCTCGAGGCTGAGGCGAACCGCCTTCACCGCCGAGGCGGAGGTGCGGCAGGCCGAGGCGATCCGCCCGTCGGGTGAGTCCGGCGTGCGACGCACCTCGAACGCGATCACCGCCGAGCGACGCAGGCGGGCCCGGTCTTCGGACGAGCAGTCCGACGGAGCGGAGTCGATCGCGGCCTCACCGGCCAGGGCGCGGCTGCAGCTGAGGCAGAAGATGCCCTCCTCCGACTGCGTCCAGGTGCTCGGTCGAGCGGCGGCAACGCCGTCGATCCGCCCCACCGACACCGCGCATCGGTTGCAAACCCACCTCGAATCGGAAGCGGCGATCTCGTCGGCTCCTGCTCGACTGCCTTGGGAGATCCAGCAGCCCCAAAGCGCCCATGGCACAGGAGGTGACGGAACCTCGCGGGTGGCGGAACGCCAAACCCGACCCACCTACGGTAGCAGTCCGGCTGCCAGCCTCAGTTGCGCGCGGGGGCCGCGCCCCGCGGCGTGCAGTCGGCTTCGCGCCCCGGCCGCAGCGGTGGGCCGTTGATTCCGCAGGAGAAGTCCTCGAGTGCCTGCTCGGGGGTGTCGCCGCCCGGCTCGGGTTCGGCGTGGAGGACGTCGGCGCTGATCGTCAGCCAGGCGAGGATGCCGCCGAGGGCGGCGAGGACGGCGCAGATCATCATCGCCATGTGGAAGCCGGCGGTCATCTTCGAGGCGACGTAGAAGTCATCGCCGGTGAGGCCGACGGCGAGCGGCAGGACGGCGACGGCGAGCAGCCCGCCGACGCGGGCGACGGCATTGTTGACGCCGGAGGCAACTCCGGAGTGGCGGGCGTCGGCGGCGGCGAGGACCGTGGCGGTAACCGGGGCGACGACGAGGGTGAGGCCGAGGCCGAAGACGATGATCCCCGGCAGGATCGCGGTCAGATACGAATCGCCCGGGTCGACGAGCATCAACATCAGCAGGCCGACGGCGATGATCAGCGGCCCGATGGTGAGCGGCAGCCGCGCCCCGATCCGCTGCGCCAGCGCCCCTGAACGCGCGGAGAAGAGCAGCATCAGGAAGGTCACCGGCAGCGAAGCGGCGCCGGCCTCGATCGGCGTGTAGCCCATCGAGATCTGGAGGAAGGCGACGAGCAGGAAGAAGAAGCCGCCGAGCGCCGCGTAGACGACGAAGGTGACCGCGTTGGCGGCACTGAACTGGCGCGAGCGGAAGATCTCCAGCGGCAGCATCGGCATCGGGCTGCGGCGCTCGACGATGAAGAACGCGACCAGCGCGAGGACGCCGCCGATGCCGGCGACCCAGACGGCTGCCGAGGCGTCGGATGCTTCGATCAGGGCGTAGGTGGTGCCGGCGAGTCCAAGTGCGGTGAGGATCGCACCCAGGTAGTCGATCCGTTCGGCCGCCATCGGGTCGCGGCTCTCCGGCACGTGCTCGGTCGCCGCCCAGGCGACGAAGATGCCGATCGGCAGGTTGATGACGAAGATCGCCCGCCAGGAGATGGCGCCGATCAGCCAGCCGCCGAGCAGCGGCCCGAAGGCGGTGGCGACGCCGCCGAGGCCCGACCAGGCGCCGATCGCTCGCGCCCGGTCGCTGGGCCGGAAGCTGGCCTCGATGATCGCCAGGCTGCCGGGCGTCAGCAGGGCGCCGCCGACCCCCTGCAGCATCCGCGCTGCGATCAGGAACTCGACGCTGGGGGCGATCGCGCAGAGCAGCGAAGAGGCGGTGAAGACGCCGACGCCGAGGACGAAGACGCGGCGGCGGCCGAAGCGGTCGCCGAGCGAGCCGCCGAGCAGGATCAGCGAAGCCAGCGTCAGCAGGTAGCCGTTGAGGATCCACTGCAGGGCGCTGGTCGAGGCGTCGAAGTCCTTGCCGATGTCGGGCAGGGCGACGTTGACGACGGTGCCGTCGAGGAAGGCCATGCCCGAGCCGGCGACGGCGACCGTCAGCAGCCAGCGCCCGGCCGAGCTCTTGAAGGCGATCCCGTCGCCGGCCGCGGCCGGGGCGGGTGCCTCGGCGCTCACGCCGCCAGCCCCTCGGCAACGGCGGCCACCAGGCGCCGGATCGCGTCTGAGCCCTCCTCCGCGTGATCTGGGTTGAGCTCGGTGATCGTCAGCGCCGCCAGCTTTGGCGAAGCCAGCAGCGCCTTCAGGGCGCGCAGCGCCGTCTCGAACGGGAGCCCCTCGTTGCGGCCGGTGTTCTCCGAGAGCGGCGTATCGGTGAAGTCGACGACGTCGACGTCGAAGTGGACCAGCAGCCGCTCACAGCGCGGTTCGAGCAGCGCCAGCGCCCCGACCGCGGCCCCCTCCGGGTCGGCGGCGACCTCCTCGACGTTCTCGCGAACGATCCCCAGCCGCCGCACCTGGTCGGCCTCGAACGGGGTCGCCTGCTCCGGGCCCCAGCCGAACAGCAGCACCTGGTCGGGATCGAGCAGCGGCACCCGGTCGCCGGCTTCGACCAGCTCCGGTCGCGCCCCCTCGACGCCGAGCATGTGGGCCATCCCCATCCAGTCGAGCGCCCCCTCGCGGACCGAGGCCGGCACGTTGAGGTCGGCGTGGGTATCGAAGTAGAGGAGCCCGACCCGCTCCGCCTCGGCTTCCTCGTCGGCTTCGACGTGGCCGGCCACGGTCCCGATCCCGACCGTGCAGTCGCCGCCGAGGACCAGCGTCACCTCGCTCTCGGCCGCCGCCTCGGCGACCCGGTCGGCGCTCTCACGGACGATCGAGACGACGCGGCCGAGGTTCTGCGCCTGCCGCCCCTCGCGGTCGGGCCGCCAGCGCCAGAGCTCGCTGTCGCCGCGGTCGTCGACCTCCAGCCCGGCCGCGTCCAGCGCCTCGATCAGCCCCGCCTCGCGCAGCGCCGCCGGCGCTTGCTCCTGCCCCGGCGCGAAGGCGCCGGCGCTGGTCGGGACGCCGATCACCGCGACGGAGCGCATCCCGGCCTCAGCGCGCGATCGCGATGTTGAAGTCGGCCGTCTCCAGCGTGCCGTAGAGCCGGACCCAGAGTGCCACGTACATCTCGGTCGCCCGCGCGCCAGTCAGGTCGCCGAGGTCGGTGATGGATTCAGGCGGCCAGCCGAAGGCCTCGAGCAGCGCCCGCACCTGCGCCTTTGCCGCCTCGTCATCGCCGCAAACGAAGATCGTGTGGTCGCCGCGGACCCGGCCCGGGTCGACCATCACCGTGTTGTTGACCGTGTTCAGCGCCTTCACCACCCGGGTCTCCGGGAAGGCGGCCTGGATCTGCTCGGCGAGGCTGTCGTCGTTGCAGACCGAGAGGGTGGGGGGAAAGCCGGCGGAGAAGTCGAGCGGGTTGGCGACGTCGACCAGCGTCTTGCCGGTGAGGTTGTCGGCGCCGGCCGCCTGCAGGGCGTCGAGCGAGGCGACCCCGGCGGTGCAGTTGAAGACCAGCTCCGAGGCCGCGGCGGCGTCGGCGAAGCTGCCGCCTTTGGCGCCCTCGCCGGCCGCCGCCAGCCACTCGCCAAGCGCCTCGCCGTCGGCCGAGCGCGACCCCATCGCCACCTCGTGCCCGAGCTGCACCAGCCTGGTCGCGATCGCGCGCCCAACCGAGCCGGTTCCCAGTACAGCGACCCTCATCCAAGCCCTCCTTCGGTTCGAAACCCGTCGATCAGGCTAGCGGGCCGCGCCCGCCGGCTGGGGCTCAGCCCTGCAGCTCGGGCGGCAGCGCCTGCGGGCCGTCGGGGTAGAGGCGTGCCAGCTGCGTCCTGCCGAGGTCGGCGGCGGCGCCGAGCAGGCGGTAGGCCATCTGCCAGCCTCAGCCGGAGGCGGTCGTCGCTGGGCTGGCAGCGGCGTCCTCGCCCCGGTAGGTCTCCAGCAGCTCCAGCTCTTGCTCGCGCTTGGGGAAGAGGATGAAGACCACGGCCATGCCGAGGGCGACGGCGATCATCCCCGCGGCATAGGTCCAGTCGCCGCCGTCGAGGAAGGAGCTGCGGGCGGCGCTGACGATCTGGGTCGCGTACTGGGGGTACTGTTCGGCGGTGTTGACGGCGCCGGAGAAGGACTTGGTCAGTTCGTTCTGGACCCGCTCGCTGACGTTCTGCCCTTCCGGCGAGGAGGCGATCTGGGAGCTGAAGCTGGCCGCGTATCCCGCGGTCAGCAGGGCGCCGAAGATCGACTGCATGATCGCGCCGCCGAGGTCGCGCTGGAGGTCGGCGGTGCCCGAGGCCATGCCGGCGCGCTTGACCGGGACCGAGCCGGTCAGCGAGCGCGAGGCCGGGGTGCCGGCGAAGCCGACGCCGATCCCCATCAGGAGGAAGCCGAGGCCGACTTCCCAGTAGGCCGAGCCCTCTTCCCAGAGCGCGAACATGACGAGGAAGGCGAGCAGGCAGGAGGTGAAGCCGAGCAGGAGGACGAAGCGCGAGCCGTGCGACTCGACCAACCGTGCCGAGCGTGGCGCGACAACCACCATGCCGAGGGCACCGGGGATGATCGCGGCGCCGGCTTCCAGGGTCGAATAGCCGAGCACGTTCTGGACGAACTGCTGGCCGATGAACATCGCCCCCATCAGCGAGCCGAAGACGATGATCCCGGCCAGCGCCGCGACCCAGAAGGTTTTGCGGGCGGCGATGTGGAGGTCGTAGAGCGGGTTCTTGGCGCGGCGCTGGCGCAGGAAGAAGGCGACGCCGGCGGCGATCGCGACGATGCCGAGGATCGCCGCCGTCTTACCCTTGCCTGGTTCGGGGGCGAGGTTGATCGCCAGCACCAGGGTCGCGACCATCGCGATCGAGACGATGCCGCCGAGGTGGTCGACCGGCTCGGTCGTCTCGTTGACGTGGGCGGGGACGAGCTTCCAGGCAAGCACGAGCGCGATCGCCGCGAAGGGGGCGGTGACGATGAACACCGACCACCAGTCGAAGCCTTCCAGCAGCGCCCCCGCCAACAGCGGGCCGAGCGCCGAGAGGCCGCCGCCGAGCGCCGACCAGAGCGCAATCGACCTGGTCCGCGGTGGCCCCGACCAGAGCGCCGTGATCAGCGCCAGGGTCGTCGGGTAGGCCATCCCGGCGGCGACGCCGCCGAGGACGCGGGCCAGGAACAGGACTTCGGCCGAAGGTGCGAAGGCGGCCAGTGCCGAGAACGGGATCGAGAGTGCCATCCCCAGCACCAGCAGAGCCTTGCGCCCGTAGCGGTCGCCGACCGCGCCCAGGTAGAGCACTGAGGCCGCCAGCCCGAGCGAGTAGCCGACCGCGATCAGGTCGACCATCGTCTGGCCGGCGTCGAAGTCCTTGCCGATGTCCGGCAGGGCGACGTTGGCAACCGAGAGGTTGATGTTGGCGACCCCCGCGACGAGGATCAGCGTCGCGAGGACCAGGCCGGCGCGCTTGGGGGCGCTCGATTCCACGCCGGTCGGCTCAGACCTCGAGCCAGGTTCCTTTCGGCCCGAGGTTGCGCAGCGGGGTGCCGCCCAGGTCGCTCTCGCAGCCCCAGGCCTCGTGGATGTGGCCGAAGACGGCGAGGCGCGGCCGCTTCGCCTCGATCGCCGCCGCCAGCGCCGGGCTGCCGAAATGGGTGCCGTCGCTGCCGCTGTCGCAGTGCCCTCGCGGCGGCGAGTGCAGGATCAGCACCGCCCCCTCGGGGCAGGGCGCCAGCATCGACCTCGCCGCCTCCTCGTCGAGGTCGAAGCTCCACTCCCAGGGCGTGACCGGGATGCCGGCGCCGAGGCCGAAGAACTCGACACCCTCGATCGTCGCCCCCTCGCCGTGGAGGACGGTGGCGGCGCTCCACTCGGCGCCGGCCGCCGCCCGCAGCGCGTCGACGGTCTCGTTGTTGCCGGGGACGAGCAGGGTCGGGGTCGTGATCGAGGCCAACGCGTCGATCGTTTCCTCCAGCCCCTCGTGGACCGAGGCGAAGTCGCCGGCGCCGATCACGACGTCGGCGTCGGCCGACATCTCGACCAGCTCCGCCGCCTGGCCGAGATCGCGGTGCAGGTCGCTGAAAGCGAGCAGCTTCACGCAGTGGACCCTATCGCTCAGGTTGGCGCCGGTTGCACCGCACCGGGGAGGGGCGACCAGTCGCCCTGGGTCCGCCCGAACGAGCGCGGGCGCCACGGCCGCCAGGAGCGCGGCGGCTTCGCCGGCTCGGTCTCGGCCCGCGCTTGCAGATCGAGGTAGAGGACGGTCTCGCCGAGGGCGACGTAGGGGATCAGGAGGGCGAAGATCAGCGAGCCGAGCAGGTCGACCCAGATCAGCGGCAGGTTGGTGAAGATCAGGGCGAAGGTCAGGACCGGGCCGGAGACGGCGGTGAGGACGAAGAGGAAGAGCAGGAAGCGGACCGTGTGCCACCAGCGGCCGCGAACCAGGTTGGCGCTGCCGTGGAAGGCGTCGCGGACGCCGCGGTCGTGGAAGAGGATCTCCTGCTTGACGAAGCTCCAGGCGACGAATTTGTTGGCCGCGAACGGGATCCCGACGATCGTGATCAGCAGCCCGTAGAGGCCGACCACGTACAGCATCTGGGCGCCGACCACGCGCCAGAAGCGCGGTCGCATGTTGCGGAAGGCGGTGCGGAACCCGGGTCGCTCTTCGCCTTCGACCAGGAGCCGGACGAGGACGATGACGAGCGCCGAGACGACCGCCATCGCCGCCGGCCGGGCGATCGCTTCCAAGAGGCTGCCGAGTTCGATGTTGATCCCGGTGCTGCCGGCGCCACGCCCGCCGGTGTGGACGTTGCCGACCAACCCGGCGAGCCAGGTGACGCCGCCGACGATCGGGATCGCGACGACGGAGACCGGCACCAGCACCCGCCAGTGGCGGCCGTAGAGCTGGCGTGAGGTGCGCACCATCTGGCCGAACGAGCGCCGCGCCTGCAGCTGTTCGAGGTCGATCGGCCGCCAGCGGGTGAGGCCGACGAAGGCGATGATGATCAGGGCGATGACGAGCAGCGACACGATCAGCGCCGGCCGCGACTTGATGTCGAGGTTGACCAGTTCCGAGGCGCCGGCGACGGCCCCGCAAAAGGCCTTCGCCACCGGTTCCCCGAGGCCCGGGACGGCGCCCCCTGGCAGCTGCGGGCTGGTCGTCCGCTGTTCGCTCATCCAGGTGAACGGTTCGCGCCACGAGCCCTTCGTCTGCGGGCCCTGGGGGCCGTTGTTGAAGCCCTCTTCGCGTTCGCCCCAGCGGCCGTAGTAGCTGAGCCACTGGAACTCGCCCGTGCGCGGCACCCGTTCCGGCAGCAGCACCGGCTGCGGCCGCAGTTCGCGCAGCGGTTCGGTGGTCACGTCGCAGCCGAGCCCGGACCCGTTCTGGCCGTTCTGGACGTAGACGGCGGAGTCGTAGAAGGTCGCGTGCGAGCCGGCCGCCGGGTAGACGATCGGGTGCGTCCCTTCCTTCTGCACCTTCGAGGAGTCCCAGTCAGCGCGCTCGCCGCCGGCGTGCTGGAAGACGATGATTTCGCTCGGTTCTTCGGCCAGCGCCTGCTTCGGCGAGTCGGCTTCGAAGGTGATCTGCATCCCCTCCCAGTCACCCTCGTGCAGGTCGTTGAACTGGTTGAAGTACCAGAAGAACCAGTACTGGAGGGCGAACCCGGAGTGGTTGCGCTCGCGGGCGATGTGGGCGTAGCTGGTCGCCGGCGCCTTGCCTTCCCTTTCGAGCCGTTTGAAGTCTTTGGCGTAGACGCAGGTTTCGCCCAGCGCTTCGCCGGTCAGGTTGAGGTAGTAGTCGCCGCTGAGGCCGGCGATGTCGGCCGCGGTCGGCGCCTTCTTGACCTCGATCAAACCTTTGCCCGGGACGTACGCGGTCAGGGTGACCGTCGGGTTGCCGAGCACGCTGTCGACGCTGGTCGGCTCGTACTGCTCGGCGGTGGTTTCGCAGGGCGGGTCCTCCTCTTCCCGCAGCATCGTGATCGGCGCGTACTTCTGCGCCAGCGCTTCCGCCGCCGGCCGCGACTGCGATTCCGGTTCCGGCGCCTTGCCGGCGGCGCTGGCGAGGGCGGGGAGGAGGAGCAGGAAGAGGAGCGCCGCGAGCGCCGCGAAGCGTGGGGACGAGCGACGCGGGCGGGGGCTCACCCGCGTCAACGTATCAGCGTCAGGCAGGGCCGGAGACGGGGGCGCCGGGCTCCTCGATCTCCTCTTCGACTTTGCCGCTCGGCATTTTCAGCAGGGCGACGACGAAGGCGACGGCCATCACCCCGGCCATCACGTAGAAGACGCTGCGCGAGGCGAGCGCGAAGTCGTGGGCGATCGCCGAGTTGATCACGGATTCGACGTGCTTGCCGACCGGCGAGGCCGCTTCGCCGCCACCGGCGCTCGCGCCGGTGCTGATCGTGTCGGCGATTTCGTCGCTGACCGACTTCGGAATGCCTTTGGCGCCGAGCGTCGATTCGAGGTGGGAGCGGTTCTCGCTGATCAGGATCGTGCCGAGCACGGCGAGGCCGAGGCTGGAGCCGAAGTTGCGGACCGTCTGGGTGATCCCGGTCGCCTCGCCGTAGCGGTCCTTGGCGACCCGGTTGAGGGCGTCGGTGTTGGCCGGGCTGAGGATCAGGCCGCAGCCGATCCCGGCGAGGACGATGAACGGCCACTGGTCGGAGACCGAGAGTTCGGTCAGCGAGTGGCCCCAGAGGAAGAAGCCGCCGGCGGCGACGGCGCAGCCCGAAACCACGGCGGGCCGGGCGCCGACCTTGTCGAGGATCTGGCCGCCACGCTGCGAGGCGAGGACGAAGCCGGCGAAGAAGATCAGCAGGTAGAGGCCGGTTTCGGAGGCGTCTTCGCCGAGCGAGATCTGCGCGTACATGCTGGCGAAGAAGAAGAGCGGCACGAACGGGATCATCAAGAGGAAGAGGACGACGTTGTCGATCGCGAAGGCGCGGTCCTTGAAGACCTCCAGCCGCAGCAGCGGGTTGGCGACTTTGAGCTCGTAGCCGACGAAGGCGACGAGGAGGACGACGCCGGCGACGATCGCGGCCCAGGTTTTGAAGTCGCCCCAGCCCCAGACGGTCGACTGCTGCAGGCCGAGGACGAGCAGACCCATGCCGGCGGTGATCAGGGCGGTGCCGCGGTAGTCGAGCGGGGCCGGGCTCTTCTTGTTGTCCGGCTTCGATTTCCAGATCAGGAAGAGGGCGATCAGCGCGACCGGGACGTTGACCCAGAAGATCGCCCGCCAGGTCCACTCGGTCAGGTAGCCGCCGGCCAGCGGGCCGACGCAGGTGAGGCCGCCGGCGATCCCGAAGAAGAGGGCGAGGGCGCGGCCACGCTGGGCGACCGGGAAGGCCTCGAGCACGATCGCCAGCGCCGCCGGGAACATCAGCGCCGCGCCGGCGCCCTGGATCACGCGGAAGACGATCATCCAGGTCTCGGCGCCGGACCCGGTCGGGGTGGCGCCGCAGAGGGCGGAGGCGGTGGCGAAGGTGATGACGCCGATCACGACCATGCGGCGGTGGCCGGCGATGTCGGCGAGGCGGCCGCCGAAGGCGAACAGCGCCGCCAGCGCCAGCAGGTAGCCGTTGATGATCCACTGCACCCCGGTGGCCGACATGTGGAGGTCGTCCTGCAGGGTGGGGACGGCGATCGCGACGATCGTCTGGTCGATGAAGGTCATCGACACCGCGAAGATCATCGCCGCCAGGATCAGTTTGCCTCGTTTGCCGCCGGTCTCGTTCATGGTCGTGCGCTTTGATGCGTATCGCCCGATTCCTGCCGCGCCCCAACCGGCTGGGGGATCTCTTGCGACGCCGCCGGCGCCCCCGCTTTCGGTAGGGTTCCGCCCGCAATGCCTCCCGTCTTCTGGATCGGCCTCGGCCTCGCCGGCTTCATCTTCCTCGTCGGCGTCATCGCCGGCGCCCGCTCGCGCACCGCCACGATCGGCTCCGGCGCCCTGATGGGCCTCTACCTCGGCGTCATGCTCGCCTTCCCGTTGCTCGGCATCGGGCTCGCCACCAGTTAGCGCCGCCACGCCGCTCGCATAATCGGGTCCGGCCGGGGTACCCGCAGGGGACCCAAGTCAACGGAGGGAGCCCGATGACCCACACGACCGAAGTCCCTGTTGTCACCCTGCACGACGAGGTAGAGATCCCGCAACTCGGCTTCGGCGTCTTCCAGGTGCCGCCGCGGGAGACCCAGCGGGCGGTCGAAGAGGCGCTCGCGGTCGGTTACCGGCACATCGACACCGCTGCCGCCTATCGCAACGAGGCCGGGGTCGGGGCGGCGATCGCGGCCGCCGGGCTCGCCCGCGACGAGGTCTTCGTCACGACCAAGCTGTGGAACTCCGAGCAAGGCTACGACTCGACCCTGGCGGCCTGCGAGCGCAGCCTCGAGGCGCTCGACACTGACCACTTCGACCTCTACCTGATCCACTGGCCGATGCCGAGCGAGGGCCGCTTCCTCGAAACCTGGCGTGCCTTCGAACGGATCAAGGCGGAGGGGAAATCGCGCTCGATCGGGGTCTCCAATTTCCGCGTCGAGGACCTCGAACGGCTGCGCGAGGAGGCCGAGGAGCTGCCGACCGTGAACCAGATCGAGCTCCACCCGCGGCTGCAGCAAGCCGCGCTGCGCGCCTGGCACGTCGAGCACGCGATCGCGACCGAGGCCTGGAGCCCGCTCGCCCAGGGCGAGCTGCTCGACGACGAAACGATCGTCACCATCGCCGCCCAGCACCAGCGCAGCCCGGCCCAGGTGATCCTGCGCTGGCACGTCCAGGTCGGCAACGTCGTCATCCCCAAGTCGGTGACCCCGGCGCGGGTGCGGGAGAACTTCGAAGTCTTCGACTTCGAGCTCTCCGAGGACGAGATGGCGGCGATCGCCCGGCTCGACGCCGGCGAGCGGATCGGCCCCGACCCCAGCTCTTTCACCGCGGCGTAATAACCTCGCGGCCGATGGGCCGCCGCCGGGCCGACACCTACCGCGATCGGCCGCTGGTCAATGCCGTCGCCGCGACCAGCTTCGTCCTCGGCGGTGGGCTGTTCGCGATCGGCGCCGGCCTCGCCCAGGCCGACGTCGGCGGGCCGCTGCTGCCGGCCAGCGTCTACCTCTCCGGCGGCGTCTTCTTCTGCAGCGGCGGCTTCGCCTCGGTGCTGCTGACCCGAGGCACGAGCCGGCTTGAATACCTCAGCGCCGTCGTCCTCTTCGCCGGCACCCTGGTCTTCGCGATCAACATCGTCGACTCGTTCATCTCCGAACTGACTCCGGCCCAACAGGACCGCTTGATCTGGTCGCCCGACGTCGTCGGCTGCGCCCTCTTCCTCGCCTCCGGCCACTTCGCGATGGTCGATCTGACCGGGACCTGGCTGCCGCGCCACCCGCCGCCGGGGATCGGCTGGTGGATCTGCGTCGTCAACCAGGTCGGCTCGGTCCTCTTCATGGTCTCGGCGATCGCCTCCTTCGTCCACCGCGACGGCGACCTGCTCGCCGCCGGGATCGCCAACTGGGGGACGCTGACCGGCGCCCTGTGCTTTGCGATAGCCGGTGTCATGCAGGAGTTCGAGCGCCCGGGCGAAGACTGAAAGGATTGGGGCGATGGCTGGCAAAGACAGGGCGGCCGCACCGCGGACCGAGCGGGTGCTGCCCGGGATCTGGCGCCTGCGCCTGCCGCTGCCCTGGCCGGGGGTCCCGCACGGCAACGTCTGGGCGCTGACCGCCGGCGACGGGATCGTCCTCTTCGACACCGGGATCGGCGGCAAGGGACGGCTGCGGGCGCTCGACCTCGCCCTCGGCCAGGCCGGCTTCGGCTTCGAGGACATCAAGCTGCTCGTCTGCACCCACTCCCACACCGACCACTACGGACTGGCGGCGCCGATCACCGAGCGCGCCGGCTGCGAGCTCTGGATGCACCCGCGCTGGGAACACGTGCGGCAGATGGTCGACGACCCCGAGGCGGCGCTCGAGGCGCGGATCGAGGCTGCCCGCCAGAGCGGCGTGCCGCCGAAAGCGCTGGAGCGTTACCGCGAGGCGCGCAAAGGCACCGACGAGGACATGATCGACGGCATCCACGAGCCCGACCGCGAGCTCGTCCCCGGGGTCGAGGTCGAGACCGACCACGGCACCTGGGAGGTCTACGAGACCCCCGGCCACGCCCCTTCGCACGTCGTCCTCCACCAGCCCGAGAGCAAGCTGATGATCTCCGGCGACCACCTGCTCGGCCGCACCGTGCTGTTCTTCGACTACGGCCACAGTCCCGACCCGGTCGGCGAATTCGTCTCCAGCCTGGCCGAGGTCGAGCCGCTCGAGACCGACCTCTGCCTGCCCGGCCACGGGCGCCCCTTCCGCGACGTCGACGCCAAGATCGCCGAGGCGCGGCGCCAGGTCGAGGACATCCAGGCCAAAGTCCGCGGCTCGCTCGGGCAGGGCGAGCGCACCGCCTTCGAAATCGTCGCCGACTTCCTCGGGCCCGAGAACCTGAGCGGGCCGGCCAGCGCCTGGATCCTGCAGATCGTCCTCTCCTTCCTCGACCACCTGGCGCTGGCCGGGGAGGCGGTCGCGGTCGAGGGCACCGATCCCCAGCGCTGGGCCTTGACGTAGCCTGTCCCGATGGCCAGTTTCACGATCGTGCGCCAGATCGCGGCGCCGCCGCAGACGGTCTTCGACGTCATCACCGACCATCGCGGCTACGCGAAGATCACGCCGATGCGCAAGGTGGTGCTGGAGCAGGAGGGGGATCCCGCTCCGAACGGCGTCGGCGCGATCCGCGTCCTGCACTCGGTCGGGCCGCCGCTGCGCGAGGAAGTCGTCGCCTACCAGGCGCCGACCCGCTTCTCCTACAAGGTGATGGCGGGGGCGCCGATCCGCAACCACCTCGGCACCGTCGAGCTCCATCCCGACGGGGACGGGACGCGGATGGTCTACGCGGTGAAGATGGAGCCGACGCTGCCGCTTCTCGGCGGCGCCGTCGTCGGCGCGATCAAGCAGGGAATCAAGGTCCTGATCCGGGGAGTCACGAAAGAGTCCGAGCGCCGCGTCGCGAATGCGGGGTAAGCACCTCCTCGAACCGCAGCTCTGGCATCGCCACAACCGAATCCTGGCGATCGTCCTACTCGCGGCCGGGATCGTCGTCAGCGGCGGGATCATCGCCTACGAACTGCTGAAGCGCCCCGGCGACGTCCACAACGAAGAGGCGATCCGCCACTTCAAACCGCAGAAACCGAAAGCGCCGCCGAAACGGGCGCAGACAGTCAACTGGCCGATCTACGGTCTCGACCCCGGCCGCACCCGCTACCTGCCGGCGCGCGGGATCGTGCCGCCGTTCCGCAAACTCTGGCGCCACACCCAGCGGCCGCTGCTCGAGTTCCCGCCGATCTACGTCGCCGGCACCCTCTACGCGGTCAACAACAACGCCACCGCCTTCGCCCTCGACGCCGACACCGGCAAAGTCATCTGGGAACGCAGCATCGGCCGCCTCAACGCCTCCTCGCCGGCCTACTCCAAGCACCGCCTCTACATCGTCAACCTCGAGCCCGGGCACATCGTCAAGCTCGACGCCAAAACCGGGAAAACGATCTGGAAACGGTCGCTGCCGGGGCGGGCCGAGTCCTCGCCGCTGGTGCTCGGCCGCACCGTCTACTTCGGCTGCGAGAACGGCGAACTGTTCGCGCTCAGCACCGTCAACGGCAACGTCCGCTGGTCGACGCCGCTCGGCGGCGCGATCAAGGCGGCGCCCGCCTACTACGGCGGCAAGCTCTTCGTCGGCGACTACGGCGGCCACATGAACGCGGTCGACGCCAAGACCGGGCGGCTGGTCTGGCAGAGCGGCTCGCTCGGCCCCGGCCTCGGCGCCTCCGGCCAGTTCTACTCGACCCCGGCGGTCGCCTACGGCCGCGTCTACGCCGGCAACACCGACGGCCGCGTCTATAGCTATGACTCGGCCGACGGCACCCTCGCCTGGAGCTACTCGACCGGCGGCTACGTCTACTCATCGCCGGCCGTCGCCAACACCAGGCACGTCAACCCGACCGTCTTCATCGGCTCCTTCGACGGCAACGTCTACGCGCTCAACGCCCGCGACGGCGGCCTGCGCTGGTCGCGCCCGGCCGGCGGCCAGGTGGTCGGCTCGCTCTCGGCGGTCGGCGACATCGTCTACGTCTCCGAGTTCACCAACAAAACGACGACGGGATTCATGATGCGCAGCGGCCGCAAGGTCTTCCGCTACCCGAAGGGGACCTACACGCCGGTGATCTCCGACGGCCACCGCATCTACCTCACCGGCTACTCGAGCATCACCGCCCTGCAGCCGATCACCAAAGCCGAAATCCGGGCGGCGCGCCATCGCCGCGCGCTGCACCGCAAAGCGCTGGCCGAACAGGCGAAACGCCGCGCTAGGGCCCGGGCGAAACGCCAACACCGCCGGGAGGGGGCGGCGGTAGGCGCGGGGCACCCGGCGCAAACGAGGGGAAAAGCGGCGAATGAAGGCGGGCCTTGAGGACTTCGAGGCTGGCCGAGTAGTTCTGGATCCGGTAGCTGCTGGTCGAGCCGAAGTCCTGGTAGTAGACGAGCATCTTCGTCCGCGGGTGGCGCTGGACCCAGGTGAAGAGGCGGCTGACGAAGGCCGGGTCATCGCCGCTTTCGACTCCCCACTCGGTGATCGCGAACGGCTTTTTGCCGGCGTAGCGGTGGTAGAGCCCGGTCAGCGCCTTCCATTCCGGGTAGCCGGCGTAGAAGTCGGTGCCGGCCCAGTCGACCCAGCGCGAGCCCGGCCAGTAGTTGCGGGGCCGGTTCTGGGGCGTCGTCGGTGAGCCGGCGGGGAGGGGGGACCAGACGATCGCCACCGGCGCCCTCGGCAGGCCGGGGGCCCTCACGGTCAGCGGCGGCAGCCCGGCTTCGGCCAGGCGCTGGTTGATCTTCGCCCGCTTGCCGCCGCCGTGGATGAGGATGTAGATGCGGCGGAAGGCGAGCTTGTACCAGCGCGGCCGGTGGGCGGCGTCGGTTGGGTTGCCTTCGCAGTCGTAGGCGGCGTAGACGTTGAGGCAGCGGTTGGGCTCGCCCAGCGGCCGGATGTAGGCGCGCATCTGCTTCGACCAGAAGAGTTTGTTCAGGCGCAGCAGATATTCGTCGCCGCCGCCTTCGGCGATCCCCTGGGGGCTGATCAACTCATGGCCGTCGTTGCTGTCGGCCGTGGTGATGTGGATCAGTGGCCGCGCCCGCGCGGTCTGCCAGCGGACGATCGACTCCGGGAAGTCGCTGCCCCAGGTGCGGAAGGACTCGATCACCGCCGGGTGGTGGCTGACGGCGGTGCTGAACTGGCCGAAAGCGGCCGGGTCGCCGGTGTCGGAGACGCCGAACCAGACCCGCTTGCCACGCGGTTCGAGCAGGCCGGCCTGGGCGGGGGCGGCGGTCGCCGCCGCCAGCATGGCCAGCGCGAGCAGGGCGAGAACGGCCGCGATCGCGGCCCGCGCCCGCGGTGCGCGGGATGGGGTCTTCGAGAGGCTGCCGGGCATGCGTGAAATCGCCAAAGGGGCGAGGGGCATGCCCTCCCCAACACGGCGAGAGGGGCGTATGCTCGCCCAGTTGTGAGGAGACGGAGTGTTTCTCTTTGGGCTGCAACCGCGGTTGCGCTCGTTTGCCTGTTCGGGGCCGCTTCAGCTGCCGGCTCGGCCTTGGCCCCGTTCGGCCATCCCTGCGTGCTCCAGTACGGGACCCGCTTCTGCCCGACGGCCGACCTCTCCCAGCGCGTCCCCTCCTTCGACGGCGTCCCGCTCGACGTCGACGTCACCCTGCCGGAAACGGGCAAGGGGCCGTTCCCGACGATCGTCATGCTGCACGGCTTCGGCGGCAGCAAGACCAACTTCGAGACGACCTCACCCGCCGGCCCCGCGCCTGAGGAAGCCGGCAACGGCTCGACGATCTACCGCTACAACAACGTCTTCTTCGCCCGCCGCGGCTACGCGGTCGTCAACTACACCGCCCGCGGCTTCGGCAACTCCTGCGGCGGCGGCACCGGAGGCGATCACGCCGGGCCCTGCGGCGCCGGCTACATCCGCCTCGCCGACAGCCGCTACGAGGCGCGCGACACCCAGTACCTGCTCGGGCTGCTCGCCGACGAAGGGGTGACGAAGCCGCGCGACATCGGCGTCACCGGGATCTCCTACGGCGGCGGCCAGAGCATGGAGCTGGCCTTCCTCGGCGACAAGCGACGTTCGACGGGCGGTGATGTCGCCGCGAAAGGCGAGCTCGTGCCCTGGCGCAGCCCGGACGGGAAGAAGATGGCGATCGCCGCCGCCTACCCGCGCTGGCCCTGGTCGGACCTGGTCTCGGCGCTGGTCCCCAACGGCCGCTTCCTCGACACCGAAGTGGCGCCGGTGGGCCAGCCGCTGAAACCGTTCGGGGTGCCGATCGCTAGCTACCTCAACGGCCTCTACCTGACCGGCGTCATCAACGGCTATTACTGCGGCACCGCCCCAGCCTCGACGCCGTGCACCGACCCGGAAGCGAATGTGACCCAGGACAAAGCCTGGATCGACGCCGGCCAGCCGCTCTCCGCGGAAGCGAAGCAGGCGCTGACGGGGATCAGCTTCAACCACGGTGGTTACGCGATCGCCTTCATGAAGGGCGCTTCGAAGCCGGCGCCGCTGCTGATCCAGAGCGGCTGGACCGACGAACTGTTCCCGCCCGAGCAGGCGCTGCGCGTCTACGGCTACCTGCGCTCCCAGGACAAGCAGGCTCCGGTCAGCCTCCAGCTCGGTGACCTCGGCCACAGCCGCGGCTCCAACAAGCCCGGCCTCAATCACTTCTTCAACGACCAGGCGGCGAAGTTCTTCGCCCACTACCTGCTCGGCGCCAAGAAGCAGGGGCCGGCGCCGGGCTCGGTCACCGCCTTCACCCAGACCTGTCCGATCACGACGCCGGACGGCGGCCCCTTCAAGGCCAAGCGCTGGGGCGCGCTGCACCCCGGCCGCTTCAGCTTCGGGACCGCCGGTCCGCAGGAATTCACCTCGGCCGGTGGCGAGGCGAGCGTCGCCAAAGCCTTCGACCCGGTCTTCGGCACCGAAGAAGCCTGCAAGACGATTCCGCTGACGCCCGAGCCCAACGTCGCCACCTACAGCCGTGCCGTCAAGAACGGGTTCACGATGCTGGGGCTGCCGACCGTCAAGGCGCGGATCTCCAGCACTGGCCAGTACGGCCAGATCGATGCCCGCCTCTGGGACGTCTCGCCGGAAGGCACCCAGCTCCTGGTCAGCCGCGGCACCTACGCCCTCTACAACAGCCAGAGCGGCGAAATCGAATTCCAGCTCCACGGCAACGGCTACCGCTTCGCCATGGGCCACACGGCCGAGCTCGAGCTGCTCGGCCGCGACGCCCCCTACTACCAGCCGGGCAACGTCCCCTTCACCGTCCGCACCTCCCACCTCGAAGTCTCGCTCCCGACCATCCAGCGCAAACCGCGCTAGCCCTCCCTTCATCGAGGTTGCCTTTTGCCTGTGTATGACATGGAAAAGGCAACCTCGGCGGGTCAGGCGGGTTTCGCGCGCTGGCGTTTCGGGCACCTGAGCCTAATCCGGGCACCTGGGAGGTGCCGGAGGAAGGAGTGAGGAAATGTCCACGGTTCTCATAATCGTCATCGTCGTGGTGGCGCTGATCATCGTTGCGATGCTCGTCGCCGCGTCCCGCAAAGCCAGCCGCCGCCGCCAGCTCGGCCAGGCGCAGACCGCGGCCGTCAAGGACGACGCCCGCCATCACCACGGCCGCGCCGAGGAGAAACGCGCCGAAGCCGAGCTTGCCGAAGAGCAGGCCAAACGCGCCCGCGCCGAGGCCGAGCTCGACGAGCATCGCGCCGAGAGCCGCGAGGAGGAGATCGGCGCCGAGCCGACCGAGGAGCGCCCGGCCGACGCACCGCGCTGAGCTAGCGCGTTCGACATTGACCGCGCTCTGGCACGGTCAATGTCGAAAACGGTGTGCTCGCCTACTAGGCCGCGTCGGCGAGGGTGCCCTGCCCGGCGACGATCGCCAGCACCTCGTCGGCGTACTTCGACATGAAGCCGGGGCCGACGCCGCTGATGTCGACCAGCGCCTGGCGGTCGGCCGGCCGGACGGCGGCGATCGCCCCCAGGGTGCGGTTGTTGGCGACGGTGTAGGCGGGCTTGCCCTCCGCCGCCCGCAGCCGCCACGCTTTCAGCTCCTCGAAGAGGGGCGCGTCGGCGGGGGAGAGGTCGGGCGCCGGTGCCGCGCTGGAACTGCTCTTCTTGGCAGCGCGGACGGCGATCGTCTCCGGGTCCGGCAGCCAGTCGAGCAGGTCGCAGATGTCGCAGCAGCGCTCCAGCGGCGCCCCGGCGGTGCGGTCGGAGAAGTGGTCGAGCAGCGAGCGGCGGCGGCACCCGGTGCCGTAGATGAAAGCTTTGATTGCGTGGTAGGCCTGCCAGCCGCGCTCGTGGGCGATCGCCAGCTCGGGATCGCCGGCGCGCTGTTCGTTGAAGCGGACGAGCCGGCCGAGGTCCATCTTCATCGCCAGCATCACCGCCCGCGCCGGCAGGCCGTCGCGCCCGGCGCGCCCGGCCTCCTGGTAGTAGGCCTCGACGCTGGTCGGGATCGTCACGTGCCAAACCGAGCGCACGTCGGCCTTGTCGACTCCCATCCCGAAAGCGTTGGTGGCACAGATGACGCCGCTGTCGGTCGCCATGAAGCGGGTCTGGATCGCGGTCCGCTGCTGCGGTTCGAGTCCGGCGTGGTACGCGGCGGCGGCGATGCCGGCCTCGCGCAGTTCCTCCGCCACCTCCTCGGTTTCGCGGCGGGTCCCGCAGTAGACGATCGCCGGCCGGTTGGCGGGGTCGGCGAGGCCGGCCTCGAGCAGCGCCTGGCGGCGCGCCTTCGAGCCCTTGCCCTCGAGCGCGACGACGTCGAAGGAGAGGTTGGGACGGTCGAAGCCGGAGCGGACCTGGAGCGGGTCGCGCATCCCGAAGCGGGAAGCGATCTCGGCGGCAACCGGTTTCGTCGCCGTCGCCGTGCAGGCCATCACCGTCGGCCGCCCGAGCCGCTCGGCGATCTGCGGCAGCCGCAGGTAGTCGGGCCGGAAGTCGTGCCCCCACTCGGAAACGCAGTGCGCCTCGTCGACCGCGAGCAGGTCGATCTTCCGCGTCTCGATCGCCTCGAGGAAGAAGTTGGAGGCGAACCGCTCCGGCGCGCAGTAGACGATCCGCGCCTCGCCGTTCCGCACCTGGTCGAGAGCCTCCCGGATCTCCTCCGGCTCCATGTTCGAAGAGACCATCGCGACGCTGTGGCCGCCGTCGGTCAGCCGCGTCCACTGGTCCCGCATCAGCGCGATCAGCGGGCTGACGACGATCGTCAGATCCTCACTCGCGAGCCCAGGCAGCTGGTAACAGAGGCTCTTGCCGCCCCCCGTCGGCATGACAATGAGCGAGTCCCGCCCCTCCAGCGCAGCGACCACCGCATCCCGCTGCCCGGGGCGCCAGGCCGCGTACCCCAGCTCCCCCAACAGATCGTCAGCTCTCTGTCCGGCGTCGATCGTCACCGGAGCAGCCTAGGCGCTTCTGCGGCGGGTGGCATCGGGAGGGAGGCCGAGAACGGAGCAACCGCACCGCCCGCAGGCCTCCCTCCCGATGACAGGACCCGCCGCCCGGAGCTCTAAGACTGTTCGCCGGTAACGATCGCCGCCGGAACCTGCGACAGCTTCTCGGCCAGGGTGTCGATCGACTGCGCCAGCTTGCGGGTGTCGGCTTTGGTCAGTTCGGTGTAGAGGACGAAGCCTTCATCGGTTTCGTACGGCTTCAGCCCTGCGTAGACCTTGTCGAAGTCGGCTTCGATTTCCTTCGCCAGCTCCGGGTCGGATTCGCTCAGCAGCGGCTCGACCGATTCGAAGGCGACCTGTGAGCCTTCGACGTTGGCCTTGAAGTCGACCAGGTCGATGTGCGAGTAGCGCTCCTCCTCGCCGGTGATCTTCGAGGCCGAGACCTCGCCGAGGAGCTCGTTGGCGCCGTTGGCGATCTGCACCGCCTGCAGGCTGACGTTCTTCACTTTCGCTTCCAGTTCTTCGACGTCGGCGAGCAGCTGTTCGGCGACCGGCGCCATGCCTCGGGTGCTGCCTTCTTCCCAAAGCGCCTGCTCGATTCGGTGAAAGCCACCAAATTCACTTTTTTTAATGTCATTGGCGCGGGCGTCGATGCGGGGGTCGAGGTCGCCGAAGGACTCGGCCACCGGCTCGATCCGCTCATACGGGATGCGCGCCGCCGGGTACAGCTGTTTCGCGAGGGCGACGTTGCCGGCGAGGACCGCGGCGACGAACGGCTTCGTCTGCGCGGTCAGCTCGGCGGTGTTTTCCTCAAGGTAATCGCGGTAGGCGGAGATCGCTTCTTCGACCTCGGGGCTGTTCGCGGCCTTCAGCTTGCCGGTCACGGTCAGCGTCCCGTCTTCTTCGGAGGCGCCGTTGCAGCGGAGGATGTATTCGCCTTCCTCGAGGGTCAGCGAGAAGCTGCCGTTGAGGCCTTCGGTCAGGTTCTCCTTCTCGCCGAGGATCGTTTCGCCGTCGAGGACCTCGAGCTCGGTGACCGAGCTGCTGGCGCCTTCGACCTCGAAGGTGATCGGGCCGGCCGCCGCTTTCGCGTCGTGCGGGTCGCAGCCGGCATCGGTGATCTTGAAGGACATCGCGGTGGCGTCGGCCGCCGTGCTGTCGTCGTCGCTCGATCCGCAGGCGGCCACGAACAGGGCCAGGGCGCCGAGGGCGGCCAGGATCAGAGCGATACGGACAGGAAGTCGGTTCATACGGGCAAGGCTCCTTGCTGAGGTCTGAAGAGGTGGCAGGGCAGCGCTTAGGGCGCCCTAAGCAGGGGACCCTAACAAACCCCGACCGAAGAAGTCGGAATACCTGTGGTTGAGGTTAGTCCCGGATAGCGGGACGAACCTCAACCACGCTCAGCCGAGGAGCGTTTCGCCGATGTAGCCGCCTGGCTTGGCCCCGGGCGGGACGGCGAAGACGGCGCTGCCGACGTGCTTGATGTACTCGTTGAGCGCGTCGGACATCCCGAGCCGCCGCTGGATCGCGACGAACTGCTTTTCCGGGTCGCGCTGGAAGGCGATGAAGAAGAGGCCCGCTTCGAGCTCGCCGAGGCTCTCGTCGACGCCGTCGGTGAACGAGTAGCCGCGGCGCAGGATCCGCTCGCTGTCGTTTTCGCGAGCCGAGGCGAGGCGGACGTGGGAGTCGACCGGGATCACCGGTTTGCCGCCTTCTTCCTTGTCGAGCGGCAGCGGTTCGAACTCGTCCGTTCCGCCCAGCGGAGCGCCGCTGTACTTGTGGCGGCCGATCGTCAGCTCCTGGTCTTCGAGCGGCGAGCGGTCCCAGATCTCCAGCAGCATCCGGATCCGGCGCGTGACCATGTAGGTGCCGCCTTTCATCCATCCCGGCCCTTCGTTTCCGACCCAGACGAAGCGGCTCATCGCCTCGGTGTCCTCGGCGCGGATGTTGGCGGTGCCGTCTTTCATTCCCATCAGGTTGCGCGGCGTGTCCTGGCTGCGGCTGGTGGTCGCGGTGCGGCCGAAGCCGAGCTGGGACCAGCGCATCACGACCGTTCCCCTTCCGATCCGGGCCAGGTTGCGAACCGCGTGGAAGGCGACCTGGGGATCGTCGGAGCAGGCCTGGACGCAGAGATCGCCGCCGCTTTCGAGCTCGTTCAGCTCGTCGGCGGGCAGCGGCGGGATCGGCTTCAGCGCCGCCGGCCGCTTCGCCGCCAGCCCGAGGCCGGGTTTCACGAACAGGCCGGGCCCGAAGCCGAAGGTGACGGTCAGGCTCGAGGGAGCGAGGCCGACGGTCTCGCCGGTGTCGTCGGGTGGCGCCGGCTCGAGGTTGTTGACGTCGCCGATCATCTCGCCGGCGGTCATTTCCGAGGCCGCCAGCGACCACTCTTCGAGCAGCTCCTTCAGCGCCTTCGGGTCTTCGTCGACGATGTCGAAGGCGGCGAAGTGGAGGCGGTCCTGGGCGGGGGTGTCGATCCCGGCCTGGTGTTCGCCGTAGAAGGGGACGCTGCCGGTGCCTTCGCCTTCCACCGCCTCGGCAGTATCTGCACCGAGCAGGTAGCCGCCGGCGCCGAGGCCGACTCCGGCGGCGCCGATCCCGGCGGACGCCAGCAGGCTGCGGCGGGTGATCGGGGTCATCTCAGGCCGGCGTCTCGGCCGGCGGGCTCGGCGCCGGCGTGGTCTTCGGCGGCGTGCTCTTGACCCGGTTGCCGCCGCGGAAGCGCTGCGGCCAGAGCACGTAGATCGCCATCGGGATCGCGTAGGCGAGGTAGACGATCACTTCGATCGTCACCGGTCGCGGCTGCAGGCCCAGCATCCCGGTCAGCAGCGAGCCGGTGATCTCACCCGGCTTGACCAGCCAGGAGAGGTCGACTGCCTGCGACTGCATGCTGGTGATCCAGCCCGCCTCGTGGGCGGTGTGGGCGGCGCTGGCCAGGAGGCCGGCGGCGACGAAGACGAGGATCAGGCCGGTGAAGCGGAAGAAGCGGCTGAGGTTGATGCGGACGCCGCCGCGGTAGAGGGCCCACCCGATCAGGACCGCGCAGACGAGGCCGAGCACGGCGCCGGCGGCGGCCGCGGCGATGTCGGTCGCGTCCTGGAAGACGGCGAGCAGGAAGACCGAGGTCTCGAAGCCCTCGCGCAGGACCGCGAGGAAGGCCATCCCGACCAGCGCCATCGTCGACCCGGTCGCCAGGGCGGAGGCCGCCTCGCCCTCGAGTTCGGCCTTGATCCCGCGCGAGTGGCGGGTCATCCAGACGATCATGTAGGTGATCGTCGCCACCGCGATCACGCCGATGATCGACTCCATCCCCTCCTGCTGCTTCTGGGGCAGCTCTTCGCCGATCAGGTCGAGGCCGACGCCGACGATGGTGCAGAGGACGACCGCGATCGCGACCCCGATCCACATCTGCCGCAGCGCATCCCGGCGTCCCTCCTTGACCAGGAACGCGGCAATGATGCCGACGATGAGAGAAGCCTCGACGCCCTCTCGCAGGGTGATGACGAAGGTGGGGATCATGCGCGGTGAAGAGCGCTCCCGGTGGCGCCGCTGGACGCTTAGGCGGCCCTAATTAGGAGCCCCGAAAACCTAGCAGGTAACTAGGAGTTGGGTGGAAGCCAGGGCTCAGACCAGGTGGCGACGCCGCGCAGCAGCTCCTCGGACTCCTTCGGCCCCCAGGTCCCCGGTTCGTACGGGATCACGGGCCCCGGGTCGTCGAGCAGCGGCTGCACCACCCGCCAGGTCTCTTCGATCGTTTCCTGGCGAGTGAAGAGGGTGTGGTTGCCGGTCAGGGCGTCGCCGAGCAGGCGCTCGTACGGCTCGGGGTCTTCGCCCGGCACCCGCTCGAACAGCACCTCGAGGTCGGCCGGCTGGAAGTTCTCCTCGCCGGCCTGCTTGGCGTAGAGGCGCATCCGCGAGCCGGGCTCGGGCTCGATCCGGATCGTCATCTTGTTCGGTTCCGGCGTCTTGCCGTGGCCGATGCCGAGGTTGGGCGGGCGCCGGAAGACGACCGTCACCTCACTCGACTTGGCCGGCATGTTCTTGCCGGCGCGGATGAAGAAGGGGACGCCGCTCCAGCGCCAGTTGTCGACCTCGAGCTCGACCGCGGCGAAGGTCTCGGTCGTCGAATCGGGCGCCACGTCTTTGACGTCGAGGAAGCCCTCGTACTGGCCGCGGACGTATTTCTTCGGGTCGGCGGCCCGCATGGCTTTGAAGAATTCGAGCTTCTTGTCGCGGATCGAGTCGTGGTGGTTGCCGGTCGGCGGCCCCATCCCGACCAGGGCCAGCACCTGGAGGGCGTGGTTCTGGATCACGTCGCGCATCGCCCCGACTGCGTCGTAGAAGCGGCCGCGGTCGTCGACGCCGAAGTTCTCGGCGATCGTCATCTGCACGTGGGAGACGTGGGAGCGGTTCCAGACCGGCTCCAGCACCGAGTTGACGAAGCGCAGGTAGGCGATGTCCATCACCGGCTCCTTGCCGAGGTAATGGTCGATGCGGAGGATCTGCGGCTCGTCCAGCACCTCGCGCAGTTCGGCGTTCAGCGCCCGCGCCGATTCGAGGTCGTGGCCGAACGGCTTCTCGATCACGACGTGGGCGTTCGCGGTCAGCCCGGCGGCGCCGAGCCCGCCGACGACGGTGGCGAACAGGGAGGGCGGGATCTCGAGGTAGAAGACCGGGTGCTCGGCGTCGCCGATCGCCTTGCCGACCGCCTCGAAGGTCGACGAGTCGGCGTAGTCGCCCTGGATGTAGGAGAGCCGGTCTTCGAGTCGCTTCAGCACCTCGTCGTCGGGGTCGGAGACCGTGTTGGTGATCGCCTCCCGCGCGTGGGCGCGCAGCTGGGCGTCGTCCCACTCGTCGATCGCGACGCCGACGATCGGGCATTGCAGCTTGCCGGAGCGCTCCAACCGGTACAGCGCCCGGAAGGTCATTTTCTTCGCCAGGTCGCCGCTGATCCCAAAGATCGCCAGGACGTCAGCGGCCGTATCCACGTGCTTCGTGGCCATTGAGCGCGCAGGCTACTCCACTCCGCCGAGGTTGCCTTTTGCCTGTACATGGCAGGCAAAAGGCAACCTCGGCGGGAGGGCCTAGGATTGCGCCACCGGTCAGCGCCTACTTGCGGAGGTCTTGGATGGAACTGGGAATCGTCGGGCTCGGTCGTATGGGAGCCAACATGGCTCGCCGCTTGATGCGGGACGGGCACGAGATCGTCGCCTACGACGTCAACCCCGAGGCGGTCGCGGCGCTGGCGGGGGAGGGGGCGCAGGGCGCCTCCTCGATCCAGGACATGGTCTCGGCGATGACGGCGCCGCGTTCGATCTGGGTGATGGTCCCGGCCGGCGAGATCACCGAGAGCACGGTCGAGGAGGTGGCGGCGGCGCTGGAGAGCGGCGACGCGATCATCGACGGCGGCAACTCCTACTACCGCGACGACATCCGCCGTGCCGCCAAGGTCGGCGAGCAGGGGATCGACTACGTCGACTGCGGCACCAGCGGCGGCGTCTTCGGCCTCGAGCGCGGCTACTGCCTGATGATCGGCGGCCCCGACCGGGCGGTGGAGCGGCTCGACCCGATCTTCGCCAGCCTGGCGCCGGGGGTCGAGTCGGCGGAGCGGACGCCGGGCCGGAGCGGCGACGTCAGCCCCGCGGAGAACGGCTACTTGCACTGCGGCCCGAACGGGGCCGGCCACTTCGTGAAGATGGTCCACAACGGGATCGAGTACGGGATCATGGCCGCCTACGCCGAGGGCCTGAACATCCTCAAGAACGCCAACGCCGGCAAGGTCAGCCGCGAAGCCGACGCCGAGACGGCGCCGCTCGACCATCCCGAGTACTACCAGTACGACCTCGACCTGCCGGAGGTCGCCGAGGTCTGGCGCCGCGGCAGCGTCGTCGGCTCCTGGCTGCTCGACCTGACCGCGGCGGCGATGGTCGAATCGCCGGACCTCTCGGACTTCGCCGGCCGCGTCTCCGACTCCGGCGAGGGCCGCTGGACCTCGATCGCGGCGATCGACGAGGGCGTGCCGGCGCCTGTCCTCACCACCGCCCTCTACGAGCGCTTCTACTCGCGCGAACTCGGCGACTTCGGCGACAAAGTCCTCTCGGCGATGCGCAAACAGTTCGGCGGCCACGACGAGAAGCCGAGCTAGGGAGGGGCGGCGGTGGCGATCGAGATCGAGGTCTGCGCCGACGAAAAGACGGCCGCCCGCCGCGCCGCCGAGCTGATCGCCGCCGACGGCGACGCCGCGGTCGGTGAGCGCGGCGCCTTCGCCTTCGCGATGAGCGGCGGCCGCTCGCCCTGGGCGATGCTGGCGATCCTCGGCGAACTGGAGGAGATGCCCTGGCAACAGACCGGGCTCTTCCAGGTCGACGAGCGGGTGGCCGCGCCCGGCGACCCGGACCGCAACCTCACCCACATGGTGCTCGGCCTCTCGATGGACCACCAGACGGCGCTGCGGCCGATGCCGGTCACCCAGCGCGACCTCGAGGCCGCCGCCCAGGAGTACGAATCGACTCTGCCCGAGCGCTTCGACCTCGTCCACCTCGGCCTCGGTCCCGACGGCCACACCGCCTCGCTGGTCCCCGGCGACCCGGTGCTCGACATCTCAGACCGCCGAGTCGCCCTCACCGGCACCACCTACCAGGGGCACCAACGGATGACCCTCACCTACCCGGCGCTCGACGCCGCCCGCAAGGTTCTCTGGCTCGTCACCGGCGCCGAAAAGCGCGAGCCGCTCGCCAAGCTCCTCGCCGGCGACGAATCGATCCCCGCCGGCCGGGTCGAGAACGAGGCGATGATCGTCGTCGCCGACCAGGCCGCGGCGGGTTGAGATGGGGCCGGCGGCCGAGCAGGGCGGCGCGCCGGAGTTCGAGACGATCCTCTACTCGGTCGCCGACGCGGTCGCGACCGTCACCCTCAACCGGCCCGACGCGCTGAACACGATCGTGCCGCCGATGCCGGAAGAGGTCGAGGCGGCGGTCGAGCTCGCCGTCGCCGACGCCGCGGTGAAGGTGATCGTCGTCCGCGGCGCCGGCCGCGCCTTCTGCGCCGGCTACGACTTCGGCGGCGGCTTCCACCACTGGGACGAGCACTTCGCGACCGGCGGCGAGTGGGACCCCGGCAAGGACTTCGTCTTCGCGACCGCGCCGGCCCTGGCCCCGACGCAGAAGTTGATGAGCATCTGGCGGGCGCCGAAGCCGGTGATCGCCCAGGTCCACGGCTGGTGCGTTGGTGGCGGCAGCGACTTCGCGCTCTGCGCCGACCTCGTGATCGCCAGCGAGGACGCCCGCATCGGCACTCCCTACTCGCGGATGTGGGGCGCCTCGCTCTCCGGCATGTGGCTCTACCGCCTTGGCCTGACCAAGGCGAAGGAGTACGCGCTGACCGGCAAGCCGCTGTCCGGCGTCGAAGCGGCCGAGGTCGAGCTGATCAACCGCGCCGTCCCCTTCGAGCGGCTCGAGGACGAGGTCGCGGAGGCGGCCGCCGAGCTGGCCTCGATCCCGGCCTCGCAGCTGGCGGCGATGAAGCTGGTCGTCAACCACGCCTACGAGAGCATGGGCCTCGCTTCGACCCAGACCCTCGGCCCGATTCTCGACGGCCTGATGCGCAACACCCCCGACGCCAAGCACTTCATCGAGCTCGCCGAGCGCGAGGGCGTCAGCGCCGCCGTCGCCGCCCGCGACGCCCTCTTCGCCGACTACAGCCAGGCGCCGCCCGAGGAGAAGCCGGATCCGAACAACGTGATCGAGCCCTAGCTGGCGTTGGCGAAACGCGCACGGCCGGGCGGCTGCGCGAATCCGACATCGACCACACCTGAGTGGGGTAAATGTCGGAAGCGCCATCCAGTCGGCGTCGACTAACGGAAAATTCCTTGCGACATTGACCCCACCAGAGCTGGGTCAAGATCGCAACCGTGTTAGGAGCCCTGGGCGAGGCACAGTTCGCTGGCGACTCTCCGCAGTCTTTCCAACTTGGAGTAGCCCGCTTCTGCCAGGTTCTCGAGCCAGAGCTCGATCTCGGCGAGATCGAGGGGGTTGGCGGCGACGAGAATCTGCTCGACGTCAAGCCAGTCCTTGTCGCGGCCCAGCAGCACCTTGCGGACCACGAGGTGCTCGGGAGCGACCAGCGGGATCGTCGTGCCGGCGAAGGGGACCTCGCGGATTGCCTCCCGCATCGCCCTGTGCAGATTATCCAAGGAGAAAAAGAGGTGGACGGGATTCGGGTCCCAGCCCAACTCGGCCTCGCCCGCTCGCCGTAACGCGCTGAGGTCAGTCTCGATATCGATGTCAAGGGGGGAGAGGGAGTCGAAGACTCCCGGCCAGCCCTCGGTCGGGACAAACACGTTCACGTCGATATCGGCCGTGGCGCGCGGCTCTGCGTAGTACGCGAGAGCGATCGCACCGCCGATTGCGTGCGGCACGCCAGCCTCGGTGAGGGCGCGGTCGATCGCGACCACCTTTTCCGGCAATCCGATCTCCTCGGACCTGGCGCCAAACGGCAGGGCATCGGTGAATTCGAGGAGGTCGACCAGGGCTTCACTGCGATCCTCTGGCCTGGCGCCAATCCAGCGGGCCGCTGCATGGGCGTTGTCGGAGACGACCGCCGTCGGGTCTCGCGGCCAATCCCCCGGCTCGCGCGAGAGCGCGTCGAGCAACAGTAGCCGCAGCTTCGGGCTGAGCTGCTCGCCGAGCGCGGCCCGGCGCAGGGTCTCTTCAGCAACGGTGTCGATCGGTGATTCCACTCGGGACCGATCGATTACCCGCTCATCCATTCCCGTGAAGGTAGTGGAGGAGCCAGTGGCTCAGATTTCCGCACGATTGTGACTTCGGATAGGTGCTCACAAATACCTCTATGGGCTGGGGCAAGCGGGGTCGTAGTCTCTTATGGGAATGGGAAACTCGGGTATCGCCACCGCCCTTCCAGCCCCCAGAGCCGGGACCGTCGAGGTTCTCGTCGGCCTGCTCGCGGAACTGGATGCGGCGACGGAATCGGGGGTTTTCTACGACCGCGTGTGCAAGGCAGTCTGCTCGCTGACGACGATGCGGCGGGCGGCGCTGCTGCTCCACGACCCCACCTACGGGGCGGTGATCCCGATGGGCTCGAACGGGGTCGATCCCGACCTCGTCCACCGGATCGAGGGGACGCTGGACGAGACGCCGGTCGCCCGCCTGGCGCTGGAAGAGGACCGGGTCGTCGAAGTCCACGGCGACCTCGCCGGCCACGTTCCCGCCCGCTACGCCGAGCTCGCCGACACGCCGGCGATCACCTGCACGCCGATCTCCGCCGCCCGCCGCTGGCTCGGGGTGATCTTCGCCGACCGCGGGGGCGAAGACTTCAGCCTCGACGACGGCGAGCGCGAGACGATGCTGACCCTCGGCCGGCTGGCGGCGCTGACCGCCAGCGTCGAGCGCTCGACCGAGCAGCGCGAAAGCGAGCGCCGCCTCGCCGAACGGGTCGAGCTGACCCGCGAGCTGCACGAGAACGCGATCCAGCGCCTGTTCGGCGTCGCGATGGCGCTCGGCTCCGAGCGCGGCCTCTCGGCCGAGGAGCGCCGCCGCTGCCAGGAGGAGCTGCGCTCGGTCGTCGGCGACCTTCGCCACGCCCTGACCCGGCCGGTCGGGCCGCCGCGCTCGGGCCCGGCAAGCCTCGCCCAGATGCTGGTCCGGCTGCAGGACCGCCGCTCCGAACTGCGGGTCGACTGGCAGCCCGGCCTCGAGGTCCCGGCCGACATCGAGCCGGTCGCGCAGTCGGTCCTCGCCGAGGCGCTGCGCAACGCCGACCGCCATTCCGAACCGAGCCTGATCGACGTTCGCGTCGCCTCCGACGGCGGCACCTTCAGCCTCGCGATCGAGAACGACGGCGCCGGCGCGGGCAAAGACACGAAGGGCGGCGGCCTCGGCCTGCGGCTGGCGGCGCTGGAAGCGCTCCGCTACGAGGGCATGGTCGAGTTCGGCGCCGTCCCCGAGAACCGCTGGCGGGTCCGCCTCGTCGTCCCCACCGGAGCCGGTTCCTGATGGGCTCCGACGACCGCAAGCTGCGCGTCCTCGTCGTCGACGACCACGACGTCGTCCAGTGGGGCTTCCGCCTCCTGCTCGAGCGCCAGAGCTGGGTCGAACGCTGCCTCGCCGCCTCGACCGGCGCCGAAGCGGTCGAGACCTGCCGCAAAGTCCGCCCCGAGGTGGCGCTGGTCGACATGCTGCTCGGCAGCGAGTCCGGGGCCGAGGTCTGCGAGGAGATCCGCGCCGTCAGCCCCAGCACCCGGGTGCTGCTGATCTCCGGCGCCGGCGTCATCTCACCTTCGGTCGCCCGCTCGGCCGGCGCCTCCGGCTTCATCTCCAAGGACTGGTCGGCGGTCGACGTGGTCAAGGCGGTGCGGATGGTCTCGCTCGGCAGCGAGGTCTTCGCCGAACACACCGCGATGGACTCGCCGCTGTCGGAGCGCGAGCAGGAGGTGCTGTCGCTGATCGCGACCGGCTCGACCAACAAAGAGATCGCCGGCCACCTGCACCTCTCGCCGCACACGGTCAAGGAGCACACGAGCGCGATCTACCGCAAGCTCGGCGTCCGCAACCGGGCCGAGGCGACGCGCCAGGCCCAGCGCCTGAAGATCCTCGTCTAGCCCCCCCGTACGTCGCGTTGCCTCCCCCGAATGGAGGGGATCGCAGGCCGGGATATGTCACCTGCGCCGAACTCGGGACCACTATGGATTCAGTGCCTCCCACAGCCGCAACCAGCGCGATTCTCTTCCCCGGCCAGGGCAGCCAGACCGCGGGCATGGCGAGTGTCACCGCCGCCCAGCGCCCGGACCTGCTGAGCCAGGCCCGTGAGGAACTCGGCGCCGATCCCTTCGAGCAGATCGCCGAGGGCACCCACTTCGCCCAGCCGGCGCTCTTCTGCGCCAGCCTCGCCCACCACAAACAGGCCGGGGCCCCGGTCGGGGCGATGATCGCCGGCCACTCGCTCGGCGAGCTGGCGGCGCTGGTCGCCGGCGGCGCCCTCGACGCCGAGGAAGGGCTGGCGCTGGCGGTGAGCCGCGGTCGCCTGATGGAGGAAGCGGCGGCCACCAGCCCGGGCGGGATGATGGCCGTGCTCGGCGGCGAGGACGAGGCCGTACGGACGCTCGCCGCCGGCTTCGAACTGACCGTCGCCAACGACAACGCCCCCGGCCAGGTCGTCCTCTCCGGCGCCTCCGAGGCGCTCTCCGAAGCGCGCAAGGCGGTCCGCGCCGACGGCCTCAAGGCGATCCGGCTGCCGGTCGCCGGCGCCTTCCACTCGCCGCTGATGGCCGGCGCCGCGGAGAGGTTCCGGGCCGAGCTCGACACCGTCGCCTTCCGCCGGCCCACCCTGCCCGTCTTCTCCTCAACCGCGGCCGCGCCGTTCGCCGACATCCCCGCCGGCCTCGCCGCGGCGCTGACCGAGCCGGTGATCTGGCAGGCGACGCTGAAGCGGATGCGCAGCGATGGCGCCGGCACCTTCCTCGAGACCGGGCCCGGCGACGTCCTCACCGGCCTCGTCCGCCGCACCCTGGACGACGTCGAGGCACGCTCGCTGGCCGAGCCCGAGGCGGTCGCGGCCCGATGAGCGCGGAGCGAGCAAGCGTGCATGCCTGGTTCTCCGCGCCGCGAGCGAAGCGCGGGCATTTGCGATGAGCGCCCGCCCCGCCGCCATCCCTGCCACCACCCCGGAGGAGCAACAGCCCCAGCAGCGCCTCCGCCTCGGTGCCGAGATCGCCGGCCTCGGCGTCGCCGTGCCGGAGACCGTCGTCGCCAACGCCCCGATCGCCGCCCGGCTCGGGATCGAGGAGAGCTGGATCGTGCAGCGGACCGGGATCGACGAGCGCCGCTTCGCCGGGCCCGGGGAACGCCTCTTCGAGCTCGCCGCGAGCGCCGGCGAGCGAGCCCTGGCCGCCGCCGGGATCGGCGCCGCCGACGTCGACCTGGTCTTGGTCGCGACGACCAGCAACGACGAGCTGATGCCCGGCGCCTCGCCGCGGGTCGCCGCCGAGCTCGGCGCCCCGGCCGGGACCGCCGCGATCGACCTCAACTCGGCCTGCACCGGCTTCATCGCCGGGATGGCGCTGGCCTGCGGCCAGATCGAGTCCGGGATGGCCGCCAACGTCCTCCTCGTCGGCGCCGACCTGATGAGCCGGATCACCGACCCCGACGACCGTGGCACCGCGGCGGTCTTCGCCGACGGCGCCGGCGCCGTCGTCCTCCAGGGCACTGACGATGGTCGCATCGGCCCCTTCGTGCTCGGCTCCGACGGCGCCCAGGCCGGCCTGATCTACACCCCGCGCGAGACCGGCCTGACCGTGATGCAGGGCCACGACACCTTTCGCCACGCGGTCGACCGCATGGTCGAGGCGACGACCGGCGCCGCCGCCGCGGCAGACGTCTCCCTCGACGCGGTCGACCTCTTCGTCTACCACCAGGCCAATGCCCGGATCCTGCGCTCGGTCGGCGAACGGCTGCAGCTGCCGAGCGACCGCGTCGCCAACTCGATCCACCACTTCGGCAACACCTCGGCCGCCTCGATTCCCCTGGCGCTCGAGGACGCCCGCCTCGCCGGCAACCTCGAGCCCGGCGCGACGGTGCTGCTGGCGGCGTTCGGCGCCGGCTTCACCTGGGGCGGGACCGTGATCGAGTGGGGGAGGGCCTGATGAGCCGCCCTGAGGGCTGCGCCCTCGTCACCGGCTCCTCACGCGGGATCGGCGCCGCGACCGCGGTCGCGCTCGCGCGCGACGGCTGGCCGGTCCGCGTCAACTACCGCGCCGACGAGGAGGGCGCCCGCGCGGTCGTCGCCAGGATCGAGTCCGAGGGCGGCCGCGCCTGCGTCATCCAGGGCGACGTCGCCGACGCTGCCGCGACCGAGGCGCTGCTGGAGCCGGGCGAGGACGGGCCGGTGCTGGCCCTCGTCAACAACGCCGGCCTCCGCCTCGACGGCCTCTCGCCCCAGCTCGAGGACGAGCAGTGGCAGCGGGTGATCGACGTCAACCTGACCGCGACCTTCCGCGCCACCCGCCAGGCGCTCGGACCGATGCTGCGCGCCCGCTTCGGCCGGATCGTCAACGTCGCCTCGATCGTCGGCTTCCGCGCCAACCCCGGCCAGGCCAACTACGCCGCCTCGAAGGCCGGCACGATCGGCTTCACCAAGACCGTCGCCGCCGAGGTCGCCCGCCGCGGCGTCACCGTCAACGCGGTCGCCCCCGGCCTGATCGAGACGGCGCTGACCGAGGAGATCATCGGCGGCGAGCTCGAGAAGGCGATCCCCGCCCGCCGCGTCGGCACCGCCGAGGAGGTCGCCGCCTGCATCCGCTTCCTGGCTTCCGAGGAAGCCTCGTACGTAACCGGAACGACGCTGACCGTGGACGGCGGCCTCAGCGCCTAAGCCCCAATCTTCGAACAGAGCAAAGGAGAACCAATGCCCACTGACGTAACGACGGACAACGTCGAGAAGGTGATCTTCGACGGCCTCGTCGAGCTCGGCACCGAGCGCGACCAGCTCTCCCGCGAGGCCAGCCTCGAGGACCTCGACATCGACTCGCTCGACCTCGTCGAGCTGGCCCAGATCGTCGAGGACGAGTTCGGCGTCGAGCTGCGCGGCGACGACGTCAAGGACGTGAAAACGGTCGGCGAGGTCATCGACCTGGTGGTGAGCAAGGCCGGATGACGCGCCGAGTGGTCATCACGGGCGTCGGCGCGATCACCCCGCTGGGGATCGGCGCCAAGCCGCTGATCGAGCGCTGGTCCGCGGGCGAGTGCGGGATCGCCGACGGCTTCGGCCGCTGCCTCGATTTCGATCCGCTCGACTTCCTCTCGAAGAAGGAGGCGCGCCGCTCCGACCGCTTCGCGCAGATGGCGATCGCCGCCGCCGAGGAGGCGATCGGCCAGTCGTTCGGGACCGATGGCGAGCTGCCCTACGAGGCGCACCGGATCGGCTGCGTGGTCGGGACCGGGATCGGCGGCCTGCCCTCGCTCGAGGAGAACCAGCGCAAGCTGATCGAGCGCGGTGAGAAAGCGGTCTCGCCGCTGGGGGTGCCGCTGATGATGGGCAACGCGGCCGCCGCTGCCGTCTCGATGCGCCACGACCTCCACGGTCACTGCTACGGCGTCGTCTCCGCCTGCGCCGCCGGCGCCCACGCGCTCGGCGATGCCTCCCGGATCATCCGCGCCGGCGACGCCGACGCGGTCCTCACCGGTGGCACCGAGGCGGCGATCTCAGGCGTCGCCGTCGCCGCCTTCGGGGCGATGGAAGCGACCTCCCCGACGGGGATCTCGCGTCCCTTCGACGCCCGCCGCGACGGCTTCGTGATGGGCGAGGGCGCCGGCATCCTCGTGCTCGAGGAGAAGGAGGCGGCCCAAGCGCGCGGCGCCGCGATCCTCGGCGAGCTGCTCGGCTACGGCGCCACCACCGACGGCTACCACCTGACCGCGCCGCAGCCGGAAGGGACCGAGGCGGCGCGGGCGATCAGCCTCGCGATCGCCGACGCCGGCCTCACCACCGTCGACGTCGACTACGTCAACGCTCACGGCACCTCGACCCCGCTCAACGACCGCTCCGAGAC
>Ga0307476_10000414_pt1 | contig 34050 bp, 21 predicted proteins | sample atmos_gasesECM2C_2_FD_203314 | JGI IMG/M metagenome (GOLD analysis project Ga0307476, IMG submission 203314) | Hardwood forest soil microbial communities from Morgan-Monroe State Forest, Indiana, United States - atmos_gasesECM2C_05 | ecosystem: Environmental > Terrestrial > Soil > Temperate...
AGTTCCTGACCGGCGCATTCGCCGCAGCCGAGGAGCGGCTGTCGGGGCTGTCCAGCCGGGTGCTGCCACTCGTCGACTTAGCTACCCTCACGAGGCTGAAGGAAGAGCTCTTCACAACGCTCGGCCGCGGCGACCGCGCCGTCGAGGCCTGTCTGGACTATCTCCAGCACATCGGCTTCCAGTGGTCCCCGCACCCGCCGAAGGAAGAGGTCCAGCAAGAATACGAACGCCTCTGGCGCCAGATCGGGAGTCGCTCGATCGAGGATCTCGTGGATCTGCCCCTGATGACGGACCCCGAGTGGCGCGCGACGATGGACGTCCTCAGCGCGGCCCTGGCGCCAGCCGTGCTGACCTACGATGATCTGCTCTTCCTCGTCGTCTGCCGGATGGCGAATCTCAGCTTGGAGCATGGCAACAGCGACGGATCGTGCTTCGCCTACGTCTGGCTCGGAGCGCTCATCGGTATTCGCTTCGGGAATTACCGGGCCGGGTTCAACTTCGGGAAGCTCGGCTTGGACCTGGTGGAGCAGCGCGGGCTGCGTCGCTTCGAGGCAAAGGTCTACAATTTGTTCGCGGCCGAATCTCACTGGACGCTGCCCGTCCGTACCTGCATCGGCCTGACGCGGCGCGCCATCGACGCGGCCAACAGAGTCGGCGACATCGCCTTCGCGGGTTTCAGCCAAGTCGCCCTCATCGACTGCCGCTTCGTGGCTGGGGAACCGCTCGCTGATGTGCAGCGCGAGGCCGAGGCTGGGCTCGATTTCGCGCGCCGATTCCGGTTCGGGCTCGTCCTCGACATGATCGGCCCGAAGCTCAAGCTCTTCCAGACCCTTCGCGGCCTCACCTCGGAGTTCGGCTCCTTCGACGATACCGAGTTCAACGAGGGCCGTTTCGAGCAACAGCTAGCCGAAGACCCGCGCTTCTCGCGAATCGCCCACACGTACTGGCTCCGGAAGCTGCAGGCCCGCTTCTTCGCGGGTGCCTGCGTTTCCGCCGTCGCGGCGGCCGAGAACGCACACCGACTTTGGCCGATGACGCCGACAGCCCGTGAGCAGTCAGACTACGAACTTTACGCCGGGCTGACGCGGGCTGCACTCTGCGATGCGGCATCCGCCGCGGATCGTACCCAGCACCACGAGGCATTGGCGGCCCACCATCGCCAACTCCAGGAGTGGGCCGAGAACTGCCCGGACAACTTCGCAGACCGCGCCGCGCTCGTAGGCGCCGAGATCGCACGCTTGGAAGGGCGGGAACTGGAGGCCGAACGCCTCTACCAGCAGGCCATCGAATCAGCGCACGCGAACGGCTTCATCCAGAACGAGGGACTGGCGTACGAACTAGCCGCACGGTTCTATGCGGTACGTGGCTTCAAGGCGTTCGCGGATCTCTACCTCCGAAATGCCCGCCACTGCTACCTGCAATGGGGAGCCGACGGAAAGGTGCGGCAGCTCGACCAGCAATATCCGCAGCTCAGGCTGGAAAAGTCGGGTACTAGCTCCAGCACTATGATCTCGGTACCTGTCGAATACCTCGATCTAGCAACAGTGATCGAAGTCTTGGAAGCAGTCTCGGGCGAGATGGTTTTGGAAAAATTGATCGACAGGCTCATGCGCACCGCCATCGAGCACGCAGGCGCCACGCGAGGTCTCCTGATTGTTCCGCGAGGTGACGAGCTGCAGATGGAAGCGGAAGCGACCACTGCTGGAGAGGATGTAACCGTGCAGCTGGGAGACGGCGGCCACGCTTCAGCCGTACTGCCGGAGTCGCTCGTTCGGTATGTCATGCGCGCTCAAGAGATCGTGATTCTCGATGACGCATCATCTCGGAATCCGTTTTCTGCCGATCCCTACATCGTTCAGCATCACGCCCGTTCCATTCTCTGTTTAGCATTGATTAGCCAGGGCAAACTCATCGGTATTCTCTACCTTGAAAACAATCTGACGCCACACGTTTTCACTCCTGACCGCGTCACAGTGTTGAAGGTGCTTGCGTCGCACGCCGCCATCTCTCTCGAGAATGCGCAGCTTTATTGCGATGTTGAAAATCGCGAAGCTCAACTTAGGCTAATTACTGACACTACTCCAGCGATGATATGCAGCTGCCTGCCCGACGGCTCTGTTGATTTCTTCAATCGGCGATGGTTGGAATACCTGGATCTCCCGTTAGAAGAGGTCAGCGGTTGGAGTTGGACCAGCGTAATTCACTCCGAAGACCTCGAAGATCTCGTGAACAAATGGCGCTCGTCATTGGCTGCCGGAGAACCGCTCGAAGTTGAAGCCCGCTCGCGGCGGGGTGATGGGGAATATCGCCGGCTTCTGCACCGCATGGTGCCCCTGCGCGACGAGCACGGAAAAATCGTTAAGTGGTATGTATCAAGTATCGACATCGAAGACCGCAGGCGCGCCGAGGAAGCTGTGCGGCGGAGCGAAGCCTACCTTTCTGAAGCGCAGCATCTCAGTCACACTGGCAGCTTTGGTTGCAAACCAGCTTCAGGAGAGATGTTCTGGTCAGATGAGACGTTTCGAATCTTCGAATACGACCGAGCGACGAAACCAGGGGTGGATGCGATCCTTCAACGGGTTCACCCAGAAGACAAGGCGTTGGTTCAGGAAAGAATCGATCGTGCAATCAACGAGGGTACGGATTGCGATATGGAGTATCGACTGTTATTGCTCGACAATTCGATCAAGCATGTCCACGTCGTAGCTCATGCAGTGAAGGATGACCCAGGCGGGTTCGAGTTCGTAGGTGCGGTGATGGATGTCACGGAACACCGTCAGGCCAGCGCTCAATTACAGAGGGCTTTCGAAGAGATCAGGGCGCTGAAGGACCGGCTCTACCAAGAAAATATCGCGCTGCGCGACGAGGTCGACCGAGCATCGATGTTCGAGGAAATTCTCGGTACATCGAGGCCTCTGAAGGCCGTTCTGTCCCGGGTTGCCAAAGTCGCACCCACCGACTCCACTGTTTTGATCACTGGAGAGACTGGCACCGGCAAGGAACTGATCGCCCGCGCCGTTCACAAACGATCCCAGAGGTCTGGACACGCTTTCGTCAGTGTGAACTGTGCCGCGCTTGCGCCAACACTAATTTCCTCGGAGTTGTTCGGCCACGAAAAAGGTGCCTTCACGGGAGCAACACAAAGACGACTTGGCCGCTTTGAACTGGCCGATGGAGGCACGATTTTCCTAGATGAAGTGGGTGAACTCTTGCCCGACACCCAAGTCGCGCTATTGCGGGTGCTACAGGAGCGGGAATTCGAGCGAGTCGGGGGAGGTGAGCCGATTCATGTGGACGTTCGCGTCATCGCGGCCACGAATCGTGATTTGAAGGTACTCGTGGCCAGTGGAACTTTCCGCCAAGACCTCTTTTACCGCTTAAATGTGTTTCCGATCGAGGTGCCGCTCCTTCGAGAACGGAAGGACGACATCCTGATGCTGGTTGAATATTTCATGCAACGCTATGCTACCCGGGCGGGCAAGCATATTCGATCGATTAATAAAAGGACACTGGACCTGTTGCAGTCCTACGATTGGCCGGGCAACATCCGGGAGTTGCAGAACGTCATTGAGCGATCCGTCATTCTGTGCTCGGGTGATGTTTTTTCCGTTGATGAATCTTGGCTCTCCAAAGATAATGCCCCGACGATATCTCGCGCTCTACAATCATCGGCAGTCTTCAAAGTTGAGGTTGAGCCGCGCAGCGAGCGAGAGATCATCGAAGCAGCCCTGGCCGAGACTAGAGGCAGGGTCTCCGGACCGTCCGGAGCCGCGGCTAAGCTCCGAATTCCACCATCTACCCTTGAGACCCGGATCAAGGCCCTCAAAATCAACAAAAGCCAATTCAAGTTCCGCTGAACCTAGTCCCGTAAGACCATCAGAATCGCGGAATTAGCGGAATTCGCGGAATTCGCGTGACTCGCGGAATTAACGCCGCAGCAGACTTTGCTTTCTCTCGTGTTTTCATAAAATTACAAATGGCGCAAGGCTTGCTCTCCTATAGCGGAGCGATGCGGGCGAAAGCAGATCGAGCCTGCTGGGTGACGACGAACAAATGGTAGGAGGCCACATGTGGATGCGATGCTGCTCGTAGGCGGGTACTCAGGAAAGCTAGCCGATGCGATCACACTTGCTGCGAGTGCGGCTGGGAATGGTAACTGCAATGGCAAATGTGATTGAGTAGTACGCACGTAGAAATTCCGCAAACAGAGCGGAAAATGGATAGCGCCCAAGCAGCGCGGAAAGGTCATCCTGTTTGCCGTACCGGAAAAGAAGTCAGCATGAGGTGCAGATGCAGCGTCTGAAACACGAGCCCGGAAAATCCGCTGCTTCGCAAGCTGGGCTAGGCAACTGTCAGGAACAGAGAGGTTCGAACGTAAACCTACAATGAGCTGCAGAATCGACCGCCATGTTGTCGGAGAGGACCTTGTGATCTTGTGCATCAGCGGACGGATTACAGCGCAGGATGTGGACATCCTTCGTGGCTTGCTGGAACAGGAAAGGGGCGCAGTGGCCATCGATCTCAAAAACGTCCTTCTCGCGGACCGCGAGGCCGTAAAACTCCTGGCGGTCCGCGAATCGAACGGAGCCGAACTCAGAAACTGCCCGGCCTATATCCGTGAATGGATAACGAGAGAGAGGGTGGACACGAATGCGTCGGAGTAAGGGATGGAAGTAAAGGAGGTATATCCGCGAATCGTTAGGGTCGGTGGGGGACATAAGCCATGAACAGTGATTTGAATTGACTGCAAATGCGATGGCTTCCGCCCCAGGGCGCGTTACAGGTCTTCGAGTTGTTCCGGGCTCACGGCATTGTGACAGACCGCCAAGGGTAGAGGAATATTTGGACCTTGTATACCCGGAAGATCGCCAGTTCACAAAAGAAGAAACTTAACGGATGTGGCGGACCACGCGGATTCGACCTCACCAAGCGAATTGTGCGGCCAGATGGGAAAATTCATCTACGTTCGTAATTCTTCCGGTGCCTCACCGTCCCACCCTCCAAGGCTTCGTCGGGCAGGGATGGACGTAACCGAGTAAGTACAACTTGACCCTTTTGGAATCGCAATGTTCCATCGACGAAGCGCCCCGAACTAGGAGAGCAATCATTGTGGACCTCTCTCAACACCACCTCACTGACCCAGGTCACTGAGTCATCGCCTGTGGTTGCTTGAGGCACTAATAGTCGCGCGTCTTACGGGCTAGTTCAAAGAATAAACAGATACGAACTCGGGCGAACGCCACGTACAACGATACGCGGTGAGTCGCTTGCCAAGTCGCAAAATCAGAGGATAGAGATCCGGCCACGACTCCGGCACGGAATAGCTCCGAACTTTTGGTTCGACTGAGATTTTAACGCCTTATGACCGCCAAGCACGCTCAAACTGTAATAGCCAGTCGCATTGCTCCGGCTTCTAACCGATGTCGGCTCTTCCGAGTACTGACCGCGATCTTTTTTCTTAATGCTACCTTGGCTTGCCGGTCGCAGAAAATCCAACCAAGTCCGTCCATCACCTTCACCAAAATTCCACCCGCCGCGGAAGGGGGGCGAGAGAAAGTAGACACTATTGCCGGACGCGTGAAGAACCCTCGGCCAGGACAGCAGATTGTTATCTACGCGCGAAGTGGGCCGTGGTGGGTGCAGCCCTGGCCTGACCACCCTTTAATCCCGATTCGAGCAGACTCGACCTGGAGCACCGAAACCCACCTCGGATTCGAGTATGCGGCACTATTAGTAGATGCAGATTATCACCCACTCCCTACCATGGATGTAGCGCCCACCTCGGGTGGTGCAGTGTCCTTCGTGAAGGTCGTCAAAGGCACTGGTACTCCAACGTTGGCGGCAACAAGGCCCCTCAGGTTTAGTGGGTACGATTGGGAAGTCCGCACCATTGCCAGCGATAGGGGAGGCTTAAACAATCTATACGATCCGGACAACGCTTGGACGGACGCTAACAGCGCGCTCCATCTCCAAATTAAAAGAAAGGACGGCAGATGGAGGTGCGCGGAAATGGTCTTGAATCGCAGCTTTGGGTACGGCACTTACAAGTTGACTGTCCGTAGCACCTCTCAGTTGGAACCAGCAGCGGTTTTCAGTATGAGCACATGGGATGAAGCGGGTGATCGGAATTATCGCGAGATGGATGTGGAGGTCAGCCGCTGGGGTGACTCGTCCAACAAGAGCAATACACAGTACGTAATTCAACCATTCTATATTCCCGGAAACGTATTTACATTCGTTGGGCCCTCGGGCACTCTCACGCACGTGCTGCGCTGGGAGTCGGGAGTTGCAAATTTCAAAACATTCCGCGGAACCCCTGAGGCTCCTGGAACAGACGCAGTTTTTGAGCACGAATTCACCTCGGGTATACCTTCACCGGGCCAGGCAAGAGTCCACTTAATCTTTTATGTCATCGCGAGCGACAAGAACCCTCTACAGAGCGACAGCGAGGTCGTTATCGACAAGTTCGAGTACGTCCCCTAGCGGTGGCTCTGGCAGGCATCGTTTATTCAAAGCCATTGCCGGACTCGCGGCGGTTTTGTCCGCACTTTCGGCGGCTGCGATAGACCCGAATCGAACGGTGTCGCAATACCTGCACGACTCGTGGGGAAGTGACAAGGGACTCCCAAGCAGTTCGATATCTGCGATTGCGCAGACTACCGACGGATACCTCTGGCTTGGAACCGATAAGGGACTGATCCGCTTCGACGGCTTGAGTTTCCGCCGATTCGAACAAGCCAATCCCAGTTCGTTTCCGATTGGACCCGTGCGAAGTCTCTTGACGGACGATCAGAACAACCTGTGGGTCTTATTGGAAAATACCAAGCTCTTTCGGTACCACGATGGGGCATTCGAGCTTAGCCGCGGCGAGGCTGAGAACGGCATCACTGCCATGGGCTTGGGGCCTACGGGTGAAGTCGTGCTTTCATCACTTGCCATGGGTGTACTCACCTTCAATGGCAAACAATTTCTAAGCGCGCTACCACCCACCGCGTGGGCTGACCCTAAGTACGCTGCAGGGGAAATCCCTGACGAGCGATCGGCTCGTCTCAATTGGTCCACTGGCGTTGTACCCCACCGCCTCGTCGCGCCAACCTCAGCCGCGATTTCTATGGTGTCCACCAAAGACGGCAAGGTCTGGTTGGGTACACAGGACAAAGGTCTCTTTTACCTGCGAGACGGGCACGCTTATGCGGCGGTGAAGGACTCCCCCAACTTGAAAATCCACTGCTTTCTTTCTTTGGACAATTCTGAACTCTGGGTTGGAACGAACAAAGGAGTGGTGCGCTGGAATGGATCGGAACTCACCCGCAGCGGGGTACCAAGGGCGCTCCAGCAGATTGAGGTTCTCGCCATGATTCGTGACCGGGACGCGAATTTCTGGCTAGGTACGAGTCGTGGACTGCTGCGAGTCAACACCAATGGCGGTTCTTTCGTCGGCAGAAGCACCTTCGCCGACGCTCCCGTGAATGCGGTCTTCGAAGATCGGGAGGGAAACATATGGCTCGGTACCGCGCGCGGCCTCGACCGACTTCGAGACAGCGCCTTCCTTACATACTCTCTTCCCAATTTGAAGTCGCAGAGTATGGGACCGGTGCACGCTGACTCAGGTGGCCGCACCTGGATTGCGCCTATCCAGGGTGGTTTGCGATGGCTAAAGGATGGACAAACTGGGGTTATCGCTGCCGATGGGATCGCCAACGATGTCGTCTACTCAATCACCGGCACTGGTAAGGATGATGTTTGGGTGGGGCGGCAACAGGGTGGACTCACCCATTTGCGCTTCGCCGGCAATTCTTTGACAGCCAAGACCTACACACGGGCAAACGGCCTCGCACAAGACAGAGTGTTCGCGGTCTATCAGAGTCGCGACGGAACCGTCTGGTCGGGGACCCTTGGCAATGGTGTAATTGAGCTGAAGAACGGTCGTTTCAGAAATTACACGGCTACAGACGGGCTAGCGGCCAACGCAATCTCGTCGATTGCTGAGGACCCTGACGGAACGATGTGGTTCGGAACCCCGAACGGCGTCAGTGCCATGTCACAGAAGGGGTGGCGAACATATGGCGGGAAGGACGGATTACCCTCCGAGGATGTCAACTGCCTCCTGCAGGACTCAACGAGAATCCTATGGATAGGAACGGCCGAGGGTCTCGCTTACCTCAGTGATGGACATATGCAGGTACTCCGCGAAGTACCTGAGTCCCTGCAAGCACCAATATTCGGCATTGAAGAAGACAAAAACGGACGGCTGTGGATCGCTACCTCCGATCATGTTTTGCGCGTTCCGCGCGACAAACTGCTAAGCGGTATTGTGAAAGCAGTCGATGTTCGCGAGTATGATCAGGCCGATGGTCTCCAGAGCACGGAAGGAGTGAAGCGGAGCCGATCGGTGGTCTCGGACTCAGCTGGCAGGATTTGGTTTTCACTCAACAGCGGCTTGTCGGTTGTTAATCCATCCCAGGTCAATGACAATTCCGTTCCCGCATTGCCTCACATCGAGGCGATCACCGCCGATGACAACTCTGTAAACCTCGCTGCCCCCGTTCGAATTCCTCCATCTTCCAGGCGAATTACGTTTTCGTACACCGGGCTGAGCCTCGCAGTGCGTGGGCGGGTTCGCTTTCGATATTTTCTCGAAAACTTCGACAATAACTGGAGCCAGCCGGTTGCAGCGCGAGAAGCTGTTTACACGAACCTTGGGCCCGGCTCCTATCGGTTCCGGCTTGCGGCTAGCAAAAGCGAGGGGCTGTGGAACGGGCCAGAAACTGCAATCGCTTTGAACGTCGCCCCCGCCTACTATCAAACATACTTGTTCCGTGTGTCGTGTATGGCCGCTTTTCTGCTTTTGCTTTGGGTGCTTCATCGACTCCGCCTTCGTCGACTGGCGTACCAATTCAACATGCGCCTGGAAGAGCGTGTTAGCGAGCGGATGCGTATCGCGCGAGACCTGCACGATACCCTGCTGCAGAGCTTTCAGGGACTGATGCTCCATTTTCAAACTGGCATCGACCTGCTCCCGGGGCGTCCGGCGGAGGCCAGGAAAACACTTGAGATCGCGATTGATCGGGGGGATCAAGCGATCGCCGAGGGCCGGGGCGCTGTACAGGGGTTGCGTGCCTCCACCGTCGAGACCAATGACCTTGCCTCGGCGGTAAGGATTCTCGGGGAAGAACTCCGGGCTGAAGGCACCAACCAGAATTCTGCCCTCTTTGAGATGGAGGTGGAAGGCACGCCGCGGAACCTCCATCCGATCCTCCGGGACGAAGTGTACCGGATTACGTGCGAAGCGTTGCGCAATGCTTTCCGGCACGCGCGGGCGCAGCGAATCGAAGTGGAAATCCTATATGGCGAACGGTGGCTTCGCTTGCGGGTCCGGGATGACGGAAAGGGCATTGATCCGAAGCTTCTTAGCGGAGACGGGCTCGCCGGACACTACGGCTTGCATGGCATGCGCGAGCGCGCCAAACTTGTGGGTGGTAGGCTGGCTGTCTGGAGTAAGCTCGATTCCGGTACGGAAGTGGAGTTGAGCATTCCTGCCTCTGCCGCAAACGCAAACCCCGCTCGCCACCGTTCCTGGTGGTTTGAGAAGCTCTCTGGGAAAGGGACGGATTTCAAAGAGACCGATGTGAAAGGGATAAAGACGAAGTCATGAGCGCCGAGGGCGGTTCGATTCGGATTCTGGCGGTGGACGATCATTCCCTTGTCCGAGAGGGGATCGCGACCTTTATCGCTGGTCAAACGGACATGAGGTTGGTCGCCGAAGCCTCTAATGGGCGCGAGGCTATCCAGCAGTTCCATGAACACCGTCCCGACGTAACCCTGATGGATCTGCAAATGCCAGAAATGAACGGCCTCGATGCGATCATCGCGATTCGCAACGAGTTTTCCGAAGCACGAATCATCGTCTTGACCACCTACAAGGGGGACGTTAAAGTTCTACGGGCTCTTAAAGCCGGTGCACGGGCTTATTTACTAAAAGGTCTTTTGAGGAAGGAACTCCTGGAGACGATTCGCGCCGTCCATGCCGGAGAAAAGCGCATACCGCCTGAGATCGCTTCGCAACTCGCCGAACATGCGGTCGATGACACGCTGACCTTGCGAGAAATCTGTGTCCTGCGCTTGCTTGCGGACGGGAATGCAAACAAACTGATCGCTGATCAACTCTCGATTACCGAGGACACAGTCAAGGGCCACGTCAAGAACATCCTCTCTAAACTTGGCGCGAACGACCGTACGCACGCCGTCACGATTGCGCTGAAGCGCGGAATCATTGAATTGTAGCCCCCCGAAAGAGTAGCACCTACCCCCCTCGTTTTGGAGTATCGAATCCTCTTGGGTGTGCGTTATCGTTTAACGTTTTGGACAAGGGGGGTCTCTGCAACGCCTATTTTCGATGTTTCCCAGCGGCTGGCCTGGGAGGGGACTTCTCCTGCTACGGATAGTTGCCGGAATCCTCCCGATTTACGACGGCGTCACGAGACTGATGGGAGAGCCTCACCATGAATCGCTTGCGCTGCAAATCGTCGCGGCCGGCGCAGGAATCTTTCTACTCGCCGGTTTGTGGACGCCGGTTGCCGGCGCGCTTCTAACGGTCACTCAAGTCTGGATCGCTCTCTCAGGTACTGACCACCTGCGAAGTAGGATCCTGTTGGCGGCGGTGGGTGCTTCCATCGCAGTCCTGGGGCCAGGAGCCTGGTCGATCGATGCCCTCCGTTATGGCAGGAAGCGTCTCGATATTTGAGTCTTCTGGAGTTGCCCTCAAACCCCTCTAAAGTTGTGTCACCCTCCCTCCCTGCCGGGCAGGCGAACAACCCTTCCATCTGGTGTTGTCCCGCTGGCTGAACTTGCTCTACAGTCCGAGTCATATTCAAAAGATATTGTGAACGGCGAAACCACAGTGGACTAAGGAAGGGGTTTAAAGTATGTCAGCGCAAACAAGCTGGGTGAGCGAAGCTCTAAATCGTACCGCGTCCTTTGAAATTCCAGCCGGCGTGAGTGCGAATACCGGGTTCGATGGCGACGAACTCTGCGACAGAAGCTCGCCGAGGATTGTAGGTACCAGCGCCGCTCTACGGTGCGTACTCGACATGGTTCGGGTCGTGGCCGCAACCGACTCGACCGTTTTGATCCACGGCGAAACAGGATCTGGCAAGGAGTTGATTGCCCATGCCGTTCACAATGCCAGTCAGCGCTTCGGACGCCCATTTATAAAGCTTAATTGCGCGGCCATTCCGCTGGATCTTCTGGAAAGCGAACTATTCGGTCACGAGAAGGGCGCCTTTACCGGAGCCATCGCGCAGAAGATGGGGCGCTTCGAAATGGCGGATAAAGGTACGCTGTTTCTCGACGAAGTGGGCGACATCCCCCCGGCGCTGCAGCCGAAGTTGCTGCGTGTATTGCAAGAACAGGAGTTCGAGCGATTGGGCAGCGGTCGCACGCACAAGGTGGATGTCCGGCTGGTAGCCGCGACCAATCGGAATCTCGTCAAGATGGTCGCTCGCGGACAATTTCGCAGTGACCTGTACTATCGTCTGAACGTCTTCCCCATTGTGCTACCTGCGCTGCGAGAGCGCCGGGAAGATATTCCTGCACTGGTCACGCATTTCGTGAATCTATTTAGCCGCCGCATGGGAAAGCAAATCGATAGCATTCCTCCGGAAGCCATGGCTGCCTTCCAGTTGTATTCCTGGCCTGGCAACATCCGCGAGTTGCAGAACTTGGTGGAACGCGCGGTTATCCTCTCGCGGGACGGTGTGCTCCAAAACCCACTTCGCAAAGACCAAACAGAGGTCATGATCCCCACTCTGCATCACACTCGAACTTTTTACACATCGAAGACCTTGGATGACTCGGATCGCGCTTTGATTTTGGAAACACTTGAGCAGACCAGATGGCTGGTCGGTGGACCGCACGGCGCCGCAGCCAAACTAGGATTGAAGAGAACCACACTGATCGCCATCATGAGAAGGTTGGATATCTCGCGACCTATTCATCAGGAAGGAACAGACGACCGCGGTATAGCATCCGAGACGATACGACGGGAAGATTCTCATTTTTGACATTTGTGCGCACCGCAAGAGCAGCTCAAAAAGGACAACTCCGAGACTTCAAGCCTCATCACCGCGCTGTTACGCTTCAATGAGCCGATTCCCATGCACATTCACGACACTCTCTCTCTGCCCTACGTGCAAAACCCGCTAAGCTCACAGTTCCTCTCGCCTGACGTCTCGGCGTGAAAGCGGAACTCGCGGTAGAGTGCAACGTTCTCTTGGATGTTGCGCCCCAATGCTAACTCTGCAACCGGTCGTTGCAGTACTACTCAAATGTCGCAATCCGCTGCGGAAGCGTTCCTAGAACACTAGACTAGCCTAGAACTCGACCCTTATTCTGAACCCAAGCGCATCAGATGCTGGTTCTGATCTGTGCCTCGACCGCGATTCGTGCCTCCGAAGCGTGCGCCTCAAATGGCGCGACATCATCTGGGAAAAGAACCAGACCACGATTGAGCGCCGTTGGACTGCCGCCTGCATCGACAACCCGAAGACGAAAGCCTCGAAAGCTCCGGTGGCGATGTCCATACAATTATGTGCCTTGAAGCATAACTTGGCACCAGGTTGAAGCATAAAGTGGCGGTTGCCACACCGCAAACCCTTTTCAATCAGTGCACCCCCCAATCGGCCGTCGATCTCCCTTGAAGCATGAAGTGGCACTAGGTGCAGATGAGAAGCAATGAGTGTCACTAAGTGCAAGTGGGGTTGTGACGAATCCCTTTGTTCGTGTGCTGCCACTGGGTGTACACGATGTAGGCTGCTGTGTGCACGTGCCGAAACGCAGGTGCGGTTGACGAAGATCGGAACCAGTGCGGTAATTGACACCACGTGTTTCACAGGTGTTATATCACACATATACATGACCAGGAATGAATCGTCAGACGATGTCCGGCATTGGTTTTTGCGTGCCAGCAAGGATTTGTGGCCGGTCGCTTTAGGCTCTGTTTCCCTGCGCAAGAGTCCTTGCATCCGCCAGAACTGCCCGAGATGCGCATCGGGCAAACGCCACAGCAGCTACGCGCTGTCGGGTTATTGCGGAAAACGCCGGTTCTCGGTCTACGTGCCGGACGAACTAGCTCCGGACATTCAGAGTGCCCTCGAACGAGGTCGGCGATTACAGGACTTGCTCAAAGAAGCTGGGGTGCGATATGTGCGTGCCCGGAAACGGGAGAGACGTTCGAAACGAGACAAGTGAGGGGTGGACGCCTAACGGAGGTAGCCACTTTGCTGGAACAAGATGACCTGTTGGCGTGGTTTCAAAGGCTGAGGATCTCGGAACCGGGACGTTCGATGATCAATCACATTCGGTCATCGGGTCCATCGCGGCGGGTGGGCGGTGGCCGTTCCAATGTGAGTGGTCGCTATCCCAGCCGAAAGATGGGTGTCACCATCCAGTTCGAAAGCCACCGAGTTGAATTGGCTGGAATCTACGAGATGGAACATGACCTCGATGTTCTCGAGTATTTCGATCAGCCGCCGGCAATCAGGTTGCATTACGAGAGCGCGACAGGCAGGCGGATGGGCGTGCTCCACACGCCCGATTTCTTCGTCATCCGCCGTGAAGAGGCAGGCTGGGAAGAATGGAAGACAGAGGAAGAACTGCGTCGACTCAACGCGCATAACCCCAATCGTTATTCTCCTGGAAGTGATGAGCCCTGGCATTGCCTACCCGGCCAAGCCTACGCGGAACAGTTGGGCCTCTATTATCGTGTTCGCTCCGCAGCAGAGATTAACTGGGTGTTGCAGCGGAACATTCAGTTTATGGAGGATTACCTGCGTGCCGATTCGGTCGCGATCGCGGCCAACAGCCAGGACATTGTCACTGCCTATGTGTTGGCAAACCCGGGCCTGATACTGGAGGACCTGTTGCGAGAAACCGCGGGCAGGGCTTCGCCGGACGATATCTTCCGCATGATCGCGGCGAATACGGTCTACGCAGATCTCCATGCCGCACCTCTTGCCGAGCCGTTGCAGGTCACGCTCTTTGTTGCGCAAGAAATAGTGCCGACGGCAAGCGGCGATAAGGTTCGGCAACCGCAAACGTCCTCCATAACCGCTTTTCACTGTGGGAGTACCGTGACATGGGACAGCAGACTCTGGAAGGTGGTGAACATCGGCGAAAGCTCTGTGGGCCTGCTCTCCGAAGACCAGCAACTGATCGAGTTACCGAGACCTGAGATGGAGACCTTGATCTGCAAAAATCGACTGCAGGTGACTCCTCCCGCTTCTGGCCGTGGTTCCAACTCGGCCGCCTACGAGCGATTATCCCGGGCGCGCGAGAGCGACTTACATGTGGCTAATCAGCGCGCTCGAATGATCGGCCACTACCTGGAAAGTGGAGAGTTGCCAGCAGAGACAGAAGCGGCGCGACGTACCTTCTTCCGCTGGCTCGCCCGGTACCGTGAAGCAGAACACAGTTGTGGTTCAGGATATCTGGGTTTGCTGCCAGAGTCCGGCCATAGAGGAAACCGGACGCGGCGATTATCCGAGGCGTAACAGCATTTGATGAAGCAGTTCGTAGAACAGGATTACGAGACGCTCAAACAGAAGACACGGTATGCATCGTGGGCAGGGCTGAAGCTTGCTTGTGAGTCCCAGGGAATCGCCGTCCCCAGTTATAAAACGTTCTGTACGGCCGTAAAAAACCGGCCTGCTCTGGATCAGATACTGAAGCGTCAAGGCCGACGCGCCAGCTACGAGTTGGACACCTTTTATTGGGAGTTGGACCAGAAGACGCCGCGGCACGGTGATCGCCCCTTTGAGATTGTCCATGTCGACCACACGGAACTGGATGTCGAATCGATCGCCAGTACCGGTCAGCTTCTCGGTCGGCCCTGGATGACGCTTGTCACTGATGCATTTTCCCGGCGGATCTTGGCTTTTTACCTGACATTCGATGCGCCGAGTTACCGATCTTGCATGATGGCATTGCGGGAATGCGTGCGACGATTTAGCCAGCTTCCGCAGATCCTGGTCGTCGACGGAGGGCGGGAGTTCGAGAGCACATATTTCGAAACTCTGCTGGCGCGGTATGAATGCATAAAGAAGACCAGGCCGCCTGCCAAGGCACGATTTGGGGCGGTTTGCGAGAGGCTGTTTGGGATCACCAACACCCAGCTCATCCATAATCTGCGAGGAAACACGCAGATCACTCGCAATGTTCGACAGGTCACGAAGTCTGTGGATCCGAAAAGCCTGGCAACATGGCCACTGGCGGAACTGCATCAACGATTATCACAGTACTTTTACGAAGTTCGCGACACCCTCAACCATCCTGCGCTCGGCCAGAGTCCGCGGGAAGCGTTTGAGACTGGGTTGGCCCGAAGCGGCAGTCGGCTGCATCGAATGGTCCCCTACAACGAAGAGTTCCTGATGCTAACGCTGCCTACGACTGCCAAAGGAACCGCCAAGGTGATGCCGTCGAGGGGAGTGAAGATCAATCATGTCTACTACTGGTGCGAAGCCTTCCGCGACCCAGGGGTCCAACGTGAGGCAGTACCGATCCGATACGACCCTTTTGATGCTGGTCTTGCTTATGCTTTCGTTCGTAAACAGTGGCTGCAGTGCCACTCCGAGTACTACGCCGTATTGAAAGGCCGCACGGAACGGGAGATCATGCTGGCCACTAACGAACTGCACCAGCGCCGCCGTAACCACTCCGCTGACTTTACCGTCACAGCTCGACAACTTGCCGAGTTTTTACAGTCTGTCGAGGCGGAAGAGAAGTTGCTGACCCAGCGACTACGTGATTGGGAGAGCAAGGACGTTCGGTTGACCCTCACGAAGAGACCTTTGAACGAGAGCGATGCGCGTTATCGAGAGGCCGATGTGCCGGTTGCGTCAGAGGTCCAGCAGCAAACAGAGGTGATAACTATCGGTGAAGTATACGGGGCATTCTGATGGGTACGGGGTCGACAGGATTTCCTCGTGAGCTACTTTCCCAGCCTTGGCCGGCGAGGCTCGCATATTTTCGAGCCTACACGATGGCCCATCCGCGATTGCTGGCGGCCCGAGAAGACCTCCTGAATGCGATTCACGAAGTGGCGCCGAACTCCTTGATTCTGCTCATGGGGCCAACCGGTGTTGGCAAGACGACTTTGCGGGCGAAGGTCGAGCAGATACTGACCACCGAGATGCTGGCGGAACTTCAAGCCGATCCTGTGCGGCTTCCAGTTGTGAGCGTGGAATGCATTGCGCCGGAATCGGGCACGTTCAGTTGGCGCGACCACTTTCGCAGGCTACTGCTAGAGATGGACGAACCCTTGGTGGATTACAAGATGAACCCGGAGGCACCGGTCCGGATGGGCGAGCGAGCCACGAAATTCCTGCCTGGTGCGAGAGCGGCAGGGTCGCAGTACCATCACGCCGTGGAGCAGGCTCTCCATTTTCGGCGGCCCTTTGCTGTGCTCCTTGATGAAGCACAGCACTTGGCAAGAATGGGTTCTGGGCGCAGGCTTTCCGACCAGTTGGACGTTATTAAATCCCTTGCCAATTGCACACGAACAGTGCACGTGCTTCTGGGCACCTATGAACTGCTCGCTTTCCGCAACCTGAGTGCGCAACTGAGCCGCCGGAGTATTGATATCCATTTTCCTCGCTATCGCATCGATGATCTGAACGACCGAAAGATATTCCTGGCCGTCTTGCGCTCATTCGAACAGCAGATTCCTCTCTCGGAACCGCCGCGGCTGGTAGAAGAATGGGAGTATCTCTACGAGCGGAGCATCGGTTGCGTGGGTGTGTTGAAAGACTGGCTCGTCCGCGCGCTCACCGGAGTCTTCCGGCGGAATGCCGACGCCATGACACTCCGCGACCTGCAGGCGCTCGCCCCGAGCGTGGCCCAGTGCGACAAAATGTTGTCGGAAGCTCTGGAGGGAGAGGTGAGCCTACGGGAGGACGCAGAGGGGAGCAAGCGGCTGCGCACTCGACTTGGTTTGGACTGTCGAGAAACTTCTCGCGCCAGTTTGTCAACCGGCGCAGCAAGGCAAGTGACCATCGAGACTACTTCGCGACAGAAGCATCTTCGAAGCCCTGGTCAGCGACATCCTCACCGTGATCCCGTTGGCCTTCCAAGGGTGCGCTATGCGACGGCCATTAACGTTTGATCACTGGGACTGCAGGCTGCCGCACATACCGCCGCGAAGTCGCCTATATTCGCTGAAGCCCATAGGGATTGGCACTCCAATCTTGGAGAGTCTTTCTGGATACGTCGCCCGGTTGGCCGATTGTCACGCGGTTTCGGTGGGCGACTTGGTGGGGCGGGAACTGTCGACCTTTGCATCGAAACCACTGCTCTCTTTCGGGCTGTTCATGCGACGAAACCGCGCGAGTTCACACGGTTTTCGTGCACGACAGTACACGATGAATGGCTTTGGAATCACCGCGAAGAACTGGGTTGAAGCTCTTGAACGGGCCACTCTGCAAACTGATTTACGACTGCTAACACTTCTGCCATTCGAGACCGTGCTCAATCGCAATGCCATGTTTCGCCGCACGCGTGCTTGGTGCCCGGCCTGCTATGAGGACTGGCGAAGTGCTGGAGAAGCTGTGTACGAACCTCTCTTGTGGGCTGTCGCTCTGGTTACGATGTGCCCGCGGCATCAGCGACCGTTAGAAGATGTGTGTGGACATTGCCAGGGTCGGCTGATGCCGCTTGCCGTCTTCTCTCGTCCAGGCTACTGCTCGCGCTGCCAGGCATGGCTTGGGAACAGTAAAGCCAGCGGTACACTTGAGCATGGCGTGGCCCTTTGGCATGCGACAGCGATCGGCGAACTGCTCGCTAATGCCTCGCACTTTGAGGGCTCCTCTTTGCGGGCTAGATTCCTGGCGAGCTTTCGTGGTTGCGTGGACGTAGTCACCGAAGGCAACCAACGCGCGTTCGCACGGGCCGCTGGGATCTCGATGTGCGCTGTTTATTCCCAGATGCGCGGCAAAGGTTTGCCACAACTCGGCACGCTCTTGCGCATCTGCCACCGCCTGAATATGCCACTGACAGCTCTGTTGGAGGGAGATCACACCCACTTCACCGCGCGTTTGGCACAGGCAAAGGACAGCATTCGAGGCCAGCGAAAGCGTCCCCTATCCCGCACGCGTGAGCAAGTTCGCCGCGTGCTCCAACAGGCGTTGCAAACGCAACCACCGCCGAGCATTTCTGAGATTGCCCTCCGACTGGGCTTCAAGGGGACGGAGCGCCTGTACCAGGTGGATAGAAGCCTTGCGAAACAGGTCGTCGCAAACTACCGAAAGTCAGGAGCAAGTCATTGGTGGCGGAAACCCGGCGCCGTGAGAATCTGCTCTCCCTTCAACATTCAACAACTGCTAGAACAATCGCTCGCCCAAGAACATCCAGTCTCCGCCCATCACATTGCTGCTCGTTTGGGCTATGCGAACGACGGCTATCTCCAGCGAAAGTTTCCTGATCTGTGTCGTGCGATTCGGCAGAAGATCGCGGCTCAGCGCGAACCGCGATTAAGCGTCATGGAGAGGGTTCTCAAGGATGCGCTTCGCGAGAGCCAAGTTCCCACTCTGATTCACATATGCAGACAACTCGGCTACTCCACTTCAGTAGTTCTCCGATATCACCTCCCGCACCTTTGCGACGAAATACTGGCGCGGCACCGAGATCTTCGTAACCAGCACATCGCCGATTTACGAAAGACGCTGCAGTTTGTACTCATCGAAGAACCTGCTCCATCGTTCTCCAGCATTTGCAGGCGGATCGGACTATCGTCCACGACTCTTACGAAAGCGTGCCCTGCTGAATCGGCTGCAATCTGTTCAAGGTATGTGCGGAGCCGAAGCGGAACTTCGCGACGCAGGAAGGAGCAACTTCGTGAAGAGGTTCAGCATATCGTTCGGAAACTATACGCTGAAGGGCAGTGCCCTTCGGTTTGTCGGGTGACGTCTCTCCTTCCAAACAGCGCAGTAAGAGACTGGCGGACTATCGGTGCGTCCGTAAAGGCCGCGCGCAAACAACTTGATCCGACGTTTGACCTCTACTAAGATTGCACTCACCCCAGGATGCAAAAAGGCGTGGTTCGCCATTAACCGGCAATCCTGGATCGCCGATTTGCTCCTGCCTGCGTGGATCTGAAACACAACAATGCCACGGAGTGCGAGGAGCTTCGACAAGCCGAGCTCTCCGTGATCATTTCAGTTTTGAGAGGCTGAAGGCATACAATGAGGTGGTAAGCAGTCCTGACTGCAACCGACAGAAATGAAATACAATGTGAGAGCGAGGGCTCTATTTCTTTCTCATGCCAGATGTGTGTTAGTGTCCTGCTTTGCAATTTGCTCCGGATACTCACAAACCGCGGAGTTCGACCACCAAATTCGAATTCACGATCTCCCGTCGCTTACGTCGCCATCTGCGCAAGCATCGGACGTGCTCGCGACGTCGTTGGAGATCGTATTCAATAACCGAGAAGTGTGCTGCGGAAGAAATTCAGCTCTCGAGGAAAGCGTTCAGTCTTCGAATCCCGCCTCGTTGAAGGACATCAGCGACAAGTTGCGGGGAAGACACTTACTAAGCGACGGCCGCGCGATCACAGTTACAGCAGAATTTCTCACGCCAAAGCAGGTGACGGCGGACCATGTCATTTATATGCTGCGGGGGAAGCACGCCGCTCTTATGATGTGGAATTCGCATCTGTACATTGTAGAAGGAGTGACTTATGTGGCCGCTCCATTCAACGGGAGAATGTCCTACTTTCTTCACAAGTTATTGCTCCTGGACTCTCGTTTCACTGATTCGCGACGGGAAGTTTCCATCGATCGCGAGAAGGAAGATAGTAGTTCGGTAGAAGGTTTATTATTTCTCGAGGCTCTACAGCAGTAAACGCGAACGTTTCTCCCCGTCGACACGCTGATTGTTTCAACGAGTGGCGGTGTTTCGTCGCCGTCTGTACCGATGGTATGCTGTAACCTTCGACTTGCCTCTAAGCACGACCACGGATACGATCATTACAATAGTCCACGAGGCAGATGCGGCCGCCTTTCTACAGGAATTCGGTCGGGCAGGCAATCCCAACTTCGGTTGTCTGCCCGGAATCGCCTGAAGGTGGTCCCGCATACCTGGACTTATGGAGCTTGCCTGTAAATGGTTCCATCATTTGTTGGCGGGATCCCTGCCGTCACTCCGTACAAGTTGGTATCAGATCCTTGTACGAGGGCTCCGGGGATCTCGCCGTCTGTCACGTCAAAGCTGTGAAGGACAGTAACAACACCTGCGGGGGTCATTTTAAAGACTTCCCCATCCCCGTTGGCGCCACCATTGCTCGTCGTTCCGTAGTAGTTCCCGTCTTTGCCAAGGATCAACGACGCGGGAAAGGCGCCATCAGTTACATTGAAGCTGTGGAGTATCGTCAAAGCACCCGATGACGTCATCTTAAACACCTCTCCATATCCATACGCACCGCCGTTCTGGGTAGTGCCGTAGAAGTTCTTGTCTGTTGGGTTTTGCAGCAGGCCCCCAGGGCCGTTGCCGTCGGACGCACTGAATGCGTGCAGCGTGGTGAGAACGCGGGAGGGCGTTATCTTAAATACAGTGCCATACCCTCCGGGTCCATTCTTGGAAGTTGTCCCGTAGAAATTTCCGTCAGCTGCTTGTATTACACCCGAGGTTGGGCCAATCGCTTTTGTTCCTCTTGAGCTGCATCTGTAAGCGGCTGGTCCGAGCTGGAAAGTCTGCGTCCTTCGTCGCCATCCATGACAACGATCGCGGCCTTGGAACCAAGTAGGAGAAAATCAGGGTCCTTATTGCGCAAGCCCGACCATCCGCCGACGTCGCCGAATACAATCTCTGGGACCTCGCCGGCCTGGCTGACCAGTTCGTCAAATACCGGAATATCAGTGGACCCTTCGCACATCACCTTCAGGCGGTTGAGAGACGTTGCGCCTTTCAACTTCTTGATGACTTCGTCAAACGGCGTGCGCTGGCCTTCTTCGATTGCCGCGGTGCGCTCCTGCTCAACTGCTTGTGACAGCTGCCATCGATGCCAGTTTGGTGGGGTGACGTTGAGTTGTTGCCGGATGACTCGCACTAGTTCCGGTCGATTGATTGTTCCAATGGTGTTGGACAGCAATTGTGTAACGGTGGATAGCTCCAACCGTAAGGCTCGCTCGCGGAGCTCAATCAACCTCGGAAGGGCAAAATCGGCGCGGATCTTTGCGATCCAATCCAAGGGCGTTTGGTTCGGCATCGGGACCTCACCGCGCCTCAATTCTTGTTCGTCATTGAGGAGTCGCGCCACTGAGCGCTCGATCGTGGGTCGATGCTGACGACTAATAAGACCCTCGAAGGCAGTGGTGGTTTGATCAGGTTTGCAAGTGTCTGGTCGACCCAATACATTCGCCGTCGATCCGCCTCGCCCCTCGCAATAATTCGTTCGAAGTAACGCCGAGGTACCACACCTTCAACATCGGCGGCTTCCACGATAGTTAACATCTTGCGAAATGGTCCATTGTGGTCAGGGTAAAAGTGGTGCGTCTCGATAAGGTCGATCAAGTCAACCAACAACCCAGCGATTTCCTCATCCCAGTATCGTGGGATCAGCCTCAATATGGGCTCGACGTATCCCTCAGCCCGGATTGAATTCAGGTCATCGGGATGGTCAAGGAAAAAACGCAAGATGGCGAGCACCGCCCCACGGGACTTCAGTTCCCGAAAGTGATAATAGGCTGCGCTCAGCCGGCATTGGTTCGGAGGATGACCGGAAGTGTGAGTGCTAACTGGGTTTCGTCTGTCAGTGCCCCGATGAGATCAACGATATTAATGTGAAGAGGGTCAGCAGCATCGACAATTTCCAGGAGCTTGGGAACTAAAGCCGACGTGCCCGAGTTGACCAGGGCGAGGACTGCGGTCATGCGCGAGCGCGCGCTTCGCCTCCGGTCTGACAGGATCTCCATCGCCAACGGCACCACTCCAGCATGTCCCCGGACGCCCAAAAGTATGAGCGCGTTTCCAATAATAACGTCGTTCTTCGACGCCAGGTCCTTTTCCAGTACCGACTGGGATAGAGGCGTGACGAATGCCGATAGTCGCCGGACCTGTATACGTGGATGGTCGGAAACATATTGGTTGTTGGCGGTCAGCTCTCTGAGAATCTGGTTAACGATCGTATCCTTTTCGTGGTCGGAAAAAGCCACTGGAGATGCCGTGAGAGTCCACATTGGGTGCTGGCGGACGAATGCTTCCCTGATGGAAGGATTGAGTTCGACGAGGTAGCTCACGGTATTCCCCCAGCTGTCGTTCGGCGTCGACGCGTCCAGGAACGCCAATTCTTTCAGCCGAGACAAAGAGGCATCCTCCAGCGCTTCGGCCGCGAGATACTCGCCATAGGAGGCGAGTTGGATACTCAAACCGTTGCCCGTACGCTTGAGAATAGAAGCGTAGAGTTCATTGAGTAATTCCCGCGACTCGTCCTCTGTGACCCGCATGGCCTCCCTGATCACCCGCAAAGCCTCCTCTTCAGTGAGTTCATTGCGGGAATAAGTTTCCATCGCAATGCCCAGCATGCGCAGTGCGCGACGCTGCCTGTGGGCGTTCACGTGAGGCCGGCTCTGGATGAGGCGGTCGATCATGTAGCTCAGGTTTTCAGATCTGAACTTGCTCAGGAAACCAACCGCGCGAAATCGCTCTACCATGACGGACAAGATGAACGGATTTCGGACCTCCTCACTGGCGCTCACAATGTGAATGGCTTCCATGAAACGGTCGGGATCAATCCGAGCCTTGGCGCAGTACTCCTCAATGTCCTCTATTGCGAAGGGCAAAATGTGGAATACCGCCGGAATCGGCGGCAGCAGATATCTGTTCGCGACATAAAAAGCCTGCCGGGCCGTGAAGACGAAATGGGCTTCCGGTTCGTGAGCGATGAACTGCCGAAGCTCAGCTCCGAGGCGTTGTACTAGCTCCGTTGGAATCTCGACGATGCCGTCCAGCACATATGTTTTTCTCAGCGGGACTCCATCCACCGTCGCCGCACGGTCAAGGACGGCGGCCGGCGTGGTAATACGAAGTAATGTCGGCAGATCAACACGGTACTGCTTCACTTCCGTGAAGACCGGCACTCGTTCGCCGCTGGCTATGATGTGCTGCACTGAGGCGCGCCCGACAACGGACTTGCCTGCGCCCGGATCGGCGACGATGGCGATTGCCGGATGCGTGAGAATTTCCTTCAGCGCAGGTTCACGTTCGCGCAACATTCCATAGGTACGAAACTCCAGGTCGGAAGACACAGTGCCTGACTCTGGAAGAGCGGCGAAACGTCTGGAGACATAGAGTGGACCCAACGTGTAGCTATACACCAATTCGTCAAGGTATCTCTGTAATTCAGTCTGTGTCATTTGCAATCGCGCCGTGCATTTCCTAGTACGTGGAGCAGCATGAATTCAAGAGTATTCATTTTCCCACTAAGCACGGGCACTACAGGGTTGACGAATGTCTTCACAGCTCCTTTGCGCCAAACCTCGAAGCGATTGTCACCTCGGGACCCGCATTTCGTCCGGAAGACCACAGTAAGTCGCATCAAGAGCAACAAACAAGAAATTGGTGGTTCTATCACTGGCAACCACGTCTAGTGGAACGTCAAATCCACAGACGCGGATCATACAAACCCATCGACGGGAACCCTTGAGTCGTGGATGAAACACACAGCCCGCACAGAACCAATTCGGCACGTTAACAATTCTTGCGGGCTGTTTGTCAGTGGACTGAAGGAATGTCAGTCGAGTGGCGTGTCAACCGCGAACACTTAGAGCCTGTAACAAAACCCTCCCTGAGATTCGTAGCGATCACTTGTCTGTTTTGCTGGTTTGCCGGTTTACCGAGTGGGCTCCTGATTCGACCGGAATGAACCCACTCAACTTCCCAGAACCGGACTTCTTGGGCGTTTGGGTGGTGCGAAGGGGATTTGTCGACAAGAACCCGTTCCGAAGCAAAGGCCCCGATGCAGCTTCGGACTGCAGCGGCGCGTCCGCTTGCAGCCAGGCTTGGTGTTGCCCCAGGACCTCGGTTCGCATTTTCGGCTAGAATTGGCGCAGCAATGGCCCATGATCCCGTCGTCTTTATTTCTTCCACTTCCGATGACTTGAAAGAACACCGGGAACAGACTGCCAAGGCTGCGTCCGCAAGTGGATTCTCGCCACACATGATGGAGTACTTCCCGGCGGGCCACAAGCCGACGCTGGCCGCGTGTATGGAAAAAGTTGCCGAAGCGGAAGTCGTGATGGTGCTAGTGGCGCACCGCTATGGATGGGTGCCGGATGGTCCGGAAAACCCGGATGCGAAGAGCGTCACGTGGCTCGAATGCGAACTCTCGTGGCAGGTCACTACGAAGGAGGTACTGGCGTTCTTGGTGGACCCGAAGTACGACTGGCCACTCGAACTACATGAAGACTACCGCCTGATCAAAGACAAGAACCTGCCGGCTCGAAAATACAACCAAATCCGCAACGAGGTCAACCGCAATGAAGAGAAGCTAGGCCAGTTCAAGAAGCAACTGAGCGGCTATCTTCGCGGCACTTTCACCGACGCCGCCAGTGTGCGCCCCTTGGTCTCCGAAGCACTAGCTGAGTGGCGCCGGCGGCAGCATCCAACGATCGCGGCCGCGGCCTATCGGGATCGCGATACCTACTTGAAGGCCCTTGAAGAAGAGACGCGCCAGATTCGCATCAAAGGCTTGAAAACGAAGCGGGCCGAGCCATACTTCTTTGGGATCGACGAAATCTACATTCCTCTCACGGCGGTCGCGAGCTCCGAAATGACACGCAAGAGCGCAGGCGGGGATGTAGAACAACAGCGGCGCATCGTGCTGGAGGAGACGCTCGCCCGCCGCAAGGTCGTGATCATCGGGGACCCAGGATCGGGCAAATCGACGTTCCTGCGGCGGGTGGCCTTCGACTTGTGCCGCACGCTCCGCGGCAACCGGCCAGCGAACACGCCGTCCTTTCTGCCGAAGGACGACAAGCGTTTCCCCTTCCTGATCCACGTGGCGGACCTGGCCAAACTGCTGGCGGCGGACCCATCGCCCAAGCCGCCCGATTCGCCCGACTGGATTCCTTACTTCCTGGGCAAGCAAAGCGACGAGTACAAGTGGGGCGCTGACGAGGCCTTCTCCCGCCGCAGGCTGGACGGCGGGAAATGCCTTGTGATGGTGGACGGGCTGGATGAAGCGCCGGAGCGCCGTATGCGGGAGCGGATTGCGCGGTTGTTCGAGCACGCCACAGAGTGCTTCCCCAAGTGCGATTTCCTGGTGAGCACCCGTCCCCAAACGAATGTGGGCGATTCGGTGCTGGCGCGTTTTCATCCAGTCCGGATTGGCGATCTGGAGCCTCCCGAGATGCGGACTTTCTTCGATCATTCCGCGCGTGCCTTGGCCCTGGGTGACTCCGACAGCGCCGACTTGTTCTTTCAGGCATTGGGTGAGGCAGGTGAGCCGGTCCGTCGGGTCAAGGTCTCTTCCACGCAGGTTGAGACCATTGCCGATTTCCAGAAAGTGCTTGATATGGGGGCAAACCGGTGCATCTTCATTGCGTTGACGCCGGATGGCCAGCCGATCGTCAACTTCGAGCGCAGCGCCGATAGTCACGGCGCACTTTCTTCCTGCCCTGAGGTCAGAAGGCTAGGCGCAATCCAAATTGAATGCGGCGGGCAATCGTGGCCGTACCGCTGATTACACCAAACTGCGGGCTGTTCACATCCTGATCTCCCAAGTTAAATGTCGGATGGTTTAGGACGTTGAAGAACTCTGCTCGGAATTCGACGAATTCCGATTCCTTGATCGTAGTTTTCTTCGAGACGCTGAGGTCCCAGTCGTAGAAGGAAGGCCCGCCGAAGGCATCACGCCCCAGATTACCGTCTTCTCCGGGAGCTGGGTCGCAGAATCCGCCGGCGATGAGAGGCGTGCACGTCAAGGAGTCCGCAGGAACCGCGCGCCCGTCCGGTCCGATGAATTTCGGATCCATGACGTACAGCATCCCATTCTTGTTAAACACTCCGAGCGACTGCCGAATTGCGGAAACACTTGAGGTGCTATCGGCCGTGCTTCGCCCGCTCGCGCGTGCCCCACGGTTCAACGTTGCGCGGTTGGAAAGAATCGAGAATGGGAAGCCGCTTTGCCAGACCATGATCGTGCCGATATTCCATCCGGAAACAACTTGGTCCAGGGCGGGATTTCCAGGACGCAGTGTGTGTCCACGCCCCACGGGCAACTCGTAAAGGAAGTTCGTCTTGAAGGCGTGCGTCAGGTCAATGGCAGCTCGCCGTTTGTCGAGCCAAGGCTGAGCAGTGTCGAGAAAGGGATCGAACCTGGCTTGACTCGTTCCGTCACCGTTGGTCAGAACCTTGCTGAAGGCGTAGTTAGCCTGCAAATAGAGTCCATGACGAGACCGTCTTCTGATTTCGACCGTGCCGGCGTTCCAGTCGGAATAACCTGCATTGGTAAGCATATCCGCCGGAATGACAATTTGGCTCGGCGTCCAGGGAAACGGCTGACCATTGGCGTAGTTCACATAAAACTCATGCTCGAGATTCACCAACTCTCCCACAGAACCAGTCTGAAGGTAAGAGGTGGCTGGACCAAAGCAGGCGAGAAGTCCCGGGTCGCATCCGACGTCGGCTCCTTCTAACTGACTGAAAGTGGTGAGAGGCTGACTGCCCGGCACGCTGGGGTTATAGTCAGGATTGAAACCCTGCCCGGCAGCCAGAGACAGGAATCCATTAGAACGCGCCCTCAGAAAGTCGGGCAGGATCCCGTTCTTGCGGAAGTCGACTTGGTTGTAGTCAATCCCCTTGTAGAGTTGATTGGCTCGATTGCCGAGGTAGCTTATCGTCAGGGATGTTCCCCACCCGAGGTCGCGCTGGATGCTCAGATTCCAATCCTGGACGTATGGCGTGCGCAAATGGGGATTGACCATGTAACTCAGATTCGGCGGCGCCGTCAACGTGTTGTTGCAGTTGAGCAGGCTGGGGGGAGCATTTCCCGGCGCCGCGCAGGTTTGGAGGAATTGGTCCTCTAGCGTGTACGGTATCTGGAATGGAGGCGCGGCGACGACTGGCGGCGGGTTAGCAGTGATGGTTTTCCCGACCAGGTTCGAATCGGTCACAGAAGCGTTCAGTCCTGGCATCAGCGTGGATGCATTCTGGGCCGCAAGAATCGCCTCATCGTTTACGTAGTGAATACTGAATCCTGCGCGGATGGCAGTCTTGCCATTGCCCCACGGATCCCACGCCAGACCAGCTTGGGGGGCGAAATTTCTTACGTTCTTTGCGTAAACTTGCGGTCCGCCTGAACCGCCAACGAAATTCACAGTTGCATTCGAGAGTAACGTTTGCGGCGCAGTTTGGTCCGGTGCAATTACCGGCTCCAGTAAAAGCCCGTGCTGCTCATTGTAACGGCCGGGGTACTCCCATCGAACGCCCACTGTAACTGTCAGGTTTCTACGTAGTCGCCAGGCATCGCCGGCATAAAGGGAATAGTCATTCAGGGTGAAGTCTCCAACCTGGAGGGCCTTGGGCACGTAACCTGACGTGCGGCTGGTGACATTAAACTGCTGGCTCACCGAACTGACGTTGCCCGCCAGGGTCGCGAGCAACGAGTTGGCCGTCCCTAAATCATTTGCGCTGATGTCGCCCGAACACATGCTGCAACTGAAATCATTTTCCCGCAGTTGGTTGGGATCGGAAGGACTGAAACCCAGCCCGTACGTTGGGACGGTCCCGTTGGATTCCACAGTTCCGGTATAGACGTGCTGGATCAACCCTCCAAAATTGATCGTGTGTTGGCCACGCGACCAGCTAGCATTATCTTGCCAACTGTAGGTGTTGGTGGCACGTCCCTGGAAAAAGAAGGTCGGGTCCGGGTTGCTGTAGATCGTGCCCCCAATGACATACGGTTGTCTATTTGTATTTACGCCTCCCTTAAAAAAGCCAGGGGCGAGGTCGAAGCCGAAGCGGGCATCATTCGTTAGTGTGGACCGAGGATTCCATCGCCACGACGTCGATAGGAACTTGATCGTGTCACGATTGAAAACGTTCGGGACCACGTCGAGTGAAGTGTCAGCATCGGGCCGGTCGAAGAAGGCGCGGCTCCAGGCAAACGTGGCTCCAAACGAGTGGTGTTCGGAAGCGTTGTAGTCAAAGCGAGTGCTGGCATTATCCAGGCGACTGTTGTTGCGCCGGCTCAGCCTGTAGCCGCTGGTGTTCAGGCCATCACCTTGCGTTGGATCGTTGGCCGGTCCATGTAACTTCGCGATCTGCGCGGCGATCGCCGGGTCCGTTCCGCACAGGTATGACGCCATGGCACAGCGGAGAGAAAAAAGACTGGTTTGTATAATTTGACCGTTGACTACGCCCGTCGGACAGGGAGCGGTGCTCGAAGTACCGCAGTCGGTGCGGTAACGAAATATGCCCTGCGCCGCATCCGGGAGAAGGATCGTCCCGGAACCAGCAGCGTGCGAAGGGTTGTCATAAAGCTCGTACGCGCCATAAATAAAAAGCTTGTTGCGTCGAATTGGTCCGCCGACATTTCCTCCCACCTGATTCACCAGAAAGTGAGGCCGCGGAATATCGTCGTGGTTGTTGAACCACTCGTTTGCGCCGAAGAAACTATTGCGATGGAACCAGAAGCCTTCGCCATGCCAGCGATTGGTTCCGCTGGGAGTGATGAAGTTTACTTGCGACGAGCCCAACCCCGTATCCGGCCCGCCATTTTGATTCGTGATGGTTACCTCGGCCACCTGACCGAGCAGAAAGTTGTTCGGCGTGAAATCCACGGCGTTTTCGCGAATATAGTTGTCCTGAATGTTGATGCCATCCAGCGTCATGTTGGTAAACGATGTGCGCTGCCCGTTGATGGCGGTGTTAGAGGGCGGGAAGCCGGTGAGGTCGGATTGCAGAACGCCGCTCACGCCGGCCTGCAGCAAAGTCACGACCAGCGGATTCCGGTCTTGAAGGGGCAACTGGTCGAGCTGCTCTTTTTCGACTGTGGTCGTGACCTGAGCGCTGGTGGTTTGCACCAGTTCCTCGCCGGCCGACACTTCGACGATCTCAGTCTTGGAACCAATCTCGAGGCCGATCGGTGGAACGGAATACTCGGTTCCGGCATCCAGTTTCAGATCACTCACAACCGCGGTCCTGAATCCCGACTTTTCGATTCGTATGCTATAGACACCGGCCACCAGATGCAGAACCTCATAAGTACCCGCATTGTTACTTATGGCCACGTATCGCGCGTCCGTGTTCTGATTTGTAAGCACCACCTGCGCGCCTGACACCACAAATCCACGTTTGTCCTGAATGGCTCCGACGATCGATCCCGTGGGAATTTGTGCGCTGGCGGCAAGGCCTGAGGCGATCACGATCCCGGCACATAGCGCGTGAATGAATCGTCCGGCGGCGCGTGCTCGCCGATGACAGACCAAGGGGTATCTCTCTCGCGGAACTGCTGCTGACGCCAGTCTCTCGGAAGGGTGGCGCATTCTGTTTCCTCCCTGGGCTAAACTCCCGCAAGAAAACACCCGGTCCCCTGAGCCTGACTTTCTGTTATTCACAACGCTTTTTGGGTCACTACAAGCGGCAAGGCGCCTTTGAACGGACTCCGCATAAATTGCCGGACATTCTATACCGCCAGATAGGAAAGACAAGGGAAAAGCGCGGGCAGGGGCTTTGCAATTCCCGGCGGGGGACAGGCTTAGAGAGCTCTGACCCTCTGGCTGGTGCCGGTTCAGGTTTCTCGGGACTTAACTTGCCGGCATGCAGTCCACGAGGCCACGAATCTTCACGACCCGTCCACCGGTGCCTTCTGCTCCGTCCCCATCATTGATCACGACGTAGAGGTTGTTCTGGGAATCGATGGCAATGCCGTTCGGACTTGCTTCCCTGGTGCCGGCTCCAGGGAACTCGAGATAGGAACCATTTGCCGCGACGCGGAGGATTTTGCTGGCATTGTAATAGGAGGCGTAGAGGTCGCCGGACGCGTCGAACGTAAGGGACACCGGCTCAACGACACCGGCATCGAGGAAAACGGAGAACTGGCCGCTGCGAGCGGTCACATCGCCAGCACGTACTTCATAGATCTTCGTGCCATCGCCGAATTGCCCATAGCCCGCAATAAAGAGGTTCCCGCTTTGATCAAAAGCGATTCCATAAGGCCAGGCTTTCGTACTGGGAGCGGACCAAACGGTGCCGAGTTTGTGCCCCGCGAGATCATAGGCATCGACCTTTCCTTCTTCGAACGTGGAAACATAAAGATATCCATTCGAAAATGCCAGGCCGGTGGGATTTGAGATTTCCTTCACTACCTCCGACCAACCGTTGGTAGCCGGGTTCCACTTCCAAATCACATTGCGAGCGATGGGCTGAAGCTGAACCGGGTTGGCGTACCCACGTCCGTCGGCAACGTAGAGATCTCCCCTGTAAATGGCGACCGCAGTGACCTGGCCAAAACCTCCTGGAGGCTCAACGAGCCTTTGTGTCGCTCCGTCCGAGGTTACTCTCAGAACTGCAGACTTGGCCTTCTCGAAAGGGAAAGGATTTTCTGCGATGTAAACGGTTCCTGCGGGATCAACCGTGATACCCGCGCCTTCCCCGCCAAAGAATGGGATGCTCCGCACGAAGATGGCAGATGTTATCCCCGGACACGGAGTCACCGAAACACCCGCAGAGATTGCCTGAGCGGCGCTCCTGCGAGGCTTCCAGTATAGGCCAATGGCCAGCACGCACGAGATCAGCGCCAACATCGCCAACGCAAATTTCCACCTGGAAACGCGACCCAGCCGAGAGAGAAGTTCGATCGGAGTATGCGCTGGGCCAGCAGCAAGTTGCAGCCCTTGAAGGTCGGCGCGCAACTCGGAAGCTTTCTGGTAGCGCGACTCCACATCCTTCTGCAAAGCCTTTCCTATGACTCTCTCGAGCTCCAGTGGGAGGTCAGGCCTGAGGCGAGCCGGCGGAACTGGTGTTCGCTCCAAGATCGCTCCAAGAACCAATTCCGTCTTGTCGCTTCCAAACGGATGCACTCCAGTTGCCATGACGTAGAGCACGACACCCAATGAAAACAGATCGGTTCGCGAATCGATCGGGAGTCCTCGAGCTTGCTCTGGTGACATATAAGCAGCCGTCCCTAGTACCTGTCCGGCCCCGGTAGCGTCTTCCGAGTTCGTCAGTTCCAGTCTGTGCAATATCGACTCGTCTCCTTCCTCGATCTTGGCCAAGCCAAAATCGAGCACCTTGCACTCGCCGTGGACTGTGAGAAAAATGTTTCCGGGTTTGAGATCTCGATGCACGATCCCTCGCTGGTGCGCAGAGTCGAGTGCATCCGCAATTTCGAATCCAAAGCGCAAGACTTCACTCAACGAGAGCGCGCCTCTTCGAAGCCTCAATCCCAACGTTTCGCCTTCGAGATATTCCATGACAAGGAAATCCCGGTTATCTTGCACACCCACGTCGTACAGGGTACAGATGTTGGGATGTTGCAATGCCGAGATGGCGCGAGCTTCGTGCTCGAATCGCTTGCAGCGAAGGGGATCAGCAGAGCGATCGGAAGGCAGCACCTTGATGGCGGCCATTCTTGGCAGCTTTGTATCACGAGCGCGATAGACCTGGCCCATTCCGCCCACGCCGATCATTTCGAGAATCTCGTAGCGCCCCAGTCTTGTCCCCGGAATAAGTTGTGCCGCATGTTTCATCCATGTGCGCGATACCGCTGCTGCCATGACCTCAGAGTCAAGAAAACTGGTGCACAACTCAGCGTCGACAGCCAAGAGTGAATCGAGGTCCTGCCGGAAGGACAGGTCGATGCTGCAGTGCTGGGCAAGATATTGCTCGCGTTGCGCCGGATCCAGTTGCATGGCACCGTGCAGCACATCACGTACCTGTTGCCAACGCTCCGGTGTCATGCGGCACCACCACGGCTCATTTCCTGACGCAACCACACCCGGGCCGTTTCCCAGTGACGCTTGACGGTAGCGGGAGACAGCGTGAGAACCTCTGCTGTCTCGTCGATCGACAGGCCGCCGAAGAAGCGCAGCTCGACGATCCGGCTTTGTTGCGGATCCAGCCGAGCCAATCCGTCCAAAGCATCATCCAGCGCGATGAAATCAATGGACCGCCCTCGCATCAGCACGCCAGCGTCATCAAAGGTGAGATTGTCTTCTCCTCCTCCGCGCTTGGCAGCACGACGGTCGCGCTCGTAGCGAGAAAGAATCTGGCGCATCACCATGGCACATACGGCTATGAAGTGCGCCCGATTTTGAAACGGCGACTGAGGATATTTCTCCAGGCGCAGATACAACTCGTGAACCAGAGCAGTGGTTTGAAGTGTCCGGTCGGTCCGTGCTTTCCGTAAATGCCGGTGAGCGAGTCGGCGCAGGTCATCATACAGCAACGGGACCAAGGCTCGGAATGCCTCTTGATCACCCTCGCTCCATCTGGCCAGTAGATCGCCAATGACAGGTGTGTTCGACATGCCCCGCCCTCGCCCAAACTGGTGAGAAAAATACCCACAAACTGTTATTTAGTCAATGGCTTACACCAACATTTTCAAACAATTTCAGGGGCGCTTAACACGGGCCTCGGTGGCAAAGCCAAGAAAAAGTAAATGTCCATGAGCTAATTCGCCGGGAAATTGTTTTTTAGGTAAGTAAGAGGCCTTGTGGGACGGGGGATGGCCAGGCGACATTGGCCTGGAGCTGCGAGCCAAGGGACCTATTCCTGCACTTTGCCCACGACAGGGCCTCTGCCAAATCGACAACGGGTGGAAGTGTCGACTACTCAGTTAAGGGGAGTCGCCAATCACGGAGTGTCGCTCCGGGGGGAGCCTTCTATGAAAATCGCGAAGGGTTGTCTTGCCCTGTTGGACCTTGTGTTGAATTACGGAAAACCGACGAGACTGAATCTACAGCGCCAAAGCACTCGTGTAAAACCTATTGCGACAGCGTTGGCGCTCGCAACATGCATAGCCTTATCGGCGTCCGGTCTGTTCGCGCAGCAGGTGACGGCTCCTGCCGCCTTGAGCGTGGTGCCGCGGCTGATTAACTTTTCGGGTGTGGTTCGGGGAAGCGACGGCAAACCTCTCCCTGGCACCGTTGGTGTCACCTTCAGCCTCTACAAGGACCAGGAAGGCACAGTGCCGCTGTGGTTAGAGACGCAAAATGTGCAGGCGGATAATTCCGGCCGCTACAAGGTTTGGCTGGGAGCGAGCAAGCCCGACGGATTGCCTGTGGACTTGTTCACTTCCGGTGAAGCGCGCTGGCTGGGGGTTCAGCTAGAAGGGCAGAGTGAACAGCCACGAGTGCTCCTGTTGAGTGTGCCGTATGCTTTGAAAGCTGCGGACGCGGAAACAGTGGGTGGGCTGCCGCCGTCGGCGTTCGTGCTGGCCGACTCGAAAAGCGCCTCCACCGCCCCCCGTTCGACTACTCTGGCTGCTGCTGCCGTCGTACCACTGGCAACAGGCACGAACGCGGTCACAGCCGCTGGTGGAACTGTCAATTCCGTGGCAAAGTTCGACGGGACCGCCGACATCACCCCCTCACAGATCTACGACGACGGGACGCACGTGGGCATCGGCACTACCGCTCCCGCCGCCACACTGGACGTGGGCGGAACAAGCATCTTTCGCGGTGTGCTGACGCTGCCGGCTCTCGGAACTGCAACTTCGGCCGGGGGCTTCAACTCCAATGCGCTCGACCTAATCGCCTCGGTGTACAGGGCCGGTGAATCGTTTCCCGGGCCGGTGAGTGAACGCTTCCGATGGCAAGCCGAGCCAGTGCGCAACGGTACGGGTTCAGCGAGAGCGACGCTGAACCTGCTTTTCGGTCAGGGCCTTAACACAGCGCAGGAGACGGGTGTGTCCATCGACCGCACCGGCGTATTGTCGGCCAGTGGGCTGCAGGCGAGCGGAGTCGTCAACGCGACGGGTTTTTCTCTGAATGGGACTCCGTTTGCCTCCGGGAACTACGGCAGCGGCAACGTGTTCCTTGGGTTTTCAGGAAATGGGTCGGC
>Ga0307476_10000415_pt1 | contig 34038 bp, 24 predicted proteins | sample atmos_gasesECM2C_2_FD_203314 | JGI IMG/M metagenome (GOLD analysis project Ga0307476, IMG submission 203314) | Hardwood forest soil microbial communities from Morgan-Monroe State Forest, Indiana, United States - atmos_gasesECM2C_05 | ecosystem: Environmental > Terrestrial > Soil > Temperate...
GGGTTTAACAAATTGATCGGCAGGTAGATAGAGAGAATTTCGTCATGTCAAGCAACGGATTTCATTCTTCACGTTCACACAACCTCAGGTCACTGTTCAGCCTGTTCTCGAGCGACCTGGCAATCGACCTGGGAACGGCCAACACGCTGGTGTATGCGCGCGGCAAGGGCATTGTGGTGAATGAGCCCTCGATCGTCGCCATCAACAAGAACACGGGCGAAGTGGAAGCCGTGGGCAAAGAAGCGAAAGAAATGCTGGGGCGGACGCCGGGCAACATTGTCGCCATCAAGCCCATGAAGGATGGCGTGATCGCCGACTTCAAGGTCACCGAGAAGATGTTGAACTATTTCATCCAGAAGGCGCATAACCGGAAGATGCTGGTGCATCCGCGGATTGTGATCGGCGTGCCCTCGGAGATCACGCAGGTGGAAAAGCGCGCGGTCATGGATTCCGCCTATCGCGCCAAGGCGAGCGAAGTGCATCTGGTGGAACAGGCGATGGTGGCGGCGATTGGAGCGGGGTTGCCGATTACGGAACCAAGTGGAAATATGGTGGTAGACATCGGCGGCGGTACGACGGACATTGCGGTGATTTCGCTGAGCGGCATCGTCTACTCACGTTCGGTACGGATGGCCGGTAATCAGATGGACGAAGCCATCATGAATTATCTGAAGCGGAAATATAACCTGCTGATCGGTGAGCGCACCGCTGAGCAGATTAAGATGGAGATCGGGTCCGCGCATCAGCTCGACAAGCCCATGACGATGGAAATCAAAGGGCGTAACCTAATTGAAGGCGTCCCGAAGACAATCACGGTGGACGATGGCGAAGTGCGAGAATCGTTGAGTGAGTGTGTTTCGACGATCATGAATGCGATTCGCGTCGCCCTGGAACGCACACCGCCGGAGCTTTCGGCGGACATCAGCGATCGCGGCATCGTGTTGACCGGAGGCGGAGCGCTGCTCAAGAATCTGGATAAGCGCATCCGCGAAGAAACCGGGCTGCCGGTTTCGATTGCCGACGATCCGCTGTGCAGCGTGGTGCTGGGCACGGGCAAGATGCTCAGCGACTTCAAGCTGCTGAGAAAAATCTCGATCGAGTAGAAACAGTACCTAGTACCCAGTACCTAGAAAAACAAAACTGCACACCTTTGCTGGGTGCTGGCTACTCGGTACTGTCAACTGTTTTTATGGAATCTGTACTCGGCCGTTACCGCAACCTGACGATTCTGGTGGGAGTGTTGTTTCTCCAGGTGCTGGGGCTGGCGGTGCAGGTGAAGCGGAGCGGTGACGCCGAGAACACGCGCCTGATCAGAATCTGGGCGGTGGGTACGATCACTCCTTTCGAGCGTGGGCTGGTCTGGGCGCACAATGGCAGCCGCAATCTCTGGCACAACTATTTTTTTCTGCGCGGCGTGAGGGCGGAGAACCGCGATCTCAAAGCGCAAATTGAGCAGATGCATTTAGAGCAGGTGCGGCTGAGCGAAGACGCGGCCCAGGCGCATCGGCTGCAGCAGTTGCTGGCGTTCAAGGAGCAGTATATTGCCAAGACCGTCGCAGCGCAGGTGATTGGCTCGAGTGGAAGCGATCTTTCGCGGTCCATTTACATTGACAAAGGTTCGAATGACGGTATTGCGGCGGACATGGCGGTGATTACCGCCGGCGGCATCGTGGGGAAAGTGCTGCGCGTGTATCCGTCAACGTCGCTGGTGCTGATGATCAACGATCAGAGCAGCGGCGTGGGAGCGATGCTGGAGAAGTCTCGTTTGCAAGGCGTGCTGCACGGAACGGCGAACGGGGAAGTTGTTCTCGAGCGAGTGATGAGCGACGAGCAGGTTGTCCCGGGGGAAACCGTGTTGAGCAGCGGCGGCGACCAGATATTTCCCAAGGGCCTTCCGGTGGGCACGGTAAGCAATGTGAGCCCTGGCAGAGAACTGTTTCTGAATATTCAGGTGAAGCCGTCGGCAGATCTGAGCCGGCTGGAAGAAGTTTTGGTGGTTACGCAAAAGCGGGAGCGGCAGGCGGTTGCGGAAAACCCAGTCAAGGTGCGGGCGGCCGACATTCTTGCACAACGTCTGCCTTCGGTGCCGGACAAACCTGCGGACACGGGAACGGTTAAGCCGGCGAACGACGCGGCCGGCACTGCGGTGCAGGGTGCGAACGCCGGGGTGAAGCCTCAGACCGGTGCTGTACCCAAACCGCAGACCGAAAGTGCGAGTGGGGCTGCCGCAAAGTTGTCGCCGGCTACTCCGGCGGCAAGCAATGCGGGAGCCGCCGATGCGACGCATAAGTTAACTGGCGTCGCGCCGGTGGCCGCTGGAGAGACTTCTAAGAAGGTCTTGGCAAAGACACCCAGCGATTCGACCGCGAGCGGAAACTCAAGGATTGCGGTCCAGCCAAATACTCCACCGGGTACGTCAAGTTCTGATACGAAGCCTTTGGGCGCCGCATCGAGTTCTGTGGCTTCTACGGGAAAGTCATCAGCGCCACAATCTAAACCCGTAACCCAACCTCTTTCACAACCACCTGCAACGGACGAAAATCCCCACTAGCGTGCCCATCACTTATACCTCCGGAGAGCAAATTGAGGTTTACCGGTTCAGCATTCCGGTGACGGTGGGTGTGCCGTTGCTGGCGCTCTTCTTGCAGGCGTTCGTGCCTCGGCGGTTTCCTTTTTTCTCCATCTTCGACCTGCCCTTATTGGTGACAATTTTTTTCGCCATGGCGCGGCGCAACCCGATTTCAGGGCTCTTTACCGGCGCGGCCATAGGCCTGGTGCAGGACATGCTGGGCGCGTATCCCATCGGAATCTACGGCATTGCAAAGACTGTCGTGGGCTATCTGGCTTCGTCGTTGGGGGCAAAGCTGGACGTCGAAAACGCTGGGGCGCGGCTTTTGGTGACGCTGGCGTTTTATCTGGTTCACGCCGCGGTCTATTTCACGGTGGCGCGAGGCATGGTGAGCCTTACGCTGGATTGGAGTTGGGTTCGTGGAATCGTGGCTGGGCTCGCCAACGGATTTCTGGGAGTGGGGCTGTACTTCCTGCTGGACAAGTTCAAACAGAGAACGTGAAAGTCGTCGTTGGTCGTTAGTCATCAGTCGTTAGCCTCCGCAGATTGCAGAACGTCAGCACTTCCGTTACCCCTGGAGTACGTAGTGCCGCAGTGTTCACTTTCTCTCGGATTACAATTAAGCCTAACCTGGCAAGAAACGACCAACGACCAACGACTATCTATGTTCGGACGTGACGACAAAGTATCGGAAATCCGGTTAACGGCAGCGCAGTACGCGATCCTCGCGATTTTTCTGGTGCTGGCCTACGGATTGTGGCGGCTACAGGTTATGCAGAGCGGCTACTACGCTTCGGCGGCCGAGAAAAACCGCATTCGCAACGTGCCGATCCTTGCGCCCCGAGGCAAGATTCTCGATCGCGAAGGCCGCATCATCGTCGATAATTATCCGTCGTTCTCCGCGCTTCTTCTGCGTGACTCCACTCGCGACCTCAATGCAGATGCAGATTTGATCGCGCAAGGCTTGCATCTGGATCCCACAGAAGTGCGCACGCGCATCCGCCACTTCGCTTCGATGCCGCAGTATCAGCCGATTTTTCTTAAAGAAGACATTACACCCGATGAGTTGGCGTTCATCGACGCGCATCGCAACGAATTGCCAGAGCTCGATACGATTGTTGCGCACCGACGCCTGTATCCGCGAAACGGATTCATGGCGCACCTGATCGGCTACGTCGGTGAAGTCACCGAAGATATGTTGAACCAGCCGCAGTTCGAGCTTTATAACCCGGGAGATGTGGTTGGAGTTTCGGGTGTGGAGCGGCAGTACAACACAGCATTGATGGGACAGAATGGCGCGCGGCGCGCGGTGGTGAACAGCCATGGTCGCGAAGTCGGGCTGCTCGGCGAAACCGCGGCGGTTCCTGGAAAGCAACTCAAGCTCACGGTAGATATCGATTTGCAGATCGCGGCCGAAGAAGCTCTCGAAGGCCGGAACGGCGCGATCGTGGCGATGGACCCGCGGACAGGAGAAATCCTCGCGATGGTGAGCAGGCCGACATTCAATCCCAACGATTTTTCGGTGCGAATCTCGCGCGACGAGTGGTCCAAGCTCGTAACCGATGACGACCATCCACTGCTGAATAAGGCGATCCAGGCGCAACTGGCGCCGGGATCGACGTTCAAGATCATCATGGCTACCGCGGGCTTGCAGGAGGGTATTGCGCAAGACATGAAGGTGAATTGTACCGGCGGCGCTGAGTTCTACGGCCGCTACTTCAAGTGCTGGGTCGTGGCCGAACACCGCACGCATGGAATCACCGACTTGACTAAAGCGATTTATCAATCCTGCGACGTGTTCTTTTATACGCTCGCGGAGAAGCTCGGCATCCAGAAAATCGCCAAATATGCTACGGCCTTCGGTCTGGGACAGAAGACTGGAATCGATTTGCCGCAGGAAGTCAGTGGGGTGATGCCGTCGGAGGAGTGGAAGATTCGCAACTTCAAGCAGAAGTGGTACGCCGGCGAAACTATTTCGGTTGGCATCGGTCAGGGTGCGGTCGCGGCTACGCCGATTCAGATGGCGCGAGCGATTGGCGCCATTGCCAGCGGAGGACGGTTGGTGCGTCCGCATGTGGCCAATCCTGCCGATCTGCCCCCGGGCATCGTTCAGGCGGGCAGCGTGCCGGACGAAACCACGGTGCCGATCGATCCCAAGAACTGGGAGACCATCACGGACGGTATGGCAGATGTGGTGAATCCGGGAGGTACGGCGGCGTTATCGCACTTGCAGAATATCGACTTTGCCGGCAAGACCGGTAGCGCGCAGACCATTAGCAATGCGCTGAAAGCGAAGCTGGGCGCGGTGGGCAAGGCGAACTTCAAAGACAATGGATGGTTTGTAGGAGTTGAGCCGCGGCGAAATCCTGAGATCGTGGTTTGCACGTTGCTCGAAGAAGGCGAGCATGGATACCTCGCGGCGCGCACGGCCGCGAAAGTGATCAAGGCATTCGTCGAGAAAGAACAGCGCGCGCCCGCGAAGATGGCTGGCACGCGGGCCGGTACCAAGGTTGAAGTCGGCGCTGTGTGGACGACTCCGAATACCGATCAGGATGACGACCGGGGTGGAGATAAAGAGAAACTCCAAGCCGGACATTTCTTCGTCGACATCGCGAAGATGCCGCTCGCAATGGCGACGGCTGCGCCGGGAATTTCGAGTACCCAGCACCTGGTACCAAGTTCGGCGAAGCTGAGATGAAAAAGAGGGCAAGAGGAATTTATAAGTGGAGACTTTTACTCGGTACTGAGTAATGGGTACTGATTTTTGGCTAGGAGCTTAGGAGCTAGAAGCTGCTTTTATGGCACGTTACGTTTCATTTCGCGATTTTGACTGGGGACTGCTGATCTTCGTGCTCATGATCTGCGGGCTCGGAGTGATGGAGATCCGCAGCGCGACAATGCACACGAAGTTTGCCGGGTCTCACATCCGGCAGGTGTATTGGATTGCGGGCGGCGTGGCGGCTATGTTCGTCATCAGCGCGATCAACTACCAAGTGCTGCTGGACCGGATTCACTGGTTCTACATTGCGGCGGTCGCCTCGCTGATGGTGGTGCTGGTCTTTGGCCAGAGATATTTGGGCGCGAAGCGGTGGGTCAAGATGCCCGGAGGCAATCACTTTCAGCCGTCGGAGTGGGTGAAGCTGATTCTGATTCTGGCGGTCGCCAAGTACTTTGCCGACTTGCGGCATCGTGATCTTTCGTGGCCGGACTTCATGAAAGCCGCTGCGATTGTCGGCTTCCCGATGCTGATGGTGCTGGCTCAGCCCGATCTCGGCACGGCCCTTACCTACGTGCCCATCGCAGTGATGGGAGTCTTTCTGGGCGGGATGCAGTGGAAACAAGGCATGGTCGTCGTGCTGCTGGCTGCGGTCGGGATCGGTGCGGTCTTCTTTACGCCGCGGGTCCACGTTCTCAAGACCTATCAGAAGCAGCGGCTGACCAGCTTTATGGATCCGGAGAACGATCCCCAAGGGTCGGGGTACCAAGTTGAGCAATCCAAGATTGCGGTGGGTTCGGGGGGGCTGTGGGGCGGAAAAGGCTCGCAAACACACGGCGCGTTCCTGCCCGTCCCGCAAACGGACTTTATTTTTGCGGCCTTTGCCGAGGAACACGGTTTCGTGGGCGCGCTCGGGGTTCTGCTGCTATACTTCGTAGTGCTGATGCGTTTGACGCAGAACGCGCAAACAGCGCCCGACCGCGCTGGCACGTTCGTCGTAATGGGGGTGGTGGCTGTGCTTAGCTTCCACATCCTGGTCAACGTCGGCATGGTGGTCGGCTTCATGCCGGTCACTGGAATACCCTTGCCGCTGATGAGTTACGGTGGGTCTTCCGTGTTGTTCATGTTCCTGGCGCTGGGGATGGTAATGAATGTTCGTATGCGCCGCTTTGTAAACTAGCCGGCTGCGCCGGTTGAGTGTAAAAGCTTTGATGAACCAGCCTGAGCGATAAGGTCTTAGAGGCTCAAGCCGGGCAGGAACGTGATCTGGAACTGGGGAAGACGGCAGGAAGCAATTTGCTGCGCCGGTTGGCGCAGCCCCAAAAAATATCGATCGCCCTCGCGTAAAGGGGGCATTTCACCGGCCAGCGAGCAGTCGAAGGCCGGGCAGGATTGAAAGCAAATAGCGCTGCTGGGCAGGGAAACGGCCCCCCGACCGGAAACGGTCTGAGAGTGCGGTCACAAATCCCGGCAGACAAAAAGCGAACAGTGCAAAAGATTCCCAAGCTTGTGCAGCGGATTCGGACGGGGAAAAACCTCCCAGTCCCCAGCCGTCCCCGATTCGGGGCCAGTATCGCGGCGCTCGATCCTCCCGTTTCCTTCCTCGCTCTGCCCCGATGAAACCCGCCTGACGGCGGGACCGGAGTGTCCATGAACAAGGAGTTATTTGTCTCTTCCACGCCTCACGAAACCAAGGTGGGGCTGGTGGAAGACGATCTGCTCGCGGAAATCTACCTCGAGCGCGAAAATGAATACACATTAGCCGGGTCCATCTATAAAGGCCGCGTGACCCGGGTGCTTCCTGGGATGCAATCGGCCTTTGTCGACATCGGCCTGGAGCGCGATGCCTTCCTCTATGTTTCCGACTTTATGGAACTAGAGGAGCACGACGAAGATCTGACCGACTCAATTCCAGCCGGCCGCATAGTTCCTGATCTTCGTCCGCAGCCGCCTCGGGCGGAGACGTTCGCAGCGGGAACGGAATCCGCGGAAGGAGCTGCCGCCGAACCGTCGGCAGGCAGTTTCGACCAAGGCTTTGACGAAACCGAAGAACATGTTGGAGCTCAGGCCCCTGCAGTCGCCAGTGCGCCCGAGCCTTCTAGCGCAGGGGAATCTCAGGACCGGGAACGTGGAGGCTGGCGGGGACGCCGTCGCCGCCGCGGTGGACGCCGGGATGGAAGAGGCGATGGGCGCGATCGGAGTTCTGAGCCGCGTGTCGCTAAGCCGGCAGCCGAGATCGTCCCTACGCCGGTCGCTCCTCGTCCGCAGGAGCCGGCAAGAACCCAGCAGTTTGGGCCTCCCGCGGGATATCAGCCAATATTGCTTCCCGGAGAATCGATCTCCAAATATCGCGGCTTGACGCAGCAGCCGCCCAGTCTGGGACCGCGTTCGCAGGAGTTTCGGGCAGCGGAGCCACTAGCCGAGTCTCGCGAAGCCGAATCTCGCGCCGAAGCGTCGGAGCCTATCGCCGCCAGGTTCCCGGAAGACGAACCAATTTTTGCCAAGACCACGGACATCGAGGAAGGATCGTTTGAAGATGCTCGGCTGAATGAAGATGCGCAGCCAGACTCTGCCGAGGCCGCTCCAACTTCCGCATCAACCTCGGTCGACTGGAACCGTGAATTTCATCGCAGGGATACGGCTGGCGCAGGCGCTTCCGCTGCTGCTGCCGCGGCACGCACAACCGAAGAAGAGTTTGTCGAAGAAGTTGAAGAGAATCCAGTAAGCGCCTCGCATGAACATTCGGATTTAACTCCGGCTGCCGCTCCAGCTGCTGAGATACAGCCCGCATTCGCTCCTGCAGGCACGCTCGAAGAAGAAACCATCGACGAGGAAGAGGCGGACACCGTTCGGTACGAGCAATCGTCCGACGAAGGCTACGACGAGTTCGAAGAAGAGACGCGAGCCGCCGGTCAGCCGAACGCCGAGGCGCAGCGAGAACTCGCCGAAGTGCGCGCGACTGTAGAAGAGATTCACATGTCATCTCTGGCAGAATCCGGGGTCGCGCCTCAGGCGCCCGCGGAAAGTGAAGATGACTCCGAAGAGTTGGAACTCGAAGAGGCGCAAGCCGAAGCCGAGGCTATGCTCGATGCCGAAGCCGGCGGCACAGCGGCGGTCGATACGCGAGCCGAAGTTCGGGCTCCATCAGGAACCGCCGGTTATACTCAACGCGCCCCACGTCCTCGTCCCGGTTTTGATCGCCAGGGCGGGCAACGCGGACGTCGTGGTGGACGCCGCTTTCCGCGCCGCGAGTCGCATGAGGTCCCGAAGATCAGCGACCTGCTCAAAGAAGGCCAGGAAATCCTGGTACAGATTGCCAAGGAGCCGATCGGCAAGAAGGGCGCTCGCATCACCAGTCACATCGCGCTGCCGGGGCGCTTCCTGGTTTATATGCCGACGGTGAACCATACCGGGGTTTCGCGCAAGATCGCATCCGACGAAGAACGTCAGCGGCTAAAGCGCATCGTGATGAGCGAGCGCGACAACGGCCACGGTGGCTTCATCGTTCGCACCGCGGCGCAGAGCGCAAGCGAAGAAGAGTTGCGGGCAGACATCCGATTTTTGAAAGGATTGTGGAACGACATCAAGACTCGTTCCGAAGCCTCGAAGCCCCCGGCGCTGATCTACCACGACCTGAATGTGGTGGAGCGTGTGCTGCGCGATCAGGTCACCTCAGACTTCTCCGTGATCTGGGTTGACACCGAACCGGAATACGAGCGCGTGCTGCGCTTCTTCAATCGCTTTCAGCCCGCGCTGGTCAAACGCGTGAAGCTCTACACCAAAGAGACGCCGTTGTTCGAGCAATTCGGCCTGGCCGAGGAGATGAACAAAGCGCTCAAGTCAAAAGTCTGGCTGAAGAGCGGCGGCTACATCGTGATCAACCAGACCGAGGCGCTGGTTGCGATCGACATCAACACTGGCAAATACGTTGGCAAGACAACGCGTCTCGAAGATACGATCGTCAAAACCAACGTGGACGCGATCAAAGAAATCGTGCGGCAGATTCGGCTGCGCGATCTGGGCGGCATCATCATCATCGATTTCATCGACATGGATGAGCGCCGCAACCGCCAGCGGGTGATGCAGGCTCTTGAAGAAGAACTTCGCCACGACCGCGCGCCATCAAAAGTCCTGCAATTTAACGACTTCGGACTGGTTGCCATTACCCGCAAACGCGTGAAGCAATCGCTGGAACGAACCATCGGCGCGCCCTGTCCCTACTGCCAGTCCACCGGCTACGTGAAGTCGCTGACGACAGTCGTCAACGAAATTTACGTGGAGATGCGCAAGATGGCCAAACATATGGAGCACGAAGACGTAATGCTGCGCGTGAATCCAGATGTGGCCAAAGAGCTGAAGACCAACAACGGCCGCCTGCTGAACGAGATGGAAGAGCTGACCAAGCGGACCATCATCGTGAAGAGCGATCCCGCGCTGCACCAGGAGCAGTTCGATATTAACTAAGCTGTATGTTTTCATCTGCCTCCGGACGGGCTGAATCGACCGTTTCTTACAGATGCTGCCGACTCCCAAGACGCGTCGATTCACCCCTTCATCTGCTCCTGCTTGCCGGATGCTTGCCGCACCGACGCTCCCTTGTCTACATACCACACGACGTCGCCGTGTTCGAAATGTGAGATGCGGCCTTCACCGTCTGAAGTAGGCTCTTCGTCCGAAGTTGGAAAACCAAGAGAACCGCCCGCTCCGCCCTGCTTCAGCCACAGGGCTCGAATCTCGCCGGCCACCCAATGCGCACCGGTTTTGGGGCTCCAGTAGACAGAAGACTCGACCAGCGTACCTTCACCGGGTTTGGGTGGATTGGAACAAGTCGGAATACGAGAGAGCGGCGCAGGATGCACCGAAACCGTGGTGTGATGGGTCAGCACCATGGTCTTCCTGAAGTCCTGCGCCATGCCGCCGGCTACTTGAAGTTCGCGGACAGCGCCCTGCGCATCTCCCAGCACACCGTTTGCGCCGGCATACCGGGTCACCAGGTCGCCAATGACGTGCGTGCCGTCAGGCTCAGGGTACGGCGGAGGATTGGGGCGGAAAAGGTGGCGCGATAACCAGTACCACCACGGAGTGCTGTGCAGCCCATAGACCACCACTGCACCTGACGCAGTGGCTCGAAAGACTTTGCCATCGGCAATAGTTGGAGGCACAGACTTGGCAAATGTATAGCCGCCATCGTCATGCCACAATTCGTTCAGATTACTGGCGTCAAATGCAACTATGCGTCCCGGTACCGGCGTCCACTGCGCATCTCCCAACGGCATGGAGGTCCACAGAATGCCCTGCTGGTTGCCATTCGCTGACAGAGAACTGAAGCCACCGGGCATGCCGTCTACCGGGCGCACTGAAGAGGTCAGGTACGGGGCCTCGTCCAAATGGTTCGTGCTGGAGCTGTAGCGAAAGGCCTTTAGGTAGTCTTTCTCCGGCATCTCATACACGGCACCGTAGCCGCTACCGGCCCCCGACCAGAACACTGGAGTGGAGTGGATGTTGGGTCCGCACAGTTCGCCATCGCCATAGTTTGAAACGTCGATATAACAAGATGGCGAAGCTGAAACGTTGCAGCCGGCAGCGGGAGGGGCAGGGCCGCAGGCGGGATTCGCGGAGTTATTGTGATAGGTGTTGGTAAATGCCTGGAAGCCGTCAAACAGTCCCGGGGGGGTTGGCGCGGGATCCTGCGCCAGGGTCATGTTGCTCGTGTTGATGACGTAGTACCGGCCTTGCTTCCCGCCTCCCACGAGTCTGCCGTTGGGGAGGAATACCGGTCCGCCCGAACCAAGGTCGGTATCACCGGTGACGAGAGTAGCGGCATTTACCGGCGTATACGACCCGACAAGCGTTAGCCCAGGCCACGAAGTGGTGATCTGCAGTTTTAAGAAAGAATCGCCCAGCGGAGGCGGGCCATTTCCGGTTTCGAAATAAATGTTGCTGCCGTCGCTAACCAACCCGCCGCCGGTCTGCCAAATGCCGGAACCCCACCCCCCGGGGCTGGTGCAGAAGATCGCAGCGGGCGACAGATTACTGGCGTAGTAACCCATCACCCAACCGTGATATGGCACGCCGCCGGGGCAACCGGAATCGCAGCTGAACGTGCCGAAGCCCACATACACCACTCCTTGCACCAGCAACAGTCCGGGACGATTGCGTTCGCAGATGCCGTTAAAGCTAACCCCGTTGGGATCGGTTCCACTGATAAGCACCGGAGGCAGCATGTCGTTGAAGTTGTTGGAGATGTCCAGCTTGTGAAGGTAATGCTGCTGGTCATTCGCGTTACGCGCGACAACATACATGGCATGTGCCGATTCGTCGATAACCGGCGTACCCGTGATGCCGACGCGGCCCGAGTAAGTTTCGCCGCATACGGTCGAGCTGCCGCTTGCCTGAAGCTGGCGCTGGAAGACAGGAGCGGCCACAGTGTTAAGATTATCGGCATCGAAAGCATAAACCCAATTGTTCTCCGTGGTGATGAAGAACAGGTTCATACGTCCACCCGGGGTGCTGACACCGTGTACGTAGAGAGGTTGAGAATAAATCGCTCCATCGACACTGCGGGTGTAGAGTTTCGTGAAGGTCGGACTTGCTGTGGATCCTACATTGCTAGGAGTCAGACTCGTCTCGGCGAGATACTCTCCGGTGCGGAACACGTCGTTGTGTTGCATTACCACGTCGCGCGTGCAACCAGCGAGGGCGAGTACGAGGGCGAGGTTTGCACCTGCGCACGCAATGCGAACGGGAAGAAGCGCCATGGATGAACCTCCTTATTCTCATAGCTTTGTAGCTTTGGATCTTACCTGAAGCCTACACAATCTATAGGGCGGACTTATAACATGAACTACATGTCTTAGCTAGGGAAAAACCCTGAATTATGCCTTTGACAACCATGTGAAGGTGCTACGGTTAGCGTGCCATATTCACCCCTTTCGGCGTCTCGAAACGTTCCACTCGCCCGCCGGATCCTCTTGAGGGGGAAATGGCATTATCCGATGGCGAATGCCATTGTATAATGGTGTACATGACAACCACTCTAACGCTGGATAAAGCCGGCCGGGTCGTCCTGCCGAAGCCTGTTCGCGACGAAATGCAACTTCGCGCGGGCGATTCGCTGGAACTGGAAAGCTCGGAAGACCGCATTGTGCTCCGTCCTCGAAGGGGAGGAGTTGGGCTGCACCAGAAACAAGGAATCTGGGTCTTCGGCGTCGGAGAGCCGATCCCCGCCGGAGCTACCGATGAAACGCTGCGCCAGATTCGGCGCGAGCGCGAACTGAGCTTTATGGGCAATCCGCCCACGCGCCGACCGCGACGGAAGAAATCCCGGTGAAATGGTTCTTCGACACCACAGTCCTGGTTGCGGCGCTCCTGCCCGATCATCCACACCACGCCCGCAGCTTCTCTGTATTTGCGTCTGCGACTCGCAAGCAAGCGGCTTGTGCGGCCCACAGCTTGGCGGAAGCGTACTCAACCTTCACCCGTTATCCCGGAAAAGAGCGGATGAGCGCCGAAGCCGCAGGCTTGGTTTTGCAAGGAATCGAGCATCGGTTTACCCTGGTTTGGCTTGACGGCGATGAGTACTGCGCCGCCATCCGCCGCATGGCACAGCTGGGAATCGTGGGCGGCGCCGTTTATGACGGCCTGGTCGCGGCATGCGCACTCAAGGCAGGCGCGGACCATCTCTACACATGGAATGTGCGCCACTTCGATTTGCTGGGTGCGGAAATACAAAAGCTGGTAGCGATGCCTCCCGCGGTTTAGCTTCCGGGGTGCGCCAGGGCATTCACTGCAAGGTCCGAACGCGGGTGCAGTTTTTGTGTGGTCTCGGAGATGGCCTTGGCCGAGCCGGCATCGCTGCTTTCGGCGCTCTTGGCGACGCTCGCGGCATCGTCTGCGGTGGTGCGTGCCATGTCGAGCAGGACGACAAGTGGTGCGTCACTACCTCTCTCTCCGTCTCGCGCTTTGAAGGGGCGCGGCTTCCAGCATCAGCTCGAACATGTGAGCTGACCAAACACATGGGGGACACTGTCCCTCGGTTGTCCACCGGGCAAAGCCCGGCAACTGTAACGGCGATCTTGCGCCACCTAAGCGTCTAGGCAAAGCAGAGTCCAAACCATTCAAATTCCAACGCACGCGCTAGGGGCAGCTCTGGGAAAAGCAGGGTCCGCCGGGGCGAGCTTTGGTCGCTCCGCCATCGAGATCTAGGTTTTTTCGTTTTTCGTAACAAACCTAACCAGACGCTCAATCAATCAGAGTTCAGGGTTACACTACCCGCGTTTTCACCTGCCGCCACTGCAGGAGTTAGTCGCCAGCTTTGTCGCGCCCTTCACCGGTTGAATAGCTTGTGCTCAGCGGCATCGCTGCACGATGTGTGTATGTAAAGAACCTTAGGGGTTTCTCTAGTTAACCAGGACCAACTGAATCGAGATATAAGGAGGCGCTTATGAAGCAATGTGCAGTTACAGCGTGGTTGCTTTGCGTTGCAGTCTCCGTCTGTGTTTTGTCGCCATTTGTGTTGTCGGCGCAAGACTCGACGCACGTACAAACCGGCCCCAGAGAGTACCGGGAAGACCATCATGACACTTCCATGTCCCTGCAGGACATGATCCGACTCTATCCTCAACCTAACCCGCGGGCGGAACACTGGGTACGGCCGGAATTCCCGCTTCCACCTCGTGAATATCCCGCGGGCGTGACAGACCCAGTGCTGCAAACCAGCAGTTTCGGGCCTCTGGCTGCAACTGTAGGTCTCAACTTCGAAGGCAATGACTTCGACACGGTCTGCGATTGTGCCCCGCCGGACACCAACGGTGCGGTTGGAACCACACAGTACGTGCAGCTCGTCAACACCGTTTTTACGGTCTACAACAAATCCACAGGGGCGGTGATCGCCGGACCAACCGCCACAAGTACTTTGTGGAGCGGCTTCGGCGGAACCTGCTCAACCGCCGACGACGGTGATGGCACCGTAGCCTTCGACAAGCTGGCCGACCGCTGGGTCTTCCAGCAGTTTGTCGTATCCAGCACTCCGTATATGGACTGCATCGCGGTTTCGCAAACCGCCGATGCGACGGGTGCGTACAATCGTTATGCCTTCAGCTTCGGCACTTCGGATTTTCCCGATTATCCAAAACTTGGGGTCTGGCCGGATGCCTATTACGAGTCGTTCAACATTTTCCTGAACGGCGCCACATTTATCGGGCCGGACGCGTGCGCGGTCGATCGCACCAACATGCTGACCGGAGGTACCGCCCGCCCCATACAGTGCTTCCAGCAATCCAGTTCGCTCAATCCACTTCTGCCTTCGGACTTGGACGGAACCACCGCGCCTCCCTCGGGTGAGACGAATTTCTTCATGACCTTCGGTTCCAGCGGCGTCCTGGAGCTCTTCAAATATCACGTGGACTTCACCACGCCAACGAACTCCACCTTTACCGGGCCCACCAACATCTCGGTGGCAGCGTTTACGCCGGCGGCCTCTACGGTCGCCCAACCTAGCCCCGGCGAAGCGCTGGATACGCTCTCCGACCGGCCGATGTACCGGGCTTTTTACCGCAACTTCGGCACGCATGAATCGGTCGGGTTTAACCACGCGGTGGGAAATCCCTCCGGGATACGCTGGTATGAAATCCAGAATCCCAACGGCACCCCCACAGTCGCGCAACAGGGAACGTTCTCGCCCGATTCCAGCAATCGCTGGATGGGAAGCACAGCCATGGACTCGGCGGGTGACCAGGCGATCGGCTACAGCGTGGTCAGCTCTTCTACCGGTCTGGATCCGACTGTCCGCATCGCCGGCCGCACCCCGAGCGACCCGGCAGGGACGATGGAAACGGAGGTCAATATCGTCACCGGCAGCGGAGTACAAGAAGCCACGTCCAACCGCTGGGGCGATTACAGCGCCATGCAAGTGGATCCGGTGGACGATTGTACGTTCTGGTACACGCAGGAGTACATAAAGACCACCGGCTCATTCGACTGGAGCACCCGGATCGCGAATTTCAAGTTCGCAAATTGCGGGAGCACCACCCCGGACTTCACCATCAGCGCGTCTCCGTCCTCGGTCACGGTGCAGCAAGGCAATAACGGGACGTCGACCATTAGCACCACGGCCGTGAATGGTTTCAACAATGCGATTACGTTGTCGGCCACCGGCCAGCCCAGCGGTGTGACGGTCACATTTGGCACGAACCCGATTCCTGCGCCTGGCACGGGCACTTCGTTAATGACAATGGCAGTCGGCAGCAGCGTCGCGCCGGGGACGTACACCATCACTGTTACGGGGGTAGGTGGCGGGATCACGCACACCACCACGGTCTCCCTGACTGTGACTGGTGTGGCGCCGAACTTCACCATCAGCGCCTCTCCCGCCTCAGTTACGGTAACGCGAGGCAGTTCCGGCCACTCAACGATCAGTACAACGGCGTTGAACGGTTTCAACTCAGCGATCTCGTTGTCAGCCTCCGGGCAAGGCAGCCGTGTCACTGTTAGTTTCAGCCCGAACCCCATTCCCGCGCCCGGCACCGGATCGTCGGTCATGACGATAGCGGTCGGGAGAAGAGCTACGACGGGGACAAGGACGATTACCGTGACAGGTACGGGTGGCGGCGTCACGCATACCACCACTGTCACTCTGACTATTCAATGAAGTGCGAGACGGCGCTGAGTATGATCGGCGTCGTGCTTGCATGTCGCGCGTACCCCAGGTCTCGTGCTATTCGAGACCTGGGTATTTCTATTTGAGGCTCGCTCAGGATTCAAAATCTTACTAGAGTTGCCCCATCATTTTGGTAACAGTAGGTACTGATCTAACAGATCAGTACCGGCCATTACACTCACAGGCGAGTCCGCATGTCCGGCTGATGTTTGATCCGGACCCTACCTACCTCCTCGTCCTTCTCCACTGGTTTCCATCCCAAGGCAGCCTCGCGAGGTAAGCATCTTTCCGTTGTGTGCAATTATGAACAGACGGGCATTCTTCGTTTGCTTGATAGTCAAGGATAACGTTAAAAGGATAAGCGAAATGGAAAGTACACGACACAATCATCAATCAGCAACAATCAGCCTTATTGAGGAAAACGGCGAATGGCGTTTGGTCGCTAGACTTGGAGACCGTTCCGAAGTTCATTATTTTCACCAACAAATAGTAAACGTTGAGGCGACACAACTGTTCGAGAAGCAACCTCTCTACGTAAGTCACTGGATGGCCATAGACAAAAAGTCGGCAGCGTCTAAACGACGTACACACGCGGAAGTGCAGCAGCTAGTAGCAGAATTTACAGGCAGCGGGATGGGGCGGAGCGAGTTTTGTCACAGTCGGGGTATGGGAATTGGTACGCTCGTCCGTTACCTGAAGGGGCGGTCGAAGGATTCTGCCTCAACTTAGAGCGTGTGGGCGCGCTATGCATCTACTTTCGTGGATTTGAAAAAGCAAGCAGCTATTTTCGCCCAGCGCGAAGGTTCCTCTCCATCTGCCGCAACCGAAGCTGCGAACTGTTCTAGTTTCCCGGATGCGCCAGGGCTTTCACAGCGAGGTCCGAGCGCTGGTGCAGTTTTTGTACGGTCTCACGGATCGCTTTTGCCGAGTCAGCGTCGCTGCTTTCAGCGCTCTTGGCGACGCTCGCAGCATCTTCCGCGGTGGTGCTTGCCATGTCGAGCAGGACGACAAGTGCATCGGCGTGGAGCTTCCATAGCGACGACATGCTCTGGCTGCGCTTGAGTTCTTCGAGTTCTGTGCTGATGCGCGCCAAACACGAAACCAGACGAATCAGAACCCGTGCGACGTCGGCGCGCAGGCTTTTTTCCTCGAGGAAGCTGGCGTTGTAAGCGTCGGCTTCGGCTGCGCTGAGCGTCAAATTGAAAAAGCGCATCGGAACAATTTGGCGAAACTTGGGATCGGCAACTCTGACGAAGACGCGGATTGATTCCTCGACGCGGCGCAGCTTGCCCTCTTCGGCAGAGATCTGTTGTGCGGTGACAGCCGGCGGCTGAAATGTAATCGCAGCCACGGATGCCTTTGCCGCGGCGGTTCGTGCAGGTTTGGCAGCGGCGGCCGCTCCGCCGGAGCTGCGTCGACCGCTACTGGTGGGCGTGAGCAGCGACTTGCGGATGGGAGGACGTCGGTCCAGTTCCTTCTTCAAGCGAGAAACGCGCCGGAATTTCTCGAGCGCACTACCGTAATCGGCCTGAAGCATTTCCTTCTGCTCGATCGCGGCTACGTGCTCGACCGTCACCTCCACGCCGTCGACCGTGCTGAGAATGCTGCCGCCCATCTCGTCGAGCGCCTGGGCAAACACTTTGATCTCCCCCAAGGCCTTGGTGAAGAGCTGGTCAAAGCGCGCGCCGAAAGCTGCATTGTGAGCCGCGACCGTGGCCAGCACTCCGGGATGATAGAACGAAGAATCCAGCCAGCGCTTGAGTTCGCGAACCCGCGACACCATGCCAGAATCCATGAGCGCGTTGAAATCGCGATAGCGGGCAATCTCTTCGCGCAACGGATCGAAGTTCCGGAGCAGCTGCACATGTTCGTCCGGCAGGGAAGGAACGTCGGTGTCGGCAAGAATTTCAATCAACGCGATTTCGAACGGCGAAAGCGGCAGTGAACCGTCAAGACCATAGCCGTGCTGTTGCCACTGCCCGGCAACGCGGGGATGGCGGTACAGGAAAGTGGAAATAAGATCGGTCTTATCGCGATTGATTTCGCTGGGCTCGCGCCGGCGGACAAAATAGCGGAGCAGGGCCTCGGCAACTTCCGAGTCTATATCGGGAGTGAGAGCCTGCCGCAGCATGGCCGGCGTAATGGCCATATCGAGCACGTGCAGCCAGCGATACATGCGTGAAAGAGTTTCGGGGAGATCGCCTTCACTGTGGCGAAGCGCGAGCTCGCCGAGTCCGTCGGGAACCGGAACCTCGCCGCCGAGCATGTCCTTGAGCAACTTCTGATAAAAACCCTGGACGGTCGCCAGAATCGCCAATTCAAATTTAAGGTCTTCGGACACGCCTGCTCCTGCGAGCGAGATTTTCCTCGTTGGTCGAGGGAATTCTCTACTACCCGTCTAAGTAAAGACCAAGGTCACCAGTGCCGCAAGTTACCAGCGGGGCGGCACTGTCACGCGCTTGGGTTCAATTTTTTCGGAAGTACATGGCCTTCCGAGCGAGGCTTGAAATGGGGCCTGTAACGGCTGATCCCATTCCCTATCTTAAGACAGGGATGAATCTAGAAAACTACAGTCTTATTGCCGTAAAGAAGGACGCGGTTTTCCATGTGCCAGCGAACGGCGCGGGAGAGGACGACTTTTTCGAGGTCGCGGCCTTTGCGGATGAGATCATCGACGGTGTCGCGGTGGGAGACGCGGACGACGTCCTGTTCGATGATCGGGCCGTCGTCGAGGACTTCGGTAACGTAATGGCTGGTTGCCCCGATCAGCTTCACACCGCGCTCGAAAGCCTGATGGTACGGGCGGGCGCCGATGAACGCGGGCAGAAATGAATGGTGAATGTTGATGATGCGTTGCGGGTAGAAGTTGACGAAGTCGTTGGAGAGAATCTGCATGTAGCGGGCGAGGACCAGGAAGTCAGCTTTATGCATCTCGATCAGCGAATGGACCTTCTCTTCCGCGTGTGGCTTGTTGTCTTTCGTGATTGAGACAACGGCGTAGGGAATTTTGTAGAAATTGGCGATGGCCTGATTATCGGGATGGTTCGAGATGATGAGCGGGATTTCGCAGGCTAGTTCGCCGCTTTGGTGGCGATAGAGAAGGTCGACGAGGCAGTGATCATATTTCGAGACGAAAATGATCATGCGCGGGCGATGCGAGGACTGCGCCAGACGCCATTTCATCTGGAATTTTTTGGCGATGGGAGAGAAATATTTGGTGAATTCGGCGAGGTCTTTGTCGGAGAGATCGATGTCGAAATCTTTGGGATCGAACTCGACGCGCATCAGGAAGAGGCCGGATTCTTCGTCGGCGTGTTCATCGGCGTGCAGGATGTTGCCACCGTGCCGATAGACGAAGTCGGCGATGGTGGCGACTTCGCCTTTGGCGTCGGGACAGGAGACGAGGAGGATGGCGGAGGGCTTCATGCAATCACGGATGGAGTGCTCATCGCCTACGCGGCTGCTCGCTATTTGGCCTCAAATGACAAATTGGCGTCAGCCGCCTTCTCGATCTCATCCGTAAGCTTGGCGTCGAACTGGAGGCCATAACACATCCAGGTCGCACCGGACTTGTAGTATTCGATTCGGACCGAAATCGGTTGCCGCTCGTAGGCGACGAAATAATGTTGGTAGACGAACATGCCCGCAACCTTGGTCTCCGCCATTTTCGAGCGAGAGACATAGCTGCCCATGAGAGTTCGCACGGTTCCGAATTGAGCTTTGAGGTTCGCGGCCTCGTCTTGCATTTTGCTAAGTGCGGGATTCGTGGCGAACAAGTAGTCAACGCCGTCCGCGGGTTTGTCTTTTTGCAGAAAGTTAAAGAACTTGTCGGACATTTCTTGATAAGACGGCTCATGAGTTTGCTGTGCCTGGCTCGGATCGTGGCCCACCAAGGTGCTAAGCACAGTCACGATGCAAATTAAGGTGGTGCGCATTGGTTTCTTCATTGCTCTCCTATTTGTCGCAATCAATCTAACCCATTTGGAATTGACATACTAGAGCGAGGAGGTCGGGTTACTATTGGACCGGCCCTCGGCGAGGGCGAGACGCCGCCCTCGCGACAGCCGGCGAGCCGTCGGCGCTATTTTGTGAGTGTGCTATTTCATCAGGTGCTTCGCAATTTCTCGCGTAGCGTTCGCTCCCGAGCCTCCTGTTAAACCTGCGCCGGGATGCGTGCCGCTGCCGCACAGATACAGGTTTTCGATCGGGGTGCGGTAGCGCGCCCAGTCCAGCAGCGGACGCATGGTGAAGAACTGGTCGAGCGCCAGGTCTCCGTGGAAAATTTGTCCGCCGGTTAATCCGTAAATATCTTCGAGATCCTGCGGAGTGATGATCTGGTGAGTGAGGATCAGTTCCGGAAGGTTCGGTGCGTACTGTGCGAGCGTCTGCACAACAGTTTGCCCGAGTGCTTTGCGCTGGCTTTCCCAATCGCCTTTCAGTTTGTACGGCGCGTACTGCATATAGATCGACATCACATGCTTGCCGTCGGGCGCGAGCGTGGAATCAGTCAGCGACGGAATCGCGACTTCGAGATAGGGCTGACGCGAGAAGTTGCCGTACTTCGATTCGTCAAAGGCGCGCTCGAGATAGTCGATCTCGGGGCCGATGTGAATGCGGCCCTGGAGTGCGGCACTGTCCCCGTTTTTTAACGCAGTGAAATTTGGCAGGCCTGAGAGCGCGAGGTTGACCTTCGCAACCGTGCCATTGCCTCTGTAATGTTGCAGCTTCTGCACAAAATCTGGCGAAAGATGCGTCGGATCGGTGAGCTTGAGCAGAGTGCGCTTGGGGTCGGCATTTGAGATCACCGCACGGGCGCTGATCTCTTCTCCAGTGCTGAGCAGGACGCCGGTCGCCGAACCATCTTTTACACGGATTTCGATAACTTCCGCTGAGGTGCGAATTTCAACGCCTGAGGATTTCGCGGCCGAGGCCATGGCTTGGGTGAGCGCGCCTATGCCGCCCGCGGCGAAAAATGCGGAGCCGGCGGGATGAGGATCGCCGGCGGCGCGGATAAGCAGCTGCAAGGCGCTGCCCGCCGACCACGGTCCGAGAAACGTTCCGAAGATTCCGCGGGCCGCGATGACGGCGCGAAGTAATTCAGTCTCGAAATATTCAGCCACCAGATCTGCAACCGCCATCGGACCCCAGCGCAGAACACGGTACATGTCGCGCTTGCCGAGGTTGCGGAGGGCGCGTCCTGTCTTGAGCATGCTCCACAGATCGCCGCGGCTGGGGTGGTCGATGTCAGGCGGAGTAGTGGCGAGGGCTTCGGCGATTACCTTGCTGATCTTGCCGAGAGACTTCTCGAACTCGGGATATTTGGCTGCATCTTTTTGCGAGAAGGCGGCAATCGACTGCGCGGACTTGCTTTCGTCTCGATAGAGCGAAAGGGCTCGACCGTTGAGCGATAACGTGGTTACGCATGCCTCCGGCGTGATCAACTTCAGGCCGTGCTTCTCCAATTGCATGTCGCGGACGATGTTGGGATGAATTGGGCCCGCGGTGTGCGCCAGCGTTGAGCAGCGAAAGCCGGGATGAAATTCGTCGGTGATCGCTGCGCCGCCGACCTGCGCGCGGCGCTCAAGGACGAGTGGCTTGAATCCGGCTTTGGCCAGGTAGAAAGCGGTCACGAGGCCGTTGTGGCCGCCGCCGATAATGAGGACGTCGCGGGTGGCGTTAAGGTTCATTGGGTGACTCTCTTGAAGGTGCGGTGAGAACGCCTTGCGACGATTGAGCGTGTTGAAGGGGAAAAGGGGTCCTTCGACTGCGGTGGTTCTTCGCGCTTGGTGCGCGAAGAACAATCCTCGCTCAGGATGACAAAGATGAAATGACAGGCGAGAGTCATACGGTTACGACGCTCCCTTATCTTTGAGAATTTCGAGAGCCGCGAGACGGCCGGGGGCGCCCATGATTCCTCCGCCGGGATGCGTGGCGGAACCACACATGTAGAGATTCTTGATTGGAGTGCGGAAGCGCGCGTAGCCCGGAGCTGGGCGCAGGAAGAAAAGTTGTTCGAGAGAAAGCTCGCCTTGAAAAATGTTGCCTTCGCTCAGTCCCCACTCGCGTTCGAGATCGAGCGGGGTGATGACTTGCCGGTGCAGAATGATGTCTTTGATATTGGGCGCGTACTCCGCGATGGTATTAATTACGGTGTCGCCGAACGCCTCTTTCTCCGTATCCCAATGCAATCCGGGTTTCAGCTTGTAGGGCGCGTACTGCACGAAGCAGGACATAACGTGCTTGCCCGGCGGAGCGACGGAAGGATCGGTAAGCGACGGGATGACCATGTCGATGTAGGGACGGCGCGAGAAGTTGCCGTACTTGGCATCGTCGTAGGCGCGCTCCATGTATTCGACGGAAGGCGAGATCGACATTGCGCCGCGCAGGTGCGGGCCGACTCCCGGCATGCATTTAAAGTTCGGAAGGCCGTCGAGCGCCATGTTCACTTTGCCGGATGATCCGCGATATTTGAAGCGGTTGATGTCTTCGAGGAAGTCGGCGGGAAGTTGGTCGGCGTCAATGAACTTGTTGAAGGTTAGACGCGGATCGACGCTGGAAGAAATTGTTTCGGCGAAGATTTCGTCGCCGTTCGCTAGCACTACGCCTTTCGCCTTGCCATCCTTGACGATGATCTTCGCGATGGCTGCTTGCGTGCGAATCTCAACCCCGGCCTCGCGTGCGGCGTCGCCGATTGCGTTCGAGATCGCGCCGGTGCCACCGCGTGCGAATCCCCAGGCGCGGAACGCGCCGTCGATCTCTCCCATGTAGTGATGAAGAAGAACGTAGGCGGTGCCGGGTGAGCGCACACCGAGAAATGTTCCGATGATGCCGGAGGCGGACATCGTGGCTTTAAGGACGTCAGTTTCAAACCATTGATCGAGAAAATCGATGGCGCTCATGGTCATGAGCTGGACCTGGTTGTATTTGTCATAGCTCGACATACCCTGAAAGCGGCGGCCGATGAAGAGCAGCTTCATGAGTTCGCGCGGGTCGAGCGTGTTGGGGTCGGGAGGCACCATGCTGAGAATCGGCTTCACGAAGCGGCACATGGCTTGCATCGCTTTGCCGAATTCGTCGTAGGCTTCGGCGTCGACGCAGGAATGGCGGGCGATTTCGCGGTGCGTCTTGCCGTGGTCGTTGACGCGCCATAGATAATCGCCGCTGGGCATCGGCGTGAACGTGCCGTCGAGCGGGAGGATTTCGAGGCCGTGGCGCGGGAGGTCGAGGTTGCGGATAATTTCTGGGCGCAGTAGCGAGACCACGTAGGAGCAGACGGAAAACTTGAAGCCGGGAAAGACTTCTTCGGTGCAGGCTGCGCCACCGAGAATGTGGCGGCGTTCGAGCACGAGAACTTTCCTTCCGGCGCGGGCCAGGTAGGCGGCGTTGACGAGGCCGTTGTGGCCGCCACCGATCACGATTACGTCGTATGAAGTAGCCATAAGCTCTTAGCCTTTAGCTGTTCGCTTGCTAGTTGAGAAATGGGGACGAAGAATATTAGCGCAGTTTGGGGGGCGTGTATTAGAGGCCGCTGGGAAGGACGCTCCAGTTGCGGAGGGTACTCGATAGGATTGGCATAATTGAGCGCATAGCTGAAGTGTACCGCTGATTCTATCGAGAATGCCGCATTTTGTCTGCAATATTAGTGAACTGGGTAGTCTTCGGCGTCAATCTGTGCCATTATGCGGCCATGCGAAAGCCGACCAAAAGCATACACAGGAAGACTGGATGAACACTTGGAAAATGTTCGCGATACTCAATGGTTCGGCGTGTGTCGGCGCATTCCTGTCGATTTTCGCGATACCACAGAGAACGCCTCTCTGGATATGGGCGGCTTGTTCAATTGGGGTAATCGCAATTTTGAACTTTGTGCTTTATCGGCGGATACAAAGGCGGAAAATTTTAAACTGATCCTGCCCGGTTATGCCTTCGGTCAACAGCAGCCACCGACAGGCTGGCACCGACTCAAGTCTAGATCAGACGGTTTGCTGTGCTGTATTTGCGTGCATATAATCCGCTTTACGCCAAATTCTTTATCGAGGCCACTCCGTTGCCCATAGGAACCGCGTTTCACGAACGAACCTTTCCGCTTTGCCACAGCTTGAATTACCGCGAGTGGTCGGGATACTACACGGTCAGCGTGTATGAGGTGCATCACGAGCACGAGTACAACGCGATCCGCAATGCGGCGGCGCTGATCGATATTTCTCCGCTCTACAAGTATTTGATTACCGGCAAAGACGCGACGCGGCTGGTGAACCGCGTGATCACGCGCGACATCAACAAAGTGAAAGTTGGGCAGGTGATTTATTGCTGCTGGTGCGATGAAGAGGGCAAGGTCATCGACGATGGGACAATTTCGCGGCTGGAGGAAAATGTTTATCGGTGGACGGCCGCCGATCCGAGCCTGCGCTGGTTCCGGCAGAATGGCCTGAACATGGATGTGCAGGTCGAAGATATTTCCGAGAAAGTTGCGGCGCTTGCCTTGCAAGGGCCGACCTCGGCGAAGCTGCTGAAAAACGTAGCCGAGGCCGACATTGAGAATCTGAAATATTTTAGAGTCACGCGCGGCAAGATTGCGGGCGTGCCGGTGGACATTTCGCGGACTGGATATACCGGTGACCTCGGTTATGAAATCTGGGTGCCACTGAGGGAAGCCACTGATGCCGCGAAAGTTTGGGATGCGCTGTGGGAAAAGGGCAAGCAGTTCGATTTGCATGCGGCGGGCATGCTGGCGCTGGATGTAGCGCGCGTGGAAGCTGGGCTTCTGCTCATCGAAGTGGATTATTCGAGTTCGAAGAAGGCGCTGATTCCTTCGCAGAAATATTCTCCATACGAGTTGGGTTTTGGCAAGATGGTGCATCTGGAGAAAGAGAATTTCATCGGCAAGCGGGCGTTGGAGCAGGATGCGAAAAACGGCGTGGCGCGGCAGTTGGTTGGAGTGGAAGTCGATTGGACCGATGTCGAGGCGTTGTATGAGCGCTATGGACTGACTCCGGCTGCGCCGAGCCAGGCTTCGCGCGTCGCCGTACCTTTGTACTCGGGCGAGAAGCAGGTGGGAAAGGCTACGACTACGAGCTGGTCGCCGATCCTGAAGAAAATGATCGCGCTGGCGAGCGTGGAGACTGAGCATTCGAAGCTCGGAACGCAGTTGCAGATGGAGATTACGATCGAGGCGATCCGGCTGAAGACGAATGTGAAGGTAACTGCACTGCCGTTCTACAATCCGGCGCGGAAAACGGCAACACCGGTCTAGCGGCTGCTCGGTAGTGCCGGGCATCGGTCGGCCTCGCGGTCCTTTCCTCACTCTAGCTTTCGCACTTTATTAATCAAGAATCTTCTCAGGTCTTCCTTCCCGAGTTGGTGTATCGTTCCAAGGAATATGAGCCGTTCACGACAGGATTGGCCATCGCTAACCCCACTGGTTATCCTGACCGTCGTGGTTTTGATTTTGTATTTCGCGCGCGCCATTTTGATTCCTCTGGCGCTCGCCTTAACGCTCAACTTCCTGCTAACGCCGCTGGTGATGTTTTTCCAGAAGCTCCACATGCGCCGAGTGCCGGCGGTCGCTCTGGCAGTTCTGATTTCCGTCGCGGGGCTTGCCGGGGTGGGGTGGGTGGTTGCGAGGCAATTGCTGCAAGTCGCGAACGACCTGCCGAAGTATCGTCTGAATATTCACAACAAGATCGAGGCTCTTCATTACCCGCCGGAAAGTGCTCTGGGACGGGCAACCGAGAGTGTGAAGGAAATTGGCAGCGAGCTGTCGGACTCAGGGAACGGCGGTGAACTTCTTTCCGGCAAAGAGGCTGCACGTCCAGCGGCGCCTGTTCCAGTTCAGGTAGTGACAACTCCGACCGGTGGCTTGCCATACCTGCGAGAAGTGGTAGCGCCAGTGCTGATGCCGCTGGCGACGGCGTTCATGGTTTTGATATTCACCGTGTTTATTCTGATCAAGCAGGAAGACCTGCGCGATCGTTTTTTGCGCCTTGCCGGAGTGGCTCAGTTGCATGCCATGACACTGGCTTTGGATGACGCGGGGCGCCGCATCAGTCGTTATCTGGTGATGCAGTTTCTGGTGAATGCGGGCTATGGCATTTGCTTCGGCACGGGTCTGTTTTTGATTGGAGTTCCGAATGCAACTTTGTGGGGAGTGATTGCCGGCCTGTTGCGTATCGTACCTTATGTGGGAGCGTTGACAGCCACCGCTTTTCCTTTCGCGCTCGCACTCGCGGTGTTCAACGGCTGGGGACCGCCGGTCTTGATTTTTCTGTTGTTCGCATTTCTTGAATTGATCACCTCGAATTTGGTTGAGCCCTTGTTATACGGAGCGCACACCGGAATTTCTTCGCTCGCGCTGCTGGTTACAACCGTATTCTGGACGACGCTTTGGGGATGGGCCGGATTGGTTTTAGCGGTTCCACTTACCGTGTGCGTGATCGTACTGGGGCGTTACGTGCCGCGGATGTCGTTCCTTCATGTTCTGCTGGGCGATGAGAGCGCGTTGTCGGTTGAGATTCAGTTTTACCAGCGGTTGATTGCGCTCGATCAGGAGGATGCAAGGCTGATCGCAAATACTTTTCTGAAAACTCATCCCCTGGTTAGTTTGTATGACACGGTGCTGGTTCCGGCGCTCACCTTGGCCGAACAAGATCGTCACAGGGGCGCGCTCGACGAAATGCGGGAGTCGTTTTTGTTTCTCAGCGTGAGCGAGATTATCTCGGAGTTGACGGTTTATGGAACGGAAGACGCCGTGGCGAAACGGAAAAAGCTCAGGTCGCTCTGGACGTCAAGCGGAGCGCGCGAACTGCCATCGAGCCCTACGGAACCTGCCGTCTCTGGGATTCGCATCTTCTGTTTTCCCGCGAGCGATCAGGCCGATGAAATTACGTCCTCGATGCTGGCGCAGTTGCTGGAGCGTGCCGGTCACGGTGTGCTGTCTTTGCCGGTTGGCTCTCCGTTCGAAGAAATTTTGACCCACCTTCCGCCCGAACCCGACGATGTGGTGTGCATTTCGGCGCTTCCACCTTTTGCTTTTGCGCAATCGCACGCGTTGTGCCAGCGGGTCCGCATGCAGTTGCCTCAGGCCAAGATTGTTGCCGGCATTTGGGGATATACCGGCGACCTCGACAAAGCCAAAGAACGTTTTGGAAGCGCGCAGCCTGACCGAGTCGTGGCTTCTCTAGCCGAGGCGGTCGAGCAGATCAACGAATGGAACAAGGCCAAGTTAGCGTCGGAAGTGGTAAGGTAGTGTCAGCTAACGCGTGTCAGCGGCGAAGGAAATAGATTCTGTTCGTCCAGTCCCACGTCCTCGTTACATTCACCAGTTCGGCCAGGCCCAGGACCAAGGCGCCGATATCGGCGGGCGAAATTGTTTTTTCGTCTACGAAAATGACACCGCCGTGGGTACGGCCTTCCTCGGCCCAATTTTTGAGCAGAGGGGGGATCGTCCTGCGATCGTAAGTCACGAGAGTTAGTTTCTGAGCGGCGGCTTCGCGCAAGCAAGTGTGATCATCCTGTCCGAGGAAGCGCCCGTTCTCCCAATCCACCATCGAGCGAATTACTAGCGCACAGTGGCGGCGGTGCAGCCCAGTCGCGACTCTGGGAGAGATGTGTTCATCGAGAAGAAGCTTGAGCATTTCGGTTCTTCAGCGTTCTCTTCGAAACAAACTCGGTGGCCTGGGGCAGCATGCGTCTCAGTGCTTCAAAATCGGTGGTCTCATTCTCTGCGATTGCCTCATCGATTTCTTCGGGAAAAGCAGTCGCGTAGTTGACCGCTGCCTGCACTTTTGACAGCGGCCACTGGAGATGACTGGCAACTTCCGGCAAGTCTTTTCGATAACTTCGGACGAGCAACATGACCTCCCACACGGCGAGCGTGCTGCCTTGCAGGCAAGCCTGGCGGCCGGCGGGGGAATCGCGGAAGTCGATGAAGGCAAATTCCGAGCGGCGCAATCCTTCTTCGACGAGGCGGGCGCTGGCGTCGCTGGCGGTCCAGCCGTGGCGGTTGGCCAGGCGCTTTAAGCGCCTTCCGCTGGCTGCGGGCAGGCGCATGCTGATGACGGTTGATCGCGGCGATTTCATAGTAAATCTCGGTGTAACTGTTGTAAGTATTGTAACATTACACTAGCAATGGTTTGACTGACAGCACGATTCTAGGTCATGCTATTCCTGCTTGCCGCATCGCACGCCGTTTGCCCGCGACGTAAATTCCGACGCCCACCAGCAGTAATGCTCCCGTTCCTCCCACGATCTTCAGCAGTGCTAATAGTTGGTGCGGTTCATCCGGCTGGGGAATCAGCGACAGGGCGATGGTTAGCACGGTGGTGAGAAAACCGAGTGTGGCGACCAGCTTGGCCACGGTACTTCCGCCCGGCACGCGAATTACTTCCGGCCCGGCGGGCTCGCCCTGGAGCTTGATCATGGCGGCGAACAGATACAAGTAGGGAATGAAGTAGACAATCACTCCCATGCTGACCAGCACGTCGTAGGCGCCTTTCACGCTGGTTCCGGCCTGCCCCAGAAAAATAAAAACCGCTCCGAGAACGAATTGAGTGAGCAGCGCAACCCACGGCGTTTTCCAGCGCGGGTGAAGTGCGCCAAAGGCTGGCGGCAAGAAATGATCGAGGCCTGCAACGAAAGGCAATCGAGCTACGGCTGCGAGGTAGGCACCGGCAGCGCCGATGTTGCTGAGCGCGATCAGGAATGCGGCGACTGGCAGGACTCCGGGGAAGCCCACACGGGATGCGGTTTTCGAGATGGCCTGTACCAGACCCTGCAGATTGCTGACTTCGGCGGAAGGCAATGCGAGGAGTATGCAGGCAGTTCCCAGAATGTAGCACAGGGTTACGGTTACGCCGCCGAAAAGCAGTGCGAAGGGAATCGATCGTCGGGGATTCTTGATCTCTTCTCCCATGAAAGAGGCGGTTTCGCAGCCACCGAAAGCAAATGTCAGCACCGACCAGAAGATGAGGTCGTTCAAATGCGTACTCGGCGTCATCGAGTGAAAGGTGAACGAAGTGGCTGAGCCGTAGCGGTGCCATGCGATGAGTCCCATGACGATGACGATGCCGACTGGTATCCACATGGCAAGCGCCCCAACGTTGTGCAGCCACTTGCCGACATCGAGACCAACGATGTTCATCAGTGTGGCCGCGCTTAGGGTGAGCAGAGAGAAGACGATGTAGAACGTGGCGTTGTTCGAGAGATGCGCCCATGCGCTCTGGCGCATAAAGAGAATGTTGCTGGCGGCGAAGTAAAGTACGGCGGGAAAGTATGGGAGGTTGCTGGTCCAGTAAGTCCAGGCGGACATGAAGCCGGAGAAATCTCCGAAGGCGCGCTTGCTCCAGACATAGAGGCCACCTTCACTGGGATAGCGGGAAGAAAGCTCGAGCACGGAAAGTGCGAGAGGAGTGTAGAAGCAGAACCATGCGCCGATCCAAATGACGATGGAACTGGGACCGGCGGCTGCTGCTGTCGCGATCCAGCGAAGGCTGATGCCGGTGACCACGTAGAACAAAACCAGGTCGCGAAAGCCGAGGACGCGTTTGGGGCGGTTCGGATCTTTGCTGCTAGGTTCGGTGATGGAGACAGGGGTCAAGTTGTGGAGCAATGAGGACAGTCAGGAATAACATTGGCGCTGATTCTGGGCAAGGCGAAACTTTTTCGGAGTTAGGCATGAATGGCCGCATGCAGGAACCAAGATCCCTCGCTGCGCTCGGGATGACCACGCGCTGATGAATGTGCTACGACGGGCTGATTAATGCGTTCGGGATGAGGACGGCCTGATGACTGCTCTCATTCGCCACTAGCGTGGGATGTAGTCATCGAGTAGCGGGACGATGGCGGTGGTGAAGGGAAGAAGGCGCTGTTGGGCGGCGTCGGGAGTTTCACCGGGGAACATGTCGGTGACGAGGCGAACCAGAGCGCCGTCGCTGCGGTTCATCACAATCGAGTCCCTGACCAGATAGTATTTGGCCCAGTATTCGCTGGCCACACCGCGATCGTGCGCCCAATACCAATACAGCACCAGCCGCCGCGCACCGGCTTTGGAAATCAGATAGCGATTGGCGGGAAAAGAGGCGTGACCCAGCACAGAAATCTGAACCCGGACATTTTCGTCGGGATTCCATCCAGAACCGGGCAGGCAGTGTTGAGGCGAGTGAATCGTATCGCCTGCCCGTTGGCTGGGAAAGTACGCGAGGAATAAGTCGACGAAGGGCAGCTTGCCGGCTGGGTCCTCATAAACGCGTTCCAGGAAATCGCCGGCCCCCAATACGTCGAGCGTTGCCTGATCGAGCACAACGTCGTTGCTGGTCCAGTTCGCGAGTTGTGAAGGAAAGGACAACAGTGGCAGGCCATGCGGAATTATTTCGTTGCGCCCTCGCGCCTGCAGCACAATCGCGGTCACGGCGATCAGCGCGGCCGTGAGAAAGAAGCGCAGCATGCTGGATGGCCTCATAATTCGACTCCTTTCTCAGGCCAAAAAATGCAGACGACGCGATGAAGAAGATAGATCATGAGCAACGACGCGACAAACATAAGCCATCCCTGGAATTCGTGAAAGAAGCCTTGCGCCTTATCCGGATCCCAATACTGGACGAGTAGACCCGTACCCACGACGCGAAGGCTGTTCGCAGCCACGGCAACGGGAAGAGAAGCTAGCGCCAGGAAAACACGAACTGAAACTCTGCTTTCCATCAGATACCCATAAATGATCGCGAGCGTGGCTAACGACATCAGAGATCGGATTCCGCTGCAGGCCTCGGCCACTTGCAGAGCCATCGCCGGAAGGACGATCACATTGCCCTCGCGCAAGACGGGAACACCCATCCACGGCAAGGTTGTGCTGGCGACTTGCGAAGCCAGCAATTGCAGCGGGAAGGTGACCTGGTTGAAGACGATGGCTGGAATGGGGATCATCAGCACCAGGAAAGCCCAGGGAAACAGCAGGATACGGAAGAAGTTCCAACCCAAGAACAATACGATGATGCCCGCCAGCACTAAAAGCAGAGATGAGCGCGACAGGAATAGCTCGGCGCCCATGCGGCCAACCAGCAAAACCACCATGCCAACCGCGAGCAGCAGCAAGCCCCACCACGAAGGCTGGAGTTGTAACCGGGCTAGCCTGGGACGCTCTTGCCAGACAACGAAAGCAGAAAACAAAGGAACGAAAAAGCCGTGCGAAAAATTAGGGTCATGCCACCACTGCCCCACCAGGTGGTAAATCGTGGAGGCATAAAGCCAGAGTAATAGTCCACTGAGCACAGCGACTTGCCACGCCGGTGGCCGTGCCGGTTCGGCGGCGAGCGACTGCGCAGGTGGTTCAGCTAGCAGCACTTGGCTCACTGGAACTGTTCTCTCTTGCTGGAGGCGACCTCAGCATAGCGAAGTAGCGAGAATCCCGCAACGAAATCGCTGAATCGACTTTCTACCAGAGAATCACTCGGCGGGAAGGCGCGAGCCGCAAAAAGCGGACATCGCTCGGAGTGTCGCGCCCCTCAAGCCCAATCGCGAAGGCGGCACACAGGTAGAACGAGCGGAGACGAAAGTTTCGTCGCACAGGCGGCAGAGGTGGTGTCCTATTAGGACACTACCGCGGCAGAGAATTCATCTTCTATTAACATCAAGGGTCTAGGATTGGCCGGTATTTTATCCCTCCCCAGTGCGGGTTTGGCCTATAAACTTTTGAAAGCATAGAGTTAAAACTCGTGGCGTGATTCACCCGTTCATGTGAAGATATTCCGGCTTCAATGGGACACTTTTCTGCGAGAATACGGGTGTGACTTCTGCGGTGGTCGCATTGTTAGGGATGGAGATTCTGGCCGGAATGCGGTGTCCCCGGCCACGTTTCATTTGTAAGGCAGGCAGCGCGGAGCTTCTCGCCTGGAGAAGAACTGATGTGCCGACGCGAACGCCTTGCCAATAGAGTCGGCGCCGGGTCGAGGTACGATTGCGGATCAGCCAACAGTCTTGGCTGTCTAGGGTTGAGTAGATGGGATTCCGACGCGCCGGGTTCCTAAAGCTCTGCAGGAGAATGGATGAAAGAAGCATTGAAGCTTGCCTGCGTGGTATTGCTGCTGGGGTTAACAACCCAGAGCATGTGGGCCCAGGACGAAGTGTATGTGAAGCCGGCTCCCAAACCCGCCGACACTTCCAAGTCTACGTCGGCACCGGTTCCAGCGCCCACTGCGAATGCGCCTGCGGATAACGCGCCCGCCGATTATGTGATTGGCGCCGACGATACGCTGCACATCTCGGTCTGGAAAGAACCGGATCTTACCGCCACGTTGCCGGTGCGGCCGGACGGGAAAATTTCCCTGCCGTTGCTGAACGACGTGTCGGCGGCGGGTTTTACGCCCATGCAACTAGCGGATTCGATCACTGAGAAACTGAAGAAGTATATTGCGGATCCCCGCGTTACCGTTGTGGTGACCGCGATGAATAGCAGAAGAATTTTCGTGACCGGCGAAGTCACGCACTCGGGAGCGATTGCCCTCTTGCCGGGAATGACCATTCTGCAGGCACTTTCCAGTGCGGGCTTCACTCAGTTTGCCAACCTGAAAGGTATTTACTTGTTGCGCATGGAGAACGGCAGGCAAGTGAAGATGCCTTTCAACTACAAGGAAGTGGTGAAGGGGCGGCATCCCGAGCAGAACATTCTGCTGCAGCGGGGCGATACCGTGGTGGTCCCTTAGCAAAATGAGCAGACGTTATCCCATGGAGTTTGTGATGATGCTCGCCTTGGGGCTCAATGCCGCCTGGGGCCAGGACAACGCCAGCCAACAGGAGCCTGCCACGGCTCCTGAAAACAGCCAGCCTCAGCAGCCTGTGCCGGCCAATGGACTGGATAACCCGGTGCCGCTGATCATCGAAAATCCTCCAATCTCGGGGCTGGATCTGCCCAACCTCGAACCGCATGCCGCTCCGTTGAGTTATTTGCAACTGGGTGCGCATGGGAGCGAGTCCGTGGATTCGAATGTCCAGAATAGCCTCGGGGGATCGGGCACACATTCCGTCTCATTCGCTCTGGGTAGCGTGGACCTGCAACACCTTTGGAGGAATTACGATCTCGCGCTCGACTACCTAGGAGGAGTGGGTTACTACAATGCTCGCGGTATCGGCCTGAAACAAATCGAGGAGCTCGGTTTGGACCAGCAAATCACCTGGAAGCGGGGGAAGCTGGGGATTCGAGACGCCTTTAGCTATCAGCCTGAGGGTACATTCGGCAGCGCATACGGCGCCGTGGGATTGACTGGCGCGGGTCTGAGTTCGACCGGACTCCTCGGATTTAACGGTGGGACCGTCTTTGGGGCGCTGGGACAGGTACCCCGCATCATGAACCTCTCCGTTGTCGATGCAGTGGAGAATCTGACCCCAAAGTCTTCCATAACTATCACAGGCGGATACGGTCTTGTGCACTTTCTGGATAATCAACCCGGCACCCGTAATTCATTCATCGGAAGCAACGAGGTCTCAGGCGAGGCTGGCTATAACCGCGTACTCGGGCGGCACAACCAGGGAGCGATTGTGTATGCCTACCAGGGATTCCAATTCTCTACCGGAACGAATTTTTACAGCCACATCATCCAGCTGATGTGGGGACATCGAATCACCGGGCGTATGGATTTTCTGATTGGGGCCGGGCCGCAGTTCACGCAAATTAACCACCTGCTTCTTCCCGCGACGGCGTCTCAGAATCCCACCATCCCGCCGTGCGTATTTGGGGCTACATCGCAAGGTACTCCAGAGCTTGTATGCCCGCAGAATGATCTTCGTATCTCTGCTGCGGGCCGGGCGGTGCTGCGTTACCGCTTTCCAAAGACCAGTCTGGATCTTACTTACGCGCATTACATCACCAGCGGGTCTGGCTTCTTCGCAGGAGCCGAGAGCGATATCGCGCAGCTCAGTGCCAGCCGGCCATTGACCCGAGTCTGGAGCCTGGGCTCCGACATCGGGTTCTCCCGTAACAGCCGCGTGCTACCGATCACGTGCCCGGCTACCAGCGCGGCGACTTGCCCGGGAGTGAGCGCGAATATCTATCAGTATGGATTTGCCGGGGTAAGTTTTCACCGGAAGTTCGGGCGAACTTTGCACGCATTC
>Ga0307476_10000416_pt1 | contig 33905 bp, 33 predicted proteins | sample atmos_gasesECM2C_2_FD_203314 | JGI IMG/M metagenome (GOLD analysis project Ga0307476, IMG submission 203314) | Hardwood forest soil microbial communities from Morgan-Monroe State Forest, Indiana, United States - atmos_gasesECM2C_05 | ecosystem: Environmental > Terrestrial > Soil > Temperate...
CAGCCGAACGATGCCGCACCGATAGACCGAGAAGACTACGCTGAAGCTGCGCAGATGCTCGCATCTGACGCCCACAAAATGAATAAAATACAATGGAACGAGGCGGTATCAAAGCTGGCCCAAGAGATAAAGGTCAAACGCCTTGGCGGCTATGCTCCTAGCATTCCCCCATATGGTCACAACTTCGCGCGCGCGAGCGGCAATACGCAGGCGCCTCCAATCCTCGGAGCGAAGATCTCAGAAATGGGCGAGCGTTTGCCCGGCCAGACGCGCTATGCAGAGGCGATTCCTGCCGCCCACGAGCCACCGCGGGTGCGCACCACAACCCCGCCAATGAACACGCCGGGCCGATAGGAGATGAGTCATGCTGAAACACCTCAAGCGCCATTGGCTGATTGCTGCCGCTGCGGCGAGCTGCCTGGCGGTCGGCGCGTTCGGCTATGCGTGGGCGCAGGGAATCCTCGCTCTGACGTCGCCGACAGGCACGGAACTGATCACGGTGCTGCCGCTTCAGGCGAACGGACAGCCAGCGGCCACACAGGCAACGATCGCCCTCAATAACGCGCGCGCGACTACGTCCTCTCAATTGTCCACCGCGACGACCGGCACCGTAGTTGCAAACGCGCTCGCAAATCGGTTCATTTTTAATGGATCGGCGCCGGGAACGGTGACTGTTGATGGTCCGGCGACACCGCCAGACGGTTCGATGATAGAAATCGTCAACGGGAGCGCGGGCGCGGCGACGGCCATCACGTTCGCAACCACAGATTCTTCAACGATCGTTGGCACAGCGGCCTGCGGGGCGCTGACGGTCGGAGGCAGCTGCGAATTTATGTACATCAGGTCGAATACGACTTGGTATCGATTGAGGTAACCCTCATGCACGCTATTCGTTTGATCGGCCAGAACCACACCACACATCACGAGGGCGAGGTCTTGTCCATCGTTGATGAACGCACGGCGATGACCAATCGCAATACCGTGACGCTCGAGCATGCGCACGTCCTCGTCGGGCGCGGTGAGGCGGAATGGATTGGTATGCCGCCGGACATTTTCGCAGAAATTGCCCGCAAACACGTTTACGAAGAGGGTACCAGAGAAGAGCCAAAAGCGGTGCTCAAGCCTGGCCACGTGAACTGGATTGGAGGTCCGCCGGAGAAACCCGACGAAGATAACGAAGACGACGACGAGGCAGACGGCGAGGACGACGATTTGCCGTCTGCCAGCGACGTGCGAGGCATTCTGCGGGAGAATAACGGATGAAGCGCGTCGCCCTCGCCGCCTTCGCTTGGCTTGCGCTGTGGGCTGTGCCTGCGTCCGCGCAGGTCACGGGCGTCTCGCCCGCCCAGATGTTCGGCTGCACGAGGAGCGCGCAGACAAGCACCGTCGGCAGCAATGTCGTGCTCGCGGCGAGCACGGGGGCGACGGCGCAGATTTATGTGTGTGCCTTCACATTTGCGCCGGCCGGCACCACGCCGTCGGTGCATTTGTTTTGGGCGGCCACCGGCACCTCGTGCGCATCCTCTAATGGCAATGTCACGCCAGTGATGGCAGCCACTCAGCCGCTCGTTGACGGCCACTTCTATTATGCTGGGCTCCCGCCGGTGCCGAATGGTCAAGACCTATGCGCCGCTATTGTCGCCGGCACTGGCAGCACGTTGATCGTCTACTACACGCAATTCTGATGGCGGCGATCTATGTCACTGAATGCTATCAAACCGGCGTAGCCGCTAACCAATGGATCATGTCGCCGGCGGTCCAATCGATACAAGCCGAATACAACGTTCCGATTAGTTCGTCCTCGACGCAGGGTCCGCCTTTCCAGCCTCTCACCAACTTCATCATGGTGAACACCGACAGCGCTTGCTCGCTTGCTTACGGATTGAACCCGACTGCGGTGCCGACGAAGCACCGTGTGAGCCCTAACGATACGCGGTTCTATATCGTCCTTCCGGGTTGGAAGATCGCCGTCATTGCGAACGTGTAAGCGGTGCCCATGAGCAGGAGCCGCGCGTGGTTGATGATCAACTCGCCATCGCCACCGCCGCAAAGCGGAGGAGGAGGCGGCGGAAACTTAAGTGATATGAGCCTTCAGAAGAACGTCGCCGGACAGAATACAACTTTCGTTGCCATCAACCCTTCGAACGGATTGCCAGCGACTGGACTGAGCTTTGTTGGTGCTGCATGGATATCGAAGGATGGCGTGCAATTACCTGCTGGCGGAACATTTACTGAACTACCTCCTACAGGCAAGGGAATTTACAATTATAAATTCACCCAGAGCGAAACTAACGCGAACTGTGTATCACTGTTTGTTGCGCCGGTAGGCGCTTTCCCGCTAGATATGATTTTCCTAACCAGTGGACTTCATAGGAATAGCGCATCACCTCAGCAGCACATCACGTTTGGAATGTCCTCGGTCTCTGGCGTTGCCGACCCAAGCGCTACTGTCACTGTCGAAGTGTGCCAAGACGGCGGTTCGTTATCAGCCGGTGGAGGCCCGACAGTCGCCAATCTCGGAAACGGTCAATTTGATTACCAGCCAACGGCGGGGGAGACCAACGGCGCGAACTGTAACTTTTCATTTTCCTCCCCTGGAGATGTAACGCGAAACTTCTCCATTTATACGGTGCCATGATGAGCAGGAAAATAGGCGTTTTCCTTTTCGTCGTCGCTGCCATCCTCGCGACGATGTCCTCCCTCCGCTCTCAGCCAGTCGTTACTCCGGGGCCATTCGTGTCACCGTGCTCAGCCCTCCTTACCCCGGATCGAAACGCCTGCGCCAATTGGCGGATGGCGGGATTACAATCGATCGGAGGTATCCCAAACAGGGTCACGCAGTGCGGGTCAACGCTCAGTCCTCTCGGGTCCGGGATGGACGACACCAGCAGTATCAACACGGCTATTGGCAACTGCACAGCAGGACAGGTTCTTCAATTATCTGCAGGCACATTCACGATTGCCGAGGGAAATTACATCCTGCTCAACAAGGGAGTATCGTTGCGCGGAATGGGTGCGGCGAACACGATTCTCCATAGACCAACCAGCGGGGTTTGTCCGCCAACGGCTGGATACGGCGCAACTATTAACTGCAGCAGTGGCGGCACTTCTCCATCAAACGTGATTTTGATAGCGCCGGTGGCTAGGTTCGTCGGGGACGCCATAACAGCGTGCGCCCTCACCTCAGACATCGCGGGAGGGTCGTACCAAGCGACCGTTACCAGCGGTTGCGCTACGAACTTTCATGTTGGGGATGTCGTGCTCCTAGACGAGTTGTCCGGTGCCGTCAATAACCTGATGCCGGACGCCCAGAACCCCAGCAACTCCATATGGGCGTCATCCGATTATCGAGTCGTCTATCACATCCATACGCCGACATGCTGCGGTGACGACGGCACGAACGTCGAGAGCGATTACACCCTCAACACAGATCGTGTAACCAACGAACTAAAGCGAGTGGCGGCGGTCTCCGGCAACGTCGTCACGTTCGATTCTCCGTCAACAATCTCGTACCGTGTAAGCCATACGGCTGACCTTTGGAGCTTCGCGACGCCGTTCCTGCAGCAGGCTGGGCTTGAGGACGTCGCAGTCGAATATGGAGACGACGGCGCCATCCAGATGCAGTTCTGCGCGTACTGCTGGCTCTACAACGTCGAGGCGAGGTATTCGATAGGCCCGACGGTGCAGATGAACACGACCTTCCGAGCGCAGATCGATCGATCGTACATCCACGATGCGGCGTGGCCTGTCCCTGGAGGGGCCGGCTACCTCATCGATATGCGGTACGACACAGCCGAAACCTACCTCGTGAACAGCATTTCTGTGCTCGGCAACAAGGCCATGACATCGCGCGGGTCGGGGGCTGGCTCGGTCATCGCCTACAACTACGTGGATAAGGCGTACATCAGCGGAGATTGTTGCTGGCAGGAAATCGGACTAAATGCCAGCCACCTTGTCGGTCCGCACCACGTCCTGATGGAAGGCAACTGGGCGTTCAATATAGACAGCGATGCTACGCACGGCGGGTCAATCTACATGACTCACTTCCGTAATTGGGCGACAGCTATCAGGGGCTCATTCGTCGGCCTGAGCGGTCAGACATGGAACGATGCGGCGAACACCTGCGGGACGACCTCGTATAGCGGCAGCCCGCTGCGCGCTATCGGACCGCAAGCTTATAGCTATTGGTTCTCGTTTATCGGCAATGTGTTTGGAACAGCCGGCTGTACGACGCAGGCGAATGGCTTCCCGCTAACCAACTCGTACGGCGGATCCCAAAACAGCGACGGAATGTTCCTAACCGGCTGGTGGAATCAGGGCGCCAGCATCAATGATCCTATGAGCGCGACTATCTATCCGAACGTCCCTGCCAACGTGAACGGTGTCGCGGGAGCCAATTGCACAACTTCCGGAACCAACTGCGCGACGATCATGAATGGCAATTATAATTATTGGAATGACGCGATCAGTTGGGCTTCGAATGACACCAACCACGCCTTGCCGAGCTCTCTTTACTTGAACGGCAAGCCAGCGTTCTTTAGCGGCGCAAGCTGCACATATGCATGGCCGTGGGTCGATCCTGTGGGCGGAACGCCTATCCACAACAATAGCTGCGGCGGTTCTGGCAACCCGGCCAAGGCTAGATACGACGCCGGCACACCATTTGCGCAGCCATAGGCTAATTATTCATGCGATGGATTAGCACGCCATCATCACCGGCAACTGTTTTCTTTGTCAGCCCATCAGGGAGCGATTCGAACGGAGGAACATCTACGAGTTCGCCATGGCAGACGATCGGAAAGGTAAATTCCGCGTCCCTCGCTTCTGGAAATACGGTATTATTTCAGGGCGGCCAGTCATTCAGCGGGTCGCTGACTGTACAGGCAGGCGTTACCTACGGCGTGTACGGTGGCGGGACCGCCACAATTAGTTCAGGATCGTCGGATGGGGCGGTCGCAACGAATGTTGGTGGCTGGACGCTCAACGGACTGACGTTCACCGGTAATGGAACGACAACCAACAGCGCTTATGGAATTCATGCTCACAACACCCAGACTGGCGGCATAAAATACAACAATATCACGGTTACAAGCTGTGTTGTGTCTCAATACGGAAACAGCGGAATTCTGTTTATCGGAGATAATGACACCTGCGGGTTCAACAATGTTACCATTTCCAATTCGACTGTCCACGATTGCACGGGAAAGGCGGTAATACCCACAGGCTCCGAGGCTGGCGCAAGCGCTGGAATATTGTTCTCAGGAGTGGATGTCTCCGGGGTCGGAAATTATAATCATACCAATATCACCATAACCAACTGCGTCGTGCACGACTGCATTGGCATCAGCAACGCTGCTGGCGGCTTCGACACGTCAGGAAACGGCATCCTGATGCAGAGCACGAACGGAGGCACGATCGAGTTCTGTGAAGTATTCACCTGCGGGTCGGCAAACGACAACACTTCTGGCCCAGCCGGTATCTGGTCGGCACTCAGCAACAACGTGACGATCCAGTTCTGCGAAGCCTATAATATGCAGACCGGAAGCGATGATGCCGACGGATTCGACTTTGACGGCGGCATGACTAACTCGGTGATGCAGTACAACTATTCCCATGATAATCAGGGGACAGGAATTCTTGCTTTTGAGTTTAGTGCCTCAGGTATATGGAACAATAACACGTTTAGGTACAATATTTGCCAGAACAACGGGATAAGTGTCGGAGCGTCAGGCGAGTTCAGGTATGGTGGATCAATCACGCTTCCGCACCTAAAGTTTTATAATAACACGCTATATAACGTTAACTCCGGAAAGACCCTGATTAGAGGGCAAACTTCCCTTTCAAATGGGCAGGTCTCGAACAATATACTGTTTGCATCCGCAAACTACTTCAATCTTGATTCCGGCACAACGGCTCCTTCGTTCACAGGGAACGACTACACGGGCGGCGCATCCTTTCTCTACCTCGGCACGACCTATACAAGTCTCTCATCATGGCAAAGCGCGACTGGTCAGGAAGAAATATCTAGCGTCAATGTTGGTCTAACGGTTAACCCAGCGTTTAATAACGGTGGCAACGGTGGCACGGTTCACGGCTATGCGCCGCAGAACTTGGCACAGTATCAATACAATAAAAACTCTCCGGTGATTGATGCTGGTGTGAATCTTGTATCTCAGTACGGTTTCCCTGTAGGGAGCCAAGATTTCTACGGGAATCCTATCCCTGACGCCAATGGGAAGTACGGAGTCGGGGCCTTCGAGTTTACGCCCGGTGCCTTTTTCAATTGGGTGCAGGGTGGAAATCACCAAAATGGTGGAAGTTCAGTAACGACAGTTGCCCTGACGCTTCCGGCGAAAGTGGGCGTTGGCGATTTCCTTTGCATTTCCGTGTCGTTCGCAGGGTCCGTCAGCACTGACAACGTCACCATGAGTGATGATAAGGGTAACACCTATCCAGCAGCGGTCGATCAGATAGTAAATACTACGGTTCCTGGAGGTTATGCCCTTTACACGTTCTATATCCTTAATGTTACGAACCAACCCCAGACGATTACGGCGACGAATAATTCGAACGCTCGTACTTTCATGACCATCTCAATCGATGAATTTTCAGTCTCAACGTCAGTCTCTGGCCTAGATGGTCATTCGGCCCAACAACAGAATGGAGCGACGGGCGTCGATGGCGTATCGAGCGGAACTTATACCACGACTGGTAATGGCGACTTGGTCTGGGGAACTCTCGTGTCCACCGGAAGTAATGGCATGCTAGTCGGGACGGGTTTTCAGGCTGGCTCGCAGAACGATTTGATAGCGACCTTCACGACTGAATATCAAATTCAGGCCGCGGCCAGCTCAAGCACAGCTATTACCGGCACCCTGGGGTCCACCGATCACACGGTCGCCGGCTCTTTGGCATTTTCACACACATGACTATTGCTCTCGTATCTGGTCAAATTGCGCACGTGTCTGACGCGAGTGCCGTTGCAACGCGCAATGTGGTTCTGACAAATAATCCGACACCAGGTAATTTCGTAGTCGTGATTGGTGCATTTGGGTATGCGTCATCACCAACCTTCACTGTAAAAGATTCGGCAGCAACGCCTAATACATATACGGCAACAACAAGCACGCCGTTTCTTAACTCCACTACTACTGGCGGCGTAGGTGTATGGTATTTGCCAAACGTACCTTCTGGCGCTACTAAGACAATCACGATAGCAAATAACAATAATACCGCTGGGGATTGGACTGTCGCTGAGTTCTCTGGTGTAGCGACGTCAACACCCCTTGAAACGGCCATCACTGGCACGCAAACATCTACCACCACTATCAACACGCCATCGGTGACTACGACTAACGCCGGTGATTTGGTAGTTGGTGGGACAGCAACTGCCGGGGACGTAAGCGCCGTAGTAACGACCACCACTCCGTGGATCTCTTTTTATACTTTTCCCTCCACGCAGGGTGAAGGCGCGGAATACGTTATTCAAACGAGCGCAGGTGCAGCAACGACTGGCTATACGCAGTCTACAGCTGGGGCGTCAGCTACCTTAATGGCAGCATTTAAAGCCGCTGCATCCGCGAATGCATTTCCTACCCCATCAATCGGCGCGATAATGATCGGAGCCTGAAATGAAGGTTGGCTATTTCCAGGCATGGAACACACCTAGCATTCGCGAGGCAGATGTCCTGGGCTGTAGCCATTGCGCGGCCGCGATCCTCAAGCCGCTTTGGCAAGTGCAAGGAGCTTACTGTCACTCTTGCGATGGTCCAATCTGCGCTGAGTGCGATAAGAAACCAGGCTGTGAGAAGGGTTCTCACAACTGGAAGCGAGACCTGGATCGTTCGATCCAGGATGCCTACCGGCGAGAACAAAACGCCAAAATCCTAGGAGTCTAAAATGCCGTCATTCAATGCAGGTAATGGCGCGTTCACGCCGTCTACCTCTCAGGACAACTTCACTCTGGATTCTCAGTCCACAACGGGCGTCTTTGCCCGTATCACGCAAGTGAGCTGGGGCGGCTCGGGGACCTCGTCCATCGGGTACCGCACTCGATGGACGAGACCTTCCACGATCGGTTCATCGACATTCACCGCGATCACGTTCGCGGCCAACAATATCAACTACACTTCGGCGGCCGCCCAATTCGGTACCTTCGCCACAGCGCCGACGCTGGTCGCTGATCCCGGTACCAACCTGTTCTCGATGGATTGGAACGTGCAGGGCGGCGGCGGCATCCTGATTCTTCCTCTCGCTCAGCCGTGGTGGATTGTCGGTGGCGGCACCAGCAACAAGCAGCAGCTTTCGTGCCGCAACACGAAAGGCACCGACGCGAATTTGTCCTCGTATTCGGTGACCTGGGAAGAAGACTGATAGCGTCAGGAGTCCTAGCTTGTGTTCCTCGGCGGCACACATCAGGCACAGATCGAGCGGGAATCCCGTGGATACGTTCAAGTATTCAAGGTCCTTATCCCGCTCGTTGCTGCCGCCAACACGATCGAGTTTCCGGTCACCAGACAGGAAGCTCCGTTCCATCCGCCGAGTTCTGTCGTCCAGGCGCTGGTTGTCCCAACGGCGGCGCCCACTGTCGCGCCCGGCGTCACATACTTCACGACAACTCAGGAAACCCCGTTCCACCCAGGCCCGACAGTTATTGCCGCGCTGCCTAATGTTGCGCCGCCGAACGTCATTGAATTCCCGGTCACAACTCAGGAACAGCCTTTCCATCCTGGGTCAACTATCCGAGCGGCATTGCCGAACGTCGCATCGGCAGACGTCGTTCGGTACTTCCCCACAACTCAAGAGCAGCCTTTCCATCCCGGCTCTGTCGCCTGGCGGCCGTTGGTACCATTCTCGGCTCAGGCCGGTGTGGTCCGGTTCGCAAAGGCGAGCCAGGAACTGCCTGGGCATCCAGGTCCTTCAACCGCTCCGGCTTTCATTCCTGCAGCCGCACCGACGGTGCTCGGCCCAGTCACCTCGTTCTATGAGGTCGATCAGGAATATCCGGATACTCCGAGTGCTTCCGGGGTTCGCCAAAGCCTCGTCACAGCTGTCGTCCATGTTCCTCCTGTACGCTATCTCACGACAGCACAGGAGAATCCGTATCACCCAGGGCCTTCGACAACCAGAGCCTTCGTCCCCGCTACGGCTCCTATCGTCATTGCCCCCGGTGTCAGATACTTCTCAACTACTCAGGAAGGCCCTTTCCACCCCGGCTCTATCGCATGGCGGCCGTTGGTACCATTCTCGGCTCAGGCCGGTGTGGTTAAATTCGTACGAGCAAGCCAAGAGGCGCCGAGTCATCCAGGACCCTCGACAACCCCAGCTCTCGCCATCTCTGCTGCGCCCGTTGTCCTCGGTCCGATCACTTCGTTCTATGAGGTCGATCAGGAATATCCGGATACTCCGAGCGCGTCAAAGGTCCAACCCAGCCTCAACCCGATCGTTGGCGGACCGATCAATCTATTTTTCCAGACCCCGCAGGAAGAACCAGGCACTTCTATTCCAACCATTAGCCGCTCGTTAGTTACGCAACCTATTTTTGTCGTTCCTGGCGTTCGTTATTTCACGGTAACCCAAGAATCGCCTTACCATCCTGGTCCCAAGATGCTTGGTAATCCCTATTTGTTCGGCGGAGCGCCTGCAGGATTCAAAGTGGTATGGGGTATCCCCTTTAATAAGACCACAGGTGGCGGCACATCATGAGTAGCCTGCAGAAGAATGTGGCCGGGCAACACATCGGCTTCGTTCTGACGAACATCTCGACGGGTGCGCCCGTCACGGCGGGGGGCGCCGGGAATGTTGTCATTGATGGCGGCGCGCAAAATCCATGCGCGGGCACATTCACACACAAGGGTAGTGGTCAATGGGATTACGCGCTGCTGCCAGCCGAAACCAACGGCACTCAGCTCAGTTTCGCGTTTACGGGAACGGGCGCGATCCAGATCGGCATGAATTTCTACACGCTTGGTTTCGATCCGACGCAGGCAAACTTGCCGGTCAACCTGATAGAGATCGTCGGGCAGACGGTTCCGACACCGTCGGTGACCGGCGTGCCGCATGTCGATGCGCAGGAGAACAACAACATCATCAGCGGCACATGTTCGGGCGGATCGTTGACGACCGCGGTCTGCAGCTCGATCAGCAACCCGTCATCACTCGGAGCAGCGGGGCAACTGATCGGCCGTACGATCATCTTCGACACCGCCACCGCCACGGCGAGCCTGCAGGGCCAAGCCTCGAATATCACCAACTCAACGACCGGCGCGACTCCGACCCTGACATTTACGGCCCTAACCACGGCTCCTGCTAGTGGAGACACGTTCCGGGTGGTCTGATGGCCGCCAGCGTCCTTTCTCCAGGTGGCTATCCGCGGTCTGCTTACGGAAGTTTCGCGGGTAAGCCAGCACTTAGCGGCAAGCCGCTCTGCTCCGTTCTTTCGCCCGGCGGCTATTCTCGCCCGCCTTACGGAAGCTTCGCCGGCAAACCTCCATTCGGCAGCCGGCCGCTCTGCACGGTTCTTTCGCCCGGCGGCTATTCGCGGCCGCCGTACGGCAGTTTCCACGGCAAGCCATCATCGACCGGCAAGCCGCTCTGTACCATCCTTTCCCCAGGCGGCTACTCGATGCCGCCACGAGGGAGCTTCGGCGGCAAGACACCAGTCACGCCGGCCACAACGCACCCCCAGACTCGATTCATGTCGAATATGGGAACCTTCATGAACCGCCGCGTCTAGGAGCATCGAGATGCCTCCAGTATCCCAAGCCCAACGGCGCTGGGCCTTCGCAAATCGCGACAAAGACACGAAGGAAGGCAAAGCAGCGGCCGAGTTCGCCGCCGCCGATAAGGGCGGCAAACTGCCTGAGCATGTGAAAGATGGAGAGCCATCTAAGTCACGCGGCAAGAAATGGTACGACGGGAAATGAGCCATGGCCAAGAAATGGATCGCTGGAGTTATCAAACACCCTGGGCGTGAGAAAAAACGCGCCGAGGAGCATGGCATCTCGACGCACGAACAGATGGAGCGTGATGCACACAGTAGCAACCCATCGCTGCGCGGAGCCGGTAAGTTAGGTCTTCGTCTTTCGGCAATGCATCACGGAGCCAAGAAGCGCAATTGGTACGATCACAGCAAGTGATTGCGCTGCTGGAGTTCCGGGCGCCGATTCCCGTCGAGACGCCGTTAGGACGCGGCTATGCGCTTTTCGTCGAAGCGGATGCGTACGTGCAGTATTGGACTGTGGTTCTCGATGAGTCCGCAGCCTTTGTGACGTTTCGGCAGAGCCTGATCAGAGCGCAGAATAGTTACACCCACGGCCGCGGAATCACGGACGACGACATGCGCGATATCGTCAAGCACAAGGAGAAATGACAATGGCCGCTTCCTGGTACGATCGCGGAAAGAAAGACGGCAAGAAGGACGGCGGTAAGCCGGAAGGCATCCACGAGCGTCACGCCCGCGAGCGCGAGGAAACTCACTCGCGGCACCAAAAGGCGCGCGACGGCATGCATAAGCAGCATCAAGAAGAACTCGCCATGATGGCCTCGCGCCACAACGATGAGCTCGCCAATGCGCCGGCTGAAGGCGGGGCGCCCGACGGTAGCGCAACGGCACCTGGCGCGATGAATACGGCAGGCGCTGGCGCCGCGGCCGGTACTCCGCCGGGCGTCTCCGGCGCGAATGCGGCATAGGCGCCGCGCGATGGCGCTTTATGGCGGCAGCGAAGCCGAGTGGCCGCACGGCAGAATGGTTAGCCTTGCCCGCAAGCCGCCGGAGCCGCGGCCGCTCGAGGCGTCACCGCAAATGCGGCCGGTCGAGTATCCATACGGTTGCTGCCTTTCGTTCGACGATGAAACGATGGCGGCACTCGGCCTTAATGGGGAGATGCCGTCCCCTGGCGACGTGCTCGAGTTCTTCGCCACAGCCGTCATCACCTCGGCTAGCAAGGATCCCGTGACCGGCCACTGCCGCGTCGAGCTCCAGATCACCGAGATGCTTCCGCACGAGGAAGAGGCCGCCTACGAGGACGCGATGGAAGAATCCGCCGCGCGCCGCGAGCGCTGGTATCCCGGCGACGGCGAAAAAGCATTCGCTCCTTTCGATGGAAACCGCGAGGTGGAACCCCACCCATGACAAGCCAGCGCGAGGCTATATGAAGTCGCATAACAAGCCAAAACGGGAACGCAAAACGACACGCGCTGAAGGTCAGGCTTTCGCCGATCGCAAACAACGCAATCGTAAAAGGCGTAAGGAAACGATCAGGTGGTTACTGGGGTGGCGCGGCGAAAAAGCGTCCCCTCGTTTCGAAGAAAACCGCGAGGCGGAGCTCAACCCATGACCCAGAAATGTCGCTTGACCGCCCGCGCGCAAATAGGTGGTGAGATCCGCGAGCCTGGACACGTGTTCGAGTTGCCAGACCGACAAATCGGCCCGCATCGCAGCAAAATGACCTCCCACGAGACGATCGACATCACCAACGATTCCCGCCGCGTGTTGCCCGATTACGAGGACGAGCCCCTTTATGAAGTGTGGGACGGCGAGAATTGGGTGAAGCCGGGAAAGGCCGAGTCGGACCGTGACCGCACCCGTTGACCTCTGCAATCTGGCCCTAGACCAGATTTCAGCGCGGACCTCTATCACCAGCCTCAATCCCGCCTCGCCGCCGAATAACATCGCGGCGCAGGTGGCCTCGCGCACCTATCAGCTTCAGGCCGACGCCGTATTCCGGGCCGCGCATTGGAATTCTGCCCGGCTGCAAGGACCGCTGACTCTTCTGCGGGCGGCGCGCGGCACTCCGGAGAATCCGGCCGGGACGACGCTGCCTGAGCCTCCGATTCCATGGCGGTACGAGTACGCATATCCTAGCGATGCCCTGCTGATTCGCTTCGTTATCCCGAAGGCGCCGAACGCCGTCGGCACCGTTCCGCTGATGACCAATGTGGGGTTCCTGCAGCGGCCCGTCGTGACGACGAGCCTGCCTTTCGTTCCAGCGATCGACTACGACGCCAACGCAAATCAAATCAAGGTCATCCTGACCAATGCGCGCAATGCGGATGCGGTCTATACGGGGCGGATCGCCAACTGCGATCTTTGGGACGCGAGTCTCCAGAACGCCGTCATAGGCACGCTCGCCGCCTGGTTCACGCTGCCGGTCACCGGCGATAAGGCGATGTTGCAAGCACGCGTGCAGCTCGCCGTGGGCTTCATTAACGCCGCGCGGATCTCAGACGGCAACGAAGGGATCACGTCAGGCGATATCCCGGTTGACTGGATGCAGATCAGGAACGCGGGTGCCGGCTGGGGCGATGGGTTCTCCTTCGGACAACCCTATGTGGCCGGCTGGGATTCCATCGCGATGCCTAACGGCGTCAGCTATTGAGCCATGCGCTCCAATTCAAAGAGATGGCACATCCGCGGTGTTTGGGTCGGAAGCCATTTATCGCGGTCTTCCCACTGCACGACCGTCCATAAATCGTGATCGATGTGCGTGCAAATTCCGGTTGGGCCGGACCGGCCTCGCATTCGGCAACGATCCCCCACGAGAGGAATGTTTGGCGGTGCCTTCTGTCTCTTTCTTGCGCTCATGATCTTCTGTAAGCCATGAGCCTCACCCTAATCAAGTCAGCATTCTCCAGCGGGGAGATCGCGCCGAGCGTCTGGGGGCGCGTGGACGCCCAGCGGGTGCAGATGGGCTGTTCCGTCATGCGGAATTGCTTCGTCTCATATCGCGGGCCCGGATCGTCCCGCGCCGGAACGCTATTTGTCGGCCAGTCGATGACGCCGGCAAGCCCATCATCTTCGCCGCCCGTGCTCGTGCGGTTTCAATTCAACATCTTCCAGTCCTTCATCCTGGAATTCGGAGTCGGCCCCCGCGGTCCCTATATGCGCGTTATCGCCAATGGGGGCTACGTGACCGAGGCGGCCGTCACAGTCACGGGGGCGACGCAGAGCATTCCTTGCCAGATCACCGCTCCGCTCCATGGCTTTTCGAACGGTGACTGGGTGTTTGGCGCTGCCTTCGTCGGCATGACGCAGTTGAACGGACGGCTGTTCGTTGTTGAAGGTGTCACGACGAACACCTTCACGCTTACGGACACGTTCGGAATACCAGTCAACTCGCTAAACTTCGGAGCGTACATCTCAGGCGGAACATTCGCGCGTGTCTTCACGCTTTTCAATATTCCGTATGCAATCGAAGACCTGCCTTCATTGAAATTCGTCCAGTCGGCCGATGTGATGACGCTGTGCTGCGTCAATCAGGCGACCGGCGCGGAATATCCGCCGGCCGACCTCTCGCGGCTTGGGCCGACAAACTGGCAATACGCGGTTACGACCTTCGCCAGCGCGATTGCGGCGCCCGCTGGCTGCACCGCAACTGCCACGACCACGGTCGGCGCGCTCCCGGCGCAGAGTTATGGAGCCGGCTACAACCCCGCGGCGCAATACGCCTATTGCGTTACAGCTGTAGATGTGAACGGGGAAGAGTCCGTCGCATCTCCGGTCGCTTACACTCTCAACAACACGTCCGCGAATTCCTCCGTCGATATAAGCCTGACGGCCGGCTCGATAAACGTGACCTGGAGCCCAGTTCAGACGGCCGTCTCCGACAACATCTATAAGGCGCCCGGCGCGCTCTGGAATAGCGGAGCAAATAACCTGGCGCCGACGCAATCGGTTCCGATCGGCACGGCCTTCGGCTTTGTCGGCTCCGCGGTCGGCACTCAATGGGTCGATCAGAATGTAGTGCAAGATTTCACTACGACGCCGCCGCTTCATCTTAATCCGTTCTCCCGCGGCCAGATCCTCACCGCCAATCCGAGCGCCGGCGGGACAGGCTATGCGCAGAGCACAACGACAGTCTCGATCGCAACTTCAACCGGATCTGGCGCCATCATCCTGCCCGTCGTCGTGAACGGCAACGTCACCGGCTACATTATTCAGAACGGCGGCCAGAACTATCGGCCAAGCGATACCTTGGTGGTCTCCGGCGCCGGCACGGGCGCGACCGGAACGCTGGTGGTCGGCCCGCAGACCGGCACCTACCCATCAGTGCCCGGCTATTTCCAGTCGCGGCGAGCCTATGCGGCCACGCTCAACCAGCCCGATACGCTCTTTTTTTCCCAGACCGGCGCCTATACGAACATGGATGCCGCCAATCCGCCGATCGATTCCGACGCGATTACGATGACGCCGTTCGGTCAGCAGGTTAACACGGTGCAATGGCTATTGCCGATGCCGGGCGGCCTGATCACTTGCACGGGGCTCGATGCTTGGCAGATTGCCGGGACTTCCGGCGCGGGATCGCCGCTCACGCCGTCTTCGGAGAGCGCGCAGCCCCAAGAGTCAAATGGCTTCTCCCCGTTCATTCCGCCGATCCGCGCGAGTTACGACATCCTCTACGTTCAGGAACTCGGGTACACGGTGCGCGACTTCCAATACAATTTTTTCAGCAACGTCTATTCGGGCACCGATCTTTCCGTTCTCTCGAATCACCTGTTTGAGGGGTTCACACTACCTTCCTGGGCCTGGTCTCGCGTACCATGGAAGGTGGTCTGGGCGGTGCGCGATGACGGCAAGGCAGTCTCGCTCACCTATGATAAGGAGCTAGAGCTCGCAGGCTGGGGCCGCCACGACACGAATGGCCTCTTCCAGCGCGTAGCCGTCGCGACAGAGCCGCCGGTTGACGTGCCGTACTTTGTGGTCAAGCGATTCATCCCGGGCGCCGGCCAATGGGCCTACTACATCGAGCGGATGGATAACCATTTTTGGAATGGCCCAGAAGATCCGTGGTGCATCGATGCCGGCCTGGAGCTAGAACAGCCTACCCCGAACGCGACGCTCTCAGCGGCAGCCGCAGAGGGCCTGGGCAACATCACGGGCGGCTATATCGCGACCGGAGGTGAAGGCTATACTAACCCCTCCGGAATAGCGGTCGATCCGACCGGCGTCGGCTCCGGGTTCGTGATCGAATTCACGCAAACCGGTGGCGTGATCAACGGCTTTACGATCCTCGCGCAAGGCGAGGGCTATTCGCCTTCGACCTATGTCGTTATCAGTGATCCGACTGGGGCCGGCGCCACTTTCATCCCCTTTCCATCGCAGAATGTCTTGTTCACAGCTGACGCAGCCGTGTTCGGAGGCAATCAGCCTGGCGACGTGATCCGAATCGGCGGCGGTCAGGCCACCGTTACGAGCATCGTTTCTCTCAGCCAAGCGCTCGCCGCTATCACGGTGCCGATCGTCCAGACCATGCCGAACGACCCGAATAATCTCCCAGTGCCCGCGTCATCCGGAGAATGGTCGATCACGACGCCCGTTTCGGTGATCACCAATCTCGATCACCTCGAAGGGATGCAGGTGACCGGGCTCGCGGACGGCAACGTGATTCCAGTCACAACGGTCGTCGGCGGTCAGGTTACGTTGGCTCAACCCGCTTCCTCGGTGAAGATCGGTCTTCCTTTCATCGCTCAGTTGCAAGCCCTCCATGTCGAGGAACCGTCGCAAGGCACGATTCAAGGCAAGCGCAAGAAGGTCAACGGTGTGAACGTCCGCATGGAAAAAAGCCGGGGCGTTCAGGTCGGCGCTAACCAGCCGGTTGCGGCGGCGCTCGACTTCCAGCAGGAAATCCCATGGACGAATCTGACGGATTTGCCGGAAGTGCCCAACGCTAATATTCCCGCCGCGGCCTTGCCGCTCTTCTCTGGCGATAAATTCCAGCCGATCAACGATGATTGGCAAAATTTCAATGGCTTCGAGGCAGCGCCAGCAATGATCGCCGTCCAGCAAAGTCTGCCGCTCCCGATGAATATAACTGCACTCGTCCCAACATTTAATATTGGGGATACGCCGGGATGACCATGTATAGCCGCACGCATATTTTGTGGTCATTTTGGGCGATTTGCGAAAAATACATGCCCATCTAATGACTTAGCGATACGGTTTGTTTGCAAGCGAAATGCATGTACCTCATCCGCCCCGCTGAAATCTGCGATCTCTACAAGCTAGCCCGCAATCTTCGCGACGGTGACCGCCTCGAGGTGACAAGCCTGGGTCTCCATCCAGCCAAGGCGATCCGGGCCTCGTTCCGGCACGCGGTGTTCCGCACGACGGCTCTGATTGACGGCGAAGTGGCGGCGATGTGGGGCCTCGGGAGCGTGAGCATGCTCAGCGACGTCGGCCATCCCTGGCTTATGACCACGCCGGCCGTCGAGAAAGTACCAGTTTCGTTCCTGAAAGTGGGACAACGCGAAGTGACGAAGATGCTGCGCTCGCGTCGCCGGCTGGAAGGCAATGTCGCGGCTGATTACCGGATGGCCTGCCGGTTTCTTGAGGCGCTTGGCTTCGAACTCGGAGAGCCGGAAGAGTTCGGACCGCTCAAGGCAAAGTTTCGGAAATTCGCAATGGAACGGTCGGCATAAGATGGGTCTTCCTGCGGCTATGCTAGGCGTTGGCGCCATCGGCGCCGGCGTTAGCGCCCTTGGCTCATACGAATCCGGCCAAGCGACCGCCGCTGCTGCCGCGTACCAGGCTCAAGTCGCAGCCAATAACGCCAAGGTCGCGCAGCAAAACGCCAGCTTCGAAAGCGCGGCCGGCGAGACCGCTTCCGTCAATAAGGGCCTTCAGACCCGTGCCACCGTGGGCAAGGAGAAAGCCTACGGAGGCGCATCAGGAATTGACGTGAACACCGGCTCTGCACCCGCGGTGCGCGCCGGAACGGAAGAGATGGGACTTCTCGATCAGCTGACCATCCGTTCCAACGCGGCCAAGAGTGCGTGGGCTCAAGAGGTCAAAGCGACAAGCGATACCGCGCAGTCGCAGCTCTACCGGTTCGAGGGAGAGCAGGCCAAGACCGCGGGCGATATCGGCGCGGCCGGCTCGCTGCTTTCGGGAGCCAGCACCGTCGGAGGGAACTACCTTAAGTGGAGCAACCAGTTCGGTGCATCGGGAAGCTAACATGTTGAAGAGAATCATTCTCGCTGTCGCTCTCATCGCCGCCGCTGCATCGACGGCATCGGCGCAGATTCAAATGCGCTCGGTGGCCAACGGCACCGACGTTTTCATTATGTACGATGCGTTTGGCGGAAATTACGGGATCACCGTCCAAACACTGATGAACTATATCGGAGGTGGCGGAGGATCGCCGGGCGGATCAAGCGGACAGGTACAATACAATAACGCTGGGGCATTCGGCGGCCTGACAAACACCCAGCTTACGGCGCTGATCAATCCATTCACGTCCGCGCTGAGTGGCGCCGTCCCTGCTTCCGGAGCGGACAACACATCTGGATTTTATCTTGGCGGCGATGGCGCGTTTCATGCGGTAACGAGCGGGGGGACCGTCACATCCGTAGGGGCAAGCGTGCCCACGGGACTCTCTGTTAGTGGATCCCCGGTTACGACAAGCGGCACGCTCGCACTCAGCTGGTCTGGCACAATACCTAATGCGCAGATTCCTTCGCCGACCGTTAGCACGCGCGGCGGCGTGGAGGCGGTTACGTGCACATCTGGTCAGTTCGTGAACGCCGTCCCCACCAGCGGCATCCCAGGTTGCGGGACGCCTCCCGGCGGCGGTAACGTCAGCACTTCGGGAACGATCACGAGCGGAGACTGCGCGCAGTTCAACAGTACAACCACCGTCATTTCCACTGGTGTGCCCTGCGCTGGTAACTCCCCGGGCGGCTCAAGTGGTCAAGTGCAATACAACAATGCCGGCGCATTCGGCGGGTTGACGAATACGCAGCTCACGGCGCTGATCAATCCATTTACCTCGACGTTGAGCGGCGTGGTGCCGGCATCAGGAGGAAATGCTAACACATACCTGAACGGGGCCGGAGCGTTCACTACGCCTCCCGGCGGCGGCAACGTCAGCACTTCGGGCACCATCACAAGCGGCAACTGCGCTCAGTTCAACAGCACGACAACCGTCGTTTCAACCGGCGCACCCTGCGGTAGCGGTAGCGGCAGCGGCGATGTGCTCACTGTTTATAACGTGAAAAATCACGGCTGCGTCGGCAACGGCGTTGCTGACGACAATGCCTGCATAATTTCGGCGATGAATGCCGCAATGGCCGCGGGTGGGGGCATCATCTTTTTCCCGCCCGGCAATTACAACGTCGGCGTGACGTCCGGCATGGGTCTCGTGATTGAGATATATAGCGGAACGACGTCCTACAATCATCTGATTTTCCAGGGCTCAGGTGTCGGTGTCACCAACATAATCCCCGGCAACGCCGGCATCACCATCGGCATGGAGATGACCGGTGGTTTCACCAATTGGGATACGATGAACACAACCTATCCGGCGACTAGTGCGGGGCTGGGTAGCAAGACGGTCACCACGACAACACCTGGCAATGCCAGCAATTTTGCTCCTGGTAATTTGATTCTCGTTTCTGGAGGCTTGCGCGGCGGCACGTGCACAATGTGCATGCTGACCGATTTCTGGTTCCCGAGCTGGTTCACTACCGTCGTTAGTGCCAACGCCTCGACTGGCGTTATCACGCTAGCCGAATCCATACCAATGCGCGGGACTGACATCACGACCGTGCAGAAAATCATTTCTATGCCGAATCATCTAACATTTAGGGATATGACTATCGGTGTTCCATATACCAATTCCACGATCAGTGGGTGCGGACTCACGGACACCTGGGGTGTGTTCGGCGGAGATTACATCACGGTAGAGAATGTCGAGACGCTGCCGGGGTGCGGGCCTGGCGGTATGTTCTTCGATAATGTGCGCCATAGCGGCTGTCGGGCGTGTGTGATGCAGTCGGGTTCCGGGCCGATAGAATTCTTCGGTGCGGCGGACTCCTGGGTGGTCGATTCATGGTTGAATGGCGGACCAGCCAATGAAACGGCGGTGCTTCTCGATGGAGGGTCGTTTGATGTCACCGTCATGAACAACCACTTCAAAGACCCGTCTGGAAATGTGATTTCAATTTCCGACTACACCGAACGCGCTATCGTTATGGGCAACGCGATTATTGGCCTGCCGGATGGTGGGTTCTACGGCGTGGTTGATGGTAGTCCGCCAGCGGGTGCGCGCCCGCAAAAAAACAATGTCATCGTGGGCAATACCTTTACGGGCATCGATACATCCAGCACGATCGCTATGGCGGTCAGTGATGACTCGACGGTCGCCAATACTGTGACCAATGTGCAACTGGGAATATTTGGTGGGTCGGACGGCGGCGGGGCGATCAGCGCCAACACATTTGACCCAACGGTTTCCAACCCGTTGCAGGGTGGGGGCCAGGTCGGTACGACACCCTATCGGTTCCAGGAACCTCCGGGTGTGAGAACGTTCCCGGCAGGAACGGCGACGCCGAATTTGCCGGATGCTGGCTACTATTTGGAGTTCCAGAGTGGAGCTCAGAACGTCACCAATTTTCTTGGCGGGCAGGTAGGAGACGAAGTCACCATTACTTTTGCGGATTCTCTCACGACGCTGGTCAACGGCAACATCATCCTAAAAGGTGGGACGAACTATACTCCGCTGGGTGGTGGCACAAACGCGATTACAATGAAGTTCGTCAAGGGACCAAGCCAATGGTACGAAGTATCGCGTACGCAATAGCGATTGCCTGCACCTTGGTTGCCGGCGCGTCTCGGGCGCAGGAGCCTACTCTTGAGGAAAGGGTGGGCGCTCTGGAAAGCCGATTGGCGCAGATCGCCAAAGACCTCGACCTGATCAAGGTGCAGCCACAGCAGCCGCGAGTTATGCCTGATGGCATACGCCCGTCCATGCTGCAAGACGCGCCCGTGTTCCACGAAAAGCTTCCCGGAGTGTCGCCGCGGCATCTGCCGAGGCCTTCCAACTAGAGGAACCGGAAGACAGATCAATGCCCGGCTATTCTCTCGACATCAATCCTCTGCCGACAGTTAATCCGATCGGTGCTCCGAGCGGAGACTTCGAACATATTCAGGCCAACCCTGACATGTTCGGGGGCGCGATAGCGCGCGCGCTGCAAGGATTCGGCGGAGCGGTCGAGAAGGCAAGCGATACGGGGTTTGATGTTGCTAGCCAGAAGCAGAGGCTCACCCAAGAGATAAGTGCAAGCGAGACCAACACATGGCTCGCCAAGGCCGTGACCGACAAGTTTAACGACTTCGGCCGCCTTCAGGGTAGAGCGGCGCAAGATAAACTGCCGCAGTTCAAAAACGATATCGAAGACCTGTACAATCAGTCGTTGAAAAACGCCGGCGATAGCCTTTTTATGAAGGCGGCACTTGCGAAATCAGGCCGCTATATAACCGATGCCTACTATCGCTACGGAACCCAACACGCGGATTCGCAGTGGCGGCAGTGGCAAACTAAGACTGCCGACGATCGAGCCTCGGAGCTTGGTAGCCAAGCCGGCATTGCTGCGCAGCACGGCACATGGGATAACGTCGGAACATTTCTCCACGCGTCCGATGATGAGGTGGCGAAAAAATTCGAGGCGCAGGGCTGGAAGGCGGAGGATTACGCCGCTGAAGTACAGAAGAACCGCGGAAAGAATGTCAGGACCATAGTCGAGACACTTGCGGCAAATGGCGACGTGCGGACCGCACAAGCGGTTTTGGAGAAATACCAGACCGGCATGGATGCGACCTCACGGCTCTCCGCGATGTCGCATATTAAAGGGCAAGTCGCTCAGATACAGGGGCGCGATGACGCCGATGAGGCCAGCGGCCATAAGTGGCGATCTGCGGACGTAGTCGGCTCAACTGTCTCCGCCTGGAAAAACCAGGGTATGTCCCCCAACGGGGTTGCCGGTATTCTTTTTAACATCAAGGAGGAATCTGGATTTTATCCAGCGCTTCGCCACCCCGATCAACCCAATTGGAGCGGAGAGGCGCATTATGCGCACGGGCTCTATCAGGAGGGCGGTGAAGAATGGAATCGTTATGAGGGCTGGCTAAGGAAAAACCACGCCGGAGCTGACTGGCGCGACCCGCAACTGCAGTCTGAATTTGCTGCGTGGAACCTCAAGACAAACTATCCAGATACCTGGGCAAGAATGAATGCCGCGGCGACGCCGCAAGATGCTGCGGCGATCTACGCGAAAGAATACCTCAAGCCGTCAGAGGCCAATCTGCAAAGCCGGCTGATGAAGATTTACGGAGGCCGCGGTCTAGGGCCGCCTGAGAGTTACGGAAATATTCGCGCTCCGCTTGTCCCCAAGGACGAGGCCTACGAACGCATTCTTGCGAGCAACAATGACGATCCCGTCAGGCAGAACGCCGGTATCGCTAGGCTGAATCTGCTCTATTCACTAGACCGAAGTGAGCAGACCCAAAACCGCGTGCTTTTCAATCAGCGCGTTAACGATACGACCACCGAGGCGATGACGCGGGGCACGGCGACCAATCCGCTCACCGAAGACGATTTTCTAAGGCAGGGCAAAACTTCTGCGGACTATGATGACTACCAGGATGCATTGACGCTCGGGGCGGACCTCCAGGGCGCTGCTTCGCTGGCTCCCGCGCAGCGCGCCGCGCTTGTCCCTCCGATGCCTGAGCCCGGCCCCGGATATGCCAGGGCTTTCAAAAGGCGCGAGCAGTTCATTCGCAGCATTGATGGATTGGAGAAGGAATTTCGGGAAGACCCGGCAGCCTACGCCGTGAGGAGGTTGCCGGATGTCCAAGCCGCAGCGCAGGGAATGGCCACCGCAGAGAGCGGCCCGCAGACCAATCCTGAAGCTGTGAAGGCTGCCCGTGCTAACTTTGCGGACGTGATGCGTGACGAACAGGTCCGTCTTGGTGCTGATCCGAGCAGCGTGCAAATTCTATCCAAGGATGCCGTGCAAGCAATTAACAAGCGGTTCGGAACCATCGCCGACAACGATGATCCGAACGTCCGGAAAAGTTTGATCGACAACATTGTTCGCGAGTCCAATCTTTGGGGCAACGCGTGGCCCGATATTGTACGCCAGCTCGCCCCCCAGACTCAGCCCATCGTGCGCGCGATTGCGGCGGGTGCTGACCCGGCAGCGATGACGAGGTTGCTTGACATGCCGAAGGACGAAAACCCCGTCAAAATTCTGAAGGAGCAGAGCGAGACAAAATATGGCGATGTTCAACGTGAGCTTAATGATGCTTTCACGCCGCTTCGGCGTAGCATGGTCGGCAGGCAGATGGATCGTGATTATCCCGGCTATTACGGTTTGGCGGAGAAGCTTTCGGCGCTTTATGTGCGGGATGGAGATGGCGCGAGCGCTGCCGCAACAAAGGCGTTCAATGCGCTGATCGGTAATCAATTTGAATTTCGTGATACTTATCGCATTCCGAAATCTGTTAATGTTCCAGCCGACGCCGTACAGGCTGGTGTGGTGGCCGCGAGAGACGCAATCCGCGGCGGTGGTCTCAACGTGGCCCCGTTCGCCGATGACATCGCGTTGGGCGCCGGCAATCGCGCAGATTCGTTTTCGAAATTTGCGCGCGACGGGCGTTGGGTGACCTCGCCCCGTAACGATGGGCTTAACCTCATTTATGATGGGAGTAGCGGAGCGCGACCGGTGCGCACCTCCAACGGGTCGGTATTCTTCCTGAGTTGGCAACAACTGGCTGCGTTGGGCACGAAACACGGCGACGCGAATGCCCCAGATTGGGGGCAGATGCTCCGATGACCGACACGTTTGCGACGCCGGACGAATACGGCCTCGAAGGACGCGCTTCTGACCTGCACTCATCGCTTGGAGAAAGCCTCTTCGCGCAGGCCGGCGAAGCCTTCATGGGCGGCACGCGAACCCTGCACCGTCTATTTGAGTACGGGCAGGCAGCGGGCGCCCTACCGCCCGTTGAGGCGCCTTATCTGGGCGAATTGACCCAGTCGCAAGCCCCTATTCCGGAAGTTCCGATCGCGGACGCCAAGGCGCGCATAAAGCAGGAGGGCCTTGAACAGCACGTAAAGCTTCCCGATCAGGAGTCGATCAAGCAGCCCGTGCTCGACCTCATGGTTCAGCATGGCCGTGAGCGTGCGGACTATGACGCAGCAGTGTCCCGTGGTCCCCATGGATTCTGGACTGGCGCGCTGGGCTTCATGACCGAGATCGGCGCCGGAATGATCGACCCGGTGAATGCCGCGGCGTTCTCGATTCCGGTAATTGGCGAGGCGCGCTACGGGCAGATTTTAGCGAGGGCTGGAGAAGGCCTCGCCGCGCGCGCCGCCGTCCGCGGTGCAGTCGGCGCGGCACAGGGCGCAGTTGGGTCGGCCGCCACGGTGCCGGCAGACTGGTGGCTGCATACCCTCGACGGCCAAGATTATACGATGGCGGATGCCCTGCGTTCTGTCGTTGTGGGCGCCGGCATGGGCGGAGCATTCCATGCTGGAGCGGGAGCTATCGGCGATATCGTTGCGCGCTCCGGCGGGGCGCATGTTCCTGGTGCTGCGCTTGGTGAAGGCGGTGTTACCGCTGAAGAAGCGCTGGGGATAATCGCGCCAACTCCGGCTCCAGTGCATCCCGCCAAGGTGTTTGCTGATCTGCCGACGCGCGCGCGCGAAGATGTGGTCAAGGCGGCGATCGCCGATGTAATCCAAGATCAGCCTGTCCGCGCTGCGGAGATGCTTCAAGAGGCCGCGAAGATCGATCCGCGGATTGCCGAATCGGTTGGGATTACCGCCTACCACGGCAGCCCGCATGACTTCGAGAATTTTGACATATCTAAGATCGGCACTGGAGAGGGCGCGCAAGCTTACGGCCATGGGCTTTATTTTGCGGAACGGCCTGGTGTTGCCGAAGAGTACAAACGCAAACTAGCAGGCTTGGACGCGGCGCAGGTGGCCTCACATCAAGAGGCCATTGATGCCTTACGATCGGGAAGAGAACCCACTGCGCGTTCTGCAAAAGATATTGCCGCCGCTCGAGAGGACTTTAAACATTTCGAAAATAGGGAGCCGACGAATGCGGAGATAGCTGATTACCTTGAGAAGGGTTTGCAGGCCAACCGCGGCCGCCTCTACCAAGTCGCCATCAAGGCCGATCCCGAGCACTTCCTGGATTGGGACAAGCCTCTGAGTGAGCAGAGCGAGCATGTCAAAGAAGCCATCCAAGGTATTGAAAATAATATCAAGAACAAATCTTTTTGGAGGATTACAGAGAACGATCTGCAAGACATTCGCCGCCAGATAGCGAGAGAGGCGACAACAGTTAGAGATCTGGAATCTGCTTTGCGCCGTGGAATTGGTGATCCCCAGAAGACAATGGACGCATTCCGTCAGGCCGGCATTCCCGGCATCCGATACATGGATCAGGGGTCGCGCGGCGGCGGTGAGGGAACCCACAACTACGTCGTTTTTGATGACAAGCTGATCGAAATAACCCACAAGGACGGAACGCCAGTCAGTCGAGAGGAGCTTCGCGCAGAATTACAGCGGGCCGCGTCAGGCATAGCGAACGATCGTGAGCCTTTGCCAGAAGGTGCAGTGGAGAGAGCTGGTGGGTACCGAATTCCCATTACAGGCAATGAAGGAAAGCAAGTCGGATCAATTGATATTGAGATGCGCGATCCTACAGGACGTAGAAAGGCAAGCCAAGTTCGTGGCGCTCAAATTGATGCCGACGAGCGCGGTAAGGGATTGGGTGTTGACGCTTATCAAAAACTCGCCGATTTCGCTCTGGCGCAAGGGAAAGAATTGTGGAGCGATAGGACGGTTGAGCCAGAAGCTCAGCGTATTTATGAGGCTTTGAAGCGCCGTGGCTATACGGTCGTCGAGCAGGACCCTAATGCGAGGCCTTTTGATGCGCAATTCAAGGTTACGAATGGTCCTAGCGTCGCTCAGCCAGCCGAACCCGATTGGAAAGGCCTTGCCGCCGCAGCTCGCCCTCCCGATCAAGACATAGCCGAAGCATCGAAAATAGCGGAGAAAGCTCCGGAGGTTCCGTCTACTGATCCAGCGAAGTCTCTGTCAGCCTTGGAGAAGGCTGCCGCTGAAGCGGAACAGCTCTGGAGAGAGATTGAGCCGCTACTTCCCCCAGAGCAGCGCGGCAAGTTTAATGAACTACTCGGCAACATCGATCTGGATGCCGCGGAGCGCGAGCAGATCATTCGCGACGGCGCGGCCTGTTTGATGGCGGCCGGCCTTTAGGAGAACGCTGTGGTAACGCGCAAAGACTGCATCGACGAGATAGCGGCGCGCGCCGGGCGCAAGCGGCAGGAAGTGGAGGATGAGCTCGACGACATGTTCGAGCGCGCCAAAAGCTTCCAGGAAACCGGTCTCCCGTTAGATATGGCCTATGCTAAGGCGCGCGATCAAAGGCTGCTCGAGGAGGCCGATCGCAAAGCCCGCGCTCGTCGAGCTCAGATCATGGACCTCCGCAAGGAGGCTTCGCGTCATCGCTATTATGGCGACACCGAATCCCAGATCAAGGAGAAGGCGCCCAAGTATCTCGGTCAGGCACCGCGACTTGCCATGGAGGCTAAACTTGTCGGCGTGAACCTGCCGTTCTTCAAGAACCGGCAGTCAGTTGACGCGCAATACGTGGCGCTGCGCCGGCTATGGGTTGGCGGATTTGCCAAGGACCTCGAAGACAAGAACCTTTTGAAAATCTTCGCCTCGCGCCAGATCCAGGACAATTGGACCGATGAGCTGTTCGAGCTGAACAAGGGCAATGATGGCAACCCAGGCGTCACCACGGACGCACAAGCGCTTGAGATCGCCAAGACGATCCAGAAGTGGCAGCGCCAGTCAATGGATGCGCTCAACCGCGAGGGGGCGTGGGTCCGGAGCTATTCCGGTTATATAACAAGGACATCGCACGATCCTTACAAGATCGGCAAAGCCGGCCCCGAGAAGTGGGTCGCCGATACGTTGCCCAAGCTCAATCTTCCGAAGACATTCGGCACCATGGACAAGGCGCGCGTCGTCGAGGCCCTGACGAAGATGTGGGAGCCGATGAGGACCGGCGATCACTTCGACTATGGCAAGCCGCTCGACGAACCTATCTTCCCCAACGTTGCGGCCAAGGCCTCAGCGGAAAGGGAACTGCATTTCAAATCAGGGGCGGATTGGCGGGCGTACAATGCGCAATACGGCGTCAGCGATGCCACCAAGACGGTGGTCGATGCGCTCGCCCGCGGCGCGCGCCGCGTCGCTCTGATGAAGGAATTCGGAACCAAGCCGGCCGAAGCCTTCGAGGGCGATATGAACTACATCAAGGCGCGCCTGCAAAGCGAGGCCAGCGAACGGCTGGGAAAGCTGGCAACTCTGAGCGAGGAGCCGGAGACGAATGCCGAAGCAATCTCGGCTCTCAACAAGGAGATAGAAGCCAATCAGGGCAAGTTTCCCGACTTTCAGAATTGGGAGCAGAAGCTGCGGAACAGGTTCGCGCAGATCGATGGCTCATCACAGCGGCCGGTCAACAGTCTCAGTGCGAATCTTGCGGCCAACGTCATGGCCGTCCAGCGCATGTCGAAGCTTGGCCGCGTGGCGTTGACGCATTTCGCCTCCTTGCCGACGAAGGCTGCCGAGGCCCGCTATTGGGGCATCCCGTTTGCCGAGCGATACAGCTCGCTGTTCCGTGGGCTCACTCAAGGAATGGAGGGGTCGGCTAAACGTGAGGCGCTGGACGCCACGCTCGTGGCCTTCGAAAACCGTCTCGGCCACATGATGTCCACCTACGACGTGGCTGATGCTCCGGCGGGGGTGCTTGCGCATTGGGAATCGCTATTTTTCAGGATGACCGGCGTCTCGTCCGTGGTTGATAACCAGCGCGGTGATGCGGAGGCAATGTTTGCGGCTCACGTCGGCGGCAAGCGGGGCCAGGCGTGGGCGGAGATCGGTCCGAAGGAACAGCGCGTGCTCCGGGGGTTCGGTATCGGAGAAACCGAATGGAAGGCGCTGCATGGCGTCGAGTGGTCGAAGTTCGGCGACCGGACCTATTTGACGCCGGCGGATGCCATGAAGCTCTCTGACGAGCAGGTGGCGGCCTATATCGCCGATACCGATCCGTTGCGGGCGCGCCTTGCTGGGTTGCCGCCACGCATTCCGCCCGTGCCGAAAGGTAGCGTTCGTTTCTTCCATGGCGGTGCGCCTGAAGGTGGCGAGCCGCCGACGACCGGCGGCGGTCGATGGGCGACGCCTCATTTTGAATATGCCCGCGACTATCGAGCAACAGAAGGAAAGCCAGGACAAGTTTGGTACGTTGACGTTCCCAAGGGGGAATTCCTAACTCGGCCTGAGTTGGCCAGCGGCTTTGACGAAATCAATGACGTCTACCGCCATGTGGAGTTACCTGAAGACATCGCGAAACAGATGCAGTCATACCGTCCAGGCGCGCGATCTTCCGGCATATCCGCCTCCGATCTCGCGCAGGCCCGTGAGAACCTCGCCCTGCAGCTCGCCACGGCCTATTCGGATCGCGCCGGCTATGCGATTCCAATGCCCTCGGCCCGTATCAGAGCCAGTCTGTTTCAGAAGAACTTCGAGCCCGGCACTCCCATAAATACCGCTCTGAAATTGCTTTTGCAGTTCAAAATCTGGCCGGCTGACATGATCGTCCGGGCATGGGGCCGCGATGTGTACGGCACTATCGGAGATGGCCGGCTCGATAGACTCGCTGGCCTGACCGAGACGCTAGTTGCGATGACGATATTCGGCGTCGCATCGGAGGCGGTGCGCGAGGCGATCCAGGGTAAAGACCCGCTCGACAAGCTCGTTAAACATCCGTTTGCAGCCATAGCGGAGGGCATGCAGCGCTCCGGCGTAGGCTCGCTGTTCGGGGACTACCTCCTCGGGCAATACGATCGGCACGGATTCTCTGCGGTCGCCAGTGCAGCCGGCCCGACCTTTGGCCAGATCGACACGCTCATGGACCTTCTGCATGCCGGCGGTGAAACCAAAGAAGGAATGTGGAGCCCGGCGGCGAACCGGCAGCGTGAGGCGGATCTCATCAAACTGGCGCGGGACAACCTTCCATTTCAAAATCTTTGGTTCAACAGCTTGGCGTTGAATACCTTGGTATGGCATCGACTCCAGGAGTGGATCAACCCGGGCTACCTTCAGAGATCGGAACGCCGCCAAGCCGATCAGAATGGCACGAAATTCTGGATTTCGCCGGCCAAGACAGATCGGTGGGTTACAGGCCGTGCGGCGTCGCCGTTTTAAAATGGATATGGCGATCCGCTCAAGATGTAGCCGAGGAACCAACCTCCCCATACTGCGCCCCAGGCGATCTTCATAAAAAGATCAAACGCATCATCAGACTTCAGCCAGGCCCAAGCCCGCTTCATTTGCATCTCCCGTTAAAGTTGAATGAAAAGACCTAGCAAACCGCATGGCCAAAAACAAGCAATCTGTTCCGCCGGCGAGCGTGGCTCCGGCGCAACCGGCGCCCGCGGGCGGCCCTCCTCTTCCTCCTCCTCATCCGCCTCAGCAAGCCAAGGCGTCTCCGAAGCGCCGGCCGAGCCCGCACCTCAAGCATGACCAGCTCATAAAGCGGCCAGGCGAGAAAATGCACATCGCCAAACACGCGCTCCTGCCGCACCAGCAGCAGCCCAAGCTTCCGCAAAAGTAAACTCTACCCCGTCCACCGGAGATTCACGTAATGTTCCGCCGCATTCTTGCGGGCGCATTCCTTTTGCTTGCGCTCATGGCCCCGGCCGCCGCGACCGTCAACAGCTCCGCCAACAAGACCATTGTTGCCGGCAACGGCTCGCAGACGGTCTTTGCCTTCAGCTTCATCGGCGTTGCGGCGCAATACATCAGCGTGATCTACACGGACGCGTCGGGCAACCAGACGACGCTATCCCAGGGCAGCGGAACGACCCAATATCAGATCAGCCTCAATGCGCCGGTTCAGGGCGCCATCTGGGGCCTCGGCGGGACCGTTACTTACAATCCGAGCGGGACGCCGATCGCCGCCGGCACTACATTGACGATCGTTCGCACGCTACCCCTGACGCAGGCGATCACGCTGCAGAATCAGTCATCGGTGCAGACGCTCGGCAAAGGCTCGGAACAGGCGGTCGATACCGCGGTGATGCAGGACCAACAGACTGCCGAGCAGATCGGCCGTGCGTTGCAAATGAACATCGCGAACACGGCTCCGCCCAATCCGTTGCCGCCCGCTGCGCAAGTCGCCGGACTTGGCCTTTGCTTCGATAGTACCGGCAATAACGTAATCGGCTGCTTGAACGTGCCGAGCGGTGTCATATCGAGCGCGATGGTTCCCGTCGTGGGCGCAGCAACGATTGGCGTTGCTCAAAATCTTCTCGGCGTCCCCCAAAGCGTCAAGACTTTCGGAGCGCAGGGCAATAGCAATGGAACCCATGGCAACGGGGCGGACGACACGGCGGCCGTTTCTGCAGCGATGGACGCCTCCTCCGACGTATATTTTCCATGCGGCGTCTATCGCATAACCACAACTATCACGAAGACGAGCACGACCAACCACTATTATCTTCATGGCGACGGGCCATGTTCACAAATTTATCTCGACAATAGCGTGACCCAGCCGCTCTTTCAGTTTACCCCCGCTTCAATATGCAGCGCTTGCGTTAGAATTGAATACCTTAATTTCATTCCGCCGACCACGCTTGGCAATTCAACGGCGACGGTTTCGCTCACCAACGAGACATTGTCGGAGTACAACCACAATTCTATTTTAGGATATCAGGTCGGAATTGCCTACATATCCGGAGCGTTCGCCCCCCATGTCGAGGGCAACTTCTCGATCAGCCTGGCGACCGGATTTATTTTCGTCGGCGGCATCGATGCCACTTTGAACGGCGCTAGGATATGGCGCAATATCGTCCTCGCTTCTGGGCTGGTGTCTTCTACTGCGGCGCTGACGCTGAACTGTGGGACAGGCTCTAATAACATCTCGCTGATCGGCAACGACCTCGAAGGCAACTACGGAAATATACTGCTTTCTAATGGATGCACATCTGTAGATATCCTAGACAATTATATCGACGCCACGGTAGCGGGAGATGCATTCAACTTTAGCGGAACGGGAAACTCCGGTGTCGTCGTCCGTGGAAACTGGCTCGGGGCGCAACCGTCGCAAAACCTCGTTGCCAACGTAAGCAAACTGGTGTTCGGCACAAATACCGTTTATAACCATTCCAATAATTGGGCCTCCACAGCGCAGGCCGTCCAGATCGAACACACAAACGTAATCGCCGGAACCGGATCGATAGGCGCTCTGCAAAGTATGCCGGCGCCGTCTGCGTGCGGAGCCTCTCCCGTCATAAATGGTAATCGATGGCATGGCCTGGTTGAGGTTGGCGGCGGCACTGTAACGAGTTGCACGGTGACCTTCGATGTTCCCTTCGATGCCAACCCAGCGTGTGCGGCCTCTGCGGTGGGACCCGGCATAACAATCGCCAATTTTTCATCGCTTGTTTCGACGGGGTTCACGTTGGTGCTTTCCACCTCGGCCTCTGGTCTCTTCAGCTATCTATGTGATCAGCACGATTGATCGTCGCCGCCAATCCAAGGAAGCCTTGACAAATGTCCAACGCGAACGCGCCTCTTCCCACAGCGCAGCTGCGCCTCAATGTGCCGATCACCTCGCCGAACGGCTCGCTCGTGATCGTGAACAGCTCCTCTCAGGTGACGGCGATCGGTTCCAATCAAAACCGACGCGGCGTGATCTTCGTCAATCCGGTGACCAATACCGCGAAGATTACGATCGTCCCGTCAAATCAGAATGCAGTCTCCGGATCTGGCGTCGTCATCCTGCCCGGCGCGCAGCAGCCGTTCATCGCCGATCCGAGCAGGAACATTGCCTATAACTGCGGCTGGAACGCCATTTGCGACACGGGCTCGAACGTCCCGCTAGAGGTCCTGGAGCTGTTGTGATGCGTCGGATTTTCCTCTCTCTATGGATGTTGCTTGCGCTCGCGGTTGGAGTCGCCGCGCAAGGATGCGGCGATCAGAATCCGAATTGCATCGTCCCCACGGCGCCGCCCGGGACGAGCAACAATCAGGCGGCTTCCACAGCATTCGTACAACAGAATATCCTCAATGTATCCGCCGTCGCTCTTGGCGCCGACCCTACGGAAGTCAGCGACAGCACGTCGGCAATCAATAACTGCCTGAGCTTCAAGACCACGGGAAATCTAATTTGCTGGCTAGCGCCTGGCAACTACGCTGTCTCTGGACAGCTGAACATCGGAAACGGCAACGGAACAACCTCGTTCTCAACGATCAACGGCGTCAAGCTGGCCTGCACCGTCCCGACGCGCCCAGGCCTCAACGGGATATCCGGAGAGCCCTCGGCGGGGCCTTGCAATATCAATTCGTCCTTTGCCGGTGTTACGATTTCCGTCAATGGCCCCATCAACGGATGGTCCATCGAGGGCATTTCGCTGACACTCAGCTCCAGCAACAGCGCGGCCGGATGTCTGGTTGTGAGTTCTGGATCATTCGGCCGTGTTGAAAGCTTTCTGTGTAATGATGTTCCCGGCATCGGTATCCTGGAGTTCGTGAATTCTGGCGGTGGTCAGCCGAGCTATTTCAATGCCTGGCGCAATATACAAATTCGTGCGCTCCCGGCATCGACGACATTCCAAGGCATTCACATCGGAAGCAATCAAGCGAGCACCGACAACTTTGGCGACAGTTGGGAAAATACAAACATAATACCTTCTACCTCGTCTGCGTCACAGGCGATCTATCTTGGCAGCGCGGATTCGATGGTGTTCAATCGAACAACCATAAACCCTGGCACCGGCAGCGCGCTAACCTTCAATTATGCGGAGGCTGGCGGAAGCAATAACAATTGGCCTTCGGGCATCACCTTTATCAATTTCGACGCCGGCAGCGGCAACTCCATCGGCAACAGCGGCACGCCAAGCGCAAGCGCGAAGCCGAATGTGCTGATGCTCAATACAGTCAACAATGGAACTATTCCAAATCTGTCCAATCTTACAGTCCTCGGACCGAACGATATAATCATGTCGTCCGGTGCGAACAGGGTCAACGGGCATATCTTCGCGGATAATGCCGGCCATTTTGGCGTCAGGCAGTCCGGACCGACGATAACATCCGGATGCAATGGAACCGGATCGGTCGTCAATGGGAACGATAATGACGGCCAAGTGGCAGGCCAGACGGCGAATGCTACCACGTGTGTCGTTACTTTCGCTAATGCCTACACCTCTCCACAGGCCTGCATTGCGGCCGGAGCCAGCCCGCCCTTGACGAGTTTCACTTACACGCAAAGCACCATGACCGTGACATTTCCCAGTACCGCGGCCTATTTCTGGTCCTATCATTGCGCGGCTTTGGCGCCGTGAGCCCCGCCGCATAAACACGGCGGGGCAGAAATGCCGTCAGGATACAAGATCGACGTAGGTTGGTTCAGCCGCCCCGTTAAGCTTCCGGCGGTCAAGAAAATCGGGGATCGCGTCATTCATGGCAACCGCAAGGGGGTCTTGGTGATAGCGTGAATGCTTGCCCTCCAGAGTAAAATGAAGGGTGTCGTAGCCCCTCCGCAGGCGCTCCAACGGCATCACGGTTTCGATTTCTGTCCACGATGCCTCGAAGTGAATGCGAAGAAGTTCAAGCTTACGTTTCTTTTCTGCCGCAGCCTGCCCCGGATAGTGAAGAACGATCAGGCTTTCGATCTCATCCAGAACGATCTTTCGCTGCGTCGACCGGTTATCCCGAATATCGGAAGGTATCATCGCAACGGAATTCCGCGAGGTGTCCACGCCGAGTTGCCGGCCGCCAAGATTGAGGCACTGGATATGCGGTAGGAAGTTCTCAAAGGTCGGGTCAGGAAATTCCTTGCCGTCCAGCAGCGTCGAGCGATCCTTGAGCACCTTTGCGAAGTGCCGATTAGTCTTCGTCGCCATCTCCATCTCGCGCTCCATCAGGACAAGTAGCGAAGGTTCGTATCCCATTTCGCCCTCGGCCTTCATCTTGATTCCCGTTTTTTCGAGGTTCTTTTTGCCAGTCTCCTCGTCGGTC